>SXGR01435132.1_pt1 | contig 16209 bp, 16 predicted proteins | sample 3174711 | NCBI WGS metagenome assembly SXGR01 (sample SAMN11356860, study PRJNA531348) | freshwater metagenome | isolation source: freshwater sample F1-60 | place: China: Fuxian Lake, Yuxi | collected 2017-12-25
GCCCCTCCTCACCCGCGAAGGTGTGCTCATCAAAGTCAGCGTCCGCTTCTGGCGGGGCTGCAAGAAGCTCAAGGCTGAAGACATCGGCTTGAACAGCAGCGACGTGTCCGACCGGCTCATCAGCCTCGGCCACAAACGCCTGCTGCCCAAGGAATCCACGCAACAGCTCTCCCTCATCGAAGGTCGTGCCCATGCGTTGATTGAAGGCAACACCTTCCCGTTTCTCAACGGCCTCGCACACTTCCTGCCCAATGCCCGGTTGCAGGAAGTCACCCAGCGCCTCACCGAACTCGAAACGGAGTTCTGGCAGGCGAAGGACGAGTTCCTCCGGCGCTACACGTCATTGCGTCAGTCGGCTTCATCCGAATGGCAATCGCTGGCCCAGAAGCTGGTCAGCGATCCCGACCGGCTCCTGGCCACCATCGAAGCGTCGTTCCCGCTCCCGCAGCAGATGAACCGGTTCTACGGCTTCGAGACGCAGTTATTTCAAGTCAGCGTGCCGGAATCACTCGGTGTGGAGCTGATCACCACCGTCGAGCAACAGCAGGTCATCAGCGCGCGTCAGCAAGCCGCCCGTGATGCTGGTGCGAAAATCCGTCAGGATACCGAGACGTTTGTGGCCGACTGCGTGGCCAGCCTCCGCGAACAGACCGCTGTGCTCTGCCACGAAATGCTCACCAGCATCCAGACCAGCGAAACCGGCGTGCATCAGAAGACCCTCAACCGGCTCGTGCGCTTCATCGACCAGTTCAAGCAGATGAACTTCGCCAACGACGTCGAGATGGAGCGGCAGTTGGAGCGCGTGAGAACCGAACTGCTGTCCAAGACCGCCGAGGAATATCGGGACAGCACCACCGCTCGCACTCGCCTCACCGCTGGCCTGCAACAACTGGCTGCTCAAGCCCGCCAATTAGGCAAGCAGGATGCCACTGAACTGGTGGAACGCTTTGGTGAGCTGGGCCGCAGGAAGTTTCAGCTCGCGGCCTGAACCACCGCAGACGCAAATCGGTTTAGCCACGGATGAAACACGGACAGAACACGGAACGGGGCGAGCCCCTCTTCCGAGTCCTTCCGTTTTCATTCCGTGGCTCCTCATTTTCGACCCTCACCCCCTACAACCACCCATGTCCAACTACTTCACCAACTTCAGTCTCTTGATGGAGCTGCCCGATGCGGCGGCTCTGACCTACGCCGATGCGATCGCCCGTCAGGCTTTCAGCATCCAGCAAGGGGATGCTGCCCCGGCCGACTTTCCCAGCGAACTCCTACCCCACACCGAGGACTGGTGCTTCGAGGCGCAAAGCGACGTGCTGAATCAGCGCGCCCGACTCTGGCTGCACTCGGACAACGGCGGCATTGATGCCGTCTGCGCGTTCATCCAGCACCTCCTGCAAAAGTTCGCGTTACCCGAGGTGGTGACCTTCGAGTGGTCCCACGATTGCAGCAAGCCGCGTGTGGACGCCTACGGAGGCGGAGCCGCAATCATCACCGCTCAGGCAATCAAAACCATGAGCACCTGCCAGTGGCTGCGTGAAAACGCGGCCTGATTCGCAAACCTTCAGCCGAATCCCACCATGCCCAAGTTCCTCTGCTCCTACGCCCATGACATTGCCTGCTACCGGGACTTCGTCATCGAGGCCAAATCCGAACGAGCCGCCGTGCGCGTGCTGAACAAGGCGTTGCGCGACGGCAAGTTCGCCAACGTCAACGCTGAGCCGTCGTGGGAGAACGGCCCGTCCAACGAACGCGTGTTCGTTCAGGGCGAGGCCGGCGAGCATGCCCCCTCGACCACCTTCGGCGAACTCACCGGCGACGAGCACCGGTTCAACCCTACAACCCGCCTGTGCATCCATTGCAACCGTCACGCGGACGATGATGCGCTGGAACATCTGCCCTGCCACCCATGAGCCGGTCCATTCGCTTCAACACGTTGGTCAGCAAACACGGGCCATTGAAGCTCGCCAAGGCTTGCAGCCAGCGCGAGTGGGAGGCGGCTGTTCAGCAGCGCCGGTTCTTCACCGTATATCACGCGGAGAACGACTTCTGCACTCCGGTCATCGGCTTCATCGGCCACCACGGCTTTGTGAACACGCTCTGCAAAGTGGTGTTTGCCCGTCCCGTGCCGCCAGCAACCACCCAGGTCATCGGCATGCGCAACAACGATGCCGCGTTCGCCTTGGTCAACCCCGACTTAGCATGAAAGCCATCACCCTCCGCCGGCTCGACCTTCAGTTCGACGCCAACCAAGTCACCCGAGGTTCCGCCGAGCAGCAAGCCCGGAAAGCAATCGAACTCATCAACCTGACCTTGCAGCGCGAACCCTTCGGCCTCGGTGCCCAACTCTACGCGCACCCCGACGAGATTGAAGTCGAGTGCCGCAAGACCGAGCCCTGAATCATCAGCCACAAAGAGGCACAGAAGGCACAAAAGAAGACACTCCTTCTTGTGCCTCTTTGCGCCTCTTTGTGGCCCAACTCTCAACCCTCAACTCCAAAACTCTCAACTCCCCGTGTCTCACTTCACCACCATCCAAACGCAGATCAAAGACATCGAAGCCCTGCGGTCAGCGGTTGCCGAGTTGGGCCTCAAGCTCATCCCGAACAGCACCGCCCGTGGCTTCTACCAGCAAACCCTCAAAGGCGAGTTCGTCATCCGGCTCAAAGGCCCCTACGACATCGCCGTCAACCGCCAGCCCGATGCCACCTTCGGTTTAACGACCGACTGGTGGGACGGCCATGTCGAGAAGGAGGTCGGCACCAACTTCGGCCGGCTGCTCCAACTCTACGGCGTCCACAAGGCCAGCCAGGAGGCCCGCAAGAAGGGCTTCTCCGTGCTGCGCAAGCAACAACCCAACGGCTCCATCAAGCTCATCCTCGCCACCCTATGAAACCCACCATCGAAATCGTTGTCTCGTCCGCAGGTGAATTCACCATCGAGGGCGTCGGGTTCAAGGGAGCTGGCTGCGAGAAGGCCACCAAGTTTCTGGAGGAAGCGTTGGGCGTCGTGAACTCCAAGGTAAAGAAGCCCGAGTTCCACCAGCAAGCTACTGCTCAACAGCAACAACAACTTGGCCAATGAACCCCGTGCTGACGTTCGAGCCGGATGGCGTGGTCCGCTGTCTCCACACCGACGCCATTCCGCTGCAATCACTCGGCACGTTGACGGTGAAGCGCGCCACCAACATCGAGTTCAACGCCTCAACCCAGCAGTGGGAGGTGAAGGATGCTGCCGGAGCAATCCTGTTCACCAACCCTTCACGCTCCTGCTGCCTGGCTTGGGAGCTGGACCGTTTCAACCTCTAACCTCAAAGGAAATCATGCGCTCCGACCTCTTGCCGGACCTGCGCCACTCCATCCTCAACGCCAAACCCCGCAAGCCCCAGCCACTCGCCGCTCCGCTCAAATTGGAGCACGGGTGGCTGCTGTCGTTTCTGCTCCTCGCTGAAGACGCCCTCTGGGGCCGCTGGCATCACTGGCACGACACCATGCTGGTCGGTCGCGTCATCGGTCCGATTCCACCCATTGACTGGGAACCCGGTCCCGCCGCACGCCGGATGCTCGAAGCCTCCCTGAACCACATCACCCAGCATGGTAGCTGGCAGGGCTGGGGCTCGTGGCAGGTGTTCGACTACTTCCTCGACTGGCTGTTGTTTGGCTTCGGCCATCGCGGTCAGCCGTTGTTGCCGGTTGAACCACTGGGCTGCGAAGGTGCCAACGAGCGGCTTTATCAGGTGTTCAACCTCGAAACGCTGCTCGCGTGGCCGCACGACTACCTGGGCGAAATCCTCGCCGAGAACCGCCACGGCCAGCATCTCGGCTTCTATCCAACACCGATGGAAGTCGCCCGGATGATGGCAGCAATGACCGTGGGCGGTGAGGATGCCCGGTGCAAATCGGTCTGTGACCCTTGCGTGGGCACGGGCCGGTTGTTGCTGGCCGCCTCCAACCATTCGTATCGCCTCTACGGCTGCGACCTCAACCCGACCGTCATCAAGGCCACGCTGGTCAACGGCTGGCTGTATGCGCCGTGGCTGGTGCGGCCGTTCCCGTTCCTCGACCCCCACAACTGCGACCCGGCCGCCAGCCAGACGGTCAGCGACTCCATCATCCAGCAGGCGTGCCCGGATCAGCTGGTGACGACCGAACATGACACGGATGAACAGCCGCGCTTCGAGCCGCTGAAGAAACGCCGTCTCCGCCATCACCAACCCGTCCTCCTATGAAACCACCCATCAGCCAGGCGTGGACGTTTGGCTCCGACTCCAACCCGGACGTTCAATACGAAACCCTCCGCTACACGGACGGTTCAACGTCGTGCAACTGCCGGGGATGGACCCAACGCGTCGCCGCCAACGGTTCCCGCTCCTGCAAACACACCCGTTCAATCGACATGGGCACGGCGGACCAACAGGCCACCGCCACCCATCGCTACCAACCCGAAACTCAAAACTCGAAACCCCTAAACCATCATGCCCAAACCCCATCAACCGAAACCCCAAAGCTCGGCCAGCGCCGGTTTGCTGTCTGAGCTGTCCGCCTCCATCCTCAACTACATCCGCGCCGGCTATCCCGGACTCTACCTCGTCTCCGCTGAGGAGCTGCGGGTGGAGGCCGAGTTCAAAAGCCTCCTCAACAGTCTGGCCGGTTACACGCTCCACTTTTGGTCCACGGTGGACGGGTTGGTTGATGTGAAAATCCGGACCGTTACCGACGCCAATGACCCGCTGGAAGTGTTGGAAGCGATTATCAAGCTGCCCGAGAAGTCGTTGGTGCTGCTGAAGGACTATCACCTGCACTTCAGCGAGCCAAACCCCATCCTGCTGCGGAAGTTCAAGGACACGCTGCTGCACGCGAAGGTAAAGCAGAAGTCGCTGGTTGTGCTCGGTTGTCGGTTGTGCCTGCCGCCTGAACTGGAGCACGAGTTAACCGTTGTCCAACTGCAACTGCCCGGCAAAGTGGAGCTGCGAGCTATTCTCGGCGGCATCATGGACTCGGCCGGCATCCGCAGCCTCGACGTTGAAACGCACGAGCAGGCTGTGGAGGCAGCGGCCGGCTTAACGACCATCGAGGCCGAGAATGCGTTTTCGTTGTCCTACGCGGAAACGAAGACGATCACGCCCTCAATAATCGCTCGGGAGAAAGCTCAGGCGGTGAAGAAGAACGGGCTGCTGGAAATCGTGGAGGTCAAGGAAACGCTCAACAGCATCGGCGGCCTGGACCTGCTCAAAGACTGGCTGGTGAGGCGCAAGGATGCCTTCAGCCAGCGTGCTCAAGCCTACGGTCTGCCGGCGTTGAAAGGTCTGCTGATCCTCGGCCTCCCCGGGACCGGAAAGAGCCTGACCGCCAAAGCCACCGCAGCCGTGTTCAACGTCCCGCTGCTGAAACTCGACGCCGGCAAGCTCTACGGGGGTATCGTCGGCCAGTCTGAGGCGAACATCCGGTCAGTAATCAACACCGCTGAGGCCATCGCTCCCTGCTGCCTGTGGATTGATGAGCTGGAGAAGGGCTTTGCCGGTTCCAAAAGCAGCGGAACAACCGACGGAGGAACATCAGCCAGGGTGTTCGGCTCGTTCCTGAGCTGGATGCAGGAGAAGGTTAAGCCGGTGTTTGTTGTAGCGACCGCCAATGATGTCAGCCAACTGCCACCTGAAATGCTGCGGAAAGGACGTTTCGATGAACTCTTCTTCGTCGATTTGCCGAACGACATCGAACGCGAGGCCATCTGGAAGATCGTCGTTGAACGCCGAAAACGGGACAGCGCTGATTACGACCTCCAACAACTCAGCCGCGTTTCATCAGGTCTCACCGGCGCTGAAATCGAGGCCGTGTTTCTGGAAGCCATGTTCAGCGCGTTTGAATGCTCGAAGGAACCGACCGACCTCGACGTTGCTTCAGCCCTCAACGGTTTTGTGCCGTTGTCGCGTTTGATGGCCGAACAGATCGCTGCATTGAAACAGTGGTCCTCTGGTCGTGCCCGTCCTGCCACCTCCCACTCAACAGCCTCCGAGCCTACGCTTCGGAAACTGGGGGTGTGAGGTGGGGAGAAGGAAGCTGGCTCACGCCCGTTTCCTTTTTTTAGCCCCCAGCGGGAATGCGTGGGCTAATGCCGTGGACAGCACTGCTCGCTCTCTCGGCACACAGCAGAAGGGACGTTGCTCGGTCCGCCCTCGGTCAGCGAAAGAAGGAACTCTTAGTAACCCGCCGCATCCACCAGCCGGAACTCCCTTGCCAACACCGCCCGGCGTTGCTGTTCGTCGTAACGGACTGTCATCCACTGCGCGGAACCCTGCCGGCTGATGATGAGCACGCGGCCATACACAGGATGCTCAGCGTGGGTTTTGGGCAGCTCGGCAGTTATCTCGAAATGGAATTTCGGGTCGGCCAGCAGCGCGCCGAGTTCCTTCTTCCGGCCGTTCACACCGATGATGAAATCCGGATAAAACCCACGACCATCTTCAAGCACCACTCGCACGCTCCACTCCTTCTTCGGCGGGTTGCGATGCCACCAAGTCACTACGCCAAGGGAATCCGCATCGAGCGTCGCGGCAAAATCGCGCTCCCACCCCGAATCCATGTCCGGCGGGAAGCGACCATAGACATTCAGGCGCGAACTTCCCAACGGCGCATCGCTTTCCAGCGTCGCTGGAATTTCCTCGGCCTCCTCGATTCCGACGTGCTGCGCCTGGGCCGCCTTTTTCGCCTCGCGGAGAAGTTCAGGCCGGCCAAGCAGTATCACATTCAGCATATGCAACACCTTCTCGCCGTCCGCCGCCATCTCGACGTGGCCCCACTCCTTGAGCGTGGCGGCGACTTTCCGCAGCAGCGCGAAGCGCAATTCGCGCGCGTCGAAAATCCCGCCCTCCTGCAAAACCTTGTTCGCCGCGAGCGCCGCCTGACGTGGGTCAATGTCCGCCTTGATGTGCAGGCTGAACGTCAGTTGCTGCGTGAAGATTTCCAAGTTCCTCGCCGTGACATCCACGTTCGCCGCCATTGCGCGCAAGAGGTCGCCCGACGAGACAATGAACCGCTGCGCGCAGTCCGCTTCCGTCGCCTCGTTGTCGCCACTGACGACCTGCGTTTTGAATCGTCGTGGCACATCCTTCCGCAACTCGTAGCGATAGCGGCTTACAATCGCGGGCATTCCTTTCGCCGGCGCGTCGCCACTTTCCGGAGCCGTCGAAAATCCACCGGCAATCAGTTCCACCATTGTGCCGCGCCACTCTCCACCCGCACCACTCACCATGAGCGGGCCGGGTGCCTGTCCCCCACTCTCGGTAGCGCCACTGCCAGCCAACTCCGCTTCCAAGGTCAGCAAAAAAGACTGCCCGTCCTGACCCAGCACTTGCACCTGTGGCTTGCCTGCGACCACCACCACCGCCGTCGTCCGGCTCACCTTCGCATACTCGGTTTGCAGGGCGTTGATGCGCTGGCCCGCTTTGTCGAGGCCTTCCTGCGACTCCGCGTCCGCGAGGAAGACGTAACCGTAACGAAGAATCTCCGGCAGCGACTTGGCGCGAGCGCGGCCTTGCAGCCGGCGATGCACGCGCAGGATGCGCCCCACCAGTTGCACACCGAAATCCTCATCGCGCGCCGCCCGCATCGAGACGAGCACGCCCGCTCGTGGCGCATCGAAACCGAGCGCGACGGCCATCTTGAAAATGAGCACTTCCCGCGCTTCATCGTTCGCCAGCGCCAGCAGACCTGCATCGGGTTCCTCGGCCGTGTGGACGGCGATTTGCTGCTCGGTGAATCCCAACGCCATCAACCGCTCCTTCGCTCGCTCCACTCCCGCACTGGAGTCCACCTGCACGAGCATCAACGGCACGAGCGGCACGCCGAGCCGCTTCAGTTCCGCCTTCACCGCCAAGTGCATGGCCGTGCCTTCACGCAAGGCTGTGCCTTCAAAATCCACCAGCGCCCGCTGCTCCTCCGGCGCGATGAAGGCCACGCACTTGATGCCTTCCTTGATGAGTCCCTCGGCGACAGGCTCATGCCGGCTGATTGTTTCACGGTTCAGCCGCACACCCAGTTCCTTCTCGAACCGCACCACGTCGGCATCATCGGGCGTGGCGGTCACGAGCACGGTGTATTCGGGGCGCAAAGTCTGACGGTAAAACTCCATTGCCTGGGTTGCCGTGCCTTTGCCGAAGAAGCCGTGGTGCGCCTCGTCAATGACCACGCCCACGCGCAATCCCCGAGCCCGCACGCCGTCGAGCAACTCCTCCACGGTCAGGTTCGCCTCGCCGGCCTTGTGGACGTTGCGGCGGTCCTTCACGCGCGTCGCCACGGTCTGCCACGTCGTCACCCACACGTCGCCCGTGCGGCTGTCGCCGGCATTGCGGTCTTCGCTCAACTCGCGCAGGCGCAGGCCGGGCAACTCGGCGCGCAGCGCGGCGGCAGTCTGGCCGACAACACCTTTGAACGGCGCGAACCAGAACCACACCACACCCTCCGTCGCCGAAAACCCCTCGATGAGATGCCCTGCGACCAGCGTCTTGCCCGCGCCTGTCGGCGCTTCGAGCAACAGCACGCCATGATGCGACACGGCTGCCGTGCGTCCGGTTGCATCGTCCCCTGCTGCGTCAAGCAACCGCTTGCACTCGCTGAAAATCGCCGTGCCGCTGGCGATGGCCGCCTGTTGAAATCCCTTGGGAGTCGTGCGGCTCATGGCTTGCCTCCCTGCGTGAGTCCGAAGCGGCGCACGAGGACCTCGGGGATTTGCAGGTGCGTGACGTGGCCGGCGCGGAGATGCTGCTCAACCGCACTCGGCTGCCACGAATAGAGCGTCACGGCCGCACTCTGCTTCACCTGCTTGCGGAGCAACGGCGCGTCTTCGCGGCGGAAGCGGGGGAGATACATCACGGCCTCGTCCTCGTCCCCGGCCCAGCAGAACTTGCCTTCCATGAACGGCGTGAGCGTGTCGCGGTGCATGAGTTGGAGCGCGGTCCAGACTTGCGCGTGGTCAATCTCCAGCACCCGGCCCGCCGGGATGCGCCGCGTGCGCAGGTAGGCGAAGTCCCCGCCGAGGCCGGCCACTGGCTCGCCGCCGGTGGGCGTGTAGCCTTCGATGATGCGCCGCACGCGGGTCGCGCAGACATCGCGGCAGAGGTTTTTATCCGGCGTGTCCTGCGTGGCTTCCGTGCTGGAGACGAGGATGACGCGCCGCTTCCCGCCGTCCTCCGCGTTGAGCTTGTGGACGGCGTGCGCCGTCGTCCCGCTCCCGGCGAAGAAGTCGAGCACGAGGTCGTTCGGGCCACAGCAGGTTTGCAAGACGCGCTCAATCAGGCGGACCGGCTTCGGCGTGTCAAAACCTGCTTGGCCATCAAAAACAGCCTTTATCTCTTTGTTGCCTTCACGCGTGGTCCCCACGTCGTCGCCAAACCAAATTGATTCAACAGGCCGTCCCTCTTGGTTGCTGAGGTATATCTTGCGCACAATCCTCGTGTCATCGTCACGGAAAACGATTTCGCCTGTCCGAATCTTTTCCGCCATCGTTTCTTTGCTCCATCGCCATCCTTTCGCTGGCGGCTTGATGATTTTCCCCGATGGAGTCGCAAGGTCGTAGATGAGGTTGGGGCGAAAGAGGGCGTTTCTCACATCTCCTGCTCGCCATGAACCGTTGGGGTCGTTGTCAGGATTTGAGTAGTTGACGTTGTGAGCTTCAGTTCTCGGAACGTCTTTCAACGCGGATGACGGGGAACTGCCGTATGCCAGAAGAAAGTTGTGATGGACCGAAACCTTCCCGGAATACCCCTTCGGCTGAACACTGTGCTGCCAAATGATGTTTGCGAGAAAGTTGCTTTCTCCAAACACCCGGTTCATCAGCAGGCCGAGGCTGAAGACTTCATTGTCGTCGATTGAGACAATAATCGCGCCGTCCGGCGTGAGGAGGTCGCGCGCGAGCATGAGCCGCTGGAACATGAACTCACACCACTTCGAGTGACGCCACGAGTCCTCCTTGTCCACGAAGCGGTCGTTATAGACAAAGTCGCGGTTGCCGGTGTTGTAGGGCGGGTCAATGTAGATGCACTTCACCTGCCCGGCGAAGGCCATGCGGAGGTGGCGCAGCGCATCGAAGTTGTCGCCCTCGATGATGAGGTTGCGCCACGTCGCCGCCTCCTTTGGACAAGAAAGCTCGGGCACGAGGTCCAGCGCCACGAAGTCGGAGTTGAGCGCCTGGTCGCGCTCGATTTCGTCCGCCTCCCACACGAGGCCAAAGCGCGCGCGCCGGTCGCGCGTTTCGAGCAGGCGGATGAGCTGTTCCTGATTGAGATGGTCGTATTTGGAGCCCACGGCTGGCTAGCAGCCGCAGAAACGGAACCCTCGCAAGAGAAGGGGCGCGAACTCAACGCGCCCTGCCCCGAGGCACCACGAAGCGCCTACACAGAAGGGACACGCCAAGCCGCGCCCGATGGGCGCGTGCTCGGTCGGTCTTCTGTGTGGGCTTGGAAAATTCGTGGTTTTCGGGGCAGCCCGTAGCCGTAGCTACGCAGAATGGTTGTGTGAGTAGGTGTGTCTGGTCGTGTGTGTTTCTCTGAGCGCAAAAAGGATTACCGCCAATCCCGTGCGGCGACAAGGCTGGCGTTGGGCTTTCGACTCCTCACCGCTGAACCCGTGCCCACGACTTCCAATCGCCGTCTGTGAGCATCGGAAAAGCGGCCGTGCTTATCGCGAGCGCTTTTTGTTTGAACAATCACCCGCGAACTCCTATCTGTCACTCCACAGTGCGTCTTCTGCGAAACACTTTGCTCCTGCTGCTGGCGGCGGCTTGGCTGCCGCTGACGGCGCACTGCCGCCTGGAAAACCTGCCCAGCTTGGCGTTCCTCGAATGTGGTGAGGACCGGGACTGCCATCAAAGGACTGACTCGCCCGACGGAGGAGAGTGCTGCTCTTTTGAATCGGCCAGCTATTTCCTCCCCTCACACCAGCCGGATGTTTCCCCCGCGTTGGTCCTCGTGCTGCCTCTTTTTGAATCGCCGACGGAGCTGGTGCGTGGGCTTCCTGCGCCGGTTTCAGTCGGAGTCCTGACGGCTGCTCCACCGGACATTCCCGCTTCCTGGCAGTTTTCCTTCCGCACGGCCCTTCCTCCCCGTGCGCCTTCGTTTGCTTCCTAAATAGTCCTCGCTTCCGCTGAGGGCTGCTTTCCCGTTCATCCGGCGTGTTGTCGCGCCTGAGTTGGTCGTTCCCTGTTTGTGTTCTGTGGTTTGGAAAGTTCCGTGAGATTTTATGAAGCGTATTTTGATTGGCAAATGGCGTCCCCGATGCGCTGTGGTGGCGTCCCTGACCGTTCTGACCGTGCTGGCAGCGCATGCCCAAGATGCTGCCCCGGCCCCAAAGCCCCAGACTCTGGCGGCGCTGGTGGCCGAGGTGCTCGAAAAGAACCCTGAGCTGAAATTCTACGAGGCGGAGATAGCCGCCGCGAAGGGCGAGCAGCGCACCGCCAAGGCGCTCGGCAACCCTGAACTGTCCGTCTCCGGCGGCCTCAAGCGCGCCAAGGACATCACTGGCAATGTGCTGGGCGAGGGCGGCGCGTGGACCGTCGCGCTGCAACAGCCCTTCGAGTGGCCGGGGAGGCTCGCACTCCGCAAGGCCATCGCCAGCCAGCAGGTCGCACTCGCCGAACTTGGCCTCGACAACTTCCGCAACTCGCTCGCCGCCCGCACACGCACGCTGGCGTTCTCCGTCTTCGTCGCGCAGCAGCAGGCCGACGCCGCGTTGGAAATCTCGCACCGCCTGCAAGCCCTCGCCGAGGTCGTGGTGCAACGTGACCCCGCTGGCGTCACGCCCAAGCTGGAGCAGCGCATCATTGAAGCCAGTGCGATTGTTGCGCAGAAGCGCGCCACCGATGCCCACGTCGCCGTGCGCAACGTGTTGATTGAACTCAACCAGCTTCGCGGGCTGCCCCTCGCCAGTCCGCTCCGCATCGCCGACACGCCGCTCAAGTTTGCCCCGGCTCCCGACCCAGAGGCGTTGCTCGCGCTGGCCCGCACCAACAACTTTGAGCTGCGGCAGCGCGTCGCCGAATTGGAGCAGCAGGGCTTCCGCGTGGACCTCGCCAAGAACGAGCGTTATCCCGCCGTCACCGTTGGCCCGTTCCTCAACGCGGAAAAGTCCGGCGACTCCCAGACCATCGTCGGATTCAACCTGTCCGTCCCGCTGCCACTGTGGAACCGCAACGCCGGCAACATCGAAGTTGCGCAGGCCCGCCGTGAGCAGGCGCAGACCGCGCTGAACGTGGCGCAACGCGACGTGGAGCGCAAAGTCAGCGAGACCTACCTCCAATACGCGGCCCGACTCTATGAAATCGCCCGCACGCGGCCCGATGCGGCGCAGGATTTCCGCGACACTGCCGACCTCGCCGACCGGCATTACCGCCTCGGGGCCGTGCCGCTCGCCACCTACATCGAGATGCAAAAGCAATACCTCGAAGCACTCGAAGCACTCCTCCAAACCAAGCAGGGCGCGCTCGAAGCCAGCGAGCAGTTACACCTGCTCACCGGGCGCAGCCTCAACTCCTTGAGCGTTGTCCAGCCTGCCAAGGATTGAAATGAACTCACTGCGACGCATCACCCCTCGTTGGGCGTGGTTGGCCTCGGGCCTGGCTCTGCTGACCGCCGGCCTGTTCCTCGCGGGCTGCAATCACAAGGAGGGCGACGGCCATGACCACGGCAAGGAGGGAGCCGGCGGCAAAGAGCATGGGCACGACCACGGTGCGGAGTCGCCTTCCGGCGCGTCGTTCAAGGCCGGCAAGGGCGTGAGCGTGACCGACGAAACGAAGAAGATTCTTGGCCTGAAAGTGACGGACGTGACCGAGGAAAAGCTGCCGCACGAGCTGCGCTTCACCGCCCAAGTGTATGACACGCTGCCGAGCCGCTTCACGCCTGTCACCAACCGCCCGGCCCGGGCGTTGCTGGCCTCGGGCTTTGTTGCCCCCGCGCAAGCCGTGCTGGTCCGCGAAGGCATGAAGGTGCGCTTCAGTGCTCCGTCGGGGGCCACGGCGGAGGGCACGGTGAAGGAAGTTCATTCCGCGCTGGCCTTGGGCGACGCCGAGATTGACGCCTTCCTGCCGGCGGACGCCGCGTTCAGGTCCGGCGACTTCGTGTCGGCCATCCTCACGTTGTCGCGCACGAACACGGTCACGGTTATTCCTCAATCCGCCCTGCTGCGCACGTCGGAGGGCAACTTTGTCTATGCCGTGAACGGAACGGCCTACTTTCGCACCGCCGTAAAAGTCGGCGCGGAGAGCAACGAGCGGGTGGAAATCACCGACGGCCTGCTCGCGGGCGACCAGGTGGTGACGACGCCCGTGCAAACCCTCTGGCTGATTGAACTGCGCGCCGTCAAGGGCGGCGGACACTCGCACTGAGCCGAGTCACCTGTATGGGGCATCAAACGCCAATGGTTTCCGAGTGTGGAGAGCGGGCTTGCGCCTGCTCGTCTCCACCGCTCGCAGCTGTGCCCATGCAGGCCATCGCCGGCCAGACCTTGCTTCGCGTCAGCGGCATGGATTGCGCGGATGAAGTCGAGGCGGTGAACCGGGCCTTGAAGCCGTTGCCCGGTGTTGAAGCAGTGCAGGTAAATCTCATGGCGGGCACGGTGGCAGTCGCACACACCGCCGCCGTGTCGGTGGAAACACTGGTGGCACTGCTCGGCAAGGCTGGCTTGCGCGCCACGCTGGCAACGGCGGAGGCTGCAACCGGCTCGCCAACCGACGGGCAACGGGCACGGCTGATTTCCGTCGTCGTGTCCGGCGGGTTCACCGGGCTGGGGCTGGCCTTGCAATGGCTCAAGGTGGAGCCGGAGTGGTTTCGTTTGGGCAGCTTCGGCATCGCCATCCTGGCGGGCGGGTGGTTCATCGCACCGAAGGCGTTCGGGGCGCTGCGGCGCGTGTCGCTCGACATGAACGTGCTGATGACCGTGGCCGTGCTGGGCGCGGTGGCCATCGGTGAGTGGAGCGAGGGCGCGGCGGTCGTGTTCCTCTTCGCGCTGTCCGAATTGCTGGAGGCGTTCAGCGTCGCGCGGGCACGCCGGGCGGTTCAGTCCTTGATGGAGTTGTCACCCGAGACGGCCCTGCTCAAGGAAGGCAATGCGTTCCGCGAGGTTCCCGTGGCAGAGGTAAGCGTCGGCAGCGTGGTCGCGGTGAAGTCAGGTTCCCGCGTGCCGCTGGACGGCGAAGTCATCGGCGGCGTGTCGGCGGTGAATCAGGCTCCCATCACCGGCGAATCCATGCCGGTCGAGAAGAAGCCCGGTGACGGCGTGTTTGCCGGCACCATCAATGGCGAGGGTTCCCTCGAAGTGCGCGTCACCAAGGCGGCAAGCGACTCGACCATAGCCCGCATCATCCATCTGGTCAGCGAGGCGCAGTCGCAGAAAGCGCCCACGCAGCGGTTCGTGGACACGTTCGCCCGCTACTACACGCCTGCCGTGTTTGCCGTGGCGCTGCTGGTCTGGCTGCTGCCGCCGCTGCTCTTCGGTGGCGCGTGGGGCATGTGGACGTATCGGGCGCTCGTGCTGCTCGTCATCGCCTGCCCCTGTGCGCTGGTGATTTCAACGCCGGTTTCCATCGTGTCTGGTCTGACCGCGCTGGCCCGGCGCGGCGTGCTCATCAAGGGCGGCGCGCATCTGGAGGCGCTCGGCAAGCTCCGCGCGCTCGCCGTGGACAAGACCGGCACCATCACCGAAGGCCGTCCCCGTGTGACACAGGTATTGCCCTTCGGTGGCAGGTCCGGGGCCGATGTGCTGCGGATTGCCGCCGCGATTGACGCGCATTCCGAGCACCCGCTCGCCAAGGCCGTCGTGGACGCCGCGCAGCAGGCGGGCATGGAATGTTCCCGTGCCACCAACTACCAGGCCCGCACTGGCCGGGGTGCGGAAGGCGAGGTGGACGGCCACGCCTACTTCGTCGGCAACCACCGCTTCGCGCATGAACTCGGGGTCTGCTCTGAACCCGTCGAGAAGACCCTCGCCGAAATCGAAGCCCGCGCCCAATCCGTCGTCGTCGTGGGCCATCGTCCGCACGGCGGTTGCACGGGTGAAGTGCTGGGAGTGCTCACGGTCGGCGACTCCGTCCGCCCCAACGCCGCCGAAGCCATCCGCGCCCTGCATCTGGCAGGCGTCCGCAAGGTCATCATGCTCAGTGGTGACAATCAGCGCACGGTGGATGCCATCGCCAAACAAGTCGGCATTGACGAGGCGCACGGCGACCTGCTGCCCGAGCACAAGATTGAGCGCGTGCGCGGCCTGCTTGTGGAGCACGAGCACGTCGGGATGATTGGCGACGGCGTGAACGACGCTCCCGCAATGGCCGCCGCCAGCGTCGGCATCGCCATGGGCACCGCTGGGACCGACACTGCGATTGAGACGGCGGACGTGGCGTTGATGCAGGACGACTTGGGCAAGGTGGCCGAGGCAATCCTGCTGGGCCGCCGCGCCATGCACGTCATCCAGGCGAACATCGCCTTTGCGCTGGGCGTGAAGGCCGTGTTCCTCGGGCTTGCTCTCGTCGGCTACACGAGCCTCTGGCTCGCCATCCTCGCCGACACCGGGGCCACCCTGGTCGTCATCGCCAACGCACTTCGTTTGCTGAACCACAAAAGCCCGCTGAGAAAGGAAGCATCATGAAACGAAAGCTCATAACCCAATCCGCGAGTCTGCTGGTCCTCACGGCGCTCTGCCTCACCGCCATCACCAGTTCGGCGCGTCCGCCGCGTGCGCGTGAGCTGTGCGGCGTGCTCCAAAACGTGGATGGCGGGATGCACCGGCTGGCGCTGCTGCCCAACGGTGGCGGGAAACCGTTGGAGGTGGATTGGAAACCGGACACGAGCTTTGTCCAAGGCAGCGAGTTCGACCGCGCGGATTCACTCAAGGAAGGTGCGCGCGTCTGCGTGTATTACCGCTCCCCGTTCTTCGGCCGGCCGTTCGTCACCAAGGTTGTCTGGCAGGGGAAGGCCGCCTCGCTCCAGCACTGAACCCGCATGAAGCGCATCGAAGCCAGCATCAAGCCGTTCAAGCGGGAAGAGGTGAAGGACGAACTCACCGACCTCGGCATCACGGGCATGACCATCACCGAAGTCCGGGGCTTCGGGCGGCAGAAGGGCCACACGGAGATTTATCGCGGCAGCGAATACACCGTGGATTTCCTGCCCAAGCTCAAAATCGAAATCGTGCTGCCGGACGGGATGGTGAAATCCGCCGTCGCCGCCATCCTCAA
>SXGR01618764.1_pt1 | contig 16205 bp, 18 predicted proteins | sample 3174711 | NCBI WGS metagenome assembly SXGR01 (sample SAMN11356860, study PRJNA531348) | freshwater metagenome | isolation source: freshwater sample F1-60 | place: China: Fuxian Lake, Yuxi | collected 2017-12-25
GCCGATCGATTGCGCTTTGACTTCGCATCGTCCCGGGCGCTTTCCGCGGACGACGCGCAGCACGTGGAGCGGCAGGTGAACGCGGCAATCGCCGCGGACTTGCCCGTATCGATCGGCACGCTCGCTCAGTCTCTGCAGATAGGCCCGGTCGGCCACGCGGACCCCGCCCTCCCCTTGCACCGGCTCCAGCAGCACCGCGGCCGTGGCTGGGCTCAGGGCCCGTTCGACCGCCGCCAGGTTGTTGAAGGGCACGTAGGTGAAGCCGGGCAGCAGCGGCTCGAACCCCTTCTGCACTTTTTCCTGGCCGGTGGCGGTCAGGGTGGCCATGGTGCGGCCATGGAACGACTGCTGCATCGTCACGATCTCGAAGCGGTCGGGACCGTACTTCAGATGGGCATAGCGGCGCGCCAGCTTGATGGCCGCCTCGTTCGCCTCGGCGCCGCTGTTGCCGAAAAACACCTTGTCGGCGAAGGAATGGTCCACCAGCGTCTTGGCCAGTTTTACTTGCGGCTCGGTGTAATAGAGGTTGGAGGCGTGCAGGAGTTGCTGCGCCTGCTTCTGGATGGCCGCAACCAGGTCCGGGTGCGAATACCCCAGCAGGTTGACGGCGATGCCGCCGACGAAATCGAGATATTCACGCCCTTCCAGGTCGTAGACCCGGCACCCGCGGCCGCGGACGATGGAGACCGGCCAGCGGGCATAGGTATGCATCAGATAGCGGGTTTCATCCTCTTGTAGCAGGTCGGTCGGCATGTCGCTCCAGGCTCGCGAGAATTCAAAGAACGTAACATATCGATGGCGGCGAACGCAATATGAAAGTCCCTGCCGGAATGCCGTATCCCCTTCTCCCTATTGAGGAATTTCACTGAGACGAGCCGTCGGTGCCCTTGTGAGCACTCGGGCAAGAGTGCTATAAATGCAGCGTATGAAACCTTGCTCCCAATGCGAGCAGCAGAACCCGGACGACGCTCGTTTTTGCTCGCAATGCGGCGCGTTGTTCGCGGAAGAGGTAGCGCAACCGGCGGACCAACCGGTGGAGGAGCCTGCTCCGCCGATCCTGGACGAACAACAGCTCTGGCGCTCATTCATCGGGCAGAACGCGGATCGGTACCTGGAACAGTTCCGCAAGTTCACCGGCGTCGGCGAACCGCGGTTCGCCCTGACCTGGCATTGGCCGGCCTTCCTCTTCGACCCGTTCCTGTGGTTTCTCTACCGGAAGATGTACCTGTACGCGGCGGTCTACGCCATCGGCCCGGTCCTCTCGGCCTACTTCACCGGCGATCTGACGGTCGGCGTCGTCTGGCGTATCATGGCCGGCGCCAGCGCCAACTACATCTATTACTGGCATGTGCGGGAGCACGTGGTGGCGATCAAGGAGAAGGCCGGCCTGGGCGGCCGGGCGCAGGAGCAGTCGTTGAAGGACTTGGGCGGCGTCCAGCCGTACGTCGTCTGGGTCGGCGTGGCCTTGCACATCCTCATGTTCGCGGTGCTGATCAAAGCGATCCAGGAAGAACCGCAAGGGGGAGGCCCGTTCCCGTCGTTGAAGCCGGCTCCATCCAAAGGCCGCGCGTCGCTGGAATCCTAGCAGGATGTTGAAAAAGTCCGCTGGCTTCGTTCTCGTATCGCTTTCCAAGAGTTGTCGGTTATCAGTATTCCGTTCTCAGTTCCGGAACTGACGACTGTACACTGATCGGGCCAGCGAGCCATTGGCATCCGAGTGGTTCCACAATAGTTTGTCAACGCCGGCTAGGTCGCCTCGACCGTTATGCCTGTGGCGGGCGGGAGAGCTGCCAGGAAAACCAAGCCTGAAACCATTCGAAATCGTGCTTGTAGGCGGTGCCGGATGGTTCGGCTGCAGCGCTTTTCTGCTCCAGCATCGTGTAGGTGCGGGGCCAGTTCTTCTGCCACCAGGATTTGAGTTCGTCCGCCTGGTAGGGAATGCCGGAAGGCTGGTGGATGCCGGCGGCGGCCGCCATCTCGGCGATCAGCGGCCAGTAGCGGTCCTTGCCCAGCCCCCGTTCACGGAAATGTTCCCGCAGCAGGAACAGGACCCAGAGCTCCGCGCTGTTCTTCTTGTTGTGCTTGAAGGGCTGCGTCTGCCGCAGCGGGATCGGGTCGAAGTTCTTGATCACCGACGTGTAGTCGGGCCCTCCGTAGCTCCCCGCCACTTCCGCGATCCCTTCCAGCATGCTCGCCAGCTCCACCTCCACGACCGGCTTGGCCGCATGAGTATCGGGTGAGGCCGCCTCTGCCAGCGGATTGCCCGCGGTCAACAGCTCGATCAGCGGTTTGAGCTCGCGCAGCCGGACCACGGCGGCCTTGAGAATCGCCTGCGATTCCAGCCAGTAATCCTGGTCGCTTTTGGCCGTCCGCTCGCGGCCCGGAGGGGGCAGCACTGGCGGAATCCAGTAGCGCAGCAGCACGAAGAGGATGTAATGGACATCGCCGCCGATTTTGTCCGCCCGCTCCAGCACTTTGCCTGGCCCCAGGGCATTTTTGAAAAAGACCTGCCCCCGTTCGGCGACGCCGAGACGCTGTGCCATGCCGACCCACCAGCGTTCAATGTCCTGCCAAGGTGGCGCCGGTGTGGCTTGTGGAGATTCCATGGCGGCATGGTAGCGAGGGAGGGGGATGATTGCAAGGAGCGGGGGGGTGGGGGACACAAGGACGAACCGTGCCCCCGCGGGGGATTGGCAACGCGTCAGTCATCGCTTGACTTAGCCTGCCGATTTCGTATTCTCTAGCTCGCTCAATGTGGAGGTGTGCTGATGGCTCGGTTGGTCTTGTTGCGGCATGGAGAGTCCCAGTGGAATCTGGAGAATCGCTTTACCGGCTGGGTGGATGTGCCCCTCTCGCCCAAGGGCGAGCAGGAGGCCCGCGCAGCGGGGGAGAAGCTGAACGGATTTCGGTTCGACCGGGCCTACACGTCGGTCTTGAAACGGGCGATCGATACCTTGCGCATCGTGCTGGAGATCACCGGCCAGACGAACGTGCCGACCGAGCAGGATCAGGCGCTCAACGAACGGATGTACGGGGACCTGCAGGGGCTCAACAAGGCCGAGACGGCGCAGACATACGGCGAGCAGCAGGTGAAGATCTGGCGGCGCAGCTACGACGTGCGTCCGCCGGGCGGAGAAAGCTTGAAGGACACGGCGGAGCGGGCCCTTCCCTACTATGAAAAGCAGATCAGGCCGCAGATCCTCGCCGGGCGCACAATAATCGTCACCGCCCATGGAAACAGTTTACGGGCGCTGGTCATGCACCTGGATCAGCTGACGAAGGAGCAAGTCCTGGAGTTGAACATTCCGACCGGCGCGCCCCTGCTGTATGAGTTCGACGCGACCGGCGCCGTCCTCGCGCACCGCTACTTGTAGCTTGTAGCGCGGTCCGGCTATTTGTGTGTCAGGTCGAGACCCTCGACCGTCTCCCCGATCGCTTCCACCGGAATCAGATCGATCAAGAATGCGAGAAACTGCCGGCGATCGTCCGGTTGGATCGTGCCGTCCGATTCCGCCATCGCCGCCGCTTCCGTGAAGACCGCGATCGGACTGCCGCCCTCCTGGACGATCTGATCATAGAGGGAACGGCGCTCCGCCGCTTCCTCGAAGTATCCCGCCAATGCCGGCTGTTCCAAGCCGAGCATCGTTTCCCAGGCGGCGCGGACGTACCGGCACAATTCGTCGAAGACCCGTTCTCCCTCGACCTTGGACAACACGCTCAACAAGGCATGGTGGGCCCAGAAGAGGTTCAGGGAGAGGATTTCCCTGGTGATCAAAGAGCGCTGGGCGGCGGTCGCCTCCACTCCATACTCCTCCAGCGTGGCCGGTGAGAAGGCGGGGGAAAACAGAGTGAACACCGATTCGGCTGCTTGCTGCGCGGTCTGTGGCATCGTGGAGCAACTCCGTGCTGTGCGCGCTGAATGGGGTGCGGAAAATCGGAGGCAGGATAACGCAAGGGACAGGCCGAGAACAATCCCCTAATCCGGCGCGACGAGGAAAGAGAGAGCCGGCCTACTGGGTCAGAATGTCCAGGATCTCATCCAGCGGACGGACGGTGCCGAGCAGCGTGGGGTGCCCGAATTGTCGGTTGTGGCGGTTCTCCTTCACCCGCTCCAGCGCGATGATCAGGTTGTTGAAGTCGTCCAGCCTGGCGGTTTCGAAGTAGGTGATGAAGTCGAGGTCGTCCAGCCCGCTGGCATGATAGAGTTTGCGTGTGACGGTTTTCAGATAGGCGATCGAGGCCTCGGTGTGTTCCTTCATCATCGCGGTACGTTCGTCCTGGGAGGCCTGCCACCAGTCCGCGTCCTTGCGGATCGGCACGACGATTGCGTAGGGCTTGGGCCCTGGATCGGGCGGGGTTTTCAAGGCGGTCTTGAGATCGTCGGAGAAGCCCGGCACGTAATTGGTTTTCTTGGTCAGGCCGTTGAATGTGGCGGTGTTCGCCAGATGTTTGCCGAGCCCGGTTCCCATCAGCTCCACGAGAAAATTCTGGTTATGGAGCAGCTCGGTGGAATGGATGCGGACGAAGAAATCCGCCCTCTCCGTGAGTCCTCGAAGCAGATACACATCGGTCGTGAGACGCTCGCCGTGCTTCTGAAACACGGCCTTTGCCTCCGCCGCCGCCGCAACCCGCGCCGCCTGGTCCAGCTTCCACCAAGCCTCGTCCACTTTGAACACCACGAAGGTTCCGTAGACGCCGGAATCGTTCAACAGCTTTTCCCGGTCGGTCGCCGCCTGGCCGTGCCCGGTCAGGGCCAGCCAGGCGAAGAGCAACGTAACCAGACCGATGCGTGTCGGCATCGTCAACCTTCTCACGGGCAATGGGGCCGGGTATTCATCCCGAAGATGTTGCGCAACTGTTCATAGCGGTTCAGGTCTTCCGACTCGTTGCCGAGATGGCCCCCGGAGACTTTCTGGTCAGTTGCAGGTATTCGGCGTAGAGGGCGCACAGCTCCGCATTGGTGGACTGAGCCGGCTGTGTGCGGGACGGCTCCGGTTGGACCTGGGGCGGAGCGGGCGCCGGCCGGTTCGCCGCTGGTTGCCCCGTTTCAAAGCGGGGCTCCGGCACCCTGCTGAAGCCTTCCTTGGGTTCGTTCGAATAGACGTCCCGGGGCAGACCCATAAAGTCGCGGCCAACACCACCATGCTCAGCATAGCTGCCTCCCGGCTCGGTCTTCCTCGACGGCCGCGTTTCGCCGGAACCCCCGGAACTCATTACATCGTTCCCTTGCGGCGCTACCGAGTCGTTTTGATGGAAGACGTCTTCTTGAGCAGGTCCACGGCGTCCTGATGTCCCAGCATTTCCGCCACCTCCAACGGCGTCGGCGTATACCAAGTGGACGGCGGGGCTGTCGCGCCATGGTCCAGGAGCAGCTGGATGATCTCCGGTTTGCCCCCGTAGGCGGCGGCATGCAAGGGCGTCCAGCCTGTGACATCCGCGACGTTCACATCGGTCTTCTTCTCCAGGAGGGCTTGCACCGTGTCCGTGTGACCGTGGGCGGCGGCGAGGATGAGCAGGCGCGTGCCTAACAGGCTGGTGGGGGTGTTGACGTCCACCCTGGCGTCCAGCTGCGCGACCAGCGCCGGCGTGTCCCCGTCCACGGCCGCCCAGGGGGACTGGTAGGCGCAGCCGACCGTGAACAGTACACAGTAAACAGTGAGCAGTGAACCGTAGAGAGCAAACGGCGGACCGGGCCGGCCTCCTATCAGAGCGTGCCCTCTTGACCGGTCACCTTTCACGATTCGTTGGACCATGCGCTGTGCGTATCCCTCTCAGTATTGGTGCGCCACGAGGGACTTGAACCCCCAACCCTCGGATCCGAAGTCCGATGCTCTATCCAATTGAGCTAGTGGCGCGCAGGATAGCAGGTTTCGTGTGCTCGGGGACTATCTAAATCTCGGACCGAACAGGAAGGGCCGCCAAGGATCTGGCGGCCCTTCCACAGAGCGCCATTATCGGCAATATCGCTGCGGCCCGCGAGGCTTACCAGCGATCCCGGCTCTCGCCGCCCCCGCCTCCTCCGCCGAAGGAGCGTTTCTCTTGCGGCCGGGCCTCATTGATGACCAGCGTCCGCCCGCCGAGCTCGGTGCCGTTCAATGCGGTGATGGCCTTCTGCGCTTCCTCGCCCGTGGCCATCTCCACGAAACCGAATCCCCGCGACTGGCCCGTGTAGCGGTCCGTGATGACCTTGGCCGATTGCACGGTCCCGTGCGGGGAAAAGAGCTGGCTCAATTCCTGTTCGGTGGTGGAATAAGGAAGACTGCCGACATACAATTTTGTACCCACGGCTACCTCCACGGCTGATGACATTGTCTCGTCGAGAGGGTTCGGAGGGAAGAGGGAGAGGCAACAAGGGGCGCGACGATCTGCACCATCAGGTCACTCAGCATTCCGGCCGGCTTCCGCTCGCAAGCCAACGTCGGGTCAGGGCCACTCTGCCTAGCTTTCCATCACTCGGCCCGCAGCGATGAATTGCAAAAAAAGCATAGCACGGAGAAAACACGAGTTCAACTCCGGGCGAGATTTTTCGGCGGCTCAGAGCCGGGCGAGGATGGAGTCCGCGATGTCGGCGACCGAGCGCCCGTCCGTGCCGACGACATGGTCAGCGGCGGCTTTGTAGATCGGCGTCCGCTCGCGCAGCACGTCTTCGACTTCCTCGACAAAGGACTTCGTGCCGGTCAGCGATGGGCGCTGGCTGTCCCCGCCGATCCGCGCGACGATCGTCGCCACCTCGGCCGTCAGCCAGAAGAGCGTCCCGTTGGTTTTCAGCACGGCCACGTTCTGCTGGCGCAGGATGGCGCCCCCGCCTGTGTCGATGATCAGCCAGTCCTGGCCGGCCAGGTTCCGGCAGACGTCCGACTCGAGGTCCCGGAAGCGCTCCCAGCCCGACTGCGCGACGATTTCCGGGATGGACAGGCCGGCCCTGCGGACCACTTCCGCGTCGGTGGACACGAGGCGGCGGCCCTGCCGCTCCGCCAGCAGTTTGCCCACGCTGCTTTTGCCGGTGCCTCGGTAGCCGATCAACACTATGTTCATGAGAACCGCGACTCGAGGACCGACCGCATGACCTCCACTGGGGCCGCCTGTCCGGTCCAGAGCTCGAATTGGGCGACCGCCTGGTGCAGGAACATCTCCAGGCCCCTGATCGTCCGGCAGCCGACGGCCTTGGCCTCGCGGAGCAGCCTGGTCTCCAACGGGTTGTAGACGATATCCATGACCGTCAGATGCGGAGCAAGCAAGGAGGCGGGAACACAGGTCTCGTCCACCTTCGGATGCATGCCGATCGGCGTGCTGTGAATGAGGACCTGCGAGTTCTTGATGCCGCTGCGGAGCGTCTGGTCCGTGAGGGGGCCATATTCGACGTTCAGCTTGGTCCGCTCCCGCAAATCCTCCGCCAGCTTGAGCCGCTCCTTCTCGTCGATGCCCAGCAGAATCAATCCGCCGACTTCCTTGGTGGCCGCCAGCGCGAAGGCAATGGCGCGCGCGGCGCCCCCCGTGCCGACCAGCAGGACCTGGTTGCCCTTGAGCGAGACGCCCCCGTTCTGCAGGGCCCGTAACGCGCCCGAGGCGTCCGTGTTGTAGCCGGTCAGTTTCCCCTGTTCCACCAGGATCGTATTGACCGATCCGATGTGCTTGGCCGTCTGCTCCACCTCGTCGAGGAACGGCATGACCGCCACCTTGTGGGGAATCGTCACGCTGAACCCGCGCAGGTTGCCCAGCGCCCGGATGCCGCGGACGGCGCCGGCGAGGTCCTCGACCTTGAAGGCGAGGTAGACGAAGTTCAGCCCCAGTTTTTGAAAGGCCGCATTGTGGATGGCCGGCGAGAGAGAATGTTCCACCGGATTGCCGAGCAGTCCGCAGAGCTGGGTCCTGGCGTTGATGTCCATGGTGGGGAGGTAACCGGCGATCAGTAAGCAGTGATCAGTTTTCGGTCATAAACTGAGCACTGAAGACCGACGACGGACAACCTCATTTTCCTTTCATCACTTTCTGCGCCAGATACTGGCTTCCCGTCACGACATAGAGGACCGTGACCTTGTCGTCTTTCTTCACGTCCTTCAGGCTCTTGATCGCCCCTTCAAACTGGGTCTTGTCCGTGACCACGAAGGTAAAGCGCGTGCCCCCGCCGTCCTTCTTCACCGCCAGTTTGCCCGCCGCCTGGTCAACCAGCAGGACCGTCCCCGAAAATTCCACCCCAGCCTGGGCCCAAACGGTTCCTGCCGCGAGCAGCAGGAGGCCGGCAAACAGAACGGCGACGGCCGGGTGATGCGAGAGCCTCTGCCGGTATCTGGTCCTGTCCATCGTGCCCTCCGTTTATTGAGCGGTCATGCCGCCGTCGATCGGAAACAAGCCGCCCGTCACCCAGGCCGATTCGTCCGAAGCCAGATAGAGCACCAGGCTCGCCACTTCCTCCGGTTTGCCCGGCCGGCCCATCGGATACATGGTCATCACCAAGGCCAGCCTCTCCGGGTCGTTGATCAAGCCGGCGGCCATGGGCGTATCCACGAGCCCCACCGTCACCGCGTTGCAGCGGATGCCCTGTTTGGCATAGTCGATCGCAGTACAGCGGGTGAGCGAATCCATGCCTCCCTTGCTGGCCGAATAGGCGGCCAGCATAGGGATGCCGACCAGCGAGGCGATGGAGGAGATGTTTACGATCGAGCCGCCGCCGGCCTTGAGCATGGTGGGGACCGAAGCCCTGGTCATACGGAAGGCGCTGGTGAGGTTCACGGCCAAAACCTCGTTCCAGGTCGCATCGTCCGTCTCGTGCAGTTGCTTTCCGAACGCGCCGATCCCCGCGTTGTTGACCAATACGTCAAGCTTGCCGAAGGTCCGCACCGCTTGGGCCACGGCCTCGCGCGGGTGGGCCTCGTCGGTGATGGAGCCGGCGACGGAGACAGCCCTGCCTCCCTCGCGGGTGAGGTCCGCGACGATTGTGTCCAGCAGGTCTTTACGCCGGCCGGTGATGACGACCGAGGCCCCCTCGCGGGCGAACCGTCGGGCGATCGCTTCCCCGATGCCGGCGGTGCCGCCGGTGATCAATGCGACCTTGCCCTGCAAGCGGCTCATGCGGCGGCCTCCTCGTCGTCCGGGGCGTCGCCCTCGTCCGGTTCCGCCTCGGCTCCGACCGGTCCAGGCCCCAGGAGACCAGGCTCGACTTTCCGCGCCACGGTGATGAAGCCGGAATGGGCCACCATCCGATGATCCGGCCTCACGCTTCGGCCCTGGATATTCCAGGTCCGCAAGAGGGTCTCGAAGGTTTCAATCATCGTGAAGACATGAGCCCGCTCCAGCGCCTCCACCGTCTGCATGATTTGCGGCACGGTGGGGACATAGCTCAAATAGACCCCCCCGGACCGGAGCGCCTGGGCCGCATGCGGGACCACTTGCCAGGGTTCGGGCAGGTCCAGGACCAGCCGGTCAAACGGACCGTCGGCCGGGTCGATCCCTTCGTAGACGTTGCGAGTCCTGGGCGTGAAGTTGGGGACCGGCCCCAGGTACCGTTCGATGTTCTTCATCGCGGTCCGGGCGAAGTCCTCGCGCGCCTCGTAGCTCACCACGGACCCCCGAGTCCCCACCGCGCGCAACAGGGCCATGGTGAGGGCGCCGGAACCGGTCCCCGCCTCGAAGACGCGGGCGCCGGGATACACGTCGGCCCAGACCGTGATCATCGCGAGATCTTTGGGGTAGATGACCTGCGCCCCGCGCGGCATCTTGAGCACGTAGTCGCCGAGCGTGGGCAGGAGCGCCAGCATCCGCTTGCCCCGGGACAGGGTGACCAGCGATCCGTCCGGCTTGCCGATCAGGTCATCGTGAAGGATCGTCTCGCCGCTGTACTGGAAGGTCTCGCCGGCCTTGAGCGTCAGGGCATACTGTCGGCCTTTCTTGTCCACCAAATGCAGGCGTTCGCCGTTTTGCAACAATCGCATAATGGGCTCATTCTAGAAGCGTGCCGGCTGCTTTTCAACCGGTCCCTGCCTTCTCCCCATTTCTTGACAGCCTGGCAGGCAGGTCGTATGATGCCAATCAATCAGTCCCACGCCGTGCGCCATCGATGCGGGGCCTCCCTCTCGGCCCGATGTCGGACAAGGACAGCTCGATGCAGTCGCCGTTGCGCCGATCGTCTCCTCTTCTCCTGACCCTGTCGGCCCTGGTTGTAAGCGTGTTTGCTTGTGTCGCGGCCGACAGGGCTCGGGCGGAAACGCCCCTTCTTGTGGCCACCTATGAAGGCGTCATCAACCCCGTGACCGCCGAGTATCTGCACGATGCCCTGGTCCACGCCGAGGCCGTCGGGGCCCGGGCGTTGATCGTGCAGCTGGACACGCCGGGCGGGCTCGACACCTCGATGCGGCTCATCATCAAGGACTTTACCGGCGCGAAGGTCCCGGTCATTGTCTACGTCGCGCCCTCCGGCGGGCGCGCGGCCTCGGCCGGCGTGTTTCTGACGCTCGCCGCCCACGTCGCCGCCATGGCGCCCGGCACAAACATCGGGGCGGCCCATCCGGTCGCGATGGGCGGGGGCGAGATGGACAAGACCATGAAGGACAAGGTCGAGAACGACTCGGCCGCCTACATCAAGTCCATCGCGGAACAGCGGGGACGCAACGTGGCCTGGGCCGAGGAGGCGGTGCGCAAAAGCCTGTCGGTGACGGAGAAGGAAGCGTTCACGCTGAAGATCATCGACCTGGTCGTCGACGATCTCCCGACGCTCCGGGACCAGTTGGATGGCCGCACGGTGGCCCTCGCCGCCGGTCCGGCGGTGCTCCATACCCAAGGCGCGCCGCTCGAATTCTTCCCCATGAGTCGGCGGCTGGAGCTGCTGAAAGCCCTCAGCGATCCCAACATCGCCTATGTCCTCATGACGGTCGGCACGGTCGGCATTCTGGCGGAGCTGTACAATCCCGGCGCGATTCTGCCCGGCATCGTGGGCGCGATCAGCCTGATCCTGGCCTTCTATTCGTTGCAATCCCTTCCGGTGAACTATGCGGGCGTTCTGCTGATGCTCCTGGGCCTTGTGCTCTTCATCCTGGAGGTGTCGGTCACCAGTTACGGGCTGCTGGCGCTCGGCGGCGTGACCGCGATGCTCCTGGGCTCGGTGATGTTGGTGAAAACCGACGCCCCGTTCCTGCAGATTTCCTGGTCGGTGATTCTGCCCGTCGTGGCCCTGGCGGCCGGGCTGACCCTGCTGATGGTCGGGATGGGGGTGCGTGCCATGCGCCGCCGGCCCACGACGGGGCGCGAAGGCATGGTGGGGCTGGTCGGCGTGGCGAAGACATCGGTGGCCCCGCAAGGCAAGATCCTGGTGCATGGAGAGCTATGGGAGGCGATCAGCGAGCAGCCGCTCCAGCCGGGCGACCAGGCGGAGGTCATGAAACTGGCGGGCCTGACGCTCCACGTCAGGCCCGCGGTCAAGAAGGGAGCCGTCTGACATGAACCTACTCTTCAGCCCTCTCGCGATCCTAGTGTTGGTCGGCCTGCTGGTGGGGATGGGCTTCCACGTTCTGCGCGAATACGAGCGGGCCGTCGTCTTCCGCTGGGGCCGGCTGGCGCGGGGGGTTGTCGGCGGGAACGGCCCAGGGGTGGTCGTAATCATTCCCGTGATCGACAAGCTGGTGCGGGTGAGTCTGCGGACGGTCGCGATGGACGTGCCGCCTCAAGATGTCATCACCAAGGACAACGTGTCGGTCAAGGTGAACGCGGTCATCTATTTCCGGGTCGTGGACCCGCAACGGGCGATCGTCGAAGTGGAGGACTATCTCTACGCGACCTCGATGATGGCCCAGACCACGCTCCGCAGCGTGTTGGGACAGAGTCAGCTGGACGATCTCCTGTCCAAGCGCGAAGAGATCAACGCCGAGCTGCAGCGGATCATCGACCAGCAGACGGAACCCTGGGGCGTGAAGGTATCTGCGGTGGAGGTCAAGAACGTGGACCTGCCCCAGGAGATGCAGCGGGCCATCGCGAAGCAGGCCGAGGCGGAGCGCGAACGCCGTTCCAAGGTAATCCATGCCGAGGGGGAGTTCCAGGCAGCCCAGCGCCTGACCGACGCGGCCCAGGTCATGGGCCAGAATCCCATCGCCCTCCAGCTTCGGTACCTGCAGACCCTGGTGGAGATCGCGGCGGAGAAGAACTCGACTACGATCTTCCCGGTCCCCATCGACATTATTTCCCCCCTCCTGAAGGGCCTGACCAAAAAGGACGAAGGGGCAGTCGGCTAAATTTCCCCTTTTTGTTGAATTGCCATTGATTTCCGCAGGGTAAGCCTTACCTCTGGCACTACTTCCGCTCCAGGCTTCCAGGGATGGAGGGGTATCTGAATCTCAGGTATTCATGTAAGTGCCGGTAAGGTTTGAATATTTTTATGGGTTGGCACGACGGGCGAATCCTTTGGGCTGCGTGAGGCTCTGACATCCATATCAAGGGGAATCGCCGTAGATCCTTGTGACGATCATCACAGGAGGATTCCCGCAAGAGCGGGAGCAGGGGTGGATAGATGAGAAAAGACCGGCTGATAGAAGAGCAGCAAGAAGGCATCGAGTCGGCTGAGGCCCTCGACGCGGAGACGGATGATCCGGAAGCCAGCACGATGCTGGGGGTCATCGGCCGCGAGCCGAGCGAGGCAGAGCCGACGGAGGAGCCGGAACCGGTTGTGAAGGGGCCAGCCGGTCGGAGCGAAGACCCGTCCATGGCGCTGGAGTCTTTGTACTTCCGCTCGTTCGGGGAACGGAAACTGCTGAATCGGGACGAAGAAATCACCCTGGCCAAGGGGCTTGATCGAGGCACGAGGGGCATTCGGGCGGCGTTGCGCGAAGCGGTGGTCTTTGCGGCGCGGATGCGTAAGACCGACAAGCGCGAGGCGGCGCTTGCGGTGCTGAACGAAGTCCGGGGGCTGAGCGGATTCTCGGCCATTGTTTTGGAGCAGGCCGACAAGGCTCTGGAGGCGCTCCTCGCGGAGGCACGGACGTCCGGCAAGACCGCCACGTTCCGCGTCAAGCGGCTCTCGGCGGTCCGCCGGCAGCTCCGCGAGTCCCGTGCGGTCCTCGAGCAGGCGAAGGATGAAATGGTCCGCTGCAACCTGCGCCTAGTCGTGGACATCGCCAAGCACTACAACGGCCGCGGCCTGACCCTGCTGGACCTCGTCCAGGAAGGGAACATGGGCCTGATGAAAGCGGCGGAACGGTATCAGTATCGCAAGGGGTTCAAGTTCAGCACCTATGCGACCTGGTGGGTTCGCCAGGGCATCACCCGTGCGGTGGCCGACCAATCCAGAACCATCAGGATCCCGGTGCACATGACCGAGGCGTCGCACCGGATCGTGCGGACCGCGCGCCGGTTGGTGCAGCAACTCGGCCGCGAGGCCCGGCTGGAGGAGATCGGGAAGGCCATGCATCAGCGCCCGGACAAGATCCAGGAGACGATGCAAGTGTTCCAGGAGCCGGTCTCGCTGGACAATCCGATCGGAGACGGGGAAACGCTGCTGGGAGAGCTGATTGCGGACCGACAGTCGGTGGCGCCCGATGCGCACGTCCACCGCACCGAGCTCACGCGGGAATTGGATCGCATCCTGGGCACGCTCACGCCCCGCGAGCAGACGGTGATCCGGCTGCGTTTCGGGATCGGGCAGGACGAGCCCTGCACGCTGGAACAGGTCGGGCAAAGTCTGTCGGTCACCCGCGAGCGGATTCGCCAGATCGAGGCCAAGGCGATCAAGAAACTGAAGACGCCGGAGATCAAGGAGATGTTCGCCGCCATCAAGTGATCGGGCAGGCCCGGTCGTGCCGGCCACGCGGGCGAGGCGCAAGCCTCGCCCGTTTTATTTTCCGGTGCGTCCCTTGAGACTTGTTCCGATTTGAGGGACAATGCCCGTCCATATGAAGAGCCGGTCACTTTTCCCTGTTCTCACCGTCGGCCTGGGCGCAGCCCTCTGTTCCCTCTTGTTCGCCCTGTGCTGGGCGGGGGACGCCCGGTCCGCCGACAACGGCGTGGCCGGCGCGAAGCCCAAGCCGATGACAGTGCCGGAGGTCGTGGCGATGGTGCGGCCGTCGGTCGTCACCGTCATGAGCCGGGGCGTGCCGCCCAGCTCGGTGCAGCATCCCTCCCCGCCTGGCTCCGGATCCGGCCTCATCGTGGACGAGGCCGGGTTCATCCTGACGAACAATCACCTAGTGGAGGGGGTCAAGAGCGTCGTGATCGGCCTGCACAACGGGCGTATGACGCCCGGCCGCGTCATCGGGCGCGATTTTCTCCTGGACCTAGCGGTGATCAAAATCAACGCCAAGGACTTGGTCGCGGCCAAACTGGGCCGGACCGCCGAACTCCAGATCGGCGAGACCGTCGTAGCGATCGGGAATCCCTTTGCCCTGAAGGGAGGTTCGACGGTGACGGTGGGGGTGGTCAGCGCCACGGACCGCGCGATCCTCGCGCCGAACGGCGAGACCCTCTACGACTTGATTCAGACCGACGCGGCGATCACTCCCGGCAACAGCGGGGGGCCGCTCGTGGACCTATCGGGCCAGGTGGTGGGCATCAATGCGGCCGTGGCGCCGGCGGCCCAGGCCATCAGCTATGCCATCTCGATCGACGCGGCCTATCCCCATATCAAGTCCATGCTGGTCCGAGGGGCCGTCATGCGGCCGGATTTGGGATTCGTGCCGGTCACCGTGACCCCGAGCATCGTGGCCAGTTTCAACCTGGAGGTGGATCGGGGCGTGCTGGCCGTTCAGGTGGAGCCGTCCAAGCCGGCGGCCGAGGCCGGCCTCTCCTTCGGCGACGTCATCACCGCCATCGACAATATCCAGCTCTACAGCATCAGCGACTTCTGGCACGTCTTCCTCCGGACCGGCGGCGAGGCGCCGGCACAGTTGACGGTGTACGGCAAAAACGGCCAGTTCACCGCCCCCCTGCCTCGCGCGCCTTCGGCGACTGCTCCGCGGTAACGCCTGCGCGCTCTGCGCGTTCGCGGTTACTTGACGGACTGAGAAGCAGACGGCTTGAGCGCGAAGGCGTGAAACTGCACGTTGCACGACCGGCACTCGAACCGATAGATCCGGAGCAGGCAGGCCCAACGATCCAACGGGTTTCGTTTCGCACGGGAACCTTCCCGATAGCCGCAAACGGGGCAGCGAGCGGACAGGATCGGCGGCATTTTGCGAAGCAACATCCTGTTTTCCTCCTCCGTTCCAATACGGAGTTTGGTTCTCGTTACGTAGATGGACGGTAGAAGAAAACGGCGATCTGTCAACGGGCGTGAGCAGTTGCTCGATCCCGGGTCATGCGGCGCGCCCGCTTCCAGGACTCCATCGCCAACAGCGGCAGGAGCCCCAGGCCGATCGCCAGCGCCCAATGTTCCGGATCAAGCGGAGCGACATTGAACATCTGGTGGGTCCATGGCGCCAGGAGGATCAGGGCCTGCAGGGCGGCGGAGCCGATCGCGGCCCACAGGAGGGGTTTGTTCGTCAGCCATCCGATGGTAAACAGGGAGTGCCGGTCGCTCCGGCAATTGAACGCGTGGAACAGCTGGATCATGACCAAGACCGTGAAGGCGACGGTCCTGGCCCGTTCAAGGTCCTGGCCCATGCCATACAGGAAGAACGCAAAGGCGGAGATCGTGACCAGCGCCATGAACAGGCCTTGAACAAGCAGAAAGATGATTCGCTGTTTCGAAAAGAATCGGCGGTCGGGCCGACGTGGGGGCCGTCTCATAAGACCCGGGTCCGCAGGATCTACCGCCAGGGCCAGGGCCGGCAGCCCGTCTGTGACCAGGTTGATCCACAAGATCTGTGCCGGCAGCAGCGGCAGGGGGAGCCCGAACAGTGCCGCCAGGAGCATCACCAACACTTCGCTGGTGTTGCACGAGAGCAGATAGTGGACGGACTTTCGGATGTTGTCGAAGATGCCGCGGCCCTCTTCGACGGCGGCTGCGATGGAGGCGAAGTTGTCATCGGTGATGACCATGGCGGACGCTTCCTTGGTCACGTCCGTGCCGGTCAGCCCCATGGCCACGCCGATGTCCGCTTCCTTCACCGCCGGGGCATCGTTGACCCCGTCGCCGGTCATGGCGACGATCGCCCCGCGCGCTTTCCAGGCTCGGACGATGCGCAGTTTATGTTCGGCCGACACCCGGGCGTAGACCGAGATCCATTCCACCTGTTCGCTCAATTCCTCGTCCGTCAGCCGGTCCAGCTCCAGCCCTGAGGTCGCGGCGA
>SXGR01125040.1_pt1 | contig 16203 bp, 14 predicted proteins | sample 3174711 | NCBI WGS metagenome assembly SXGR01 (sample SAMN11356860, study PRJNA531348) | freshwater metagenome | isolation source: freshwater sample F1-60 | place: China: Fuxian Lake, Yuxi | collected 2017-12-25
GCCGCTGGTGCTCTCCGTGCACTCGATCGTCTCGTTCGACTTCGCAGTGTCGCAGCTTCCAGGCTGGCACACGACGATCTTCCCGCCCTACTTCGTCGCGGGTGCTGTCTTCTCCGGCTTCGGCATGGTGCTCACGCTGCTGCTGCCGATGCGCAAGGTCTGCAAGCTCGAAGAAATCGTGACCGTCCGGCACATCGAATTGATGGGCAAGGTCATCCTCGCGACCGGTTCCATCGTCGGCTACGCCTACGGCATGGAGTTCTTCATCGCCTGGTATAGCGGCAACCCTTACGAGAAGTTCGTCTTCATGCAGAACCGTGCAGCGGACCCGTTCATTCTCGGACCGTTGTGGAATGTCGAGCCCGCGCCGTACTGGTGGGCTTACTGGTCGATGATTAGCTGCAACGTCATCTGCCCGCAGCTGTTCTGGTTCAAGAAAGTCCGCACGAACATGTGGGTCGTGTTCGTCATCTCCATCTTCGTGAACATCGGCATGTGGTTCGAGCGTTTCGTCATCATCGTGACCTCGCTGCACCGCGATTACATGCCTTCCAACTGGGCTTACTACTCTCCGACCTGGGTCGACATCTGGCAGTTCGTCGGCACGTTCGGTCTGTTCATGACTCTGTTCCTGCTCTTCATGCGCTTCCTGCCGACGATTGCGATTGGCGAAGTGAAGGGCGTCACCCCGCAGGCTGACCCGCATCACCCGCTGGGCGGCGCGAAAGGAGGACATCACTAATGTCAAACTCCACGGTTAAATACGGATTGCTGGCCGAGTTCGATACTGCGGCCGACATCATGCACGCCGCCGAAAAGGTGCGCGACTCCGGCTACAAGCGCTGGGATGTTTACACGCCGTTCCCGATTCACGGCATGGACGACGCGATGGGCCTGAAGAAGTCCAAGGTCGGCTGGTTCACCTTCGTCGGCGGCGCCATCGGCATCACGGCGGGCTACCTGATGATCTGGTGGATGAACGCCTACGACTACGCCATCGTGGTCGGCGGCAAGCCGCTCTTCAGCCCGATCTACAGTTTCCCAGTCGCCTACGAATGCACGATTCTCCTCGCGGCGTTCGGTTCGCTCGGAGGCATGTTGTTCCTCAACCGTCTGCCGCGTTGGTACAACCCCATCTTCAGCAGCGAGCGTTTCAAACGCGCGTCGCACGACAAATACTTCCTCGCGATTGAAGCGACGGATCCAAAATTCAGTGACACCGAAACCCGCAAATTGCTGCAAGACACCGGCAGCAAGCACATCGAGGAAGTGAGGGACTAATGCGCTACTTCCTTCTCACTCTCGGCGTCATCGTGCTGGCTGTCATGGTTGTGGCCGGCAAACGCGGCGACATCAGCCGCAATCCGCCCATCGAATTGTTCCCGGACATGGACCGCCAGCCGAAGCTCCGTCCGCAGGCCGCGAATAGTTTTTTTAAGGACGGACTCAGCTCGCAGCAACCGATCGACGGCACCATCGCCCGCGGTTCGCATTATCAGGATATTCCTGAGAACACCGGAAAGATTCCCGGCACCACGAATTACGTCGCGACGATTCCGGTTCCGGTTACCACGACGCTGATGGCGCGTGGCCGGGAGCGTTACGACATCAGTTGCGCTCCGTGCCACGGCGCGCAGGGTGATGGCAAGGGTATTACAACGAAGTTCGGCATGGCCGTCATCGCGGACCTGCATGATGCGGCGGGCCGGAAGCTTCCGCAGCAGACGGATGGTCAGCTCTTCGCGACCATCAGTTACGGCAAGGGCTTGATGCAGGGTTACGCTGCGAGCCTGACCATTGAAGACCGATGGGCCGTCGTCGCCTACGTCCGGGCGCTGCAACGCAGCCGTCTTGGCAACATGGATGACGTGCCCGCAGACAAACGCGCTGAAGTCATCAAGCCGCTGCCTCCCGGTGCGGTCAAGCAATAGCCTATGAGTTCTCCAGCCATCGCTGTTTCCAACTCTTCCTCCGGCCGGATGACCATTCCTCCGGTCTGGAAGAAGATGCCGGTCATCCTCGCCGTCATCGGTGCCGTCGGCGCAGCCGCAGGCATCTTCACGCCCTCTCTGACCAAGCAATTCGCGCACTCGTATCTGCTGGCTTACATGTTCTTCCTGAGCCTTTGCTTAGGCGGGCTGTTCCTCACGATTGTGCACCATCTGTTCGATGCCGCGTGGTCCGTGCCGCTGCGCCGGATCAACGAACATCTGGCGTTCCTTCTTCCGATCATGGGAGTGCTGTTCATCCCGATCGCCATCTGGGGTCCGACGGACCTCTACTCCTGGATGAAGCTCGATCCGCACGTGGATCACGCGCTGGGTGCCAAGCATCCGCTCTTCACCAAAACTGGTTTCTACGGCTCGGCCATCGCGCTGTTCGCAGTCTGGACGTGGCTCTCCTTCAATCTCCGCAAGTGGTCGATCAAGCAGGATCACGCCGGGAACGACAACGCGCTGCGCGTGCTTTGCACCCGCAAGATGCGGGTCCACGCGGCTTACGGTGTCTATATCTTCGGCTTCAGCCTCACGATGGGCGTCATCATGTGGATGAAGGCGCTCGAACATCAGTGGTTCTCCACGATGTATGGCGTGTATTACTTCGCCGGGTCCGTCTGGACGACGCTCGCGACGCTCTACGTCATCACCACCGTGCTGCAAAAGACCGGCCCGCTCGCGCAGGTTATCACCAAGCGCCAGCGTCAGGACAACGGCGTGCTCTGGTTCGCCTTCACCGTCTTCTACGCCTACATCCACTTCTCGCAATACTTTCTGATCTACAACGCGAATATCCCGGAAGAAACCTTCTACTACGTGAAACGTGAAGCCGGGTCGTGGTGGCAAATCGGCATGATCACCATCTTCGGTCACTTCCTGATTCCTTTTGTCGCGCTGTTGAACCAAGACGTGAAACAGAAGCTGCCGTTGATGATCCCGCTGGCGGTCTGGGCGTGGGCGATGCACTTCTGCGACATGTCGTTCAACATCATGCCGCTCATCCACCCGGAGGGCTTCACTATTCACTGGCTGGACATCACCTGCATGGCCTTCATCGGTGGCGTTCTCACCATCGTGTTCATCAAGTATTTCAACGCGCACAAGCCGTATCCGGTGAATGACCCGCGACTCGGCGAAGCGCTGGGCGTGCATCAGTACGAAGACCACAAGTAATCGAGGCCTATGAGCGAATCCAAATGTTGCCAGAAGACCGCCTCGTTCATCGGCGTGCTCGGTGCGCTGCTCGTGGTGGTGGTGCTCGTCGCTGCGATGAAGCACTACACCAAGCCCGCGCCCCTCAACCAGGCGCGCGTGGACGAACGCAAAAAGGCCCTCGCTGAAATCCGCGCCGAAGAACAACGCGGGTTGAACACCTACGAGGTCACGGACGCCGGCAAGGGGCTTGTCCGCCTGAAGATCGATCGCGCGATGGAACTCACCGTCGAGGCCTACAAGAATCCTGCCGCTGCGCAGAAGGAACTCGTCGCCCGAGCCGACAAGGCGAGCGCGCCTGCTCCCAAGGCTCCTGAGAAGCCCAACCAATTCGAATAACCGCTGATGAGCGTGTCCCATTCCCGAGTCCCAGAGGAGACGGTGTCCTCCGGTGCATCCGCTGCGTCCACCACGGGCGCGACGGCGGCTGAGATCGACGCCTCCTGCCGCTGGCCGTTGGTGCTGCTTTTCACCAGCGGCATTCTCTGGCTGGTGTTGGGCACAGTCTTCGCCCTCCTTTCGGAGATGAAGATTCACATGCCGCAACTCGCGAGCGGTCCGGAATGGCTGACCTACGGCCGCATCCGCCCCGCATCGGCGAACATGCTCCTCTACGGATTCGCCTCGCAGGCCGGAGTCGGCGTCGCCCTGTGGCTCCTTTGCCGATTGGGTCGCGTGACGCTTTCCTTGCAGTGGCCCGTGATCGTGGCGTGGAAACTTTGGAACATCGGCGTGACGGCGGGTGTGATTGCGATTCTCGCCGGGTTCAGCACTGGTTTCGCCTGGCTCGAAATTCCCGGTGGCATCGCTGGCGCGCTCTTCGTTGCGGCAGCAATCTTCGCCATGAGCGCTGTGGCGACTTTTGCCGCGCGCCGGGATTCGGAGACACACCCGAGCCAATGGTATCTGCTCGCGGCGATTTTCTGGTTTCCGTGGATCTATTCGGCGGCGAACTTCCTTCTGATTTGCGACCCCGTTCGCGGCACCATGCAGGCGGCGGTCAATGGCTGGTTCACCGGCAACCTCGTCAACCTCTGGCTCACCCCGCTCGCGCTTGCCGCCATCTTCTATTTCCTGCCGCGCCTCAGCGGCATCGCCATCGCGAGTCGTCAGACGGCGGCGTTCTCGTTTTGGACGCTCCTCTTCCTTGGTAATCTCGGTGGTCTGACCGGTTTGCTTGGCGGCCCGGTGCCCAAGTGGATGCCAGCGGTCAGCGTCGGCGCGAACATCGCGCTGCTTGCGGCCGTGGTCGGGAATCTGATCAACCTCCGCCCGATGTGCTGCCCCGTCACCGGTTGCGCCACTCCGAAGAACGAGCCTGCCTACGGCTTCATCCGCTACTCGGCTCTTGCATATGTGCTGCTTGGCGTGTTGACGGCCCTGACCTCCATCCCGGCCGTGGCTGCGCTGACCAATTTCACCTACGTGACCGTGGCCAAGAACAACCTCGCCATTCACGGCGTCGCCGGTCTCGTGCTGCTTGGCAGCATCTACTACATCCTGCCGCGCCTGTTGCAGGTGAACTGGGCGTCCGAATGTTCCATCGGCACTCACTTCAAGCTGGCTCTGGCTGGGGTAGTCCTGACGACGATCGGCGTCGGAATCGGCGGCGTCATCCAAGGCGCGAAACTCGCCAATGCAACGCTACCGTTCATCGATGTCGCCCGCAGCACATTCCCGTGGGTCGGGATGCACATCCTTGGCCTCATTCTGCTGCTCGTGGGACAGGCCTTCCTGCTCGTGAATCTCTTCAAGCTCTTCAAGTCCCACCTTCAGCCCATCGCGCAGGCACTGTGCAGTGAATGGTGCTGCGCCGGGAGCAAGTCGGGGGTGCGCTCATGAACAACGGCGTTCTACTTTTCCTCGGCATCTTCGTTAGCCTCGCGACATCCTTCTGGGGATTGCTCCTCGCGCCGCAATTGCAGATGGGCAACGCCCAGCCCGTGGTGCTCGAAGCCACCGGCGAACGCTATCCTGCACCCCGCGCGGGCCTTGCCCAGCAGGGCGCTGCCGTCTATCGCGCGCAGGGCTGCGTCGAATGCCACAGCCAGCAGGTGCGCCAGACCGGCGTGAACCTTGAAGTTTGGCTCGCCGATGGCGGTACTGAACCCGCCGCCCTCGCCGCCACCATGATCCGGCTCAAGATTGCTGACGGTGTGAAGCTCGCCTCCAGCGCCCCGGCGAAACTGCTCGGCGGCCTCAGCATGACCGAAGCCTCCGGCATCGCCGCGCAACTGACCAACGGCGAAGCCAAGGCGCAGGTCGTTCTCGCGACACTCGGGCCGGACATCGCCCGCGCGTGGGGCGCACGCGCCACCGTCTCGCAGGATTTCCTTTACGATTACCCGGTGCAACTCGGCACCATGCGCATTGGCCCTGACCTGGCGAATTTCGGCACCCGCCCCACCGCGCAAATCCTTGAACACCTCTACGCGCCACGCTTCACCGTCGCGAAATCGCTGATGCCTCCGTATCGGCACCTCTTCAACGAACGCAAACTCGCCGCCGGTGAGAAACCCCGTGCCGGCGCGCTCGCCGCGAACCTCAAGGAAGGCTACGAGATCACCGCGCGCCCCGAAGCCGAGGCGCTCGTCGCCTACCTCATGAGCCTGAAGGCCAACGCGCCGCTGGCCGAAGCCCCCGTTCCGACGCCGCCGATGAAAGCCGCTGCCGCCCCGGCCACGACCACTGCCCAATGAAGAAGTCCAACCCCAAGGAAACTTCCAAAGCCGGACGTTCGCAGGTCGTGAAGGACGGCGTAGCCGAGCCATCGGTCGGCCGCGCTGAGATACCCGTCCTGTTGATTGCCGTCCTCGCGGCGCTCGTTTACTGGGGCAGCATGTATGTCGTGGAGTACGGCGGCGAACTCGATGCCCGTGTTCAAGGTCATTACAAGAACTGGAAGGAACTCGCGGACCTTGCGCCGAAAGACGCTTCGGCCCAACTCGCGGCCAAAGGTGCCAAGGTTTACAACCAGTACTGCGTCGCCTGCCACATGGGCGACGGCAACGGCAACGCCGCCTCCGGCTTCCCGCCGCTGGCGAAATCCGAATGGGTGCTCGAGAAGGACCCCTCCCGCATCATCCGCGTCGTGTTGAACGGCCTCGGCGGTCCCATCACCGTCCTCGGCAAGGAATACGGCCAGGCGCAGATGCTCCCGTGGCGCGACGCGCTCAACGACGACGACATTGCCGCCGTCTCGACCTACATTCGCAGCACCTGGGGCAACAAGGCCCCGGTGGTCGATGCGGCCTTGGTGAAGCAAATCCGTGGCGAGACCGCTGATCGCGGCGGCGTCTGGACTGCCGAGGAACTGCTGAAAGTTCCGCTCAAGAACTGATCTCTGCGGAACCTTCCGCGTTCCGGCCGGTCGGAGGCGAACGATTCTTGATCCCCAACGCCCGTTGAGGGTTCCCAGCCGCAACGGCCATCATCCCACCGGGAAATTCCCTGCCGAACCGTGGACCGGGGCGATCCCTGCGACATCCCGGAGCTCCCGCCCGCGCGACCGGAAACCCGGAACATACTGCCACACCCCGCGCCGTCTCCGCGACGGCCCTGAGCCGGACAACACCCCTCAACCCGTTGATACGCGGGGGTTCGCGGCGACAAACAGGCAGCACCGAGATCCACGGGAGGTATCCGCGGCGCCATTTATGAACCTCCGAAGAACGCGGGAACTCCGTGCGAGGTCTTCCATACACCTCCGGTGACCTCGGAACTTCGCGCAGGACTTTTTACGAACCTCCGGGATTCGCGGGAGGAATTCGCCGGAATTGTCATGCACCTCCGAGGATTAAGAAAGAGGCACAACGTGCCGCCTTTTCCATCACCGCCAAGACAAACGAACGCACGTCTCGTTCGGACCGCGAGTCGTCCTCGGCTCGCAGGCCGGGATTGCGTCAATTTTCCGCGTGATTTCTTCGGGGCTGCTCCGTAGGTTGCGGGCATGATTCTCTGGCTGATTGCTCTCTTCCTCGTTGCCTGCGTGGCTCTCGTGGGATTTTACCAAGGTGCCCTCCGTGCCGCGTTTTCGTTCGTCGGCCTGTTGCTGGCCGCCGCTTTGGCCAGTCCGCTGGGTGGTTTGCTCGCGCCGCTTTTCCCGATCCTTGGGTTGAAGAATCCTGTGGTGGTGGCGTTCCTCTCGCCGGTCATCACGTTCATCCTCATCCTTGCGGCGTGTAAGTTGGCCGCGCTGGCCGTCCACAAGAAGGCCGAGTCGTATTACAAATACAAGGCGTCGGACACGGAGCGCCTGCTGTTCGAGCGCATGAATTCCCGTGTTGGCATCGGAGTGGGCCTGGCGAATGGGTTCATCTACGTGTTGGTGCTTTGCACGTTGCTCCATGCGATTGGTTATCTGACGGTGCAGGTGGCTTCGGGGGAGAATGATTCGTGGGCGATGCGCCTCGTGAATCGCGTCAATGAAGACATCGCCTCCACAGGCATGTCGAAGGCCATCGCGGGTTACATGCCCAAGTCGAATCTCTACTACGACGGCGCGGATGTGGTGGCGGACATTTATCACACGCCGCTGCTGCAACGGCGTCTGGCCAATTACCCGCCGTTCCTGCTCGTCGGCGAGAAGGACGAGTTTAAGGGGCTTTCCGACACGGCGTTCCAGGGCGACTGGCTCAAGGGCGGCCTGACGTTTGGCGGATTCATCAACCACGAGCGGGTGAAGCCGCTGGTGGAGAACCAGGAGGTCGTGACGAATGTGCTGGGGATGCTCGGCGGCGATTTCAAGGATCTCAAGGTCTTCCTCGAAACCGGCAAGTCGCTGAAGTACGACGAGGAAAAAATCCTCGGCCACTGGGAGTTCGACTACAAGGCGTCGATGAACGCGGCGCGCCGCAAGAAGCCGAACATGGGCTCGGCTGAGATCACGCGGCTCAAGAAGGTCATGAGCAGCACGTTTGCGAAGTCCACGATCACGGCCACGATTGATCAGAAGCTCACCTTCAAGATTCCTGCGGCCGGCAGCAAGGCGACGACCCGGGGCGGCTGGAAGAATCTCGACGGGCGTTACACGCTCACGATTCGTCAGGGCGAGGAGAACATCGAGGTCGAGGCCGTGGTAGATGGTCGAACCATTGTCTTCACCAAGGATGGCTTCGTGCTCGTCTTCGAGAATACCCGCGTCTGACGTTCGTTCACCTTTCCCGGCGCTCCGCATGAAACGCCTGGATGTCGCCCTTGTGGAACGCGGCATCAGCCCCAGCCGCGAGAAGGCGCAGCGGGCGATCATGGCCGGCCAGGTCCGCATCAACGGCCATCCCGCGCGCAAGGCCAGCGACCCCGTCAAACCCGCCGATGATCTCACGCTTGCGGAGACGGAGAAGTTCGTCAGCCGCGGCGGTCACAAGCTCGAACATGCGCTGGGGCATTTCGGTCTTGATGTGACGGGTAGCACAGCAATCGATCTCGGCGCGTCCACGGGTGGCTTTACCGACTGCCTGCTTCAGCGCGGCGCGGCGCGGGTGTTTGCGGTGGATGTCGGCCACGGTCAACTCGCGTGGAAGCTCCGCAATGACCCGCGCGTTGTCGTCATGGAACAAACCAACGCCCGGGAACTGACGCCCGGCCGGTTTCCCCAGCCGTTCACGCCGACGGATATTGCGGTCATCGACTGCTCTTTCATCTCGTTGCGCAAGATTTTGCCCGCCGCAGTTGCGTTGTTGCGGCCTGCGGCTAACATCGTCGCGTTGATCAAACCGCAGTTCGAAGCCGGCCGCGAAGAGGCGGACAAGGGAGCCGGGGTCATCACTGACCCCGCCGTGCATGATCGTGTGATTCGCGAGTTGGAAGACTTCACCGGTGCTCTACCCGGCGTGGTCTGGCGCGGGGTCACGCCTTCGCCGCTTCTCGGCCCCGCAGGCAACCGCGAATTTCTCGCCCACCTTGAAACGACTCGCTAAATCCATCCGCCGCGTCGGCTTGGTCGCCAACACGGACAAGCCTTCGACCGGTCCGCTGCTCCGCCGCGCCGCCGCGCTCATTCGTGCGAGCCGCCGTGTGGCCGTCACCGACGCCACCACAGCCGTGCTCGCCGGGCTCGATCTTCCGACGGCACCTGACGCCGCGACATTGAGCCGTGAGGTCGATCTGCTGATGGTCTTCGGTGGCGATGGGACCATGCTGCGCGTTGCGCGTGAAACCGCCGGTTCACGCACGCCGCTCATCGGCATCAACGTTGGTTCACTTGGCTTTCTCACCGATGTGCCTGCGCAACAGCTTCAGGTCGCGCTGCGCCAGATTTGGGCGGGCGAGACGATGCTCGAATCGCGCTCCCTCATCCAGGCCACTGTGCAGCCGCACCCCGAGCGCATTTACGAGATCGCCCTGAACGACTTCGTGATCAGCCGCGGGGCTGCGCCGAGGTTAATCGATCTCGATGTCACGGTGGACGGCGATTCGCTCACGCGCTATCGCTGCGACGGGTTGATCGTCTGCACGCCGACGGGTTCGACAGCCTACTCGCTTTCCGCTGGTGGCGCGGTCGTCAGCCCCACGGCGGATGTCTTCACTCTCACGCCGATCTGTCCGCACACGCTCTCGAATCGTTCCGTGGTCATTGGGATGGATTCGACGGTGCGCGTGAAGATCCTCAGTTCGCGAGCGGACACCTATCTTACCGCCGACGGGCAGAAGGTCATTCCGCTCACGACAAACGAAGTCGTTACCATCAAGCGCAGCCCGCATTCCGTCCGGCTGCTGCATCTCAAGGGCAGTTCGTTCTTCGAGACGCTGCGTCGCAAGTTGAACTGGAGCGGTTCGCACGTCTGAGAATTCGCTCATGGTCCGCCTCAAAGACATCGCCGTTCATGCCAAGGTCTCCGTGATGACCGTGAGCAAGGCGCTGCGAGATGAGCCGGATATTTCCGCAGCGACGAAGCTCCGCATCCGCGACCTCGCGCAACGGATGGGTTACACGCCGAACTTCGCGGCTCAAGGACTGCGCAGCCGTACCACGAAGCTGTTGGGGCTGGTCATTCCGGCTGTCACCAACCCGGTGTTCGCGCGCGTGCTGATGGCCATTGAGGAACAATCCCACCAGCTTGGCTACGACCTGCTTTACGCGCAGTCGCTGCACCAGCCCGAGCGTGAACACGTCGTCATCCGGCACATGCTCTCCCGCCGTGTCGATGGCATCTTCATTGCGCCGGCCTATCGCATGGAGACGAGCGCGCACATCTACACGGAGCTCCTCGCGCGCAAGACGCCGACTGTCATTCTCGGCCAGCGTGCGCCGTTTTGTTCGAGCTTTGTGGGTGTGGAGACGGATGACCTCGCCGCCAGCGCCGCGATGACGCGCCACCTGCTGGAGCTCGGCCACAAGCGAATCGCCTACCTTGCCGGGCCGACTTCTGCGCCAGCCGCACTGGATCGCATCGAGGGCTACCGCCGGGCCTTGCGCGAGGCGGACATCGAAGTGGATGACAGGATGGTTTTCAACGCCGGCAGCACGATTGAAGAAGGAGAGAAAGCTGCGCTTCAGTTTCTTCAGGAGAATCCCGGTGCCACAGCGGTGCAGGCGGTGAACGACCTCGTCGCCATCGGTGCGGCGAATGTGTTCCTTGGACAAGGGCTGACGATTCCCGGCCACCTCTCAGTCGTCGGCTTCGGCAACGTGCTCGTCAGCGAACATTTCCGCGTGCCGCTCACCACGGTCCGCCAGCCGAAGCACCGGCTCGGCGTTGCGGCAGTGGACAGCATGATGAAGCTCCTCTCTGGAACGCGTCCGTCCACCAAACGACTCAGCGCCGAGATGGCAATCCGCGCTAGCTCCGGGCCGCCGCCGACTGTGGCGCAGTAGGAGTGAACTCGAGTCGCGTTTGTAGCCGCCGACGGAGGCGGACGGGCTGGTCTTCTGGAAGAATCCCCCTCCTCACTTCGTCGGCTACTCTGAGCGCGGCGGTTCGCCAAACAGCCCCGTCAGTCTTCTTCGCGCAGCTTCGATTCCGCGAGCTGGATCAAATCGTGGTTCGCCAACGCCGTCGGCTGGAGGCTCAGGGCTTTCCGTGCGGCGTCGAGTGCTACCTTCCACTTCTCCAGTTGAGCCGCGCACAGCGCCATGCCGTTCCACGCGCCGAAATGATGCGGCTTGAGCTTCACGACCGCCTGACAGAGACGCAGGCTGTGGCGCGCGTTGCCCATGAGATAGAACACCGTGGCCTGCTTGTTCTGCGCCTCGGCCCAGTCCGGGTGCTTCGCCGCCAGCGCCTGGAAGACTGCGAGCGCGTCGGTGAGTTCGCCGCCGTTCATGCACTGGACGCCTTTGTCCATCGCCTCCCGCGCGTCCGGGCCGAATTCGTTCAGCCAACATTCCCAGAGCCCGGCCGTGGCGAGTTGCGCGGCGAACAGGTTTCCCGACTGCAACACCTCGACGAGCGCGGACTCGGCACCCAGCTCGATCAGCCGCGTCAAGGCGCGCTTGCGCTCCGCCTGCGAGCCATCGAGCAACGCAAGCTTCAGCCGTGCTTCTTCGGCGGCAAACTTGGGTTTGCCGCTGCTGTCATCGCGTGGAGCGGAGGCGTCTTCGTTCAACCGGAGGGCCATGTGATTCTTATCCGCGATGCGCGGCAGCGAGAAAAGTCAGAATCGCGGGATCACGGAATCCAGATGCGTCCTGCGCTGGCGGGGGACGAATCAGGCCGTCCGGTGCGGCGCGCCTTCAGTGTGACGAACGGCGGCATAAAGGCGCTGCGATGGCGGAACGTGCCAATGGGAGCGGACGGATCACCGTGCCGCGGTTCCACAAGGTCCTCGATCACAAAGCCGCTGCGACACAGCCCACCGACGAGTTCCTGCCAGCGATGAAGAAACTCCGCCGTGCCCGACTCGCGGTGGTGCAAGCCATCCGCCGCCGCCGGCAACGGGCCGGAGCGATAGTACGGCTCGGCGAGTGTGTAGCCTTTGCCAGACGGCATCGTCTCGGCCTGCAACGCGGCGGGCTGCTTGTGCTGGCTAATGTAGAGCCCGCCGTCCGCAGTGACGCGTGCGACCTCTTGATACACCGCACCGATGTCGGGCACGTAGCAGGTGCTGACAGGTTGGATCACGATGTCGAACGCGGCGTCGCCCAGCATCGGCAGGTGATCCATGGAAGCTTCCACCGATCGGATTTCGAATCCGTGACGCGCAGCCATGCGACGATCCTGTTCGAGCATCGCGGGGCTGAGATCGACGACAGTCACTCGCGCGCCTGCTGCGGCGAAGAGCGCGCTGTGCTTGCCACCGCCCGCCGCGAGGCAAAGCACACGCCGGTCGCGAACGTTGCCTTCGAGCCAGCCGCACTCATCAATGACTGCCAACGGATCGCGCAGGTCGGCCTCGCTGGCGGACTCTGTGTGGGTTGCGCCGCGCCGGACGCGTTCATCCCAGGCGCGCCGGTTCTGTTCGAGGAACGGTTGAGAAGAAGACATGCGGCGTTTCTATCCGCCGCAGCCAGTCGCCTCAAGCACGCGAGCGATCAGCATGTTTGCCTGTTTTCAATTTCGGGCGGGTTCACTACGCTGCGCCGCCCATGACGGAACTGTTCATGAGACTGCTTGGCGCGCCGGTGGATCACGCCGAGCGCATTGCCGGCGCGTCGCTCGCCTTTCGCGGCGGGCTCGGCATGGGCTGGTTCGTCTTCCTGCTGCTGGCGTTTGCTGCGTTTGCGGTCTGGACGTATCGCTCGGCGGCTCCGGCTGTCGCGCCGTGGAAGCGTCATGCGCTGGCGGTGTTGCGCATCGCGTTCCTCGCGCTGCTCCTCGGGCTGCTGCTCCGGCCGGTGCTGGCGTTCACTGTGGAAGGCAGTATCCGGCGCGCGCTGGCCGTGTTGATTGATGGCAGCGCCTCGATGCAGATCAAAGATCCGCGCCTGGATGAACGGGATCGCAAGCGCGCCGCCATCGCGATGGATGCGCTCGATCCGAAAGCCGGGCTCGGTCAGTCGTTGCGCGCGGATCGCGCGGCGGCGTTCCTCCAGATGGCGCGGGTGGATCTCGTGAAGGGCGCGCTTCAGAACCCGCGTCTCGATTTGCTTCCGCGTCTCGATCAGGAGTTCGATCTGTCGGCGTTTAGTTTTGGGCAGGGGCTTGCGGAACTTTCGCGCGGTCGTACCAATGCAGCGGCACAGGAAGGGAAGGGGAGGCGGCGCGCGAACCTGTCGAGCTTCGACTGGGTGGAGACGATCGAAGCCAAGTCCACTTCCACGGCGCTGGGCGACGCGGTCCGCGACATCCTCCAGCGTAAGCGCGGCCAACCGCTCGCGGGCATCGTCCTGATCACGGACGGTGTCAACAACGCGGGCATTCATCCGCGCGATGCCGCGGCGCAGGCGCGTGCGGAGGGCGTGCCGCTCTACATTCACGGCGTTGGCATCACGAGCCCGCGCGACATCATCCTGCAAAACCTTTTCGCGCCGGATGTGAGCTTCGTGAAGGACGAGGTTGCCGTGACGGTCCGCGTTCGCGCGCAGGGCCTGGCTGGCGAGTCGGCCGAGCTGACGCTGAAGCTGGACGAGGAGATCGTCGTCACGCGCACGGTTCAGTTTGGAGCTGATGACGAGCAGGTCGTGCCGCTGAAGTTCGCGCCGCAACGGACCGGGGACTTCACCTTGACGGCCAGCGTGACGCCGCGGGCGGACGAGACAGTGCAGGACAACAACACGCGGGCGCACCGGCTCAAGGTCATCAATGCGCGCATCAAGGTGCTGCTGGTCGATCAAACGCCGCGCTGGGAGTTCAAGTATCTCCAGATGATGCTGCTCCGCGACCGGCGGGTGGACCTCAAATGCGTGCTCGTCGAGGGCGACCGGAATCTCAGCCGCACTCCGGACTCGCCGTATTTGCCGGAGTTCCCCGCGCGCCGCGATGACTTGTTTCAATACGACCTGGTGATTCTGGGCGACATCGATCCGAAGGCTCTCAGCCCGCAGCTTCAGGAGAATCTGAACAAGCTCGTGTCGGAGTTTGGCGGCGCGCTCGTGGTGCTGGCGGGCAAACGGTTCATGCCGGCGTCCTATCGCCGCAGCGCGCTCGATAAGCTGCTCCCGGTGGAGTTCGACGGTCCGACACTGGACACGCGCGCCGACCTCGTCGCCGACAAACCGATCAAACTACAGTTGACTGCTGCGGGTCGTGCGAGCGCGATGCTTCGGCTTTCGGACAAGGAAACGGAGAACGCGCAGCTTTGGTCGGAGCTTCCGCCAATCTACTGGGCGGCGCGTGTCACGCGTGCCAAGCCGGCCGCCGAGGTGCTGTTGGTCGATCCCGATCCGGCGAAGGAATCGCGCTCGGGCAAGATGCCGGTGATGGCCGCGCAGCAATATGGCCTCGGGCAGGTGCTCTACGTCGGCACGGACAACTTCTGGCGCTGGCGCAAGAATGCCGGGGACTTCTTTCACACCGCCATCTGGGGGCAAATCTCCCAGCGCGTTTCGATACAGCGACTGCTCGGCGTTTCGCGGCGCACGCAACTCAGCACAGATCGGCAGACCTACATGACCGGCGACCGCGTGTCTGTCTATGCGCGGCTGTATTCGGGCGCGGGATTTGATCCGGTCGAACAGCCGGCGATCAAGGGGACGTTCGCGGTGAAGTCGGGCCAGGGATCGCGCGGCGAAGTGTCGCTCCGGCCCGTGCCGGAACAGCCGGCGATGTATCGCGGGGAGTTCATCGCGCCGGCCGCAGGCAACTACGGCTTCTCGGTGGAGAACGATCCCGAGACGGTGATCGACTTCAACGTGGCCGAGCCGAAGTTTGAATTCGGCGAGACGGCGATGAGCGAGCCGTTGCTGAAGGAAATCGCGCGCAGCACCGGCGGCGAATTCTTCCGCGAGGAGACTCTGCACGCGCTGCCCGACACGATTCGTTCGAAGACCGAACGCGTGCAGTCTCCGCTGGAAGTCGAGCTTTGGTCATCGCCTCTCTACTTCCTGTTGCTGATCGGCGTGGTAACGGCGGAATGGGTGGTGCGCAAGCTGTGTTATTTGAAGTAGCCAGATCGGAAGCAGTCGATTGGTAACACATCCGAGGCTCCCGGCCGTTGAAGATCGCTTGTCGGAATTCGAGATGTTCGGCTCCCGGTCTTTTGGCTGGCTCTTCATGCGCTGTTGTGGCTCGATTATGTGCAAGCTATGACCTTGTGGAGATTGTCGATTGTCGCACTGGCTTGTTGCCTTGGAGGCTTTCCACTACGTGCGGGTGACGTGACGCTTGCCGCGGCGCAGTCCCCGGGGAACGGCGGGGTGGATGAGTATTTCAACACCACCAACGGGCCTGCCGTCTGGAACGACCGCTCCGCTTGGCCGGGTGTTCTGAGTATTCTTCCGTTCAGGTCTGGGCAGGTGCTTGTCGGAGGCCGTTTCATGCAGGTGGAGGGAACGAACTGGGCGCATCTGGCCCGGCTGAATGCGGATGGAAGTCTTGACTACTCGTACGCGGCGCGTCCGAACCGGCCCGTCTATTCGATGCTGCAACAGCCGGATGGTCGTGTGCTAATCGGAGGCGAATTCAACGCGGTGAACGGGCAGTTTCGTGACCGCGTGGCCCGGTTGGAGGCGGACGGAACGCTGGACACGAATTTCCAGACGCGGCTTGGGTTGACCGGCGTGGTGCATTGCATGGCGTTGCAGGCGGACGGCAAGTTGATCATTGGCGGGGTATTCAGCATTCCTCACCCGGGTGGCGGCTACATGCATCATCTGGCTCGACTCGGCACGAACGGCGCGGTGGATTTCACCTTCAATGCCGGAACGAATTTTTACACGTTCAACACGGCATCGAACTTTGTCCGTGCTGTGCTGGTGCTGCCGGACGGAAAGATTCTCGTGGGCGGCGGATTCCATCGCGCTGGCGGCAGCACGAGGGACTTTCTCGCGCGGTTGCTGCCGGATGGGACTTTGGATACGGATTATCTTCCGATGCGCTTTGGTGGTCCGGATGGCCCGGTGCACTTCCTGGCTCAGGCCCCCGGCGAAGTGATATTTGCGGCGGGATTGTTCACA
>SXGR01096064.1_pt1 | contig 16197 bp, 33 predicted proteins | sample 3174711 | NCBI WGS metagenome assembly SXGR01 (sample SAMN11356860, study PRJNA531348) | freshwater metagenome | isolation source: freshwater sample F1-60 | place: China: Fuxian Lake, Yuxi | collected 2017-12-25
CTTTTTTTTCGCTTTTATTTTTTGTTGATAGATATTTTTAAAACATTCTTTACAAGGTTGAATATGATATTGAAAATTAGTCCTATAATCAACCCTCAAATAAAATTCTTGGCTCGTCTTTGGTTCGTTGCAGTTTGAACACACTTTTACATCAAATTTTTCTACTTTGTTTCTGCGGTGTTCGTTTAATATAAAATTTTTCATTTTTTTTCTACTGAACCCATCTATTGTCCAACCCTCTGACATTAAATCATTAATCTCAATAATTTTTTTATTAAACTTTCTTAATAAATTTTTCGCATAATTAAAAGCATGACTAAAATCAGTAATTATATCCGTTCTTATGGATTGTCCACAATGTTTACACCGCTCCATTAGAAAGGTAAATCTGTTTTCTTATAGTCGTTTAACGATATTGCAACATCTTTCCCCCATTCGTTAGGTTTGTCGGCTATGTTAATGTTTAGATTTACATACTCCTTACCTTGATATTCGTATGCGTGTTTCTTTGCTTCTGTTAGACATAAGGTTGCTGTTAACCAATTGTCTTTTCTTTTTTTCCCGTTTCCGAGTTTGATTTTTGTTTGTTCCATTTTGTTTAGTTTTATAAATTTATACTTTCTTTGTTCTTTTTTTTCTTGTTTTGTTTACTTTTTCTTCAACAAAATTTTCTTCCATTATCGTATTATGACTATACCACTTATATAATGCTTCAATCAATTCCATTCTACAACTACTGCACCAATGCGAAAAGGTATGTTGCTTATTTACATATTTCATATATAAACCAATCAAAGAAGTGTAAACATCTTTTGTATAGTTCTTAATAAATCCGTGCTTCTTGAAGCATTCGTATAAATGCTTATGTTTTTCAAAAATCTCTTTGTCTAAAAGTTCCATTTGTTTAATATTAAATCTTCAAAATAAATATATAAAAAAGGTGCTGTGCTGCTTATAAATATAGAATCTATCAAATTTGTTTTACAGATTAAATAAATAAATGCAATCCAAAATGCTAAACAAAATCCACAACTAAAAGGTTTTACCATTTTCAAACCAGTTATTCGTTTAAACACTACCGGTGCTTTAAAGATATAAAGCCATATCAAAGGCAGACAAACACCGCCTATAATACTAACGATTTCTTCAAACATTTTCTTATATTTTTAATTGTGATAAAAATTGAAGTGTGCGGAATACCTGTCATAGCCGACACCTTACGAACACTCCCTAGTTCAATATACATTTTTAAAATCTCTCTCTCATACCAATACAACTTTTCTATCTTCGTGTGCAATTGTTTTATTAAATGATAATCGTCAAACTCTTCTGGTTCTTCTTTCATAAATTTAGCAACATCTTCAACTGGTAGTATCTGATTATAAAGTCGATACATTTTCCCATATTTTGAATGAAGTTGATTACAACATATTCTAACTATCCAAAATTTAAAGACCTGTTTTCCTTTTTCTTCTAACTCTTTTATTTTTTCTTTATCATATTCTAAAACTATCAATGCCAATTCTTGTCGTAGATCCTGCCAAAGGTCATTCCCTATGTTCTTGAACATTAGTTCAAATTCGTCGTTATATAACCATTCAATCGCCTTCAAAATATTTGTCTATCTTTTTAATTGTGTCTGCATACCCAATGCCAAATATAGCTTGATAACCCTGATTAAATAATTTTAGTAACATTGCTTCTTGTTCAATTAAATGTGCATCTTTTCTTATTGTCCCATCTTTTTTATAAACGACTGTTCCTTTTTTCTTTAGCTCTATAAATAAACCACAATATTTCCCTACTGGAGCTGCAATAAAGATGTCAGGATATGCCCGAGAAGATTGAAGTGCTTTATGCCTACGAGCCATACCTATGCTCATTCTCATACCACTTGCGAAGTCAGAACGAAAAATTGCTTTTGGATATTTCACTTTCAAATAGTTACAAATTAAAAGTTGTAAATTCTTTTCAAGCATATACAAAAATAAAATTTATTTATAGTTGAAAATTATTTTTTTAAATTAAATGTTGAAAAGTACAACAATGTATTAAAGTAAATTTTTTGTCATACAAAAAACTTCCTTAATACGATGTTATCGGCAAATAATTTTTACTTGCGACCACTCCTTTCAAAATTATTCCCCATCAATGATAGAAATATAACCAGCGATAATTTCCACCCAAACCAAATCCAAGCTAATGCCATTGCGGTAATCCCTACTACCATTCCAATAATTTTTAATACTTTCATAATCGTAAAATTTATCAGCCTATAACATACGCTATACAAAAGTGGGGCTGTGTGCCAAGTCTGTACAGTAGTACTTCTAATTTACTTTTGAGGCAAGTCAGGGTTTAGTACTTCAATTCCCCACTGCCGTTATAGCACATTAAAACGATGCTATAACACGGGCTATATGCAATGCTTAGTTCTGTGCTTCGTATCATCGTTTGTGGTTTGTATCGCACTGCATATAGCCCGATACCGTTGAAAAGTACAAATTATAACAGCAGTTAGTGGCAATACTATGACGTATCAATTAAACCACTCGATTGTTGTTTGACCTTCAAAACCTTTTTTCCAAATAAACCAAGCGTAAGCAACAGCAGAACCGCCACCAGCTTTCATTCCATCAAAGTCAGCATTTTTAGCACATAATAATCGGCTACTGCTTACATAAATTTTCTTTGGTGGATATTTAGTAAAAAGTTTCTTTCTTGCTTTTCCTTCAAGAAATTGGATTTTTAAAAACATTGCACATTTATTTCCTTCTCTTAAAATTTCGAGCGATTTTTCAATAAACTCTTTTGCAAATTTGTAAGGTGGATTTGTAATAATATCTCCGTGCCAAGTTTTATCGTATTGTAAAAAATCAATTCCGCTATGTCCGTAACCTCTATCAATTAAATCACTACTATAAACTTGATAACCTTGTTTTTGTAGTTCTTTTGATAAATGTCCTTCACCACAAGCATTTTCCCAAATCCATTCGTTAAACTTTTCTAATTCACAAAGAAGTTCAATCGCTTTTGGATCTGTTGCGTAAAAATCATTTTCTTCACGTTCCTTTTCGGTATGGCTTGATGCTCCTAGTGTTTTGAAAATACTATTCTTGTTTCCTGTCCAATCTTTATCGGAAGTACTGCCACTAACACTCGTTTTGTGCAATGGCGGGTTTTGGTCTAAATTTAATGTTTCTTGCATTTTTGTATGTTTAGTAATTAATATGAAAGTCAGTCTTTTTTAAACCGCCACTGACACAAAGCGAGGGAACGTCTTGCAATAGCGAATTGAAAATTATTTACACGTACTTAGAACTTCTTTTAATGCCCAATATTCAGGATTAAAAAATCCGTTTACAATATTGCCAATTGAAAAGAAGCAAATGATAAAAAATATACCCCAAACAATAGCTAAAATAACCATCGCAGGTTTTACAAGTTCACCTTTATCTTCGTAAATGCTTTCCTTGTATTCACCTGTTTCTTTTGTGCAATATTTGTGTAGTTTATACAGTCCAACTCCCATAATTGCAACTATTACTAAATACACTAAATCAATCATTGCGCTTACCGGAGCTTGTTTTAATAAAACAGCCCATAAATACTCTGCGGTTGTTCCAAGTTTTTGAGCCAATTGCTCAATTAATTTTGTTGCTTGTTCGTTCATAGTTTTAATTTTTAAGTATTAATAAATACACTCGTTATAATTAGAGTAAGCAGTTGTCTGCAAAAGAATAATAAGATTTTTTCGCTAATATTATATGATCCAATAATTTACTGTCTAATAATTTTAACGCTTCATTTAGTTTTACGGTTATCTGTTTATCTGTATTGCTTGGTTGAACATTCCCTGATGGGTGATTATGGCAGATAATCAGATTTTGTGCTAAACTATCAATAACATATTTACATATTATTTTTATATCAACAACACTCCCAACAATACCACCTTGCGATATTTTAGAATATCCTATTGTTGTATTACTTTGATCTAACAAAAGAATAAAAACACTTTCATATATTTCAATATCACTATCAAAAAATTGTCGCATATATTCAGAACTATCTTTTGAACAAGTTATTTTTTTTCTTCTAAACTTGCTCTGTTCAATTTTTAAACTAATCTTTTTTATATTCATAAAATTTAAAATTCTAATGAAATTTTGATAATTAAATAAATACACTCCTTTACTGATAAAATAGTTAGTTTTCCCAAAACACAGTTCTCTTTTTACTATCCCCTTTTGGGCAACCATCCTCTATCCATTGTTTTGCATCTTCAATTTCTTTGAAAGTATTTGTGTAACAAAATTTATCTTCTTGAACCCAAAAAGGAAACCACCATCGCCATTTTTGCACTTCGTATCCGCTAAAATCGTCAGAAACTATTCTGTAAGAAGTTTTGAAAAAACATCTTACACATACAAACTTATTTTTTTTCATATTATTTAATTTTAAAAGTTAAGCTCCAAAACATCCATTCAAAATGAATGAAGAAATATTTTTTTATTATAACATTGTTTTCATCCTCATCCTTATTACTAAAAAGAGAAATGGTTGGTATAATTATAAATTGCCAATAGGAATGCCCTTTAGACGGGAATGTGTTATATGTAGATATTTTTTTCATATTATTTAAATTTAATCAAGTCAATATTCTTCAAACGACATTAAATCTCCAACGAATTTAAACGGAATATTCTTTAAACTTCCGTGTCTATTTTTAGCAATCTTTACAACACACATTCCATTGCTCGGCATTGTTACTCCGCTTATCTCTATCTCTGGAATGTTATATGTTTCAGGGCGCATTAAGAAGAGTACAGAATCAGCATCTTGCTCTATTCCACCACTCTCACGAAGGTCTGATAATTGCGGCATTTTATCGCTTCTACTCTCAACTGCTCTGCTTAGTTGCGATAATGCTATAACCGGAATATCTAATTCTTTTGCTAAAATTTTACAACCCCTACTAATTTCTGATATTTCTGTTTCTCTATTCCCTCCACGCTTATCCGTTCCACTCATTAGTTGTAAGTAATCTATGCAAAGTAATTTAATGTCAAATTTTCTTTTCATTATCGTTGCCTTGCTTCTTAACTCTCGTATATTCAAATTAGGACTATCGTCAATAAATAACGGATATCTTGACATTTCATTTTCTGATTTTAATATTGTTGATTGTTCAAAATCGGTTATAATATTATGCCTCAAATTATGGTGCTTTATTTTAGTTGATAAACTTAACAACCTATTTACAAGCTGCGTTCCGCTCATTTCTAAACTAAAAACACCGACTGCTATATTCTGTTTCAAACAATGCAGTATCGTGTTCAACATAAACGCTGTCTTGCCTTGTGCTGGTCTTGCTGCTATTATACAAAGATCAGGATTAACCCACCCGCTTATAATATTATTTAGACTACTCCAACCTGTATCAATACCTATTTGCCCATTCTCAAAGATTGTATTTCTTTGTTTATTAAGTTCAAACAAATAATGCATCATATTTAATTCGGTTGACTTATAAACCTGTTCTTGCGCTTTAATTATTTCAGAACTTGCTTTATTTAAAATTAAACCAATGTCATTCGTTGTATAACTATTGCTTATAAGCTGATGACCTATCACAATCCCTTGCCTCTGCAAATAAAGATGCTGCAAGATTGCTACCCAATCAAGTAAATGAGCAGAACTAACAACCTCGTTTGTAATCTTAATAAGAGCATAAGTACCTCCAACTAATTCAAGCTGTTCAGATTGTTTGAGCCGATTAACTACTGTAATCACATCAATCGCAATATGTTTATCGTTTAATTCTATAATTGTTTGAAAGATTATTTTGTTGCTTGAGTTGTAAAAAAATTCGGATGATAATTTATTTGCAACATCAGGTACAGTTGTTGGTATTAGTAGCAATACACCTAATATGCTGCACTCTACCTGATAGTCATTTGGTGGCGGTTTTAGTTCCATAGTTTACAAAATTAATAATTATTTTTAAATAATAAATTTTTATTTATTAAAATCTATATTTTTTTATTCTCAAGATATTAAAAACAGTAAGAATAGTAATTAAAACCATTTTAAATATGTTTTTTTAAAGTTTAATAACAAAGTAATAAGTTTACATTGTTTGAAATTTATCGTTAAAATTTGATACCTTAAAATCATTTGTTAAAATAAATTTTAATCAATAAAATTATATTGATATTTTATTGTTTGGTTTTGGAGTTGTTGCTTTTAGGTATGGGACTGTATTTTTAATTTTCAACTTCCAATTCTTGATTGGCACATTGTGTCCATCTTTCCAATTGTTTTCCTTCCAACTTTCGTATTTTGTTTTTAAGGAGTACTCTAATTCTGGAAAATTGAAACCATTGTCTGATAGATCCTTTTTACAAAATTCTAAAAAATCTTTTTCGGATGGAATTTCTTTTATTTTATTTTCTTTATTTATTTCTTTATTTATTTTATTTATAGTGGGGGGGTTACTGGGGTGGCTATTTTTGTGCTGCCATTTACTAAGCGGATTAATTCTATAATCAGTGTTATCTGCCCCTTTAGACGAATTACAACTTTTGCATAGTGGTTGCAAATTATTAAGACCATCTAACCCTCCCTGATACAGAGGAACTATATGGTCTTTAATCACACCATATGTCCCACATCTAACACATTCCCCCTTGTAATATTCAACCATCTCTAACCAGTCTTGTTCAGTGTGGCCTTCTATTTTTGATGCTTGTTTTAATGCTTTTTTTCTACAATAATTTTCATTTCTATTGTTCCACCTATTCTTTGCCCCTTCTTTCCCCTTATCTGATAATAACTTAATTAAGTTCAGGTGTTCAATAATTCTTACGCTGTAAAACTGTTCGTCATTAATAACGAATAAGTCAAACTGGTGAATTACGCAATTAACTTTAATCTCCGTAGTTTGCATTTGCATTGAAAGAAATGGCACTATATTTAATGGCAATGTACCTCCGTTTTCTGAAAGTTGTTCAATCAAATACCAGTATATTCCATAACCCTCCATCCCTAATTGCTGACGCAAATAAATAATCTTAACATCACTTGCTGCCGTATGGTCGTGTGAAAAATAATGTTTCTTTTTCATAAAATGATTTCTCTCGTTTTTTTGTAGTAATTAATTTTAATTATTTTCTTCTTTTCTAAAGAAAATAACCAATTAATTACTGTCATCTTAGTTACACCAAATGTTTCAGCAAAATAATCATTACCTTCTTTCAGCTTGTCGGTATTGATTTTTAGCCATCCATAAAATAGTTTAGCCGCTGCCGTTACTTCTTTTTCAGTCATTACTTTTTGATTAATGCAGATCATTTTGTTTTGTTTAAATTGTTATAAATTTTTATTGCTTCTTTCTTATTCGTTATCGCGAATCTTCCATAACTAACATTCTTCCCAAATTTGTTTTTATGTGGAACATTATTACAGATAATGCCAACACCTGATTTACGAAGTATAGATATAGCCGATGTCGGATTACACACCCCAAGTTTAACTATATCCATTGTTGTTTGCTGCCCTTGAATAAGGGAATAGAGAACTTCTGTTTTTTGATAAATTGGTCGTTTCATTTTTAAAAGGTTTTACAAAATTAAAAAAAAGTTTTTAACATTAAAATAAATTTTCTTTATTAAGAAAAATAATTCAACACTTATATAAACCAATACGAATACCGGAATAGCGATGAACAATAAGCGTAGCCAGGTTAATAGACTATTCATCTATTGCAGTTGAAAATTTTGCAACAACAAATTGCTCGTAGCTAAACTTTCTTTCTTTCTTTGGGATAGAATTATATTCTTTCTTTAGTGTAGGTCTACAACGTCCCATATAGTCATATAGAAGTTCTAAAACTTTAAGAGACATTTCTGTTGTTTTTCGTTTCATCTGTTTCGTTTTATTATGTTGATAATAGTTGCGTGATCTTTCTCAAGATATCTTCCTATTTGAGATGCCCCATAGCCTTCTTTATATGCTTCTTTACAAAAATCTTTCCTAATCTTTATAACATCTTTCACTCTACTTTTATTCATCAAATCTTCAAGGCATATTTTATTTTGCTTCATATATTCTTCAGCCCATCCAGACATTGCACCTGTTTTCTTTCTTGCGCATAGCACTTGTTCATATTTTATGATTTCTTCTTTGCCTACCTTTAATTGGTCAATCAAATATTTAATTCGTGTTAATGTATGATCGTTGCAACCCGTATAGAGCTGTATGTAACTTAAGACATCTTTTTTTTCCATTTTGAATTTAGTTTATCAAATAAATTATTTAAATATTTTCCACTATCGTCAATCTTTTGTAAAAGCAATTTACAATCATCCATATTTATGGGAATGCGAAATGTAAAGAGTTTCAACTCGTCAGGCATATCCTTGCAGTACGAAACGAAGTCGCAGTATTCCCTACTGCTGATCAACATATCGCTCTGACATTGCCAGTAGTACTCTCTATACTTCAACTTAAAGAACTCAACGCTATCAACTAATCCGTAGTGGATGTGGTTCGTGTAGTTGTATGGGCACTTGACTTGAATTATACCGTCATTATTCACATACCCATCAGGAGTGCCTCCATATAAACCTTCGATACATTCGATATACCCGCACTCTGTTACAAGATTGCCGGTAGATAGCATATACATCTGTATCGCCTCTGGTTCAAGTTCAATTCCGTGAACGGTTGCATCGGATTTAAATTCTCGCTGAACACCAGTCAATCGTTCAGCGAGTTTGCTCATCAAATAATCTTTAGTTGTTGAAGACAACTCTCCTTGCTTTGCTTTTTCTCGTGGCTCTACTATCAAGTTCCAGATGGTAGAGCTTGTCAGCTTACCCATTCGGGTAGCAAACCACTCTTGGCTATATGGTTCAATCATTTTTCATAGATTTTATGGCAATCAAATCTTTTTGCCTGTAAATAAAATGTTCTTTTGCTTTTTCAAAGACATCTTTTTCTCCAGCATTGAAGCGACTAATTAATTTAAGCATTGCAACATCATTAATCTCTACTGCCTTTTTCTCTACTACTTTCACTTGCTCTCCTGCCGCATCTGTATCTTTGTCAGACACCAACCCAAGAATCGAAGCAAGCGAATATCTTCGAAAATAAGATATTCCACTCCCGAATGACTGGTATGCGTTCATTTTGTTTAGTTCAATAACCGGAATTTCGCAAACAGAATCAATGTATTCGCCTGTTTCGGTGTGATAAATGATAGTTCTTAGTTGCGTTCCTTCCAATGGTTGTGAGAAGCAAAGATTGTTCTTCTTCAGCAATGGCATTATCGTTGCAATAATCTTCGGCAAGTCCGCATAAGTGTAATTGAACCCAGATGTGTCTTTGTGAATGATTGGGCATTCGTATTGGAATGCCGCTAAACTTTTTAATAGGTTTGTTTTTTCAATTGTTGTTTTCATTTTTGTTTTGTATTATAGGTTATTAATATTTCTGGATCGGCTGATGGTTTGTACTTTACCTTGCCATCAATGTAGCATAAGCCTTTCTCGTCTAATAAAGGTAAAAAAGGAGTTATGTCAGTCAAAATTTTTTCTGCCATTTCTTTGATTTTTTCATAGTCGTAGTCGCCTATTAAGTAGCAGTCATCAAGGCGAACATAGAACCAATTTGTGTCGTTTTTTAAGATTTCAATTTTCATTTTGTTTTGTTTTAAAATTAATTAATTTTTTTTATTATATCAAATTTTTTAATAACATTTCTAATGTATGTTCAGAAAGATGATGCTCGATATAGTCGTATAGCGAGTAGTTCTTAGCGATGCAGAATGTTTCGCCCTCATCATCTTCTACATATCTTTCGACTATAACCAATCCGCCAATTGTTACATCAACAATTTTGCTAAGTTGTGTTAGCAGTTGTTCGGTTGTGAACTCGGCTGTAAATGTGTATTCTTCGGTTTCGTACCGGATAGCAATGTTGTTATCGAATGTTATCAAACATCCGCCTAATTTTCTTTGCATAATTCTAAATTTAATTGGTTTATAATATAGTTATCGAACTCGATATTATCGAATGCTTCTGTGAAGTGATAATGGTAATTCACATAGATCCCGTATGAGATAGCCATTGTGAAATCTTGCAGCTCATACATTCGGCACTCCTCAACTACTCGTTGGGCGCACCACATTAGTTTTTTGTTTTTCATTTTGTTTGTTTTTAAAATAAGTTATAAATCGTTCTGTTTCTTCGGGTGTTCTTTCAAAGAACATTTTTTTCTGGTAGTTAGAAGATACTCGAAATTCTTTACACCATTCAGAAAATGATAATGGATGTTTATAATTTGTTTTCATTTTATTTTTTTTAGTCAAAATTTTCTATTTCTTCAACATCAAGATTGTTGTCTTTTAGATATTTTATTTGTGTGTACGCTTCTTCTTTCGAAGTAAACCAAACAGCATTGGAAGGTAAGTCAACCCATCCATTGAGTCCTGCGTAGAATTTCGTACTGTCCTCGCTTCTGTCGGTAATTAGATAGTCTTTCATTTTTTTAAAATTTAAACCACGAATCTGCGGTTGTGAAAAATAGTGCTATTATTATAATAGCGATTAATTGGATCGTTTGTTTTTTCATTTTGTTTTGTTTTTATTGTTTTAAAATATCAATTACAATGTGAAAATATAAAATAAATTTTATTCCACAAAATTATTTTTAATCTTTTTTTAAACTATTTTTTAGATTGTTTATACCGCTTTGAAAATCAATTAGTTAGGAGTAAAAATAAATTTGAAGATTTTTGCAAAAAATAGCTTATTTCGTTCCATCTTGTAAAGGATCGGACTTAGAGTTATCTATTCTCCGATAATTTTCTTTCCATAATATCTTACAAAGTGCAATGCTTTTTTTTTCAATTTCTTCTTCTTCCGCTTTTGGAAATAATAAGTGCATTGCTTCGTGGATAAGGATCTCCAAATGCTTCTTGCCTTTCAATCTTTCGTCTATAACTATTACTCCATCGCTTGAAGCATATCCATGCGCTTTTTCTCGCCCTAATTTCTTATAGATCACTTTCATTTTCTTCTGTTAGGTGCAATATCTTATCTCTAATTTCTTCGTAGTTTCCTCGTACATATACCGATGTTGCATCGTGGAAGTACATGACTTGAATATCATGTAGCAATTCTTGAAGATAGTACACCTCTTCCAGCTTTATCATTCTTCTTGCGAAGTCGTGTTTGATTTCAAAACCTAAGTCTTGCCAGTTAACTATCTTATCTTTTAATAAAACTTCTATCTCAATCCACATTTTTTTAAAATTAAAAAACAAAATTTACATTGTAGGATATATTCTTGTTTTTATTTCTAATGCTCTTTTTCTATCTAAAGTTATCCTATCAGCGAATAGTTCCATCCAATAACCACCTATCTCTGATGGGCTAAATCCTTTTTCTACACTCCACCCACCATCCTTATACTCTTGCTTCCAACAACCTGTTCTTATATGGAACACCTTGTGTAGCTTTACGCTGTATAATTGATTGTTACAAAATATTTCTGTTGTTGAGTGCATACAATATTGCGTATGTGTATGCCCAAGCCATATAAGGTCAGCACCTTCAACATAGCTACTCATTCTATTATGCTCAATCACTCCTTTTGTTACTCGTGCATTGCCGCCAGATCCGTGGTGTAGTTTTATAATAAAAGGTTTATTTGTCGTTGATGTTAGCTTCATATTTATCACCACCCAAGACTGATACCCAGTGTGCTGCACATTGCTATCGCATTCTTTTCGTAATAAATAGCATAACCTATCTAATGGATTGCTTTCAAATATTTTAGTTATAGCTGTTTCGTGATTACCATCAGCCATCACACCTATTATTTTTGCATAAGGTTTTAAAAAATCAAAAGCATCTTGAATAACCAAATCGAAATAATTATCTCCTAAATATTCTTTTCTCAAACTTCCTTTCATCCCTCGCTTGTCATTTCGGGATTGCATCATATCAAAAAAATCGCCATTGAACAATACAATGGCTTTATTAGTGAGTGCTTCGTCAAGCGTTTGTTTTAATAACTTTCTTTCACAATATGCACTATCGAAATGAATATCAGAAAGAAGTAAGAATGTTTGTTCTTTTGGTACATTTATTTTTGTAATTGATTTTCCAACTTTGGTTATATCCATTGTTTGATTTTTAGTCTAATAATTTTCCAAGCTATAATTAGCGCAAGAATTAGTACCAACCAGTTTCTTTGTTTCGTTCTGTTGTCAATCTTTTCTTGCAAGTTTTTATTTTTACCCTTCACTTCATCTAAAACTTTCACTAAACTATCCCTTACTTCTTGACACACTCTTACTCTTGCTGTATTTTCTTGATATACTATTTTATCACGAAATTTTATAATCGTTGGAACTTTCTTCTCTGGACATATAGTATCTGTTACATATACCTTTTCGTTTATTTTCGTATAAATACGAATACTATCGCCTTTAATATATTCGTATGTAGTGTCGGTGGTTTCTATTACTACAATCGAATCTTTAACAGGAAACTTGTCAGCACAAACCTTCGCAAGTTTCTTCTCACTCATACAAGATGAAATAAATATTAGTAAAAAAACAAACCTCATTTAATTAAACCTTTGATTTTTTCTACAATATTGTCTGGCGAAAATACTAATGTTAAACCTGCTGCGATACCAACCATAGCATCCGACCATTGTATCTCTTTGATAAAGACGCTCACAATAGCTGCCGCTATAATAACTAATCCAATCGTAGTTGTCTTCCATTGTGTTATATTTTTAATCACGACCTTACTTTTTAAAAAAAATGTCAAGCAATTGTTTGACTATATCAATACAAAATTATTTTTATCCACCCTCCTCACATCGTATAATCTTTTTAATTCATTTATTGAATACCCAAATGTCTTTTGAAAATGAGGCTTATCTGAAAATTTCCAATCCCCGCCCCAATCCCATCCATACTGCTTGAATATCGTTACAACCTCCATCCAGTCCGCCTTTCCATCGCCATCAAAATCTTTATCAACTTCCCAACTCGTATGCAATCCATCTATAAGAACCATATCAATCGCCAACCCATAATTATGATAAGACTTACCACCTCTTGCGTTGGTTACTATACTCCCCAATTCTGTTCTTCCTTGTGCATATAGTTTATCTTGCTCTGCGAATGTTCTTAGTGTATGCGTGAACCTGCAATAGGTTGTATAGGTAAGTGCTTTACATATCTCTTCATACATATCTTGCACTTCTAATCTTATTTTAGGATGAAGCAATTGTATCCTACTTATTGTTTTCTCGTCCACGTTCATTTTTAATTTTATAAATTAAATAAATAATTGATAAAACAGAAACTGACCAAGTGAAAATATGATTGACAACTTCAACCCCGCTTATATTTATCAAATTAAATAATATAGCACCTAATGTAGAAGGCACTCCGATTTCATCTCTTTGGAACATAGCTGTTAAGTTGGGTATTGACATAAGTTTAATGGTTGCGGATCGGTAATTTCTATCGTTGCAGATACCCCTGCTGTGAAGTCATCGAACCTTTCTTGAAAATATTCTATCGAAACATTCTGGTCTATACTGAATGTGTAGTCGTTATCTAATCTTAGCTTGGAAATAACATCAAGCGCAACTAATAGTTGGTCTGATTGTAGCTGCAATCTGTTTGACTTATCCTCTGTTAGCAAATCAGCGAAAACCAATAATAGCCTATATTTCATCGTCTTGTTTGTATAAGATGATGGCTGCGGAACAACCCACATAACCGGATATTTTATCTCGCCTCCATTATCAACGAAGTCGTAAATATCTCCCTCTCCGAATGTTCGTAACATCGGATGGCTTTGTTGAATCGTTTTTAATCTCGCTATCAGATTGCTTAAAGTCATGTTTCTTTCTTAAATATTCTTTTAGTTTATTTTCGTTTTTTTTTCCAACACCTCGCATATTAATATGGTTTTTTATATCTGTTTCCTTGATATTTTTCAGAATAAGGTCTATTATCTTCTATTGTTTTTCCTAAGCTAATGGCAACTCTATATTGGTTGCTTGTTGGTTGAATAGTCGTTACATCGCTGCCCGGATTCAAATACTCTGGATAGCTTGTTGAATTAGCACACAAATAATTAATTGTTCTTTCTGCATACCACTCAGCATATCCTTTATAATATTGGCTGATACTTTGTAGTTCTGCGAATGATGGCTGTTCGCTATTCTCACTTGTCTTCTTTAATACACCTTTGTTCATAAACTTGTACTGCATTGCCATCGGAAGTTCTCCCAATACATAGTTGAATAATGTATCAGTCAAATAAGAATCTAATAATGTTTTATAAACAGCGTTTCCTGCTTGTCCGATTGTTCCTAAGTTAATTAAGTCAAGTATCTTATTATAAAGAGCAGAGCCACACAAAGGATGAATGAATCTATCTTGTGTCATCTTTATTACTTGCGTTACATTCTTCAAGTCTATATTATTTGAAGCAACTGTAAAGTCCTTAAAAGATTGCTCACTTATCATTAGTATATTTGCACTCATCTTATCTTGATTTTTTTTCCAAAACTATTGACCTTACCCACCTATGCCGACAATAGGGAGTTGTTATATTTGTTTCATAATTGTGATACCAACCGCCAGTCAACTGGAATACAGAATATCCCAACTGGTTACTAATATTTTGAATCTCCTCTCTTGAATATAAAAGTTTTCTTCTCATTAATTCTTTACACAAAGGTCTTGATTGAGAACCTTCTTTTAAATCGGGAATATTTGGTATGAGTTCGTATGAATAAAGAATTTTATATTCTGTAATTGGTGTCAGCTTACGGATTGCATCCTCGCCAATCTTTGTTACTTTTCTTGTAACTAATCCTTCTTTGTTTATAATTTCTTTTACAACGCTATCGTCTAATAGCGTATTTAATCTATCTGTTACAATTGACTTACTTACTCCTACTTCTTTTGCTATCTCTGGAATAGTTGCGTTTGGTTTTTCTTTTATTACTTTCAGAATATTCTCTTGAACTTTATTTAATTGATAATCGAAATAATCGTGCTGCTTAAATTCTTGTTCACTAAAAAACATTCTATCTTGTTGTAGTAAAATAAAATTTTCTTGTGGTGTTCCCTTGCCTTCAAACAATGCAATTATTTCTTCATCATTTTGCGTATGTGAACATTTTAATTCTACTTTAACTTCTTCTTTTTTTAATTGCGGCAAACCTAATTTCTCTCTAATCTCATCCTGTGTCATATTAGCACTTATAACACTCTCAGAAAACTCAAACGCAATTGGTTCTGTTCTTTTCAACTCTAACTGCGCTGCAATATCATTGAACGAATACAAATAGTTAATTATTTGCTCAATATCTTTTTGTTTAGAATTTACATAAGTATTCTGAAACAACTCACTCGCTTCACGCAACTCAGCTCTACCACCTAACTGCCCTTCGGTTTTAATCCCGAATAACATCCCTGATGTAATTCTGTGCCCGCTAAAAATTTCTTGCTGTACTGTTTTGTTTAACAAGTCGAAATGCTTATCCAACTCAGTACCGCTTAAATCAATTATAGATGGCTCATTTTCCTTACTATCATTGAAAGCTAACATAAACTTTCCTGCATTCTTACTACCTGCAAATTTATCTTTAAATTGATTTTCTATTCTTCTTTCTTCTTCTTCGCTTACTCGCCCTCCATTCAAGTTAATCAACTTTGAACTAAACATTCCGTTGTTTATACTATTCAAATGATACTCTGCTATACTAATATCAAGTTCTACAAAAGAAATACAGCCACGATAATCGGGTTGGGAGTATATGTTATTCCCTGCTCGGTATTCTTTGTAATAAAGGATCTGTGTGCCTTTTCTATTCTTATCATCAAACGCTGCATATTCGGTGTAGTTCGGTCTTGAGTTCATCTGACCATTCTTTATCCAGTCATCCGCTACGAAGAATGTTTTATTTTCCGCATTCGTTCTTACCTTGTAATAATCCAGATGATAAAGTTCCGCTATTTCTCCTGTTGCCTTCGACCATATTATTTGTAAATAATACCCTCCAAATAATGTTAAGTCTGTTGCTATTTTTTTAGTTATGTCAATTAAACTTTCGCCTTTCGTATTCACTCTATCTATCAAACC
>SXGR01516727.1_pt1 | contig 16195 bp, 18 predicted proteins | sample 3174711 | NCBI WGS metagenome assembly SXGR01 (sample SAMN11356860, study PRJNA531348) | freshwater metagenome | isolation source: freshwater sample F1-60 | place: China: Fuxian Lake, Yuxi | collected 2017-12-25
GTGCGGGGGAGGACATGACAAGTGCGCACTTGTCATGTCCTCCCCCGCACACCAGCGGACCCTGATTGCGTTAGGCGTCAGGGGACACGTCGGTAAAACGCTCGAGCAGCGCTTCGGCCTCGAGGCTTCCTGCGATGACCGCGAGGTTCCACCAGACGAGTGCCGTTTCGTTGAGGCCGGTGCTGAGGCAGAGCTCGCCAAGGCGAAAGGCGAGCGGGCCGTCATCGATTGTGCGCAGCTGCTCGGCCGCGGCCGCCGGATCGCATTCGAGCAGGCCTGCAAGTTCGTCGGCGAGCGCGGGGTCGAGCTCTGCGGCCTGCGCCCAGTCCATGCGGACGCCGGGTAGGTCGGCCTGTTCGACCGCTGCCACACCGAGGCTCCAGAGCGCGTTGGCGTTGTCGCGCTCGGCCATCCGTTCGAGCAACACCCGGCGACGTGTCGCGCCCGTATTGAGTAGCATCAGATGGTCGCGCGCCTGCAGATCGCCGGCGTCCGCGGCCTCTTCCCAGAGCGTTTGAGCAGCCGCAAAATCGCCGGCCTCGTACGCCGCAATGCCGCGGTCGAAGAGATTTGTCGCATCAGTCATCGGCGGCAGGGTACCCGGCAGTGTCACGCCCCGTCGCCAAACAGGAACTGACTGTGCGACGATCCGCATATGACGAGCCCGCTGCACCCACTGCATCCATTGACCCCCGACGAGTTGCGTCGCACGGCTGAGGTCGCTCGCACCGCCGAGAATGCGGCCGACGCAGTCTTCGTGCACATCAGTCTGCGCGACCCAAACAAGACGGAATATCTGTCCTGGGCCGATGCGGGCGGCCCGCGGCCAGCACGTCACGGCCGGGCGGCAATCTACGACGCCCATCGGCGCCTACGCGAAATTACTGTCGATCTCGACGCTGGCACGATTGCCGAGGATCTCCATTTTCCTGGCGCGCAGCCGCCCATCACCGGCGACGAGTATGTCGCCGTCGAGCACGCCGTCAAGCAGGATCCACTGATGATCGAGGCGCTCGCGAGTCGCGGGATTACCGACATGGGCCTTGTTCAAATCGACGTGCTCGCCGCTGGCGCGATGGGGCATCCGCTCGAAGCCAATCACCGCATTGCGCGTGCCGTCCCGTACCTGCGAGGTGCCGCCAACGACAACGGCTACGCCCGCCCGATCGAGAGTCTGCTCGGCATCGTCGACCTCGACGAGATGCGCGTGCTGAAGATCGAGGAGTACGACGTCAAGCCGATTCCGGCTGCCGACGGTGAGTACAAGACCGGCACCGTACCGGCGCGCAGCGACCTCAAGGCGATCGAGATTACCCAGCCCGACGGCGTCTCCTTCACCGTCGACGGCAATCGCATTCACTGGCTCGATTGGGAGTTCTCGGCAGCACTCGACGCGCAGGAAGGCCTGGTTCTGCACGATGTGCGTTTCAAGGGGCGTCGCATCATGCACCGCGCCTCGTGTGCCGAACTGGTCGTCCCCTACGGCGATCCGCATCCGATGCACAACTGGCGCAACTACTTCGATGCCGGCGAGTACGGACTCGGCGCCTGCACCAACACGCTGGTCTTGGGTTGTGACTGCGTGGGTGACATCACCTACCTCGATGCACACCTCGTGAATGGGCACGGTGAGGTCGTTGAGGTGCCGAATGCGATCTGCCTGCACGAAGAGGATTTCAGTCTGCTTTGGAAGCACTCCGACCACGCCACGGGCAACGTCGAGAGTAGACGCGCGCGACGCTTCGTCGTTAACTCGATGGCGACAGTCGGCAACTACGACTACGCGTTTCGTTGGAACTTCGGCCTCGACGGCCACATCGAGCTCGAGCTGCAACTGCACGGCATCATCTCGACGATGGCGCACACGGACGGCGAGGTGTTGCAGGGGACGAGCATGGTTGACGCGGGCCTTTCGGGTCCACACCATCAGCACCTGTTCTGCTTCCGCCTCGACCTCGACGTTGATGGCACGGACAACACGGTGCGCGAGATTGAGGCCGAGGCGATCCCGATCGGCCCCGACAACCCGGTTGGTAATGCCTTCCGTTCGAAGACAACGTTCTTTGAGACCGAGAACGACGCCAAGCGCAACGCCAAGGACACGCTCGCGCGGGCCTGGTACGTCGGTAATCCTCACAAGCAGAACGCGATCGGGGGCACGCCTAGCTACCGGATTGTGCCGATGCATGGCGTCACGCCGATGCTGGCCGACCCCGCCTCGAGCATCTCGCAGCGGGCCGGCTTTGCGCGCAACATCCTCTGGGTGACGCCCTACGAAGAGAGCGAGCGACACGCAGCTGGCACGTATCCGTATGGTCGGCTCGACGCGGAGGGCTTGCCGGAGTGGACGGCGGCCGATCGTCCGATCGCCGACACCGACGTCGTCTGCTGGTACACCGTTGGTGTGACGCATTTTGTGCGCACGGAGGACTGGCCGGTTATGCCCGTCGCCCGAGCCGGTTTTCGGCTTGAGCCAGCGGGCTTTTTCGACCGTAATCCAGCGCTAGACATTCCAGCGTCGCCTGCGAAGTGTTGTCACCCAACGTAGAGCGTGATCAGGAGCAATGGATGATTGAGAGAGCCCGCCAGGAAGGCAATGCATGACCGTTCATAAGCGCATTCGGCCCTTCAATACGAAGGAGACGTACCCCGAGCAGAACCTCTCGAACGATCTCTGTCAGGCCGTCGTCGCAAACGGTGTCGTCTACCTGCGTGGCCAGGTTGCACAGGATTTGGAGACGCGCGAGGACGTCGGGATCGGCGATCCCTCTGCTCAGGCCCACAAAGTGATGGACAACATCGAGCTCTTGCTCGCCGAGTCTGGTTCCGAGCTGGCACAGATCGTCAAGTGCGTGATCTACCTGACGGACATTCGGCATCGCGAGCCCGTCTATCGCGTGCTCGGCGAGCGCATGCCCGGCGTATTCCCGGTCTTTACGGGGCTTGTGGTGGTGGCGCTCGCGCGTCCGGCCTGGCTCGTCGAGGTCGATATCACCGCCGTCATCCCCGACGGGAGCGACGCGTGACGCTGTCCCTCGTCGCGGCGGATCCTGCGACGGGCGAGGTTGGGGTTGTGATCACATCCTCGAGCCCGGCGGTGGCTGCGCGTTGCGCACACGTGCGGGCTGGAGTGGGGGCTGTGGCGACGCAGAACGTCACCGACCCGCGCCTGGGCCCGGCACTGCTCGATCGTCTCGAGGCTGGTGCCTCCCCCGAGGAAGCGCTGCAGGCACTGATCGCAGAGCAGCCACCCGAACTGATCGCCTTTCGGCAACTGACGGCCGTTACGCCGGACGGACGCACGGCGATCTTCTCTGGTGACCACGCACTTGGCGTGGTGGGCGAGCACCAGGGCACCGCGGTCGTCTCGGCGGGCAACTTGCTCGCCGCCGCCAACGTCCCGATGATCGCCGCCGCGGCGTTCGAGACCGCGCAGGGCCCATTGGCCGCGCGCCTGATGGCTGGCCTCAACGCCGGTATTGCGGCGGGTGGCGAAGCGGGTCCTGTTCACTCGGCAGGGCTACTGGTCGCGCGCGACGTTGCCTGGGCGGTGACGGACCTACGCGTCGATTGGGTCGACGAGGATCCGGTCGGCGAGCTGACGGCTCTGTGGGAGCGTTGGGAGCCCGAGCTTGACGGCTACGTGACGCGCGCGCTGCGGCCTGGTGCCGCGCCATCGTTCGGCGTTCCTGGCGACGAGTGAGCGCCCCGCCACCGCTCGTGTCGCGGGGCTAGCCCCGCCGAATCGCGGCTCGCGATGGCAACAGACGAGAGCCGGGTACGCTTTCTACTGGAACTTCACCATAGGAGGTAGTCCACCCATGAGCAGACGTTTGCTTTTTCTCATAACGACCCTCGGTGCGCTGTTTGTCTTGCCTGCGCTCGCCGGCGCGTCGCTTGTGTACCAGGCTGCCTCGGCCACTGCTATCACGTGGGAGGTATCGACCAACGAGACCGGCAGCAACAACTCGGACGTGTCCGCTAGCGGCAACCGTGCGATCTACATGGCCGATGACGACGGCGGCAATCGGGTGACGCTGCCGATTACGGGGCAGTTCCCGGTGGTCTCGCCGAACGGTGCGATGGTCGCGTACCAGAAGGTCACGAACTCCAAGACCGGCGCAGCGCAGCTGCATTTCCTAACCGTCGCCACGGGTGCCGACTTCAACACCCGTGCCTACTGTGGCGGACCGATCTGGGCGCCGAACTCGTCGGCAGTTGCGTGTTCCACGACGCAGTGGAGCGGCGCCGGCGACTTCAAGGGGTTAGGCCTCAACACCATCACGACCGCCGGTGCGGTCTCAATCATCGTTCCGTCCGTCGGCACGCTGGTCAACGGCTACAGCTGGTCGCCGGATAGCACGAAGGTCGTCTGGGGTCAGACGCCGTTCGGCAAATGGACTGCGGACTCAAAACTGCGTTGGCTGCCGGCAGATGGCTCGGGCACCGTCGGCAAGCTTGGCAATGGCGCCCTGCCGGTCTGGGGCCCGAGCAAGATCGCTTTCATCCGCGCGACCCACGCGTCCGTCGCAGGCACGAGCGTGGAGCGCACGCAGGTCTGGACCGTCGACCCGGCGGTCGGCGCGACGTCAGCAAAGGCGCTGACGGCGTATCAGGCCAAGGGGTTCGTCTCCGGTCCCGTGGCGATGCGCTGGACGCCTGATGGGACGAAGATCCTCGGCGAGCTGTATGGCGAGGACTACAACCAGCCGATCTACATCACGATGAACGGCAAGATCCACAAGTTTTGTGCGAGCAACGCCGGCGTCTACGGCGTCTCGGCGGATGGCAAACAGGCTCTCGTGATGGCGAATCTGATGGGCGGCGGCAAGCAGCCCATCTACGCCTCACCGCTTGCCAATACCGGCCCCACGCTGCTGGTCAAGGACGCCTGGGAGCCCTCGGTGACCGCCAACTGGCAGCCATAGTCGTTTCGCGTGGGGAGTCGGCCGCGGGCCGGCTCCCCACTGCGACACGTTCGCCATGTGCAGGTGGGCCGGGCGGCGTACGCTGAGGGCACCCCCGCTCGAGGAGCAGCCATGTACAGCCGCCGTTTCGCCGTCGTCACCACCAGTGCCGTTGCAGCGCTACTCGTGCTCGCATCGTCTGCGGGTGCCACGATCGCCTACCAGTCGGCGAGCGGCTCGCGCCTGATGACCGCCAGCGATCGGGCCACGGGCGCCACGCAGATTGACGTCACGGGCACGGGTCCCCTGATCTCCCCCGACGGCACGCGCGTCGCGTACATCGGTGGCACGATGGCCCGGCCGCGGCTGCGGATCCGCACGATCACGACGGGCGCCGAGGTCGTCGCCTCGGCCATGCCGGGCACGGCGGTCGGGCTGGGCATCGTGTGGGCGCCAGATTCCGCGCGGCTGCTGATGCCGACCGAGTCGGCGACCGCCGACGGGTACATCACGGGTGCGGGCCTCGACATCGTCGATGCGGCCACGGGCACCGTCACCGTCATCTCCGCGCCTAAGGGCCGTGATACCTGCGGCTACTCCTGGGCGCCCACGGGAGACCGTCTCGCGTACAGCACGCAGCGCTACGGGGCAGCGTTCGGCGCGTGCAGCATGCGCATCGTCGGGCTCGATGGCGCGTTGATCGACGTCCTCGGCACGGGCTCGAACCCGTTGTGGGGTCCGACGCGCATCGCATTCCAGCGCTACACCACGGTGCGCTGGCACGGCATGAGGCTCCAACATACGCAGCTGTGGACGATCGATCCGGTCGGTCCAGGCGCGCCGACGCAGCTGACGCGCTACCCCAGCGTGGGCATGATCTACGGCCCCTACGCGACGATCTGGTCGCCCGACGGCACCACGCTGTACGGCGGCATCGGCGGCGAGGATGTCTCGATGCCGGGGCGCATTGACGCCACCACGGGGCGCGTCACGCGCCTGCGCGACGGCAGCGGCGATCTGCTCGACGATGCGTCGCCCGTCGCCGTGTCGGCCGACGGTCGCACGCTGCTGGTTGCCACCGGCGTCATCGCCGGCACACCCGTCTACCGCACGATGCCCGTCGGCAACGGACGGCTGCGCGTGTTCCTACGCAACGCGTATCACCTGTCGGTGCAGCCCTCCTGGCAGCCATAGAGCGCCGGTGGTCGTGCGCCTCCAAGGCGCAACTGGCTCGGGAAGGAGGCGCGCCACTAGGATGCTCCCAACGAGAGGAGTTGGTGATGGCCGATGACGAGATCCGCGAGCAGCTCGAGACGCTCTACTGGTGGGGCGTTGCGACGTTCTTCCGAAGTCCTCATAACGAAGACCCGGCGGCGTGCGACATCGGCGTGCTCGGCATCCCTCACTCCTCGGGCAATGGCTCGACGGAGCGCGACCAACACCTCGGACCGCGCGCCGTGCGCAATGTTTCGGCGCACAATCGGCGGCCACACCGTGATTACGGGTTGCACCCCTTTGAGGCCTTCCGCGTCCACGACCTCGGCGATGTTGCACTTCCGGAAGCCATGGACAATGAGGCTTGCGTCGATCGCATCGCGGCCGCCACACGTCGAATTGCGGATGCGCAGACCCGACTGGTTTCGATCGGTGGTGACCATGCGATCACGGGCGCCGTCCTGCTGGGCCTCGCTGGCCCTGGTTCCAAACTGACAGGCGATGATCCGGTTGCGTTGATCCATTTTGATGCCCACGTCGATTCGTATTCCCAGATCCCGCACTGGCTCGGCGCTAAGCGCTCTGCGGCGCATTGGGCGGCCTACCTCGTCGAGGCCGGTTGCATCGACCCGCACCGCAGCACGCAGATCGGCATGCGTGGTCAGCCGCGCACCGAGACTTGGCTGGATACGAGTCGCCAGTTGGGCTACGACGTGGTGACCATGCAGGAGTGTCGCCAGCGCGGTCTCGCAGAGGTGATCGCGACGGCCCGAGAGCGAGCGGGGGAGGGCCCTGTCTACATCACCTTCGATCTGGACTGCCTCGACCCGTCGATTGCACCCGCCGTCTCGAATATCGAGATCGGTGAGGGAGGATTCTCGATCGACGAGGCCAACCAGCTGCTCCACGGTCTGCGTGGCCTCGACATCGTCGGTGCTGATGTCGTCTGCCTGATGCCGACGAAGGACCTACCGAACAACCAGACAGCGATGGTGGCAGGGCACGTTGCCTTTGAGCAGGTCTCGTTGATTGCTGATCGGCTCAGCTCCGCCAGTAGCTAGGCCTGGGGGTGTCCGTGTCACCCGTCCGAACTAGCGCGCGGCGACCTCGGGGCGCACGTACTGCCCGTGCGTGAGTCCGACGGCGCCAAGACACAGCTCGGCCGTCGCCGGGTTTGTGGCGAGCGGAATGTTGTGGACATCGCAGACCTTCATCAGGGCCTGAATGTCGGGATCGTGCGGATGGGCGGTCAGTGGATCACGGAGGAAGACCACGAGGTCGAGCTGCTCCTCGGCGGCGAGCGCGCCAATCTGCAGGTCGCCTCCAAGTTGTGCAGGCACACCCTACCTGCGTCCGCCTAACGTAGCAGGCTTACGCAGTGTCTTCGGGTTTTGCCTTAGCCGCATCGCGAGCGCTGCCCAGTTCCTGAAACTTCTTTAGGGCTTCAGCCATGCCCGCGCGGTAGTCCTCGTCGCCGTCAAAATTGACGGTAGTTCTCTTCGTTCCGTCAGCGAGGTAGCGGACGGTTCCGACGGGGTTCCATGTGTTCTTTTTGTTCGCGGCCATAACATATCACCAAACCTTTCGCCGCTGCTAGTCAGGCGGTCGTCGATGTACTGCATATCCATCCACACTCGATGGTAAGCGTCGCGGTGGCGACAAGGCGGCTGGTGCGAAGCACGCTCTGATGGCGTTCGACGAGCTCGAGCATTGCTGTCTTGGCACCGTCGTGTGCGACGAGTGCGATGTGTTGCGGGATTCGTGTGTTCATGCCCTCAACGTACCCCCTCTGCGTCGCGAATCCTGGCGTGTCTCCGAATCAACACCAGATCCGCACCGAACCCGACTCGACGTGCTGGCCGCGTCCGACGGCGGGTGGCTCATCGGACGCGGCTGGCTGTGCTACCTAATGGCGATGCGGTCCCAATCGGACCAGTCCGTACCGTCCGAGAAGCGGACGTAGACGTAGCGGACGCTGGTCGGCTGATTTTTGATCGAGAGACTGTTCGAGAACGCCAGCGTCTTCGACGACTTGCGGATCCGCAATTGCACTTGGTTGGCGTCGCCCGTCATCGTCACCTTGATGCGCGAGCCAACACGGGTCGCGCTGGTGATGATGTCGTCGAGGGCGACATCGTCACTCGTCAACGGGTCGGGCGCACCTGCTCCTGGGATCGGGGTTGGGGTCGGGGTTGGGCTCGGGATTGGGGCAGGAACGGTCACCGGTGCTGCTGGTGGAGCGATCACGAACGGAGCCCGGCGACCGGGCACGGTGATCTCGACGCAATCAGCAGCGAGGCCGTTGAGGAGCGGCGAACCAAAGGTCCAGCCCATCTCCGTCTCATCGCTGTCGAGTCGAGCAACCTGCTCGAGCGAACCATCGACGCCGTCGCGCTCGAGCGTGGCGAAGCGCTCGTAGTGCTCAGTGTCCACGCTCGTATCGGTGCGGATCGCCCAGTAGCCGTCGCGCCAAAAGTGACGACCATCGTTGTTGAACCACTGTGCGGGGATCCAGACCCGCGAAGTGCGCGTCGTGGTGATGTCGCGCGAGGCGATCGTGATATCGATCGCGCCGGTGTTGCACGAACCATCAGGGAGTCCAGTGCCAAACGAGACGTAGACGTTGTCGCGTCCTGGCACCTGGAAGTATTCGAGGTCGATCGCGAGCGTCTTGGCGCGATTGTCATACGCGGCCGAAAATTCGTCGACGTCGTTGGGGTTGAAACCGCCGGCGAAACTGGGGGTGGTGGTTCGTTCGAACTCGCCGGAGATCGACCAGTCGCCCGGGTAGGCCTGTGCGGCTGGAGCAACCGCCAAGACGGCCAGGCTGACAGCGCCGATGATGGCGTTGCGGGCGCGAAGGGTGGAACGGGACATCGTGTCCTCCTGAAGACGTTGGTCAGGCATCTGCCCGCCACCTACGACGACGTCGATTGGTCGAGAATCTGACGCACCAGATTGCTTTCGTATCAGCCCACGACGTGTGATCTCCAGCGATGGGACGCTTTCGCACAGGACTACGGATGGCTGGCGCGAGCTGGCGGGTCGTGCGCTCGGAGAAAAGCCTGCTGGCGTTTCCGGCTCTCGCGGCAGCGTTTGGTTTGGGGTACGCGATCTTGGTCGTTGCGCCGCTAGGCCTGATCGGCTTTGTGGCGTTCGGGGAGAACATGATTCTTCGCTATGTCTTACTCGCAATTGCCCTGCTCGGCATGAACGTCGGCGCGACCTTCTTTGGTGTCGCAGCAGCCTCGAATGCCTCTCAGGTGCTTAACGGCGAGGACCCGAAACTCAGCGACGGCATTCGCGTTGCGCGCTCGCGCCTGAAGGTGATCATCCAGTGGGGAGTCGTCTCGGCCACGGTGGGCCTCGTCTTGCAAATAATCAGCGATCGTGCCGGCGGCCTCGGTGGTGCGCTTGTGCGGATCATTGGTGGTGCAGCGTGGAGCATTGCGAGTTTCTTTGTCCTGCCCATTCTCGCGCTCGAGGGACTCGGGCCATTTGATGCCATCAAGCAGTCGCTGAAGGTGGTGCGCGAGAAATGGGGCGAGTCGCTGATCGGGGGTGCGGTCGTCAGCCTAATCCCTGGTTTGATTGCGTTCGCCGGCATCGGCGTTGCTGCGTTGGGGATTTACGTGGGGCTCGGTGGCTTGTGGGCGGTGGGTGCGCCGCTGATCGCGATCGGATTGGTCGTGCTCATCGCGGCAATCACGGTTGGCCAGATCTTGCATGCCGTCTTCACTGTCGTCGTCTATCGTTTCGCGACTGAGGGTGTCACGCCGGAGGGTTTCTCGGCTGACGATCTCAACGCCGTTTTTCGAGCGAAGAAGCAGCGCCTCTAAGACGCCTCGCTGGCGGCTTTTCTGAGTCGTTTCTCAGGATTCAGATTCCTCTCAGGTTTGTCGTGCATCGTCTGGTCTGTCGATCAGGTGATCGGCACCGACCTTTCAAAGGAGCACGTCATGAATCTGAACCGCCGTACCATCATTGCCCTCGTCGGAGTGACCGCCAGCTTGGCGCTGCCGGTTGCTGCGATGGCGTACTCCGCCACCAACGCGTCGACGTCGACAACCTCGACCCAGTCTCGTGCCGATCATCCCCGGATCAACTTTGCTGCAATCGCCACGGAGCTGAAGCTGACGACTGAGCAGGTCCAGGCGGCCTTCCGCGACAACCGCCCACCGAAGACGGGCACGCGTCCAACGGAGGCTCAGCGGACTGCTGCGCTCACGGCAACTGCTGCCGCGCTTGGTGTCGAGGCCTCCACCCTAAAGAGCCTGGTCACTAAGCACGGCCGTGGCGCAGCACAGGCAGGCCACAAGGGTCCCAAGGCTGCCGCGATTGCCGCACAGCTTGGCCTCAGCACCGCCGTTGTCACCAAGGCGATCGACGACGCGCACGTCACTAATCCTAAGCCGCAGGGTCGTCCCACGGAGGCTCAGCGCAATGCCTTCGAGACCGCGGTTGCCACGAACCTTGGCCTGTCCAAGGACACGGTCTCGGCTGCGTTCGCTGCCGTCAAGGCCGCGCATCAGGCCGCCAAGGCCTCGTAGTACCATCACGCGGGAGGGTGTCCCGACAACTACACCCAAGCACAATTCTCCTAGGAACGAAAACGGCCCCCCGGGAAACCGGGGGGCCGTTCTGTCATGCGCTGGAGAGGACTTGAACCTCCACGCCCTTGCGGGCACAAGGCCCTCAACCTTGCGCGTCTACCAATTCCGCCACCAGCGCGTGCCCGCGGATGGTAAACGAACCGAGTGGGTCGCCGCGCTAGGACATCGCATCTGGCCAAGTTTGCAATTCGACTTGCGAACACGTGTTCGATGTGTCATAGTTCGACGCGAACACCCGTTCGATTGGAGTCCACGCATGGCACTCACGAAGCGTCAACAACAAGTCCTCGATGTCGTCGAGCAGTATATGGAGGAGAACGGCTACCCGCCGACCGTGCGCGAGATTGGTGACGCGGTCGGACTGGCGTCGCCATCGACGGTGCACGCGCACCTCAAGGCGCTCGAGTTGAGCGGCGATCTTCGACGCGATGCGACAAAGCCTCGTGCGATTGATCTTGGCGAGCGGCGTGCAGCCCGCATCGCGCAGCACGCCGAGGCGGCCGAACGTGCGGGCGTACGGATGTTGCCGCTGCTGGGCAGCATTGCCGCGGGTTCGCCGATCTTGGCTGAGCAAAACATCGAAGAGCACATTGCGGTGCCCGAGCAAATTACGAGCAGTGGCGACAATTTTCTGCTCAAGGTTCGCGGCGAGTCGATGATCAACGCGGGCATCCTCGATGGCGACACTGTGGTCGTACGACGGCAAGAGGACTGCGCCGATGGCGAGATTGTTGCCTGCCTCGTCGACGGCGAAGAGGCGACCGTCAAGCGCTTGCGGCGCATCGAAGGTCGCGTGCGTCTGGACCCAGAAAATGATCAACTTGAACCATTTTTTCCCGACGAGGTCCGCGTGATGGGCCTTGTTGTGGGCGTCTTTAGGAGGATGTAAGCAATGCTTTTACTCGATATGCACTCCGTAGCACCAGTCACTACCACCTTGGACGAGCTCCTCGCCTCGTGGGCATCGCACGATCACACGACGACCGGAGGCACATGTGTCGTCTGTGAAGGCGAGACCTTCCGGGTCGAGTTGCGAGGCGGCTTGCGCGCCTGGGCCTGCCGCGAATGTGGTTCTGTGCTCGAAGACGAGCCTGCTGTTCTGACGGTCTAGCGTCGTCCGTTGCCGGCATGGCGGCGAAGCGAGAGATGACATCTGCCGACCGATTCGGCAGTATTTCTCGAACGTGCTATCCACCGACACACTTCTACTGACGCGCGCACAACGCGATCTCTACGCCGAGCTCGATGGTGACACCGTCGACGATCTCGAGCGGTTTGCCACCGTGCTCGTGGCCCGCGTCGTCATTCTCGTGCGGCATCGGTGTGTGCGTGGCAAAGACCGCGACGTCACGCTCAGGTACGCCGAGATCCTCTACGGCCGGATTGTCGAGGCCCCGCGCGGCGAACAGACGCGAGCCGCAATTTGGAGCCTGGTCGAGTGGCTGACCCGCTGGCCCTGGGGGCCCGGTGCATTCGGCGCGATCGATCGGCTGGTCGTTGCAGGCGCGATCGTCGATGAGCTTGCCCGCGAATCGGCACCGTGATCGCATTCGTGCTGTCGGGGCTTGTCGGCTATGCCTGTGGGTGTATTCCGTTCGCCAACCTCGTGGCGCGACGCCACGGCGTGGCGGACCTACGGAGTGTTGGTGATCGCAACCCCGGCTATTGGAATGCGCGCCAGCGTCTTGGAATTCGCTCGGCCCTGCCGGTCCTCGTTCTCGACGGGGCCAAAGGTGTTGCCGGAGCAGCCGCTGGTCTGATGATCGCGGGCATCTGGGGTGGCGTGATCGGTTGGACGGCTGCGATTGTCGGGCACATGTTTCCGGTCACGATGCGCTTCCGAGGTGGTCGCGGGATCCTCTGTTTCGCGGGCGGTGCGATCGTGATCGTGCCGCTGGCCTGCGCCGTCGCGATCGTGGCCTTGCTGATCGTGCGCTGGCGTTGGGACTTTGCTCGTGGCATCCAAGCAGCGATGATCATCGGGCCATTCGCAACGTGGATCATCTACGGCGCAGGCATCGAATTGTTTGCGATAGTCGCGCTATTGGTTCTGATCGGCGCTCGCTCGGGGTTGGCCGACTTGGCGCTCAAACGCGCTGGCATCGATAAGCATCAGCCCGATTGATCGTACGAGCGTCCGCGCCAGGTTCGATTCGGCCGCACCGCCGAGATGATCAGACGCAGCACGGCGGCGCCATCGGCGAGCGGCGCAAGCCAATACGTCCAACCGGGGCGCTCGTAGTTTGGACGCAGGACGATTTGGAACATCACTCGAACTGCGAGCAGCACGATTGCGGGAATTGCGATCAGCAGATTCTGGGTGAGGATCGCAGCCACAACCATCCAGGGTGGCAAGGCGAGAGCAAAGAAGAGCACGACGCTATCGACGAGCTGTTCGCGACCCGAAGCGACGCCGGGCAGGGCGATCGATCGTCCCCACTCACGCCACGCCTCACGGGTCGAGGCATGCATGTCCACGAGCAGCAGCGGGGCGGCGTTGGCCATCCCGAGCTTCCACCCAGACCGCACGAGGTGGCGGGCAAGCGCGACGTCCTCCGTCATGTTGGCGGCAACCGGCTCCCAGCCTCTAGCCAGGCGAAAGCGCGCAGTCGGGACGAGCAGGCACTGACCGTTCGCGATGATTCGCGTGGTCGTGACGGGCGCCACCGTCGGCGGGCCGAAGCGGTACACGAGAGTTGCGAGCAGTGAAGGGTGCAGCATCGCCTCACCGGCAGTATCAACCGCAAAGCGTGGGCCAGCAGAGACAACGTCGTACCCGTGCTCCTCAGCCGTCTGCAACAGGGCGTCCGGTAAGCCCGGGTCGGGACACGTATCGGCATCGAGACAGAGGGTCCAAGGCGCCTCAGCGAACAAGAGCCCTTGTTGGAGTGCGTGTTGCTTGCCGACCCAGCCGCGCTTCCGCTTTTTGCCCTTCACCACGCGGATGCGTGAATCCAGCGCAGCAAACTCGGCGACGACTGAGGCCGTCTTATCCTTAGAGCGATCGTCGATCACGATCACCTCCCGCACGGTGCTCGTGGTCTGCGCGAGGGCCGCCAGGAGCGGGCGAATGCGGTCCGCCTCGTTCCGCGCCGGGATCACGACACTGATCGAACCAGGCCGGGCGGTGTGGCCGGGACGCAGTGGCTCGGGGCGATCTTTGCCACGAGTCAGGCGCACTAGGACGATCACCGCAGAGACTGCTTCGACAGCAGCCAAGAAGTACAGCACGATCATGTCGGCGTCGTGAGCCCTGCAAGCGGATCACTGCCACCCCAGGTGCCCTCGCTCGACACCGGTCGAAAGCGCGCGAACAACTCTTCGGAATACCAGCGCTCGTCGGTACGGCGCCGCATAACCTCACGGTGGGCGGCCGTGCCGTAGGCAAATTCGCGCATCGACGCCTGAGATTTCCAGAGCGTTAGCGTGCCCTGATGCACCACGGGCGATTCGCCGAAGCCCACGCTGCTGATGAGGCCGTGCGCTCGCGCTAGATCCAGGTCGATGGCGGGAACGGCATCATGAAAGCTCTTGGTATGGCGGGCACGGAGCGTCGCACGGGTAATCACGGCGCAGGGACCATCCTCCGGTGTGTCCTCTGTGGCGGTGAAGGGATTCGAACCGCCCCATTCGCCGACCGATTTGATCGGGACCATCCGCATCGTCCAGACCTCACTGGCATGTTCGCGCCAGCGTGCTGCGATGGGCGACTCGGCGAGAAATTCGTCGAGGTGCTCCTCGTTGTCCCAACAGCCGATCAGGCCCCAGCGCAGGAGATCGGGCTTCCAGGCCAAGGAGCGCCCTTGCGCTGTGCCGACCATGCGACGAAAACCGAGCCCGGGCGTGGCTCGAAGGTCGGGTCGATCGAGGCCCATCCGCCCGAACGCCCAGCGTCGCTTCGCAGGCGGGTAGGAGATCAGCGAGACGGAAACGATCATGCACTAAGGGTATCGCGGCAGCCGCATTGCCGGCTCGCAGGTATTGCAGGGGGACGAGAAAGGCCGACGCCCCCACCGGTGGGTGGGGGCGTCGCTGTTGCAGATCGATACGCCGGATTCTGTCGAGGGGGACCATCTATCTAGGCGACCCGTTGCCGAGCCGCTCGAGCCGCCTACCCGGGATTCTGCGAGCCGCATCATCATCCCTGTTTGGCGTTGCACCGCGTGGGGCTTGCCAAGCCGGCTCCGTCACCGGAGCCGCTGGTGCGCTCTTACCGCACCGTGTCACCCTTACCCAACCAACGTTAGGCGGTCTATTTTCTGTGGCGCTCTGCCGTCGGGTTACCCCGCCTAGGCGTTACCTAGCACGCTGCTCTGTGGTGTCCGGACGTTCCTCCCGGTCTCCGAGGAGACCCGGCGGTCCCCTGATCTGCAGGGAGGATCGTATCGGATGTCGCCAATCAGCGACCGTAGGCGTGGTACAACAGCCACAGCAGCCTGTGGAGGAGCACGCGATGGCGATCGAGAACCCGTTTTACACGCCGGAAGTCCACGGACCGTACGAGCGGTACTCGCTTGGCGACGTTGCCCTTGACGAGGGCGGCGTCCTGCCCGATCTCCAACTCGCCTACACGACGATTGGCACACTCAACGAGGCGCGAGATAACGCGATCTTGATACCTACCTGGTACTCGGGCACGCACGAGGTGATGCAGCGCGTCTACGTCGGTCCCGAGCGCGTCCTCGATCCCAATCGGTATTTCATCATCATCGTGAATCAGATCGGCAACGGACTCTCGTCGTCGCCCCACAATGTCGACGGTGCACATGCGGGCCCAAACTTTCCCAAGGTGCGCATCAGCGACGACGTGCGTGCACAGGAACGTCTCGTGCGCGAGCTCTTTGGGATCGAGCGTCTCGCCCTCGTGGTTGGTGGTTCGATGGGAGCACAGCAGGTCTGGGAATGGGCCGTTCGCTTTCCAGAAATGGTGCTTCGAGCTGCTCCGATCGCGGGCACGGCGCAGAACACCCCTCACGACTTTCTCTATACCCAAAACCTGATCGACGCGATCACTCACGATCCCGGTTGGAACAATGGGGCCTACGAGCACCCCTCGGAGGTTGTCGCCGGCCTCCGTCTCCATGGGCGCTTTGCCGCTGTGATGGGCTGGTCGACGGAGTGGTTCAAACAGGAGCATTGGCGTCGCACGGGTGACTTTGCGACGCTCGAAGATTTTCAACAAGAATTCACGGAGGGCTACCACGAGCCGCTCGACCCTAACTCGCTGCTCTCGATGGCGTGGAAGTGGCAGCGTTCAGATGTCGCGCGCAACACGAATGGCGACCTGCAGGCTGCGCTTGGGCGCATCACCGCCACCGTGTTTGCGATGCCGATCAGTGAAGACATGTTCTTTCCGCCACGCGATGTGGCCTACGAGATCGCGATGGTGCCGCACGGCGAGCTGCGTGTGATCGAATCGATCGATGGGCACATGGGGTTGATGGCAACCGATCCGGGCTA
>SXGR01044714.1_pt1 | contig 16192 bp, 23 predicted proteins | sample 3174711 | NCBI WGS metagenome assembly SXGR01 (sample SAMN11356860, study PRJNA531348) | freshwater metagenome | isolation source: freshwater sample F1-60 | place: China: Fuxian Lake, Yuxi | collected 2017-12-25
ACGGCCGGCCTTGAAGGCACTAGAAATCGGCGAGCACCCTTCTGCTTGAGCCCCGTTGATTTTCGTCTGCACCTCATTGATCAGCCCCACGTACTTCAGCTCATGCAGACCCTTCCAAATTTTGGTCAACAACGAGCCGGACGCCATCGGAATGACGACTTGATCCGGGGTTCTCCAACCCAGCTGTTCTACGGTTTCAAAGGCCAGGGTTTTGGAGCCTTCCGCATAGTAGGGGCGAATGTTGATATTGACGAATGCCCAGCCATGTTCACCGGCGATTTCGCTGCACAGCCGGTTGACGTCGTCGTAGTTGCCCTCCACTTCGACGACGTGCGGCTTGTAGATCAGATTGCCAAGCACTTTGGCGGCTTCGAGATCGCCGGGGATGAACACGTAACAATGCAGATTAGCCGATGCGGCATGGGCCGACACCGAATTAGCCAGGTTTCCGGTCGAAGCGCAGGCCACGGTCTCAAAACCCAATTCGCGGGCGCGGGTCAAGGCGACGGCGACCACGCGATCTTTGAAGGATAGGGTGGGGTGATTCACCGTATCGTTCTTAATGTAGAGCTCGTCCAGGCCGAGATAGGCGCCGAGATTTTTGGCGCGGACCAACGGCGTGAATCCGGCATGGGGCCCGACAAAGTTTGTGCTTTCGACCGGAAGCAAGTCGAGATAGCGCCACATGCTGTGGGGGCCGTCCTCGATCTTCTTGCGGGAGATCATCTTTTTGATCTCTTCGTAGTTGTACTTCACCTCGAGCGGGCCGAAACACATCTCGCAGACGTGAATCGCCTTGGTCGGGTATTCTTTCCCGCATTCGCGGCACACCAGCGCTTTCATTTTACTCATCGTAGCACCACCTTCGGCAATCTGTGATTAAGGATGCGCCGCACAGCCGGCATAGGGATCTCCATCATCGAACAATTCGGTGATCGTCGGGTGCTCGCCGCAGAGGGCGCAATCGGGATTGCGGCGGACTTTGATTTCACGAAACTGTGTCTTGCGCGCGTCGAAGTCGAGCATGCGGTTCGTCAGCGGACGGCCGATGCCGAGCACCAGCTTCAATGCTTCCGTGGCTTGGATCGTGCCGATAATGCCGGCCAACACGCCGATGACCCCCGCTTCCTGACAGGAGGCGACTAGGCCGGGCGGCGGCGGCGTTTTGAACACGCAGCGGTAGCAAGCCGATTGCTTGGGGATGATCGTGGTCACCCGGCCGTCGAAGCGCAGAATGCCACCATGCACCAGCGGTTTCCCGGCGAAGAAACAGGCGTCGTTGATCAGAAACTTCGCCGTGAAATTGTCGACCCCGTCGATGACGACATCGTAGTCGGTGAAGATTTTCAGCGCGTTCCCGGCGGTCAAGCGCTCTTCATACATCGAGACGGCCACATCAGGATTCAACGCTTGAATCTTTTCTTTTCCGGACAGGACCTTCGGACGCCCGACATCCGGTGTGTGATGGAGAATCTGACGCTGCAGATTGGTCAGATCTACCACATCGCTGTCGATCAGGCCGATCCGGCCTACTCCGGCGGCTGCCAAGTACAGGGCAGCCGGTGAGCCGAGTCCACCGGCGCCGACCAGAAGAATTTTCGCCTTGGCGATCTTCTTCTGTCCCTTGCCGCCGACTTCCGGCAACAGGATATGCCGGCTGTAGCGATTGATTTGCTCTTCAGTAAATTCCATCTTAATCAGCGGTGCCAGGAACGCTCAAAATGGTTTCCAGCGAGGCCTCAGGCAAAAGAAAACCGGAGGCGTACCCTCTGGGGTACGTTGAGGATTTTCTTGAGCCGAGAACAAAGTTGGAAGCCATTTTCAGCGTTCTTATATATTGAAATACTTCTCGATGCTGATATACCGCTCGCCGGTGTCGCAGAGAATCGTTACCACGTTTTTCCCGGCCCCCAATTCATCGGCGACTTTCTGCGCGGCGAACACGTTGGCGCCGGCCGAAATACCTACCAACAGGCCTTCTTTTTTTGACAATTGCTTGGCGGTCTGATAGGCCTCGTCGTCGGTCACAGTGATCACGCGGTCAAGAATTGCTCGGTTCAAGACCTTGGGAATGAAACCCGCACCGATCCCTTGGATTTTGTGCGGACCCGGGTCGCCCCCGGACAATACCGGCGATCCAGCCGGTTCTACGGCAATGACCTTCACGGCCGGATTCTTTTCCTTGAACACTTCACCGCATCCCGTAATCGTGCCTCCGGTTCCTACCGCCGCAACAAACGCATCCACCTGTCCGTTCAGCGCATCCCAAATTTCAACCGCCGTCGTCATCCGGTGTATGGCCGGATTAGCCGGGTTGGAAAACTGATCCGGCATGACATACGAGGGATTCTGCGCCAAGATGCTTTCCGCTTCTTTGATCGAGCCTTTCATGCCTTCCCAGGCCGGAGTCAGGACGAGCTGCGCACCGTAGGATGACAGCAAGCTGGCCCGCTCCATGCTCATGCTTTCCGGCATGACCAGGATCAGCTTATAGCCGCGGACCGCCGCGACCAAGGCGAGGCCGATGCCGGTATTTCCGCTGGTCGGCTCAACGATCGTTCCGCCGGGTTTGAGTTTGCCCTGGCGCTCCGCCTCATTGATCATGTTGAGGCAAATCCGGTCCTTGACGCTGCCACCGGGATTAAAAAACTCTACTTTGCCGTAGATCGTGGCGGCGCCTGGTTTTGACAGCCGGTTCAACCGGACGAGCGGGGTATTCCCGATCAGCTCAGTGATTTCTTTGTGCAGGACCATCGTCACCGGCCCCCTCCCATGTAGAACAGAAACTCAACCTGGTCTCCTTCGTTGAGGGGAGTGGCGCCAAGGTGCTCGCGATCCAAGACTTTGTCATTGACCTCAACCGCGACCATTTGAGGTTCGATCTTTTTGGTCGTGAGCAAGTCGAGGACTGTTCCCCCCTGGACTTCCTCTGATTTTCCGTTGATCTTCACCTGCATGAATGCTCCCAAGTTGGCATATAGATTAGAGATTTTGCCAAGCTAACAAAGGCGTACGTTGCTTGTCAAGGTTGCGCCATGGACTATAAGAGACATCGAAGACCGATTGGATTCACTCGCGGAGGAAAGCGTATTTGTCGACTGCAGCAGGAGGAGGTGGCTGGCCCGGATCGTTGCTTGACTTTAATCCGGCATCGCCCCCACTATGCCAGCGCATTCATGGAGTTGCTGCCATGTGGAAGAAAAATTTCCTCTTTCGAGCTGCGGACGACACGCCGATGCCGAAGTCCGAGAACGAGCTGTTTCATGACACAGAACCGGCGATGGACAGTGCCGGGCTCACACTGGACCGGTTTCTTTCCGTCTGGGTTCAGGGCGAAGGCGAGGACGACAAGCCTTCGGTGTTTACCAATGTATATGTCCGCACCGCCACTTTGGATGTGGCCAAGCAGGTGGGGTTTCTTCAACCTCTCCAAGGACGGTCTCACCAGATCAAGCAGATGTTGACGCCGGGCCAGAAACAATTTCTCGGACGCTGGTTCCAAACTTATGCACCGCAGGCGTGGGAGGCATCGGAAGATAACTTTCGTGAGCTGTTTGAGCAGGAATGATGAGGCTCCGCCGATCTGATGCGCATTCAAGAAGTTGCGTAAGCCTACTGATCTGGTTGCTCGTCGCGGTGCTGAGCGTGACGAGCGGGGAAGTCTCCGCAGCGTCGATAGAGGTTTGGTACTCACCCGAGGATGAACCGCTTCAAAAAGTTGCGCAGATTTATGAGCAGGCGACGCGGTACATCTTCGTGGCTGTGTATGGACTGACGTCTCCCATTGTGGTCAAAGCGCTGCTGAATGCCGGAAAGCATGGCGTGGATGTCCGTGTCATCACCGATCGCGAGCGACTCAACGACCCCAATCAACGGAGGGCTGTGTCCGCTCTCTGGGAAGCCGGGATTCCCGTCATGATCAACCGGCACGACGGTCTTATGCATCTGAAGCAAGTGGTGGTCGATGATGAGGTGACGGCCAGCGGGTCGATGAATCATACGACCAGCGGCAACCGCTATAACGATGAACGGCTGGATGTCATCAGAGACCATCCGATCGCGGTACAATCCCGCGAGAAGTTTCTGTCGATGTGGAAGGACCGAACTCGATTCGAGGAATGGAAGTGAATGATGAGGAGCGAGTGGCAAGGGGCAAGGGACAAGTCGCAAGGGGTCGGACGTGAAGCGTGAAGAAACTGACATTGCGGTGGTCGGACCCTGCGGCGCATGCACGTGAGGGTGTGGCGAGAGGGGCTGGGTAACAGGATGTCGGCAGTGGAATGGACGATTGATGGGGTGCCGGACGAGACGCAGCGCTTGCTGCGGTCGTATGTGAAGGACGTGGTTCAGGCTTACGGCGAGCAACTCGACGCGGTGCTGCTCTTTGGCAGCGCGATTCGTGGAGAATTCCTACCCGGTCGGTCGAATCTGAACATTCTGCTGTTCGTCCGGTCCTACGACGTGGCGCTCTTGAAGGCCTATGACGGCGTGCATAAAAAATGGAATACAGAACAGGTCGTGGTGCCGTTGTTTCTCACCAAGGCCGACCTCCAGGCATCGGCCTTCGTTTTTCCATTGGAGTACCAAGATATCCAGGAATGTCATCGGCTGTTGTGGGGACAGGATCCTTTTATCGGGTTCAAGGTCGATCCACATCATCTGGCCGGTGAAGTCTTGCAAGCACTGCGTGGTAATCTTGTACGCATGCGGCAGCGGTTGGTGGAAGGCGGAACCACGGAAGAATCGATGATGTTGTTGCTGCCCCTCTCGATTACAGCGTTATTGCCGGTGCTGCGCGGTGTGCAACGGCTGGTGGGCAGGCCGGTGCTGTCGCACGGCGAGCCTCTCGTGAAGGATCTCGCAGACTATTTTGTCATTGATCTGACGGGCCTGCATGAAGCGCTGTCGATCAAGCGGGGGCACATTTCTCCAGGACATAAGGAAATGCCGCGCGTCATGGATCGCTACTTCGACGGTCTCGGGCGATTGGTTGATGTGGTGGAACGGCAGGTCGGACACAGATGACGCGGCTGTGGACTGCGTACATTGCCGCTGCGTTGTTGCTGAGCGTCGTGTTGCCATGGCCGGCTGCAGGTCAGTCTTCGTTCTATGACCGGCCGAAAAGCCGTCCGCAGCTGCCCGGCCCGATGGGCTATGTGAGCGACCATGCTCAGGTGGTCGATCCCGAGTGGAAAGAGCGGATTCGTTCAGTCTGTCAGGATCTTGAACGGAAAACCGGCGTTGAGATGGTCGTCGTGACGGTGCCCAGCATCAAGCCATTCTCGTCGGCGAATGAGTATGCGACGGCGCTCTATGAACAATGGCACATCGGCTCCACGCAGCAAGAGCATGGCGTGATGGTGTTGGTCGCGGTGCAGGAACGGCAAGCGGCGATCACCTTGGGACGCCAGATGCTGCCGATCATCACACCGGAGATCAGGCGCGAGGCGGGGAGCCAATACCTCCAGCCGGCGATCGATCTCGGCCATTTCGGCGAAGGGCTGTATCGAACAGCGGTAGCCTTGTCTGCTCCGTCTCAAGAAGTCCGCGTCGGCACCCTGTCGAAAACGCATTTCCGGGGCATCGGGTTTTGGCTTGCGCTCGCCACCAGCCTTGTCGCCATTGTGTGCTTTTGGTGGATCAGCCGTCCGGATCTTCGCCATCCCTATTACCGCATTCAGAAGGGCGAGTATTGGGGAACCGGGCAGGGTGGATTCGGCGGCAACTGGGGTGGATTCGGCGGCGGTACCAGCGGGGAAGGATATAAGTAAGCTCACTTGCCGGTGCCCATTCTCCTCGATCGCTCAACGGCCCTTGCAGTAGGAAGGTTTCATGGCGCAGGTTACTGAGATAGCTCCGGATCTGTTTCGCATCACGACATTCGTCGAATCGATCAATCTTCAGTTCAGCCAGTTTTTGGTGCGTGACGACGAGCCGCTGCTGTTTCATACGGGCCCGCGGGCCTTGTTTTCTAAGGTCAAAGCAGCCGTGGCGTCGCTCATTGCTGTGGAGACATTGCGTTGGATTGGATTCAGCCATTTTGAGTCTGATGAATGCGCGACTCTGCCGGAGTGGCAGCAACTGGCTCCGCAATCCCAGGCAGTGTGCAGTCTGGTGGGCAAGTTGGTGAGCGTTGATGATTGTCTCGCACTTCGTCCTGCCAAAGGGATGACGGATGGGGAGGTGCTCCAGACGGGAACATACCGCTTCCGCTTTCTGGCGACGCCGCATGTGCCTCATTGTTGGGAGGCGGGGTTGCTGTTCGAAGAGACGGAACGGACGCTCTTGTGCTCGGATCTCCTTCACCAAGACGGGAACGTGGAACCGATGACGGGGTCGGACGTGCTCGGCCGGTGTCGGAAGACATTGGTGGAGTATCAGCAGGGTCCGTTGGCGAATTATATGCCCTATTGCACCTTGACGGATGCGACGCTGCAACGGCTGGCGGCGCTACAGCCGAAACGACTGGCGACCATGCACGGTTCGGTGTACGTGGGCGATGGAAGCAAAGCGCTCCAGGATCTGGCCGTTATCTGGCAAGAGGTCTTGGGCCCGCAGTCATGATCCGAAACGACTGAAGAGGAGAGAACCCCTGAGTTTAACGAAGGGGGTAACGAACCGTCATCAATAAGACTGGCTAGAGCCGCCAATCATTTTCCGTCGCTACTCGCCGTCCGTCCCCATGATGTGACACGTTGTATCCACATCGTTCTCAAGGCGGCTCCCAATCCAACAACTCCGGCGAGAAGTATTCCGGCAATCATCGTGCGCATAACGGCGTACCTCCTTGCGCTGATCCATTGGAGTACTGAGTCATCTGCCTGAAATCAGGGCATACGGTTGTCCACTGGTAACACATGAGCACCCTTGCTACTTTCCAGAAACATGCTGGATGTAATAAGAGGAAAAACAAGGACTTCAGTACCTATTGTAGGGTTTCTTGCTTGCCTAATTTGTCACATGGGTGACAAAAATGGTCTGCATGGGTGCGGGATCTTATGAAAATGGCGACGTAGGCTGTGGTGCCGGTCTCTTCTCGTCATGCGGGTGGCGCCTTCGACAACAAGGCAGCGATGCCCGAAACAGTTTAGTGCCTGGCGCGTTTGGCATTTCGTCGGCATGTACAAGGGGCCGACGCCATTCTCGTGACGCTCGGCGTGAAGAGCCCCTTTGTCACCACGCTGTTTTCCGACTCTGCGCGCGTCTTGTTGCGCGTGCTACAAGAAACTGGTTCCTCCTCGACCGTCATCGTGCGCACTTCTATCTCGGGAAATATCCTGCGCTGACCTATTGAGGTTGAGGCACTGGCTCTCGTCTCGGCACGGTCCGTCCCTCTTCCAAATCTTGAAGGTCAGACCAAGCGGTCAGATCGGTGCGGGAGGGGTCGATGGTGTCGCGGTATTTTTTGAACTTGGCTGCGCTCTCAGGAGAACTCGGTCCTCGTGCCAGCAGTGTTTGATTCCAGCCTTCCAATTCAGAGGGCCTGTGCGGCGGTACTGTTTGCTGAAACCAGGCCGCTACTCCTTCATCGGTCGGATTAGTCTTGACGGCGGCGGTGAATTGCTCGGCAGTGATGCCGGCAAACTCCATCAGCCGTTCGTCCATCGGGCAGGGGTAGATGTATTCCCCCTCGGTTCCGTCCAGCAGGGCGCGGCATTTGTCGATCATGCGGGCCAGATGCACGTAGCCCTCCAGCGTGACTTTCATGCTGCGAGGGAAACTGGTTCTCAAGTCCATAGCTACAACAGACGATGATTCATGAAGGTCAGATTCTTCACTGTGACGGCGCCGTTCTCGTACGAGATGATTCGGCGAGTCGCCGGCAGATCGGATGAGCCGAGGCGTGTGTGGGTGTCGGTGAAGCTTTCCACGTTGTTCAGTTTGCCGTCCGTGGGCGAGTAGTAGTAGACGGTGTAGCGGGTCGTCAGATTTTTCTGATCCTGCGTGATGGCGCTGTCTTCGACATTAATCGTAAAGGCAAACGGGGTCATGCCCGGATGAGCCATCGTTCGATTGATTTGGGTGATGCGGTTGTGTTTCAGCCGATAAAACGAGTTCGAACCGTGGATGATGAGTTTGGTGCCCAAAGGGTGCCCATCTTCCTCCATCGTCAAGGAGTATTTTCCGTCCGATTCCTCGAAGCTGCGTGGAGCACGGTGGACGGCGATCATGCCGAGTTGTTCCTGCGCCCACTTTTGCGTGTCGGCATCACCCAGTTGAACGGAGACTTCACGCGGACTCTTGACGAGGACGGGGCCGCTGGTTTCCTTTCCATTGACGTTGACGGTTAGGTCGGCGGTGAAGCCGTTGAACTCTTTTGGCCATCGGGCGGTGTTGTCAAACGCTCGGCGGAGCAACTCACGTGCGTGAACGTCGTCGGCGATGGTCGGCTGATTGTGCTGGTCCATAGGGGATTCTCCTGTAGACATTGTAAAATCCAATGGAGTATACACGCCGCCGCTCAGGGTGCTCAATACGATTATTCCAAATCTCGGCTTGACTCTGCTATACTCCCTGCATTTTCTGGCTGATCGTGTGTTGATTGGCGTCTATACGGTTGTAGCAATAGGCGCTCAGGAAAGTAGATAAAGGACGGATATGGAACGGCGCGCTGCTTCTCATACTGAAGAAGAGGAAATGAACCAACGCCGCAAGCTGCTGAATGCAGCCAGGCGAGGTGATACGAAGGCCATCGGCAAATTGTTGGAGCTGTACCAAGTGCATGTGTTGAGCGGGGAGCAGCTTGCCAAGGTGAATCGAAGCGCAGTCTATGTGATGCCTGTGGCTCCTTCAAAGGGAGGCAAGGGAAAGGGCAAAGCCGTGGTCAAGGGACCAGCCAAAGGAGTCAAGCCGGCGCCGGCAAAACCGCCGAAAGCGGAACCCGTAAAGCCGGTGAAAGCTCCGGCGAAGAAATCCGCAGGCAAACCGGCTAATGCTCCCTCAGGAAAAAAGCCAAAGGCCAAACGCAAATAGCTGTTTTCCCGCCGCTGTTCTCTGGCTACTGTACGACGACTTTGAGTCCCCCTCCGGCCAGTTTCGCTGCGACTTCCTCGGCCTGTTCGAGCGGGCCGTTATAGACCACGGCTTCTCCTTCATGATCAATTCGATAGGCCAGCTCAAAGGCCTTTGCCGAAGTCATACCTGGAATGAACCGGCAGAACAGGTCGATCACTTGCTGGTAGGTGTGGCAATTGCAGTTGAAGACCACCACCCGAGACTCGAACTCTGTGCCAGAGCCGGTTTGAATATGTTCGGTCGTCTTGGGGATTGTGAGAGGCGTCGAGGGCGTAGGCATGGAGGGGAATTCTAGCAGACCTGAGTGTAATGGTTAAGACGCGCCTTGTTCGATCGACCTATTCTCGATGGCGACGCCTGTTCGTTCCACAAACCGGGTGAGTAATGTGAAATGGACGCGCGAGTCGGTTGCCACGGCAAGTTGTTTCTCTGTAGCCAGTTGTATCGTATACACCAGTGAGGCTGAGGTTTTCAGCAGGGCAAGGCCGTAGTCGAAGAGGTCGGGGTCTCTGCCGATGGGCCGTCGCCGGCTGAGTTCGCGGATGCCTGCCACAGTAAAGGGAGTGGTCTCGAACGAGACATCCTTCAACAGAGCCATCAAGGCCGGCTCCGCAGCGCCGACTTTATCACGCCCTGTGATGTCTGCGCCATCGAACAGACCTCGTTGGAATCGTCGATTCTCCAGCAGCGCTCTATGAAAGAGCGCGCGCCAGGTTGAATCGGTCAGATCGCGATCTACGGCGGCGCAGGTGTCCAGATTGAGCGGTCCGCTGACATTGTGCCCCTGCACCAGTCGCTTGTTCGTCAGGAGGTCGGGGAAGGAATCTCCCATACGTTCGGGAAAGGCGGTTGTCCCGCAAAATGGACTGACTTGTATGGCCATATAGTCCCGGAAATGCACCTGCTCATACCGCTCCAGCAGCCATTGCAAGGTGCGCTCGTGACATAGATGAAACGGATAAAATAAGACGCCGGATCGTGTCATGACAATGATCGACAAACGATAGTACTCATGCTGGGTTTCCGTGGTGCGACGAATCTTTTCCTCTTGGCGTGACCGTGATTTGAGCGAGACTCGCGTGACATGCGAGAGAAGCGAGACTTGTCAAAGACCTCAGCGTACCGCGTCTCGCGCATATCTCGCGCAGGTGTCACACCTTGTCCATGTCGATGACTTCAGTCGCCTCCCAGAGGTTCTTCGACTCGGCTTCAGCCAAATCTTTCTCACGATCAGTTTCAGTTTCTTCTCCAAACACTTGCGGTTGAGGCGTCGATCTGCTGCTCAGGCGGGTAGAATCCGATGCTGGACTCAGCAGTGGGATTGTGCGGCGTCGCTTTTTCGATGGGTCCATGTTCACCGGCATGACGATACCTCCGCATTGCTCGATAGTTTCCTGCCGGGTCACATGGCTTGTCAATGTGTTCGTGCGAGAAGGGCGAGACCTGCGGGACAAGTGAGAAGTTGGCCCGGCCTACGTGGTTGTTCTGGTCACTCAGAACAGTTTGCCGGCGACGGTATCGGCATAGCGCCGCCCTAACGATGTCAGCCGTATTCGGTCCGTGGTTGATTCGAGCAGCCCCTGCTCAATGAGCGTATGGATTTTGCCGTGCTGCTCAGAATCACGTATTCGGTTCAACGGAACACCACGGAGGAGGCGAAGTCCAAAGATGAGCGCATCCTGCTGTTGCTCAAAGTCCGAGAGGTCGGTGCGTTCCGTAATCGGCAGACGGTGTTCCGCCAGCCTATCCACATAGGCCGTCAAATCGGCGATATTGCCGAAGCGGACCCCATTCACATAGGACTGGGCGCTCGGGCCGAATCCAATGTAATCGCCATCGGTCCAGTAGAGCAAGTTATGGCGGCAGGCGAAGCCGGGCTTGGCATAGTTGGAGATCTCGTACCGAACAAATCCTGCCTCGGCTAGGATGGTTTCGGCCGCCGATTCCATGGCGATCTGAAGCGCGTCGTCGATTCCTGGCACAAGGTTCAAAGCCATATTCCTGGAGAGTTTCGTTCTGTCCTCAACAGTTAAAGCGTAACACGAGATATGCGATGGTTCGAGCAAGAGCAGTGATCGAACGGTATTCGTCCATGATTTGAGCGATTGGCCGGGAAGCCCGTACATGAGGTCGAGGTTAATATTGACAAACCCGGCAGCACGCGCGGCCGCGACGGCGGTTTCCGTGTCCCGCACTCGTCCGGGCCGGCCAATCTTGGCAAAGTCCTGTTCGTCCATGGATTCTGCGCCGAAGCTGATGCGGGTGAATCCGGCATCAGCGAGAATCATTAAGTCCGCTGGAGTGACGGTCGAGGGGTGGGCCTCCACTGTAATTTCGGCGGATGTCTGTATCGGCCAGGTGGTCCGAACCAGTTCCAGCAGCGAGACCAATTGGGTGGCAGGAAGTGCCGTCGGTGTTCCACCGCCGAAATAGACACTCTGTAACGGGCGGTTCCCGATCGAATCTTGTCGGCGATGGAGTTCGATTTCCTGTGCAAGTGCGAGGTGGAACGCGTCGATACGATCCATGCCCCGATCTGTTCCGGCCACTTCGAGGTAAAAGGCACAAAAGTGGCAGCGCTGCCGGCAGAAGGGAATGTGCAGGTAGATGCCGATGTCGCGTTGGGACTGCATCGTTCACTCGGGAAAAGGCGTAGATACGCAGAAGTCTCGTTCCAGTACCACTTCGATTTCATCCTCCGGTGATTTGCCGCGGTTGCGGGTGTGGGCGGTCCAGTGAGGCGTCAGCCGCAGCGATTCAAATACCGCCTTGATCATCTCCGGCTTGATGCGCGTTTCCCAGGTCCGTACCCACGCATGGGAATCGTCGTCGCCCTCGTAATCGTCGGGGAATCGGGCTTCTAGACTGAATCGAATCGTGAAGGTCTTCTCTTCCTGATACATAGAGTCCTCTCGTTGCGATCCACCAGATGCACCCGTATAATGCGATTCACGAAAAGGAGTCTGACGATGCCTATCTTCGAATATGTCTGCCGGGAATGCAATCATCGATTCGAGTTGCTGATTCAGGGTTCGACGGAAGCGGCCTGTCCCAAGTGCAAGACGACGAGGCTCGACAAGCAGTTTTCTGCTTTTGGAGTCGGAGCCACCGGCGAATGGCCCGTGACGAGCAGCGGTGGATCTTGCGGCAGTTGCGGCGATCCGCGCGGGCCCGGTTCCTGTTCGATGAACTGAACGGCCCATGGACGAGCCAGTCGAACAGGCGCTGCAACGCGCGATCTCGGCCATCTTGCAGTCCGATCCTCTGATCAAGTTGCTGCATCAAGTACGGTTAGGCCGTATGAAACCTACGGATGCCGGTTTACGCGCGGTGACGGAGTCTTGGCTGGGTATTTATGAAAAGACGTTGGACGCAGCCGGTCTGAGTCGATCCGGTCTCAGACGAATCGATCCGGCGCCTCGGCTCGCAGTACTCATCGATATCGGAGTGTTGGCGGTCGACCACCCAGGAGTGGTCTCTCTCAAGGCTTCCTACGATCGGGTGATGGCTTGCGCCAGTACAGAATAGGCGTACGATACGCCTGCTCCCGTTTCTGTTCTTATCGGTTCTGCTTGTCTCGCCGGTTTGATCCAGGACCCGCCGCGCACCGCCGCCGGTTATCCGGAAGGCTTTCTATTTCTCTCCATTCTTGAATTCGATGGTGCTGCCGGCCCAGTAACTGGCGCTGTTTGATTTGGAGAAGTCCCAAAATTTTGAGTTCGTCATCTGAGCAGTCATCGTCTCTTGCCTTCTTGATCGGTGCGTCGCTACAATTTGTCCGCAGAACAAGGGAGCGAACCGATGAATCCGATTACGGTCCAAAATCCCGATGAGATCCTCAACGTATTAGCCGAGGTGACGCTCCGTGGAGCGGGTTTTACTACGGACTCCCTTCTGGATTATGTCCTGGAAGAAGGGTTTACAGAACCGATTTTCCTGAATGCCAGCGGCGAAGATCCGACGGCCTTTTTCAAAGGCCAGCCGAATGCCTGGGCGATCTACCAGGTGCGCGAATGGAAGCGGGTACTCACCATTTCAGGCGGCCCCGGTCAGGAGCGGCGCGCGCGCATCACCGAAACGCCATAATGAACCAGGAGTGTAAAGAGAGAGGTCGAAAAGTGCAATCGGATGAATGGCTTTTCGATCGACCGAGGCGACGATCGCCGATGGGGTGAGCATGCGGATGGTTCAGCTCATCAATACGCAGGATGTAGGCGAGTTGGCCATCATCAAGAGCCTGCTCGACGGCAACCGTATCGCCTATGTCATTCACGGTGAGCATATGAGCAGCCTGTATCCGGGAGTGCCGTTCTTCCTCAGCCGTGTGATGGTAGACGTGTCGGATCAAGCCCGCGCCGAAGTTTTGCTCAGCCGACTCAGGCTTTCTATCCGAGAAGCGTCGGCGTAGAGCTACGGCTGGATTTTAGGGTGAGGCTTTTCTGCAGGGAAGTCACCCGGCCGGCGTTCGCTGGCTCCCTCGTACCATCCTCCGACGAGTGTGCTTTCCTCAAAATATAAATAGCGATGCCGAATGACGGCCGTGTTTTCCCAGTCTTCAAAAATCCATTCCTCTTGTCGAATACCGTCTTTGGTGAAGGTCGTATGGATCGTCTGCGGCCCGCCCCAGGATTTGAGGACTTGCTCTTTCGTCATGCCCACCATGACGCGATGTTGGTCGATATGCTGCTGAAAGTCCGGGTCGCGCAGCTGGGCGATCATCGGCCAGATCACCATCATCAGGGCAAAAATGACAAGTCCCGCATAGATGATGATCCGCACCGGGCGGCGTCGAATAAACGACTCCTCGTCGGGGTGCGGTTCGAGCAAGGCCGGCTCACGGTTAGGCGTCTCGGTAGTCATAGTGTGGAAGCCGGGAATGCTAACAGGGGGGGTGAAGGGGCGTCAAGAACGGCACATGTGGCCTATTCTGCGTACTTCGGCACAGGAATGGCCTTGGCCGGCGAAGCCGGTACGGCGGATTGGCGGATGAATTTGCCGGAATAAGGGTTGAGGATGGGTTCATGGGTATGCCGCTGCCGCTGGGTCACCAGTTGCAGGCTTTGAGCGCCGATTTCGATTCGGTCGATCAAGACGGACCTTGTCAGACGATCGGGAAGCCCCTGCATCGAAAACAACTGGTAGCTCAACAGCCAATCCAGACGGTCTTTCTCCTTTTCCCTGATGATGAACCGGGCTCCCGGTGACGGCGCTCCTTTGAAGAGCAACAACCAGATATTGGAGCGGAAGGCGGGGCCGGCCTGGTCCGCCGACGGGCGAAACTCGGGAATCAATGACGGTAGTTGGTCGATCGGCATGGGCGGGGACAATTCAATGTCCACCAGGCGCACGAACAGCGGCCGGTTCTCGCGCTCATCGCTCGGGTCGGATGTATAGCTGAACGAATAGCGGATATCCGTGCCGTTGCGTGTGAACGTATAGACGTCTTCTCCGTTTTCCGGAGAGACCAGCTTACTGAAATAGCTCGACCAATCGGTGATCGGATAATACGTGAAGACGCGCAGGGCTGATTTGCGGTCGCGCACCGCCTGCGGCCGGCCCATCTTTTCATGCAGCTCTGCCTGAGTTAGGCCAAGAAAACCGTCTTCAAAGTAGGGAGCGGCGTCGAGATTCGGCGGGCACAGCCAGCATAAAACAACCAGGAGCACGGCGGTGAAAACGGCTGGTCCGGCCATGTAAGGGCGAATCAGTGCAGCAGTCATGATAGGTGGGGATGGTATCGGCGGCTCTAAATTGATGTCAAGGAGACCGCCGCTGCCGGGTTGCCGGTGCAGTACGCATCCAGTATGATCTCGACTCAGGTTTTCATTGGGGGGGATCGGGAGTTGGCGACACAGATCAGGCAACAGCCTCAAATCGAGGCGCTGCTCAAGGAGCGTATCCTCATTCTGGATGGGGCTATGGGGACGATGATCCAGCAGCGCAAGCTGGACGAAGCAGCGTTCCGCGGCGAGCGGTTCAAGGATTGGAAGAAAGATCTCAAGGGCCACAACGATCTCTTGAATTTGACCCAGCCGCGTATCATCGAAGACATTCATCGGCAATATCTGGAAGCCGGAGCCGATATCGTCGAAACCAATACGTTCAATTCTCAGTCGATCTCGCTGGCGGACTATCACATGGGGTCTTTGGGCTATGAACTGTCCAAGGCGGGAGCGGAGTGCGCCAGACGGGCGGTCGAGAAGGTTCACGCGGCGCAACCGGGGCGGCAGTGTTTTGTCGCCGGAGCGATCGGGCCGACCACCAAGACATCATCGATTTCAACAGACGTCAACAACCCCGCGGCCCGTGGGACGGTCTATGAAGAACTCGTGGCTGCCTACGGCGAGCAGGTGCGCGGGCTTCTGGACGGCGGGGCCGATCTGCTGCTGGTGGAGACCATCTTCGATACGTTGAACGCGAAGGCCGCATTCTTTGCGATCCAACAGGCCTTTGCATCCGGCGCCAGGCCTGTGCCGATCATGGCGTCGGTCACGTTTATCCAAGCCGGCAGCAATCGAGGCGTCACGGGCCAGACGGTTGAGGCGTTCTGGAATTCGATTTCTCATGTGCCGCTCTTAAGTGTGGGCATGAATTGCGCGCTCGGCCCCAAAGAAATGCGTCCGCTGATCGAAGAATTGTCGCGTATTGCGCCGATTTATCTGAGCGCCCATCCGAATGCCGGATTGCCGAATCCATTGCTGCCGACCGGGTTCCCTGAAACCCCGGACAGTCTGGCGCCCCAGCTGCGTGAATGGGCGCAGAACGGGTGGCTCAACATCGTCGGCGGTTGTTGCGGAACCACGCCGGCTCATATCAAGTCGATTGCCGAGGCCGCGCGCGAGATCGGGCCGAGAATGATTCCGGCGGGGACTCCCTATACGCGACTGAGCGGCTTGGAAGCGGTCACGATCCGTCCGGATTCCAATTTCGTGAACATCGGCGAGCGAACCAATGTCACCGGGTCGCCGGCCTTCGCCAAACTCATCCTGGCCGGCGACTATGAATCCGCTCTCTCCGTGGCGCGCCAGCAAGTCGAAGGCGGCGCTCAAGCGGGCAAAAACGGAGAAGCCGTGGAAACAGCCCGAGTTGGCGTGGATTTTAGCGCACCTTGGCAGTCCACCACCAAGAGGCGGCCAGCCCGATATCCGTGTGATGGCGGAGATCGAGTCGCCGGGTA
>SXGR01205929.1_pt1 | contig 16192 bp, 15 predicted proteins | sample 3174711 | NCBI WGS metagenome assembly SXGR01 (sample SAMN11356860, study PRJNA531348) | freshwater metagenome | isolation source: freshwater sample F1-60 | place: China: Fuxian Lake, Yuxi | collected 2017-12-25
ACATCCACAAATTCTACAATCCCGTCCGTTTGCACAGTTCAAACGGATATTTCAGCCCGAACAAGTGCGAATACCGTTTCCAACAACAACTTGAAAAGGCTGCCTAACGGACTGGTACGTCAAACCGATGCAAGGTCACAGCAGCATCCCCCCGGATGCGGCCGCGAGCCCCGGCAAGGCCATCCACGCCAACGACCACCCCTCCAGCGTGGCAGCGAGCACCACCAACAGCGCTCCCGCCGCCGCCAACACCATCAACGCGGCCACCACCACCCACCCCCGAACGCCGCTCCGGCGCGGCCCCAGCGACAACAACGGGGTGGGTTCGGCACCGGTCAACGCGCGCGATCCCAGCGCCGCTTGAACGGGAACCTCCGGTGCCTGGAAAGGGTTGGTCAGGCCTGCGGGAGATCGCGCGGCGATCGGCGTCTGCCCGACCGCTACCAGATCGGCCCATTCCGCAGGAGAAACCTCCGCGAGGTGGCGGTGAAACTCCAGGGGCCGGCGCAGGCTCCCCAACCAACCCGAGGCCCCCGCTTCATCCCCCGCCCGCCGGTGGGCCGCCGCCAGCACCAACGCGATCGCATCGTGGTGGTCGCCCGGAGATCGATCGGCGATCGCGCGCCATTCTGCCGAGCGCTGAACCACTTCCGCAGCGCGACCCTCGGCGATCGCGAGCCGCGCCAACACCAGATCGACCTGAATCCCCGCATAGAAGGCCGCGGGACGTGGCTCCGCCGCGAGTTGGCGCGCCGGCTCCAGATCCCCTTGCCCGAGCCGAATCCCAGCGTACATTCTACGTAACGCATGATCTTCGCCCACAAAGGGGAGCAGCGCTTGCGCCGCCGCGTCCGCATCGCCCAACAGCAGGTGGGCCGCCGCCCGTTGCGGCGCATTTTGCCGGGTGGCAGTGGAAGCGAGCCGCGCCAGCACGGCCTGCCCCCGACGTTCATACAGATCCGACTCGATCCGGTGGGCTTGCAAGGAGGCCAGCGCAATCAGGAACACCGCGGCTTCCACAATCACCGCTACCAACGCCAGCCATACTCCTCCCTTCAGACCCACCCCTCCCACGGTGAACGCCTCTGCATACCCGGCCCGATGAAAGCGCCACAGACGAGCGGCGTTGAGCCGCGAGCCATCCAGGAACAGCGCATCGCGATCGTCCGCTTTCGCGGGCAGGACTAAACCGAGCGCCAGCCCAGACCGCACCACATAGGCCAGGCCCGCGAGCGCGGCGAGAAGGATGGACGCTTCCGACTCCCACGTTTGAAGCCAGAGAGCGCCGCCTAGGAGCAGGCCTTGAAGCCCCCGTCCCGCCAGCAGCCACCCCAATGCCCGCCCTCTCAATCCCATACGCTCTCCTCACGGCGGGTAACCTGTCGCCGCGAACAGCACCGCACCTTCCTGGAATCGTGCTACGGAGAGATTGTGTACGACATACCCGAGGGATCGCATGCTCAAGTCCACGCGATCCTCGCTCAAACGCATTCTCATCGCTTGGGCCGTCGCCCCTTTTGTCCTGTTGATCCTCGTCAACGGCTTCCTCAACGTCGGACTCCCGATCGTGTTTCGGACGCTGGACCCCGCCAAGGTGCAGGTTCGCTACACCTACGCTTGGATGATCTGGCCCGGCTGGGTGCACGTTCGAAACCTGCACATTCAACAATTCAGCGCCCTCGACACCTGGGAACTGATCGCCGAGCAGGCCTCAGGAAACATCCGGGTCATGGAGATTGCCTCAGATCGCCGTTTTCACGCGACCAGCCTCCGCGGCAACGGGCTCACGTTCCGGTACTCCACCGAGGGCGATCCGAATCTATCCCGAGCGAAGGACCCTTTAACCGTCATCCTCGACGATCTTGTCGTGACCGACCTTCGGGAGATCGCCCTTGGGCCGGTTCACCTCTCCGGAGCGGGGGTTGTGAGCGGGGATCTGGTGCTCGATCGCCGGTTGGCAACCTCCCACGTCACAGTGGAAGCCGAAGACCTCGCGATTCGGCTTGGATCCGATCCGATGTTTGCCCACGTGGTGGGAACGATCCGTCTCGATGTCGAAAACCTGGAGAAACATCCCGATTATGGGTCCGCCCGCTTCCACGACTTGAATGCCACCGCCGTGCTCACGGCGGACAGCCAAGATCTCCGGTTTCTGGACCGGTATTTGGGTCAAACTCCGTGGCTTTCGCTGACCGGCAGTGGGATCGTGGATCTGGACGTCGCCCTCGTCCACGGATCGCTGACGCCTGGAAGCCGGTTGTCGGTCGACTCCCCCGAGTTGGTCGTTCGTTTTTTGAGCAATGAGGTCACGGGCGAAGCCCAAGTGCGGTTTGCAGTGACCGGCACCGAACCCAACGTGGAAAGCGCACTCACGGTCGACTTCCTCAACTACACCATCCACACCGACGCCGGGCCGACCCCTCTGGTGCAGGGCGCCGGGTTTCGTCTCGCCGCCCACACCGAAAACCTCGGCTTGGATCGTCCGCCTTCCCCGGTGGCGCTCACTTTCGATCTTCCCCCGTCGCACATCTCCGATTTCCGTTCTTACAACGGATTTCTTCCTACCGACATCGGTTTTGAAGCCATGGGCGGCCGCGGAGAAATCCACGGGCATCTTGAGGCGTCCACCGAAGATCAGCTCGCTCGGGGCGATCTGTTCATTACCGGCACCGAACTCGGAGCCACCTTCGGCCAAGTGAGCGTCAAGTCGAACCTCGCGTTGAATGCCCACCTCGAAGAAGGCGACCTCTCCACCGGCCGCTACGATCTGTCAGGAAGCACCGGAAGCCTGACACAGGTGAACTTTGTCAGCCAACAAGCCGGCAGTCGGCTCGGACGCGATCGAAACTGGTGGACGCGCGCCTCCCTCGCCGCCGGGACCGCCACCGTCGGCGCCGAGGAATACCTCAACGTTCGGGTGGAACTGGAATGCCAAAGCACCGATCCGCTCGTCGCGATCTTCACCGACGGCGGAACCCTCCCCCGTTGGGCGTCGGGCATCCTCTCCGTCAACGACGTCCGCGGCTCGGCGAAAATCGTGCTCGCCAACCAACGAATGGTCGTTGAGCCCTGCGAGATTCAAGCTGGGCCCTACAACCTCCGCCTTCACCTGGTACGCGAACCGGCGGGCAACCAAGGGCGCCTGCTGGTCAAATATGGCTTGCTGTCGCTCGGGGTCGACCTGCCCAAAGGCGGCGGAAAGGCCACCTTCCGCGTATTTCCAAAGGCCAGCTGGTTCGAAACTCCATCAAAATGATGGAGTGAACCGGTCAGGTTGATGGAGTGCGCGGGGGCCTCCATCCCAAAGCCCGCCAGCGAACGAGCTTCAGACCATGGCACGGCGGTTGCACTGGCGCCCTGCATGTCGCCTCCGTCCGGAGCACCGACTCGGTCTTGCACCCGCAAACCCGAACGCCAGCAAGGATACCCCATGAAAAATCTCCGATTTGGAGCTCTGTTGTTCCCGCTTCCGTTGCTGTTCGCCTGCGGCGAACAGGTGGTCGGATGGGATGAGCCCGCCCAGAACACTGACCACTCCGCCCCGCGGGTGAGTTCCACCGCCCCCGCCGACGGCGACGAAGATGTGGCCATCAATGCGCCGATCAGCGTCACCTTTAGCGAGCAAATCGACGCCGCGACGATCACCTCCGAGAGCTTCTTCTTGCGCCAAGGCTCGACGCCTGTCGAAGCGGTCGTGTCCTCCATCGGCATTACGGCGTTATTTTCGCCGCACGTCTACCTGGAGCAAAACCAGGAATATACGGCCACCCTCACCACTGACGTTCGCGATCTGGCCGGAAATGCGCTTTCCGAGGACTTCACCTGGGAGTTCACCACCGGCACCCGCATCGACACCATCGCGCCGCAGGTCACCGCCACCAACCCTGAAAACAACGCCGAGGGCGTGACCGCAAATTCCTCGATCTTGTGCGCCTTCAGCGAAGTGATGGACCCGATCACCTTCACGAGCGACACCTTCACCCTGTACCAGGGAGGGACCGAAATCGTAGGTTCCATCGTTCAAACCGGCACCCTCGCGATCTTCAACCCCGAGGACGACTTGTTGCCGGGCCTGGAGTACACCGCGACCGTGACCGACCAAGCGGCCGATCTCGCCGGAAACACCCTCAACGAAGATTACGTTTGGACGTTCACGATCGGCGAGGACATCGACGATGGCGCCCCGGTCGTCAGCTACATCAGCCCGGCGGACGAAGCGTTCGACGTGCCGGTAACCACGGTCATGAACGTGGCCTTCAGCGAACCCATGGATCCGGCGACCATCTCCACGGCGACGTTCACGGTTCATCAGGGTGCAAACCTGATCCCCGGCACCGTCACCCGGTCGGGCTCGGTGGCTGCATTCTATCCCGATGAGCAACTCGATCAGCTGTTGGAGTACACGGTTCGGATCACGGACGACGTCACCGATCTCGCCGGAAATCCACTCGCACACGATGAAGTATGGACGTTCTGGACCTCCCCTTTCGAGGTCCCTGTCGACCTGTACAGCCTGGAGAACTTCGCGGTTGTCGCCGGCGCCGGGTTGACCAACTCGAGCTCGAGCGGCACCACCACCATCACCGGCCACGTGGGGCTGTATCCGACCGCCACCTGCACCAGCGATGACGCCCCTTGTGCCGTGAACAACCCGGTCATCAACGGAACGATGTACGCCAACGACGCCGAAGGTGTCGCGCACCAGGCCAAAGACGATCTCACCGACGCCTTTGTCTACGCCATGGGTCGCCCCTCGACCGGCGCCGTGAACGACATCTCCGATCTCACCCTTACACCCGGTGTTTACTCGTCAGGTTCCGCTATGAACGTCGCCACCTTTGGCACGCTGACGCTCGACGCCGACGGCGACCCCGATGCGGTGTGGATCTTCCAGGTCGGATCTTCGTTGACCATCAACGACGATGCCCAAATCCTGTTGGTCAACGGCGCCCAGGCGGAGAATGTGTTTTGGGTGGTCGACGCCTCCGCAACCATCGGTTCGAACGTCATCCTCCAAGGCAGCGTGCTCGCCGGCGAATCGATCACCGTGGACACCGAGTCCGTGGTTGTTGGCCGCCTGCTGTGCCGCACCGGGACGCTGACCCTGCGTTCCAACGCCGTTTCTCTCCCCACGCCCTAAATCACCCCTCACCGGCGGTGTTGGAGGCCTCGGCCGCCGACACCGCTTCCACACGTGGGCGCGCCATGGCGCCTGAAAGGATGTTCATATGCTCTCTTTATTAGCCGCTCTGGTTTGTACCTCTCCCGCTACCGCACAAGAATTCATCCTCAACACGGAAACCTCCGCCGGGATTTGGGTCGACAGCCCGCAGTCCGATCGATTTAAACCTGGATTCTACCTAGCAGTCAGACCCGGGGTCGCCCTGGGCCCGGTGCTCGCCATGCAGTGGTCGTATTCGCTGCTGATCACACCCCCCAAAGGCGCTTACGAAGACACGGGAACCGCACACTCCGTGTCCGCCGGCGCCCGGATTCGGCCGTTTGGTACCCGCCAAAAACCCCTAAGCCGAGTAAACGGGTTGTTTGCTGACTTCAACCTCGGGTATGTGCGCACCGGCGATCTCGATCGCTGGGGATTCGACACCGGCATCGGCTATAACTTCCAGGTCACCCCAGGCTTTGCACTTGGACCGGTGGTTCGCTACGGACAGATCGTCCAGCCGGATAACCAAAGCGGAGTCAACCCCAACGACGGGCAATACATCGCCGCCGGATTAAACTTTGGATTTGGCCAAGCCCACAAACCGCCGGCGGAACCGATCGATCCGGTCTGCCCGGATGCGCCCGAGTGCCCGGTCACGGTGATCGAAAAGATGCCGGTGATCGTCGTCGAAGCGGGCTGCCCCGACCAAGACGGCGATGGAACCTGCGACAGCAAGGATCGCTGCCCGACCGCGGCCGGCCCCTCCGGCGCCCGCGGCTGCCCGACCGATCCTTGCAGCGGCAAGCCCCTGGTGGTCGATGTGCACTTTGACTACGACAGTGCGGAAATGCCAGACTTCAAACTCCGCGAACCTCAAACCATGGATCCGGTGTTGGACGCGGTCGCAGACGCCATCGCCCAAGATCCATCGTGCCGGGTGTGCGTGGTCGGCTTCGCTTCCGAAGAAGGCGCGCCCGAGTACAACCAGGATCTCAGCGTGCACCGCGCCAATGCGGTGCAGAGCTACATGACCGCGCGCGGCCTCGCAAAATCGCGCATTCCGACGATGGGAATGGGCGCGCGGTGTCAGTTGGTTCCTGAGGAATCTCGACCGGAGAACCGCCGGGTGGAGTTCCGCCGGTTGCAAGAGGGTGAATCCTGCCAGAACAACTGTTCGCAACAGTAAGCCTTGGTCGCGTGAGGGCCCCTTTGGGGGCCCTTTTTTTATCCGCACCAATCGTCAAGCGCTTTACCATCCAGCGCACACCAAACGAACGGTCAATCACGCCGCAATTTTTCGACCGGGTCTTCCCAGGTTCCCGAGAGCCAAACGCGGAGCGTATCGAGCGAAAACACCCCCGCGAAGATAAAATAGGCGAACTCGGGGCACCAAGCGGCAAGGAGGGCGCCAAACATATACAGCGCTGAGGCGGCCCGAAAATGACGGTGCGCCAGCACCGATACAAATGCGTTGCCGAACGACCACAACAGCAGGTCGGCGGCGATGACCGTGGTCACCGGTGTTTCCAAGCACACGCCCAAAACCAGTTCGTTCACCCCCACCAAAAGAATCGAAAGCACCAGGAGCGTAGCGAACTGGCGGTCGATCGCCGTCTCCAACAGGCGCTTGCGCTCCACCCAAATTCCAAACATGACAAATGCCCAGGAGAGCGACAAAAACGCCAGGATGACGCCGTGTGTCAACGCGATCGCTCCCACAAATTCCAGCCACCCCACGGCGGTCCCCCCCGCGACGATCACCGCCGAGCTGATCGCCACATACCGGGCGCGATCTCGGCCCCGTTTGTTCACGTCGTAGCTCGACGTCATGCGAGACCAGGACTGGCTCGCCGTCCGAAGGTCGGTGAGTTCGCGCTGCAAGGCATGCACCTTGGCGTGATCCTCTGGGGATGCACCCGGAAACTCCGCCAGCAACTCCTGGGCAGCCTCGAGGTTTTTCCGCTCGACCTCCAATGCCAACAACAAGCTCAAACAGTGCTCCAGCCCGACTTCTGCACGGGCGTTCTCCGGATAACTGCGGAGCGCCGCCTCAAAAGCGAACCGACATTCCAACAGGCGTCGGTGCCGTTGTCCGTGGTCGAGCGCCCCCACCGTCCCCAGTCGAACCCACGTCAGTTGGGTTTCCTCGAGCGAACGTCGATGTTCCGAAAACTGGGCCAACGCATCCCGAAACTCGCCCACGGAGGCAAAGCGCTCGTCCGGGTTCGCCCGGGTGGCCCTCAAGGCGATCGCCGCCAACTCCGGGGGCACGGACGCCGGGTAGGTAAACGGCTTGGACTCCCAGGCCGCCTCCAACACCTCTTGAACGGTGGTACCGCGGTGAAGATGGCTTCCCATAAGCGCTTCATGGAGGGTCGCGCCCAACAGGTAGACGTCGGTGCGAACGGACAACGGCAAGGATGGTCGCACCATTTCCGGGGCCATGTACGCGGGGGTGCCCACCACACCGCGACCGCGATCCTCGGCGAGGTAGGTCGCAATTCCCCAATCGAGAACCACCACCTCCCCATAGGCACCGATCATGATGTTCTCAGGCTTGATGTCCCGGTGCAATACCCCACGGCTGTGCGCAAACTCGATCCCGTTGCAGACTTGCAACAGGATCTCCAGGTGCTCGGCCAATGACTCTCCCGTGTGGCCCACCCGCTCTCCGGTCGCCCCTTTGAGCCGCTCACTCCACGGCACCCCTTCGATGCGTTTCATGATCAACAGGGGTTGCCCAGATGCATCCCAGCGAAGCCCATGAATCGGCACAATGTTCGGGTGTTCCAGCCCGCCGACGATGCGCGCTTCGCGCACCAGCAGCTCAAAAGCCAGGGTGGACGGAATTCCGACCCGCTTCACCGCCACCCGTCGCTCCAGCGAGGTCTGCAGTGCCAAGTCCACAAGCCCCATACCGCCCTCGCCGAGGCGTCGCTCGATCACCACTTCGTCCGAGTGTTCCTCCCCCATGGCCTCGGCAACCCGCGGCGCGCGCAGCGTCGCCGTCGGGCTTTTCGGCTGCAACTGGGGGCCGTGCGTTTCCCAAAACGCTGCAAAGGTATCCGGCGGAATGTCGGGCGGATCCACCACGGCTTACGGCTCCAAGGAATGCCCGCCGATCCTCGCACAGAATGCAGAAGCGCGTGGCGTGTACAAGGAACTGCACACTGCCACGCGCTTTTTTGGAGCCGATGCGCTCGGCTACGGATTCACGACCTGCCGCGCCTTGCCGGTCAGCTCTTCGACCTTTCCTTCGACCTGCATCGAGGTATCACCGACCAGATGGCCCGCCTTGTTTTTGGCGACGCCGACCACTTCTTCGATCACCCCTTTGGTGTGCTCCTTCGCCTGCGCGGCGTCATCGCGGGCATGACCGACCACCTGATGCGCCGCTCCCTTGGCTTCCATCTTTTCGTTGCCGATCACGTGGCCAATGCCTTCTTGGATCGCACCCAAAACGACTTCCACATTGGCCTTGCCACGTTCAGCGAGATTGTTCGTCGTTGTCATCGTGCACCTCAAGCCATTCATTGGCTGCATCGTTAATGTAGGCACGATATTTATGCAGTCAATACTATTCGCGTATATGCTAATTAAAACAAAATTACAACAAAACAAACCGACCGCGCCAAAGGCGTCCGGTCGGTATAAATCTCTAGGAAATCCTAATACATACTCCACTAGAACGTCACACCAAACTGCAAACCTGTAGGAGTGCTCACCCGCAGCAACAACGCCACCCGCGGATTGATGTGGTAGCGCGCACCCACTCCAAAGTTTGCTACCGGATAGAAGGCGGTATTCCTTCGCAATTCGTAGCGGTTGCCCGCATAGAACGCGATGCCGGCCTCCGGAAACACCGACCAGTGTTGGCCGAGGTAGAAGTTCCACTGCATGACGACGCCCGGAATAAAATACGGCCCTCCGTCATAGTAGTGAGGATAGAAGTTCTGAAAGAACACATCCAATCCTGGGCTGATCGCCAGCTCATCCTCGACGCCATTGATCAAACCGCCCGGAACGACCGGAATATCCAATCGAAAGCCCATTCCGAACGAACCATAGCCGCCGAGATCCGCGTGGAGATCAATGCGCACCCCTTCAATATGATTCGGCGGAAGTGGGCGTTCGCCGGCTTCTGATACGCCCGCCACCGCGAGGGCGGCCACGAGAGCCAAGGGTTTCAACGACGTAGATAGTGAATTAAACATGGAAATTCCCCGTGAAATAGAGACAAAGAAGAACGATCGCGACGATCCCCAGGGGCCCTACGCCGCCTGCGGCGCCAAATCGGGTGTACCCCCAACCACCGCCACCAATGGCGAGGATGATCAGAATGACGATAAGAATAGACATGGTGAGTCCTAGGGAATACCGGACGAACCGCCGGTGATGAGCGCAACATGAGCGTGCAGTCAACGACTGCACATTTAAACATGCAAATAAATCATATGTATGCAAACATCGGCGTGGCGTGAGGAGCGGACCCACAAAGGTGGATCCGCTCCTCGCTAAGCTCGGGCAAAGAACGAGCTCAGCTGCGAATCAGTGCTCCGCCGGTGCTTCAAGCTTCGCTTTGATCGCCTCTTCGGTGCCGCCGACGCGCTTTTGAATCAAGCCGTACAGCTTTTCACGCGAGCCCATCGCCTGCTTGAAGTCGTCATCGGTGAGTTGGCTCCAGGTCTTCTTGGCGCGGGTTCGGATTTGTTCCCATTTGGTGTCGGGAGCGCTTCCCTTCTTGGTATCTACCGATTCGTGTGTCGCTTTCATGGCACTGCCTTTGTCAACATGGCTTGGGTTCACTTCACTTCCGGACTTCATTTCGCTCGACGGATTCTCGGTTCCGACCGAATCCGACTCTGTGCTCTGACGTGCGGTGCCAACCGCATCCGAACTTGTACCTTGATCGTTTGATCCCATGACTGTCCTCCTGTACTCGGGTGTGTCTTCACTTCTCCACACTACCAGTCTTAAAACTACGCTTTTGGCGATCAGTTCGGAACGAACCCGAAACACTCGGGCGCCACATCGAACACCATGCATGGCCAGAATTCGTCGCAGCTCTTGTCGACGCATTCTTCAATTTTGTCGTTCGCAGCCGCCTGATGGTCGTTGCCACAGTTGTCTTCGATGTCGTTGCGGCAGCTGTCGACGCAGTCGTTGGTTTCATCATTGGTGGGCTCGTGATCGTCGCAGTCGAAGCTCTTCGAGCAGTAGTCGCTACAAGCGGCTTCAGAACTGAAATCGTCGCCGGCTTCGCGGCATGCGCCCATCAGGGTGATCGCCATGGGAAGCGCAAGCCATACCAGTTTATTCAGGTTCATCGGAGTCTCCTCGGGGTGTTGGTCTCTGCAGCGGCCATTGCAGATCCCATGCCAAGAGGAGAACGGCGTCCGTCCGACGTTCCACATCACAAGCCCGGTTTCGTCAATCACATTGAACGGCCAGCTCCATCAAAATGATGGCGTGGACCCCTCGCTCGACCCACGGGTATCGGTCATCTCCGGCCCTTTGGATGCTCGTCCCTCGATCATTCCGTAGCTCTTCAGCTTCCGGTACAGGGTGGCGGATCCGATCTGCAGCTGCTCGGCGGTGCGGGTCTGGTTTCCGTTGTTCAGTCCCAACGCCGCGATCACATACTCGCGCTCGATCTCCTCCAGCGGCCGCACTGCGTCCAAAAACCCCGCGGGCTTCGCCGCCTGGAGATGGATGTCCTCCGGCAGATCGTCCAATTCTACGCGGTTTTCCCGCGCGAGCGCCACCGCGCGCTCCATCGCATTTTCGAGCTCGCGCACGGTGCCCGGCCAGGGGTGCCGCAACAGCAGATCGGCCACCCCCGGCGCCAATCCCGTGACCGGGCGGTTCATGTGCAGCGCCGCCTTCGCCAACAACACCCGCGCCAACGGCAGAATGTCATCCCGGCGATCGCGCAGCGGCGGGATCCGCAGCTCGATCACCTTCAGGCGAGAGTAAAGGTCTTGTCGAAATGCGCCGCCGGCCACGCCTTGGGCCAAATCCCGATTGGTCGCTGCCAAAATGCGGACATCCTCCTTGCGGGTCTTGGTTTCCCCCACCCGGCGAATCTCCCGTTCTTGCAGCGCCCGCAGCAATTTAACCTGCATCCCCGGCGAAACTTCGCCGACCTCATCGAGCAGCAGCGTGCCGGTGTTGGCCGCCTCAAACAGGCCCGGCCGATCGTGGGTCGCCCCGGTGAACGCTCCCCGCGCATGCCCAAACAGCTCACTTTCGAGCAAGGTTTCCGAGATCGCTCCGCAGTTGACGGCGATAAACGGCCCGGCCGACCGGGTGGATTCATCGTGAACCAACCGCGCGATCCGCTCCTTGCCGGCCCCGCTTTCGCCGGTGATCAGCACCGTGGAATCGACCTTCGCGACCCGGCGCGCGAGGTCCAACACCTGACGCATGTTGGCGCTCTTTGCCACGATTCCGAGCGGCTCCTCCACCTCAGGCACCACGCGCACCAACGCTTGCTTGCTCTCGCGGAGCTTGCGTTCGGCCGCTTTTAGCGTCTCAGTCACCCGATGCAGGGAGACGTCCAGACAAGCCTTCAGGCGGTTGGGCTCAAAGAATTGGAGCTCCTCCGCCCGCTCTTCGCCCCAGTCCTCGCGGGTGCGGGCGACCAACCGGCAAGCGGCATCGCCTTTGCCCACACAGCGGTCCTCGAGAACATAGATCTCTCGCCCGCCGCTGCGGCTCTGATAGCCGCTCTGAAGCCCGGTGATCATGCAGCATACGGGAACATCCGAGCGGCCAAAATGGAGGAGGTGCTGCTCGGCTTCGAAGGAGTGGAGGATGGTTTCTCCCTCCTTGGACAGCGCCCCCTGGCTCGCCGGATCCACTTGGAACAGCCCCTCCAAAGCGTGGATCCGTGGACCCGCCCGGCGCCATTCCTCGTCGCTCTCCCACTTGAACTCGGCCTTCATCGCCTCGGCCATCCGCCATCCGTGGGCGAACCCAAATTGGGTAAGCACCACCCGAGCCGCAATCATTCCGAAGTTCTCTACTAGATATTTGCGCAGCAGGCCCATCGCCACCGCATCGAGCAACAGCGCCCGCTGGCCGGCAAACCGGATCACGCCGTCGGGCTCCCCCAGCTCCAGCAGCTCCCGAATGTCCAAGTCGTTGACGCGCATTCGGTATCCTTCAATATGATGGACCGAGTATTTCATTTTGATGGACCAGGCCATCCACAACACGAAAGAACCTTGGAAATACTGGGTTCGCGGTTGGCACAACAACTGCTCTATGCCGCCCAACCAAGGAAACACCATGCACTCCACGCACGCTCTTCTCCCGATCGCCGGCTTGTGGTTGGCCCTCGCGGGCTGCCAAGAAACGGTCGACACCAACGATACCGATGGTTCCACCAACGTTCACCCGCCCACCGTGCTCTGGACAGATCCCAATACGGATGCCACCGGCGTTCCCATCAATGCAGGCATCAGCGTCGGTTTCAGCGATGAGATGGATGCGGACACGCTGACCGGGCTCACCTTCTTGGTCACCTCCGGCGATCCGCCGGTAGCCGTGCTCGGCACGGTCATCACTACGGATGGAACCGTCTCTTTCTGGCCATCGGCGCACCTCGCGAGCGAGACCACCTTTGAGGCCCGGATCACCTCGGACGCCCTCAATGTGGACGGGGTCGGCCTTGAAGCGGATCACACCTGGAGCTTCACCACCGGAAGCACGTTGGCGCCGGGTCTTCCCGTGAACCTGGGCCAAGCAAACCAGTTCGCCATCCTCGCAAAATCGGGGATCTCCACAGTTCCGGCTTCGTCCATCATTGGCGACATCGGCGTGAGTCCGGTGGCAGCGACCTACATCACCGGGTTTTCGCTCGTCGCCGACGCCTCCAATGTGTTTTCCACCACGCCCCAGGTGACGGGAGACGTCTATGCGGCGGATTATGCGCCTCCGACGCCCGCCTATCTAACGACCGCCGTACGCGACCTCGAACGCGCGTTCACGGATTCCGCCGGCCGCGCCGCGGACGCGACCGAATTGGGTGCCGGCAACATCGGCGGGATGACCCTCGCACCGGGCGTTTACCGCTGGAGCACCGGATTGTTGATCCCCACCGACCTCACGCTTTCCGGCAACTCGGACGACGTCTGGATCTTCCAAATCGCTCAAGACCTCACGGTCAGCAGTGGCACGCAAGTGACGCTCACCGGCGGCGCCGTGCCCGAAAACGTGTTTTGGCAGGTTTCCGGCCTCATCCAATTGGGTACCACCTCCCAGGTATCGGGGATCTTCCTCTCTCAGACGTCGATCACCACCGCCACCGGAGCGGCGATCAACGGTCGCTTGTTGGCTCAGACTTCCGTGGACTTGGACAGCACCGTCGTCGTGGCTCCCGGCCAGTAACGCCCGCGATCACAAAAACTGCATATGGATCGAGGTGTGCTGTGAAAAGAAAAAGTGGTCCTGAGGTCGGAGATGCGGCGGCGGCCGTCGCGGAAAGCGAACGCCAGAAGGTGCTGCTAAAAAATGGCGCCTTGCAGAAGGCGATCTCCAGCAGCGCTCACTTCTCCACGATCGCGACGGATGTGGACGGCGTCATTCAGATCTTTAACGTCGGCGCCGAACGAATGCTGGGATACACCGCCGCGGAGCTTATGAATCAGGTCGGACTAGAAGACCTTGCCGATCCCGAGGAGCGTGTCCTTCGCGCGCAGGCGCTGAGCGAGGAGTTTAGCACTCCGGTAACTCCTGGCTTTGAAGCGCTGGTGTTCAGGCCCTCGGCCATCCGATCAGTGACGTCTTTCACATCATCGGCCAGGACTCGCGCCAGCCCTCCAAAATCCCGGTGATGGAAACCCTCGCGAACGGCACCGTTCAAGGCCTCGCCAACCACACCATCGTGATCGCTAGGGATGGAAGGGAGCGTTCGATCGCGGACAGTTGCGCACCCATTCGGGATCGCGAAGGGAAGGTCGTCGGCGCAGTGCTCGTGTTTCGGGACGTGAGCGAAGAGCATGCGGCCCAACAGGCGCTCCGCGACAGCACCGCGCAAATTGAGACCATTCTCAACACTGTGGTCGACGGAATCATCACGCTGCACGCCCGGGGTGGCATCATCGAAACCGTCAACCGCGCCGCGGAGCGGATGTTTGGCTACACCGCGGAGGAGTTGATGGGCGAGAGGTTCAGTTTGTTGATCCCTGAGCTCAGCGGCGACGAACGGAATGGCTCGCTCGAATACTACCGGCCCAGCGAAGAGGCGTGCGCAAACGGTCTTGGACGCGAAGTTTTGGGCAGGCGCAAAGACGGCACAGCGTTCCCGCTGGAGATCGCCGTCAGCGAAATGTACCGGGCGGGGCAACGTTTTTTCACGAGCATTCTCAGAGACATCTCTGCGCGAAAACAGGCTGAAGAAGCGCTTATCAAGGCAGGCGCACTGCAGAGTGCGATCTTCAACAGCGCGAACTTTTCCTGCATTGCCACCGACGCCCAAGGCGTCATTCAGATTTTCAACGTCGGTGCCGAGCGTATGCTCGGATATGCCTCGGCAGACGTCACCAACCAAATCACCCCCGCGGAAATTTCGGATCCCCAAGAGTTGATCGTGCGCGCCAAATTGCTGAGCATTGAGCTCGGAACCACGATCACGCCAGGTTTTGATGCGTTGGTGTTCAAAGCCCTGCGAGGCATCGAAGACATCTACGAGCTCACTTACCTTTGCAAGGATGGAACCCGGGTTCCCGCCATCGTGTCTGTAACCGCGCTGCGCGATCCCCACGACGGGATCATCGGCTTCCTGTTGATCGGCACCGACAACACGGCACGTAAAGAAGTGGAAGAAGAGCAAAAGAAGCTCGATCAGCGCTTGCGCGATCAACATTTCTACACCCGGTCGCTGATCGAGTCGAACACCGATGCGCTGATGACCACCAATCCTTTCGGCGTCATCACCGATGTCAACAGGCAAATGGAGGCTTTGACAGGCTGTACCCGCGACGAGCTCATCGGCGCTCCGTTCAAGGACTATTTCACCGATCCCGATCGTGCGGAAGCAGGCATTCGACTGGTCCTAAGCGAAAAAAAAGGTCACCGACTACGAACTCACGGCGAGCGCCCGCAACGGCAAACAAACCGTGGTTTCCTACAATGCCACAACCTTCTACGACCGCGACCGAAAACTCCAAGGGGTATTTGCATCCGCCCGAGACATTACGGAGCGCAAACGCCTGGATCAGGTGCTGTTGGATAAGAATGCAGAATTGGAGAGCGCCACCTTCGTTGCCGAAAAGGCCAACCTCGCGAAATCGGACTTCCTTTCCAGCATGAGCCACGAGTTGCGGTCGCCGTTGAACGCGATCCTCGGGTTTGCACAGTTGATGGATTCCGAGTCGCCGCCCGCCTCTGCATCACAAAAAGCGAGCATCGACCAAATTCTCCAAGCAGGTTGGTATTTGCTCGACCTCATCAATGAAATCCTCGATCTTGCGGTGATCGAGTCCGGAAAACTCTCGCTGTCGGTGGAGCCGGTGTCGTTGTCCGAAGTCATACTCGAATGCCGGACCATGATGGAGCCCCAAGCTCGATAACGCGGTGTGAACATGACTTTGCCCGAGTGCGACTACTTTGTGGCAGCCGATCGCACCCGGGTCAAGCAGGTATTAATCAACCTCTTGTCCAATGCGATCAAGTACAACGATCGCGGTGGAACCGTTATTGTAAGCTGTTTTCACGTGCCGCTCGAGCGCATTCGGGTCACCGTCACCGATTCTGGCACCGGCTTGAGTCCTGAGAAAGTCGCACAGCTGTTTCAGCCCTTCAATCGCCTCGGACAAGAAACCAGTGTGGAGGAAGGCACGGGAATCGGCCTGGTGATGAGCACACAGCTGGTGGAATTGATGGGGGGAGCCATCGGCGTAGAAAGCGTTGTCGGTGTCGGAAGTGTATTTTGGTTCGAACTGTTGTCGGTCGGCGCGCCACGTTTGGCTGCCGATGACTCCGTGCGAGAAAACCAACGTCAAACCCCGACCGGTGCCCGCA
>SXGR01254184.1_pt1 | contig 16189 bp, 17 predicted proteins | sample 3174711 | NCBI WGS metagenome assembly SXGR01 (sample SAMN11356860, study PRJNA531348) | freshwater metagenome | isolation source: freshwater sample F1-60 | place: China: Fuxian Lake, Yuxi | collected 2017-12-25
GCGCGCTCAGGCATCGCGTCGAGTTGCACGTGCTCGGTTTCGGCGTGTGCACCAGCACCGACTGCGCCAAGGCCGTCGAGCGTGCGCACGCCAACCGCTGCGGTGAGGTTACCGTCGCTGCCCCCACCGACGGCCACGCCTCGTAAACCGGTGATGCCATAGTCATCGGCAACTTTTTGAGCAATGGCAAACAATTCTTTGGTCATCGACTCGTGCATCGGTGGGCGGTTCATTCCCCCACTTACTTCAACACGTGCACCAGCAAGCGTCGCGGTGAGTCGAGACATCTCGGCCTCTAAACGATCTTTTTCTTCCGGAATCACGCACCGCACGTCGACGGCGATCGTTGCCGAAGCCGGCACCACGTTGTCGGCGGTGCCAGCCTTGGCCACGGTCGGTGTGACCGTGGTACCCACATCGGGTCGGGCGATTGCCACGATGCGCGGCACCTGTGCGGCAAGTTCGACCAGCGCATTGATGCCCTTTTCGGGTTCTAACCCGGCGTGCGACGCGCGACCAGTGATGGTCACATTGAACGTGCCGGTGCCTTTGCGCGCAATCTTCAGCGCACCGCCATCGGCGCTGGGCTCGAGCACCAACACTGCACCTGTGGCGCGAGCGCGTTCTTCGAGCAACGCGCGTGATGCGTGCGAGCCGACTTCTTCGTCGGCCGTGATGAGCATCTCGACCTGACACCACTCCTTCACCGCTGCCACCCCGTAGATGGCTTGGATGATGCCGGCTTTCATATCAAAGATTCCGGGGCCGCGCCCAATGTTGCCTTCACGCGTAAACGGTCGACGCGCGACCGTGCCGAGCGGAAACACCGTGTCGTGGTGCCCGACGATGAGCACCTTGGTGTCGTCGCTGCCCTTCCAATGCACGTGTGGGCCGCGGTCGCTTGCAACGAGCACCGGCGGCGAGCCCAAAACGCGAGTCATGACGTCGGCAAGAAATTGGGCACTGCGCGTGAGGCACTCGTGCTCGAGCGATGGTGATTCGATGTTGACGAAGCGTTCGAGATCGGCAACCATCGCGTCGTATTGCGCGGCAAGCGTGGCGCGCACTTGTGCTGCGGTGCGGTGGTCGTCGATGCCAAGAGTCATGTGCCTCTATTCTGTCGGGTGCCCGGGGCGGGATTTGAACCCACACAGCCATTTCTGGCCAGGGGGGTTTAAGCCCCCCGCGTCTACCATTTCGCCACCCGGGCATCGCGACCAAACGTTGGCCCAAAAAATGAGCCGATGCTTAGGCTACGTGCGCGTTCGAGGTGACATATTCAAGTGACAGCCACAGTGCAGCCCGCACACGCGCAGCTTCAACCGCTGACAACTGATTCAGAATGACGACACCTTCGATCATGTCGGCAACCACGGCAGCAAGAGGGCGATCCTTTACATTCACCGCGACAATTCCGGTGACAGTACCGGCGACATCTTGGCCAGCAAGGCGGCGAATCGTGCGGTCTACCCCGATGATGCGAGTTGGGCAGCGGAACCCTGGAGCAGCCAGCCCCGACTGGTGGACCGTCGATGCAATCGCCCGCGCCAGCGCCGCGAATTCAACGGCGGTGAGTGATGACGAAGGTGGCTGCATGGGGTTGAACATCTTGACAGAGGGGTACCACGGGGTGACACGCACCCAGTTACTACTGTTGCCCCACGATGAAGGTGCCTGAAGCTGTGCCCGCAACGGTGCCCGACGCACAGGGGTCGGGGCTCAACCCAATGCAACAGGCTGTGGTCGACACGCTCGGCAAATCACCCGACTGGGTGCCGCTGCCCACCAGCGTGGTGGATGCCGTGCGCACCATGTTGCACGACCAACTTGCTGTAGTGGCAGATCGATTCAGCCGCAACAACGCGCTGTGGGTGAGCAAGAACAAGCTCACCACCATTCATGGTTGTCAAGCCCATCACATGGCCACCAAAGACAACTTCGCCTGGACTCCACTCACTGCGCGCGGCACGGTGCTGCACAAAGCGGTCGAACTCGGCGTGCATTGGCGCGGCGAATCAACACCGGTCGAAGTTGTTGACGAAGCCATTGCGCGACTGTCTGACTCGAGCAACAGCGTGGCCGACTTTCTCATCAGTATGACCCCTGGAGACGCAGCACAACTGCGCGGATACGCCGTGGATCTGTACACCCGCTTCGAAGAATGCTTTCCCAAACTCAAGCCCTCGTGGCGGCCCGTCACCGAATCATCGGCGCGCTACGAGTTGTTTGATGGGGCCATCGTTCTCGGCACACGGTCAGACCTCACCCTCGGCACCGCCGACCAAAAAGTGATCATTGACGTGAAAAGCGGTGGTCTGCACACATCGCACCGTGAAGATCTGCGTTTTTATGCACTCGTCGAAGCGCTGCGCAGCGGCATGGCACCCCGACGCCTGGCCACCTACTCGCTGGCAGCCGCACGCGCCGACGTCGAAGACGTGTCAGAGGGCGTGTTGCAAGCTGCGGTGCGCCGCGTGGTGGCCGGCGTGCAACTGATCGTGGCGATTGAGTTGGATAAGCGTGAGCCAACCCGTAGCCCTGCTGCACATTGTCGATGGTGCCCGTTGAATGACTCGTGCGCCGAAGGCATCGCGTTTTTGTCGCGTGACGAAATAGACGATTAATTAGCGAGTACTTAGCGCGACATCAGCGCAAGCGGCACGCCCAAACCGGCACCAGAACGCACCGTGGCGATTCGCCGGCCAGGTTGCACCGCTGGCTTGGGTGCACCAATCACATCGGGGCCAAGGTGTGTTGCAACCTCATCGATCTGGTCGACGACCACCACTAACCCCCAGTAGCTGGCTGTCGTAGCCGAGTCATTCGGGGCAACCAGTCGACGCTCCACCACTTCGAGAATCACGCTTCCCCAGCGATGAAAACCCTGCACACCTCGCTCGCCTTCTTTTACCCGCTTGAGCGGCGCGCCAGATTGCTCTGCAATTTCGCTGCACGTGGCTCGCACATCATTGGCCAACACCACCACATGATCTACCCCGACGATGTGCAACGCAAACTGAGGGGCTGCGTTGCTTGGTGCAGCAGCGTCAACTACATGGGTGTCAACTCCTTGAGCGTCATCCACATGCACCACGGGCAAGCCAGCGATTTGACTGGCGCGAGTTGGGCAACCGACGAGAGCAAGATGATGCAAACCCACAGGTAGCGACTCATCGATGTTCAGCCTTACGTCGCCGAGTAGCCCTCCAACGATGCCGATGTCATGCCACGGTGCAGCGCGACCGCCGACCGTAATTGCTACGACGCGAGTCAAATCAGACGCGCCGAGAAAAGCGGAATAACCGAGCCGGTTAGCGACGACCCATGTTGGGTCGCTTGCCGTGGTTTGCTTTGGAGCGGCGCATGCGCGCCTTGCGCTTCTTGGTCTTCTTGGACATGAGCATCAAGGGTAGTGGTCGACCACCGCTTGTCGGCACAAATTTCTTACGTTTGTTGACGCCAGCGTGCGCGATTGCCCGTATACGGGGTGCCGTTCATATCCGTTTTTGCACACACGTACGCGCGCCCGTTGTATACACCTGTGGCGCCTTCTGGCGCGCAATATGAGCCGGGTCGCAGAGTGGCCACAACCGGCGACCCACCCGGGGCCACAGAGGTGGAAGCACCCGTCGACGCGACGGTCGTGACGGTCGTGGCAGTCGACCGCCCAGTGCTTGAGGGTGTCGTCGAAGACGTAGTTGACCGTGTAGTTGCTGGTGTAGTTGCTGGTGTAGTTGACGGACTAGTAGCTGGCACAGTCGCTGGTGCGTTGACCGACACGTCGGACCAGCCACGCATCGTGGTGCCCGCACATTGACCGCTGAGCACATTGTTGAGTCGACCCCATTCGCTTTGATCCATCGACAAACCCCAGCGTGCTTTTACTGCGATCCAGTTGGCGCTGTAGGTGCACCAATATCCGCGTAGCGGCGGCATCCAGTTCGATGGGTCTCGATCGCTTTTGGACCTATTGCTTGATGACGATGCAGCAATCAATGACCTTGCGTCCGAAGTGTCGTTGGCAAAAGCAGTTCGCTGTGCTTCGTTCCACTGCCATGCGCCAGAATCCCACGCTTCTTTGAGCGCCACCGTGTGGTCGATGTCTACCCTTGTGCGATCCGAGGTGCGCACACCGTCGTAGGGCGATAGCCAATCGGCTTCGACCACGAAACATTTGAATGGGTCAACTTGCGGCAAACCGATGGCATCGCGCTTCAACACTTGTTCGCGAGCATCGCAACCATCGCCGTCAATATCCAGCCAGTGCTTAAACAGGCTGCGCTTGTATCCACGCGAGTACTCGTTTTGCACGGTGATGGTCTTCAACACCTCAATGGCCAAATATGTGTCGCTCGGGCCTTGCACCCGCACATCGACTGTTTGGGTTGCCTGGGCGCCGGCGCTACTCAAGCCAATCGACATTGCCAGCACTGCCCCGGCAGCGGCGATACGAATGTTCATGCGCTAGTTGTTGCCCCGCCCATGAAAGTGAGGCTTTCTTCTTCGTCGCGAGTGTCGATGAAGATGCATTCACCCGGGCACACATCGGCAGCCAACACCACGGCGCCAAGATGTTTGTCGGCGACTTCGGCCAAACTGCCCGCGCTGCCCGGGTCGTTCAAGACAACACCGTTTTCCACCACGTAGGCGATGCCGTCTTCGAGTTGCGCAAAAACCTCTGGGCAGTGATCAACGCACAAGCCGTCACCTGTGCACAGGTCTTGGTCGATCCACACGCGCACGCCTTTTATGCTACGAAGCAATAGCGACGAACACCAAAGCCAGCAACAAGATATTGCGCACGATGTCGCGGGCACCAATGGGTCGCTGCGACGCACCACCGAAACAAGCACAAGGCGGTCGGTTGTCACGCCGCAAATGCACGGCCAGCAGGCTGGTGAACGCCATCAACATCACTGCGGCAGCCGCCAAAAACTCGGTGCGCCACGCATCGCCTAGCACCACACCCAACCCGATTGCTACTTCGCCGAGCATCACGCTCGAGGCAACGATTGGCGGAATGCCCAGATTGCGCGCCGACGCTGGCCATTTTCGCCCAGCCAAGATTTTTGCCACACCGGCGTAGACAAACACTGCACCCACGACGCCGGCGGCGAGCGTTGCGATGTTCACGAAATAATGCGGGCGTCGCCGGTCTTGCCTTGCACGAACACCATGGCAGGCACATCTGTCTGCAGCGTGCGCAACGCCGTCACCGACCCAACCACCAGGTCGTGGTCACCGAAACTATGCACGGCGTGCACGTCGCAGTCAATGGTCGCCACCACATCGGGCAACACCGGCGAGCCGTTGGCCGACACCCCGACTTCGAGCCCGTCGAATCGGGAGCCAACTGTTGCATCGGGCGCGTCTTTGGCAAAGCGCCAGCACAACTCGGTCTGTGATGCCGCCAGAACGTTGGCACAAAATTTGCCGCGAGCGGCCAGAAGTGACCATGAACGCGAGGCGCGACCAATGAAGAATCCGGCTAACGGTGGGTCGAGCGAAATCGAGGCGAACGAACCAATGGTCACACCGACAAGTTCATCGTCGAGACTGCGACCAGTAACCACCACCACCCCGGTCGGCAGGTGACCGAAAACTTTACGAAAGTGCTGCGGGTTGGTCGGTGATTCGGCAGCGTCGCTCACGCATTACACGTTACGACGTCAACGGTTTCACCTTCGCGTGCGGCGAAAACCCCGATCTTGGTGCCGCCGCCAACCTGATTGGCAAGTTCAGTGAGGGCAGCATCGGTGCGCGACGGGTCGTGGTGAAACAACGCCAACTGCTGCACGCCGCAGGTTTCAGCCACCCACTTGGCATACGAATAAGTGGAGTGCCCCCAGGTGGATTTTTCGACGAATTCTTCGTCGGTGTATTGGGCATCATGAATCAGCAAATCGGTTCGCTCACACAATTCGCGGGCGCCTTGCGACAACGTGAACTCGGGGCCAGCAGGTTGTTGGTGGTCCGACAAATAGGTGACGCTCGCCCCGGCATGAGTCACCCGAAAGCCAAGGGTCGGCCCGATGTGGGGCACGAAGCGGCTACGAATCTGCATATCGCCGATCGCGAAGTCGTCATCACCAATCTCGTGAAATATCACTCGCGCAGCAAAGTCGTCCAGCGGCACCGGAAACATCGGCGGCTTGATTTTTTCGAGGAACAGTTCGCGAATGCTGCGGCCGTCGGGCTGCTTGGGTGCATAAATTTCGAACGTGGTATCGCTGCGCAAGAGTGGCTGGAAAAATGGCAAGCCGAGGGTGTGGTCGTAGTGCAAGTGGGTGAGCAAACACACGGCTCGAAACGCACCAGTGTCACCACATTGCTTACCGAAATAACGCAGCCCGGTACCAAGATCGAACACCACCGGCAGCTGACCCAGCGCACGAAGCGACACGCACGAGGTGTTGCCACCAAAGTGATGTGTGTCGGGCCCGTGACACGGGGTGGAGCCACGCACACCGTGGAAAGAAACGCTGATCATGGCCTCTGCTGACGCTAAAGCGGCGACATGCTGGCGACCTTGCGCAATGGCGGTGACGTTGGTCGCAAAGTGCAGGCTTCATCTACTCTGTGAGCCGTGACAACGTCCAACCAGCAGCCACCAGTTACCACCGCCACGATTCACGCCGGCGAACTCGATGTCACATTTCTTGAATGTGGATCAGGCCCGCTGGCGTTGTGCCTGCATGGCTTTCCTGACTCGCCCTACACCTGGCGACATTTGTTGCCTGCGCTTGCTGCACGCGGTTACCGAGCAGTAGCCCCCTTTATGCGTGGCTACGCCCCAACGAGCGTGCCGGAATCTGGCGTTTACCAAACTGCGGCGCTGGCCCGCGATGCCAATGCCCTGCACGATGCATTGGGTGGCGACGAACATGCCGTCATCATCGGTCACGACTGGGGTGCGCCAAGCGTGTGCGGTGCTGCCATCGACGCGCCACAACGCTGGTGCAAAGTGGTGAGCATGTCGGTGCCACCAGGCCCAGCACTCGGTGCGGCATTCCTGAGCAACCTTGCCCAGATTCAGAGCAGTTGGTACATGTTCTTTTTCCAGCATCCACTTTCCAACTATGTGGTGGCCGCCAACGACATGGCGTTCATCGACATGTTGTGGGCCCAATGGTCACCGGGATACGCAGCGATTGCCGATCTTGCCCATGTCAAAGATGCACTTCGCAACCCCGACAACTTGCAGGCTGCCCTCGGCTATTACCGCGCCACACTCGGCGATGGAAAACGCGACCCCGATCTCGCCACACTGCAGCAGCGCATCGGCAGTGAAGTGCCCGCGCAACCACTGCTGTACTTGCACGGTGAAAATGACGGGTGCATCGTGCGCGACGTGGTGCTGGCAGCACGGGCCACGATGCCCGCCCACATGCGTGTGGAGTTTGTCGCTGATGCCGGGCACTTTTTGCAACTCGAACAGCCCCAGCGAGTAAACCAACTCATCGTCGATTTTCTTGCCAACTAGTTGTTGCTGGCGACTCGCTACGCCAGGCGACACCACTCACCGTCGACGGCAACCAAACCATCTCGCACGAGCGTTTTGAGAAGTCGTGCAGCGCGCTGATCATCGCTAGACAACCCCATTGCCGATGCGACCTCGTCGCTGCGCACCCCACGCTCGGCAAGCACCTTCATCAATCGCCCGCGGGCTTGGCGATCTGAGCCAGCGAATCGCTTTTGCGGTTTGCTCGTCAGCGCAGTGGTGTGCGCCGGGTCTGGCCCATCATCCCATTTGCACTCGCGCGCAATCGGGCAGATCTCGCAGAGTGGTTTTCGCGCCACGCAGACTTGGGCACCGAAGTCCATCATCACTTGGTTCCATTCCCAGGCCTGACCGAGCGGCAACACCTCGTCGGCCAACTCTTGTGACTGCCGCGCCGACAGCGACGTGTTGGTGACTCGGGCCAACACTCGGGCCACGTTGGTGTCGACTACCGCCACGTCGATGCCGTCGGCAAACGCCATCACTGCCCGAGCGGTATATGGCCCAATGCCCGGCAACGACTGCAAAGTGTGCACATCGCCTGGCACCTGCGAGTTGTGGTGCGCCACTATGTGCCGAGCAGCATCGTGCAAGTTCTTGCACCGACGCGGATACCCGAGACCACTCCACAATCGCAACAAATCCGCCAAGGGTGCAGCCGCGCAGTCACCCACCGTCGGATACTCACGCATGAACAACTCGTATTTGGGCACTACCCGCGAAATTTGCGTCTGTTGCGCCATCACCTCGCTCACCAACACCGACCAGCGATCACGGGTGTTGCGCCACGGCAAGTCACGCAACCTTGGCAATCCCCACTGCAGAAGTGGTGCAGCGAGCAGATCTACTTCGCCCAGACGTCGTTACTCCGACCAGACATCACGGCCGTCGTATGGGCGTTCGCGCACCGGTGCCGCATCGCGCTTCCACACCATGACGCGACGACGGAAGTAACACACTTCTTTGCCGTCTTGGTTGAAACCCTTCGTTTCGACCGTGACCACGCCACGCTCGGGCTTGGACTTTGATTCGACAACCTCGAGCACACGTGTTTCGGCATGGATGGTGTCGCCGTGAAATGTTGGGTGCTTATGTTGCAACGTCTCGACTTCTAAGTTGGCGATGGCTGCACCACTCACGTCGGGCACGCTCATGCCGAGCACCAGCGAATACACGAGGTTGCCCACCACCACGTTGCGACCCTGCACGCTGCGTTCGGCAAACCAATCGTTGGTGTGTAGTGGATGATGGTTCATCGTGATCATGCAAAACAAGTGATCATCGGCTTCGGTAATGGTCTTACCTGGCCAGTGCTTGTAGATGTCGCCAACGACAAAATCTTCGAAGTGTCGCCCAAAGGGCCGTTCGTGTGTGGTCATGCTGTCAAGAGTAGATGCAAGGAAACGTCAGGCGTAAACAACGCAGTCGTAAACAACGTCAGGCTTCGTTACGAGGCGGTTGTTGTGGTTGTTCGCCCGTGTCTTCATAGGTCGGGGTGGCAAACAAACCCGTGCGGTCACGCGGTGCATTCCTTTCAATCCACTCGGCTTTTGACAGTCGCACTTGCGACCCATCGCGCGTCGCAGATTGCAATCGCTCAAGTCGCGACCGCGGCGTTGGCACCGCTGGCACTGCGCCAATCCGCAACGATGCATAGCTCACCGCCCCCACAAGAATCGGCAGCCAAAACTGGGCGATGCGGTAGGTCAGCACGGTGACGGTGGCCGTCGCCGCTGGCACGCCGAAGCCAACAAGCGTTGGAATGTAAACGCCTTCCACGATTCCCAATCCACCCGGCGTGATGGGAATCGAGGCCAGCACGTTGGCCAACCCAAACGCCACGAGCAAACCGTCAAACGAAATGCTTCCGCCAAACGCCCGCAAAAACAGCCACAGCGCCAATAGGTCAAGCAACCAATTGACGGTGCCCCACAACACGACCCGCTTCAACACTTCGCGCTCGGCGAGCAAACCCCGTACCCGATCGCGCAGATGTTCCATCACACTGGCCGCCGACTCGCCGTCACGCCCGAGCCGGTCATAGAACCTGCGCACCACCCGCAACAAACGACCTTTGTCATCGACCAAGCCGAGGATGATCGCGCCAACAATCGCCATGAGCACGGTGCCTGCAACTGCCGCCGAACCGTAAACCGGGCTGGACCCCCGCAATGGAATCGAGATAATCAGCCCCAACCACAACAACACATTGAGAATCACTGCCGAAGCGAGCCCGGCCGTTGCCAAAGCAAACCCAGCGTCGGGTTTGGCAATTCCCGAACTGGTGATCAGACGAAAGCCCAACGCGTTGCTCGCCGCACTTCCCCCAGGCAGCAGGCTGCCAAGGGCTCGGGTGCTCAACTGAATGCGAAAGAGATCAAACCGCCGCAGTCGGTAGGCGTCGGGCCCGAGGGCTGCGTGGGTGAGCAAGGTGTAGCAGTACAAGGCAACGAATTCCAGCCCGATGGCAGCCGCCAAGAGGATCGGGTCGATCTGGCGCAAGTCGCCAATGGCGCCACGAAAGGCGGGCACGAGCGGCAAGACAAAGAAATAGATGACTACCGCGAAAAGCACCCAACGCAAGGCCTTCAGCACACCCCCAGCGTAAGTGCCACGAGTGGCGACTGCCACGACGCCAAGTGCAACAAATTGGGGCACGAACCGCCATTGCGAACGACACTTCACTACCGTTAGTCCTCGTGCACGACTCACTCAAAGACCTCACCACTGCTGCCACCATCGTCGAGAGCACATCGCAGTTGCTTCGTCGAGCCACCAAACAACTCGCCGAAACGGGTGGCCCCGAGCGCCAGCAGGTGCTGGCCTACGACCTCGCCCATGCCAGTTCGGCACTTGAAACTGCACGTTCACTCATCGACTACGGCGCCAAAGGCGAAGTCGAAGCCGCCATCACGTGTGCATTCGTCGCCGACATGGTGCACGACTTCGCAACACGGCTCATCGGACGCGAGCAGATGTGGACGGTTAAGGTCGCCGAACTGGCCAACTTTGATGCATTCGTCGCCACCTATCGCGCACCCGAGTTGCTCGCCTCGCTGGCAGCGACCCCGGGCCCCCGCCATCTTGATGACGATTACGAAATGGTGCAAGACACGTTTCGCAGTTTCGGCAAAAAGGTGGTGGCCAAGCATGCCGAGCACGTGCACCGAGAAAACGCCGACGTGCCCGAAGAAATCATCGCCGGCCTTGCCGACATTGGCGCGTTTGGTCTGTCGATTCCGTCCGAGTACGGCGGCTTTAGCGAAGGCGGCGAAGGCGAATACATGGCCAGTTGTGTCGCCACCGAGGAACTCTCGCGAGCCTCGCTCGGCATCGGTGGATCGCTCATTACGCGACCCGAAATTCTCACCCGCGCCTTGGTCAAAGGTGGCACCGAATCCCAGAAACATTACTGGTTGCCCAAACTCTCCACGGCCGAAGTCATGGTCGCCGTTGCTGTCACCGAACCCGACTACGGCAGCGATGTCGCTTCACTGAAAACCACGGCAGTCGCAGCACAGCGCGACGGTGTCGATGGCTACGTCATCAATGGTGTCAAAACTTGGTGCACGTTCGGTGCTCGCGCAAATGTGCTCATGCTGCTGGCACGCACCGACCCCGACCGCACCAAATCGCACCGTGGTCTGAGTTTGTTCATCGTGCCCAAGCCATTAGGCGATGCGCACGGTTTTATGTTCAACCAAGACGGCGGCGGAAAAATGGAAGGTCGCCCAATCGACACCATCGGTTATCGCGGCATGCACTCGTACGAAATTGCAATCGAAGATTGGTTCGTGCCCGCCGACCATTTGATCGGCGAACAAGAAGGTTTGGGCAAGGGTTTCTATTTTCAAATGGAAGGTTTTGAAAATGGTCGTCTGCAGACCGCAGCACGTGCTGTTGGTTTGATGCAGGCGGCCTACGAAGCGGCATACGACTATGCCAACAATCGCAATGTGTTCGGCAAAAACATCATCGACTACGAACTCACCCAAGTAAAGCTCGGGCGCATGTCGGTAATCATCCAAGCGGCCCGCCAGTTCAGTTATGCAGTGGCCAAGATGATGGGCAAGGGCGAAGGCGCAATGGAAGCCAGCATGGTGAAGGCCTACGTGTGCAAAGCCGCCGAGTGGGTCACCCGCGAAGCAATGCAGATTCACGGTGGCTACGGCTACGCCGAGGAATACCCGGTGAGTCGCTTGTATGTCGATGCCCGCGTACTGTCAATTTTTGAAGGCGCCGACGAAACGCTGTGCTTGAAGGTGATCGCCCGCCGCCTGGTCGAGAGCGTGCAGGCCTAAGTAGACAGGCCTAGTTAACTAGGCCTCACTAGACACGTCTTATTTCACGAACTCCAGCAGTTCGTGCAGAGAGCGAAGTCGCTCACAGTCGTAGTCGGCATGATCGTCGAACGGGTCATACAGCAGCGGCACCAATCCGGCTGCTCGCGCGCCGCCGACATCGTTTACAAACGAGTCACCCACGTAAGCCACTCTCTCGGGTGGCAGATTCAACGCAGCGATGGCGTCGCCAAAAATCAGTGGATCGGGTTTGGCGTATCCGACCACGTGCGAATCAGTCACGATGCTCACCGGCACACCCGCGCCAGGCCCCACCTGACAGATGCACAAGTTCTTGAGCGTTGCTTCGATCTGACCGCTGGCGTTAGACACCACACCAATCGGCACTTTGCGGTGATACAGCTGGGCTAACGCAGCGACGGATTCCAGCAATGGAAATTGCCAATACTGAGGCGAAAACAACCGACGCATTGCTAACGCTGCCGGTTCAACCTCGTCATCGGCCACGCCCGCGGTTCGCACGTAGGCGTGTCGGTAGGTATCCCAAGTGATTTTGTCGATCGATGCGTCGGTGCGTTTGCCAGCAACTGCATCCAGCGCCTCCATACCGGCGTAATGACAACGCACCAGCACGCCGGTGTCGGTTGCACCACCAAACGGGGCGATAGCCATCGCCGTTGCGATGGGGTCGGGCACCACGAAAATGCCACCGGCATCGAACAGCACGCCGTCGAAACGTTTGGGCATCGGCGACGACTATTTCGAGCGAGTTAAGCCGGCGCGCGAACCACGCGAAATGAACTTGAGTGCCATCTTGCGACTGGCCTCGTCGATCATTTCGTCACCGAACATCACTGCACCCTTACCTTCGCCCTCGGTTGCCGTTTCGTAGGCATCGAGAATTGCGCACGCACGATCGAACTGCTCTTGCGTGGGCGAAAACACCTCGTTCAAAATCGCCACCTGATCCGGGTGCAGTGCCCACTTGCCGTCGTAGCCGAGCGTGCGAGTGCGCTTGCAATAGTCGCGGAAACCGTCGGCATCGCGAATGTAGAGGTAGGGGCCGTCGATTACTTGCAGCCCGTTGGCGCGACCAGCCATCAAGATTTTGTTGAAGACGTAATGGAAGTGGTCGCCTGGGTAGTCGGCAATTTGCACTCCGCCGGTGAGCACCGGCATTTCCATGCTGGCGGCAAAGTCGGCAGGTCCAAAGATGATGGTCTCGATGCGTGGGCTGGCGGCGCAAATCTCTTCTACATTGATGAGCCCGCGCGCGGTTTCAATTTGTGCTTCGATACCGATGTGTCCAACAGGCAGGCCATTGGCAATTTCCACCTGCCGCAACAGCAAGTCGGTAGCCACGATTTGGGCGGCTGATTCCACCTTGGGCAACATGATTTCGTCAAGTCGCGCACCGGCACCACCGACAACTTCCATGATGTCGTAGGCGGTCCATTTGGTGCTCCAGTCGTTGACGCGTACGCACATCACCTTGTCGCCCCAATCCTGGGTCTTGATGGCGTGCGCAATTTTGGCGCGGGAGGCTTCTTTTTCTTTCGGTGCAACGGCATCTTCGAGATCCAAGAACACCATGTCAGCGGCAATGCCAGGGCCTTTGCCCATCATTTTTTCTGATGAGCCAGGAATCGACAAACAAGAGCGGCGAGGTAGGTCGCGGGAGCGTGGTGACATGTCAATCAGACTAGATGACGCTGCGCCGCAATAACTCAGCCGTCGCCGGACATTCAGCAACGAATTCTGCGGCTGTCTCGGTGGTGTGCCCGAGCGGGCCAACCACGCGCGTAAAGCGATTCACATCGATGACGTCGAGCCCGGCCCGCCAGTCGTCGTTGATTTGCAGCGCGCTCACCATGCCCGACCACAACATGGTCGGCAAGCGTGTGCCGACGCCGGCAACCAGCCACACTTGTTTGCCTTGGGCGACCGCAGTATCGACTACTGCGCATGATCCACCGACGGCCAGCACGCTGCTGGCGCCGCACGCCAACGCTTCGATGATCACTACATCAGCAGTGCCAACCGCAGCAGACACATATTCAAAAGGCACGAGCTCGGCTGCGATATCTGCATCGTGCAGGCGCTCTACGAGCGCTTCACCTTCGCCGTGGCTGTCGACTACCAACATGAGCGCGTCACCACGCTGGGCCAAACACTTCACGGTGGTGAACGGCCAGCCCACGACTATTGCGCGCGCATCATCGGGCAACGCATCATCCAGATACCCAGGTGTGTCGTCGTGCTCGACCACGAGTGCCAACTCGCGGGCCTTTGAGAAAGGATCCGGCGCAGCCAACACGTGGGCACACAGCCACCACAGCTGTGCCATCGTCGGGTGTCGCTCGACGATTCGCCGACAAGCGAGCACCAGTGACTGTGGGTCTAAGTCCATGTCACAAAGTGCCAGCCCGGTCTCACGCACGAGCACGCCTGGGCCCGCACCGTCAGCGCGTGCCACATATCGCAATCGCTCAATCGGGTGCATTGCCAAGACTGTACTTGCGACTTGCTACCGTCGCTGTTGTGGTTACGCCCTCATCTGACACCCTGCTGCAGCCACTAGAGGGCCAAGCGCGTCCGTTGCGTGACTGGCTCACAACGTTTCATCTCTTGTCCGTCGTTGTCGACCCTTATACCAACGAAAGTGCCTGGCTGTTGCCCACTGCTCGGCGAATCCTTGCCCAGTTCGCGGGCTCGAGTGTGCGCACTAACTATGTAGTGACTGCGTCACCTGCTGAAGCGCGGGCCTTCTTGGGGCCCGCGGCCAGCGAAACCCTGGTCTTTTGCGACCCGGAGCGCACCTTCGTGAAACAACTGGCGCTCGCTGCACTGCCGGCCTTCGTGTTTCTGCGCATCGATGGCCAAGTGGTGGCCCGCGCCGAAGGCTGGAACCCACTCGAGTGGCGCGCAGTCACCGAACAAGTTGCCAAGACAGTGGCATGGAGCAAGCCACTCATACCGGCACCCGGTGACCCTGGCGCATTTGTCGGCACGCCGGCTCTGGTCTGATGACTACTCCGGAGCCATTCGCTCACGTCGAGTTGCTGCCACTCGGCCCAGACACCACGAAGTACCGACTCATTTCTCGCGACGGTGTTTCGGTGGTAAAAACCGAACTCGGCGAATTCTTGCGCGTGGATGCCGGTGCCATCACCCGTTTGGTCGCCGAGGCGATGCGCGATATCGCCCACTTCTTGCGCCCCGAGCATCTGCAGCAACTCGCCAACATTTTCACCGACCCCGAAGCAAGTGAAAACGATCGCTTCGTCGCTCTCGACCTGCTGAAGAATGCGTCAATCGCAGCCGGTGGAGTGCTGCCAATGTGCCAAGACACTGGCACCGCCATCGTGAAGGCGAAGAAAGGTCAGTTCGTACTCACCAGTGGTGCCGATGACGCCGCAATCTCGCGAGGCGTCTATGACACCTACCTCACCAGCAACCTTCGATACAGCCAACTGGCACCGTTGTCGATGTACGAAGAAGTCAACACTGGCACCAACCTGCCGGCCGAGATAAAGATTGCCGCAGTCGACGGCGACGAATACAAGTTCTTGTTCATCGCCAAAGGTGGCGGCTCGGCCAACAAGAGCTACTTGTTTCAAGAAACCAAGGCGCTGCTCAACGAAAAAACGCTGCTCCCCTGGCTATTTGAGAAGATGAAGACACTCGGCACGGCGGCCTGCCCGCCGTATCACTTGGCAGTAGTCATCGGCGGCACGTCGGCCGAGTACGCAGTCGAAGTCGCCAAACTTGCCAGCACCCACTACCTCGATTCGCTGCCCACGGCGGGCAGTGCAGCCGGGCACGGCTTCCGCGACCTCGAACTCGAACAAAAGGTGTTGAAACTCGCCCAACAAACCGGCATTGGTGCACAATTCGGTGGCAAATATTTCTGTCACGATGTGCGCGTTATCCGCCTGCCGCGCCACGGCGCAAGTTGCCCGGTGGCCATGGCCGTTTCATGCAGTGCTGATCGTCAAGCACTCGGCAAAATTACCCGCGACGGCATTTTTCTCGAACAACTCGAAACCGACCCGGCACGCTTCATGCCCGACGTGAGTTTTGGCGAACTTGGTGGCGAGGTGGTCAACATCGACTTGAACCAACCGATGGCCGATATTCTTCGCGAGCTCTCCAAACATCCGGTGAAAACCCGCGTGATGCTCACCGGGCCAATGGTGGTAGCCCGCGATATTGCCCACGCAAAACTCAAAGAAGTGCTCGAACGTGACGGTGTGCTGCCCGACTATTTCAAAGACCATTGCGTGTATTACGCCGGCCCGGCAAAGACCCCTGCTGGTTTTGCCTCGGGTGCATTTGGCCCAACAACCGCGGGGCGTATGGACTCGTACGTCGCTGAGTTTCAAAA
>SXGR01549648.1_pt1 | contig 16186 bp, 14 predicted proteins | sample 3174711 | NCBI WGS metagenome assembly SXGR01 (sample SAMN11356860, study PRJNA531348) | freshwater metagenome | isolation source: freshwater sample F1-60 | place: China: Fuxian Lake, Yuxi | collected 2017-12-25
ATGATCTCTTTCATGATGCTGTATCCGAGGGGGTGCTTGCTGACGAAGAACAGGTGGTGGCTGGTGCGCGTCCCAGCGTCGTTCTTGAAGCTGAAGGGCAAGACGTAACGTTCCTGCTTTGCTCCGACCGGCTTTGCGCCAAGCGCCGCGCACAATTCCTCGACGATGCAACTCTCACGATCCTCCGGCGAAAGTCCTGCTAGCTTCTCGCGCAGCAGGTGCGCGCGATCTTCGCCGAACAAGGCAACCATGTGCTCCTGGACCATTGGGTTCGTTAGCCCCATGTTGATGCGGTTGTAGTTGAAGAAGAAGATACAGTCACAGCCCCAGTCCTTCAACACAGCATTTACCAACTGTAAGGAGAGGCCCTTGTATCCCCAAGGATCGACGAAGAACAGCGTGGGCACCAGACTGATCGAAGAGAAGAGCTTCACCATTTCGGAGCCGACCTCGTTGTTCCAGACAATCGGCTTGTGTTTCAGTCCATTAACTCCGGGCAGTTGGTCAATGGCTGACTGCAGGTCCTGCGCGTTGTTATCATCCCTGTCGTTGAAGATCGTGACGAGCATCTGGCTCATCGTGGCGTCCTTGATCGCCTTCTCAAGAATCAGCAGGGGTGTGGATTTCGTGCCGTCCTTAAACCGGCCAGGGCCGGCAAACAGGTCCAGGTAGGCGATCTTCTGCTGGCTGCCCCTTTGAGCCTGCGGCATGATCACTTTCGCCCAACTCCAGAAATACTTGGAGACGATCGCGGTCTTGACCGCCGACTGCTCCTTCGATTCTTCGAAAAAGTTGACCGTGCTCACGCTGGACTCCTTGTTCATGTCCGGCTCGCCGCGAACCGTGGCCTTCGCGATGATGCGCGGCCCCCAAGCTTCCGATTGTATAAACATTTCACGAACAACATGTTTCTCGACCAAGACCGTGTGCGGAAACCTATCGGAGGCTGGCTGATGGTCGGCTATGCAGATTTCCGCCAAGAGGCGCCACGGTGTACGCGGCCGATGCGATCGCGTAGGCGCCGCCAACTGTGCTCCTGCTATTGTATGGCGAACAGAAAGCGAACACAAGCCTCAGCGGAACTCCAGTGACCCTACTCTTTGGCCAGCCTGGAACCGCGATGCCGTCGACTCGGACAAGATCGGACCAGATGATTCTTGACGCCGTTGGAGTTCCCTGTCCATGGCATTTATTTTCAATCGATTAGAAGCCTTTGAATTTCCACAGATTTCCACAAGGACTCCCTGGCAACAACTCGATTTGCCCGGTTTTCAGTGAGATGCCTTGTGAATGTTGTTCGCCTCTTGTGCGCCGTGCTACCCTTTGATGTTGTACTCCAGGTCACGCCATCCCCCACCGGGCCTGCCGCTACAGCCAAGTCGTCCTTGGGAGGTGGCCCACGATGGTTCGTTTCAACCCGAAAAGCTTCGCACAGCCGGACTTGTTGAAGACCATTCAGCTCAGCAATCTGATCCGCCTTCTGGAACCCTGTAGGGCGTTCCTGGAGGAACGCGGCTTGTTCTTGCCGCGGGAGGATGGTTCGGAAATTGACTACCTAAAACTGTCGGGTATCCTGGCGCAGCCCGACGAGTTCATGGATTCCCAGGTCGTCGAGGGGTTGCACGTTATCGGGAACCTCGGCACTGACGGGAACTTCGATCAGTTGCTCGACATCGCGCGCCGCAATTTCATCGAGGTGGACATGGAGGCCACCGCCGCCGATTTGGCGGTTCAGATCTGGATCGAGGCGCCGCAGGTGCTCGTGCTAAAGGAGCGGGAGGCTGGATCTCATCGTCGCCGGAAGTTCGAAAGCTTTCGCGCGCGAGATCCAGAACACGTCCTCCCGCCTGAACAACTGCCCATCCAGTTCGACGCACTTGAGGCTGACCTCGAGGGTTGGTTCATGGCCAAGAAGCGAGGTGTCGGATGCCGCGTGATCCGCACGGACCTTCCGGGTGAGATTCGATTTTTGGTCCAGCACGGGCAGCTATGCAAGCGGGAACCCAGCCGAAAGGGCCCGCAGTCGACTTGTACGTTTTTCCGGCCGGAGAAGACGGACCTTGTCATCTACGATGCCCTCAACAACGAACTGCGGATCAGCACCAGCACCATTGGAGAGCTGAAGTTATATCGTGAGAAGTTCGGCAAGCACGTCTTTGGCGACCCGGAGAAGTTCGTCTACGCCGAGAAGTTCACGCTGGCACCATTGAAGACAGATGGTGTCGGTTCGCTTAAGTGCAGGGACATCGGCGGCATCGAATGGGTCCGTTTGACGGAGATCGAATATGCATGGCCCTGCGCGTTCGATTACACGGAGAGACACAAGGCAGACGACCTGTTTAAGGCACTGGAACTGAAACGCCGGGGAATCGAGGAGCAGGCCGATCTCTTGCACGCACGTTTCGCGGTGAAGCTCGCGGGTGAGACTAACTCCCGGCCCGTGGTCGTCCAGCCGCCGAACATCGCTGAGTACGGGCGCGGCGAGGAAGCGGCGATCATTGAGCAGTGGCTACGAGTCCGCGGGTTCGTACTTTTGGGGTCGGTGGCAGACGATGAGAACGCTCAGTCATTTATGGCGGTCGCTTGAAACCATTCCCGGGCTGCTGGCGATCCCGGCATTTTGGGAAGCGTACTGTGGACCCGACATCGACGTAATCCGGTCGCACCTGCGGGTGACCGACATGGAAGGCTCACTCTATCCGTGTCCCAAATCGCGAGCGGGCTACTGCCCAAGAAGGATCGTGGATTACGGCGACAGCGAGTTTGCCGCCATCTGCCGTGACCCTCATCAGATCTGTGAGCGAGTTCCACTGACACAGCGGGACGTTCTGTTGCAGGAGTTGGAAGTCGCCAGCTTCGCAAGAATGCTGGCTGGTCCGCTCGGTATCCGGTGGCAGGGCTCGGTGTCACGCGGCGACGGCACCTGGGGGATCGGCCTTTCGGACAGGCGTGACACGCGGACCCGCCCGGTGTTCCTGGTGCTCCTACCCGAGACAGCACGCTTTGTGGCGGTTCTCCAGCGCCTCCTGTTGAGCGTATCTGGGCCCTTCGTCCTCGTTGCCCCCACCAACCGGCATCGCACCATTGAAGTGCAGGAGATGTTGCACGCGCGGGGCGTCTCGTTCCTCGCCCTGGAAGAACACCTGCTGCTCGATGACGCCGGTCGCCTTGCCGCGGTTAATCCTCCGGAGGCTGGCGGCAAGGTCCCCGCCACCGCGAAGGAAGACCGCCCCCGTGTGGTGAAGGAATTCGTCGCCCGCAACGAGTGCAAGGTGAAAGACATTTAGGAGGCGGCGGGCGTGGACGAGGCCGACTACTACAAATGGCGATCTGGACAACTTCCCGATCACTACGCCGCGTGCCGCAGCATTGAGGCCATTCTGCACCACGGTCTTCCGAAGCGCTCCCGGTAGAACCCAGTTTTTCCCCAGTTTCCCAGGATTGATTTACCCAGCCATCCAGGCCGGATTATGAACCTGTACCAATCGCGTTGATTGCGGGAGGGACGGGCAAAATGAGCGATCAAAACCTGGAAACACTACTTGACGAAAAGGAACTCTCGCGGCTGCTGCGAGTCTCGATCGGCACCCTGCGCTTCTGGCGCACCATCGAGCGCGGCCCGCGTTACCGGAAGGTCGGACAGCTTGTGCGCTATGCGCCGTCCGACGTCCACGAGTGGCTGAACCGCCGTCCAACCGGCGGCGAAGCCGAGGCGGAGGTGGCGCGATGACCCAGCCCACCACGATCCAAGACCTGCTGCCGTCCGAGGTGGCGTTCGTCGCCGCCATGCAGCAACTCGGCTTCGGCCGCTTTGAATACCTCCAGATCCGCGGCGGAGAACTGATTCTCAACCCTGGGCCGGTCACCGTGCGCGACGTCAAGTTCGGGTCGCCGGTGACGACCGGCAAGCCGGCGGCGGTCACGTCGGAACTCCGGCCGCAGATCGCAGAGTTCTTTACCTACGTGCGCGAGGTCGACGCCGGCGAGATTCGTGAGGTCGAGGTGCGGCACGGTTTGCCCTTCTCGATGGAGATCGAACTGGCCGGTGCGAAAAGCGCCTTTCCGCAAGGAGGCCGCCGTGGCTGACATCACTCTCGACCAGGCGCTACCCGTTGTCCAGAACCTCGCGGGGCGGAAGGCCAATGCGTTCGTTCGCCGTTGCGGGCTTGCCATCGATGAACGAGAAGACGTAGAAAGCCGACTGGTCCTGACGTTCATCACTCGCTGGCCGAAGTTCGATAGCCAGCGAGCTTCGGTCCGTACCTTCGCATCGCGCGTCATGGACAAGGAACTGACGTCCATCCTGCGGTACCGCCTGGCGCCCAGCCGGAGGGAGCAGGCCATCCCGGTCGCCGATGCCACTCCGAGTTCGGCAGCACGCGGGCGCTTCAGAGTTGACCTCGAGCGCGCGCTGGCCCCGCTGCCCAGTGCCGTTCAAGAGACTGCGCTGACGCTGTTTTGGTACTCCACGGTCGAAACCGCTGAGGTGCTGGGCTGCTCACGCCAGATTATCCACGTCCGAAAACGGCAGATTCGCGAAGCGCTCGACGCGGCCGGCATCGGGCCCTGCTACTTTGTCGCCGGAGGTGCCCAATGAGCGCCCAGCTCATGACCTCCACCTACAGCATGTGGTCGCTCTTTCGGAATTGCCGGAAGGCGGTGGACTGGCGTTACATCCAGCAGTTGGTCGGTCTGGAGCGCGATGGGAACCTCCACTTCGGCACCCTCGTCCACCAGTGCCTTGAGCTGTGGCACCAGTCCCGCGACCTCGGGCGCGTGCTGGAGCTCATCGGCACTCTCTGCCCTAACCGGCTGTATGACGAAGGCCAGCGCCGGGACTGGCACAACGCCACGGCTTTGATGAAAGCCTACGCGGCGCGGTATGCGGCGGAAGAGTTCGAGGTTGTGGAGCTGGAGAAGACATTCCAGGGGCCGATCGTCAATCCGGCCACTGGTGCCGCATCCCGTAGCTTTGTCCTCGCCGGCAAGGTCGACGGCATCGTGCGCATCGGCGACGACTACTTCCTCCTGGAACATAAGACCGCCGCGCAACTTGACGCCGATTACCTGGAGCGCTTGTGGACGGACTTTCAGATCACCATCTACGCCTTCTACGTGGAGCAGGCGATGGGCATAACCATCACTGGCATCCTCTACAACATCCTCGTCAAAGCGAAGCTCCAGCAGAGCAGGGGCGAGACCGAGGAAGAGTACCAGGCCCGCCGCGCGGAACTGCTGGCAAAGTCGAAGACCGGCAAGACGACCGCCAAGCGGAAGCTGCCGGAAACGGATGAGGAGTTCCAGGAGCGGCTCGCGGAAAAGTACACCGATCCGGCAATGCTCCACCGGGAAATCCTCTACCTCTCCCGCGACCGCTTCGACATACTGCGCAGCGAACTCTGGGAACTGACCCAGGCATACCTCGACGCCCGCCGCCGCGGCGTCTTCTATCAAAACACCGGCTTCTGCTTCAACTTTCACAGGCCGTGCGCGTACTTCGCGCTGTGCCGCTCGAACGGTAATCCCAACGTCATCGAGAACTTCTACCAACGGGTGGCGCCCAACGAGGAGGTGCGAGTGCTGCCCAACGATCCCACCGAGACCACTTTCTAAAAGGAGACTACGCAACCAATGCCGTTACCGACAACGAAAACTCAACCCAAGCCCGACCTCGCGGACCTAACCGTGCTGGTGTACGGGCAAACGAAAATCGGGAAGTCTACGCTCTGCTCGCAAGCCGATGGTGCGCTCTTCCTTGCCACCGAGCCCGGACTCAATGCCCTGGATGTCTATCAGGTGCCCATTCAGTCCTGGGAGGATCTGCGCAAGGCATGCGCCGAAATCGTCGAAGGCAATCACCCGTTCAAGACGGTGATTCTGGACACCATCGACAACGCCTACAAGTTCTGCACCGAATACATTCTGGCAAAGTTCAAAGTCGAGCACGAATCCGATCTTGGCTACGGGAAGGGCTACGCGCTGGTCAACAACGAGTTCCAGCGCGTACTCACCAAGCTCGCCTTCCTGCCCTACGGGCTGTTTCTCATCTCGCACGCCAAGGAGATGGAGGTGGACTCGCGCACCGGCAAGTACATGCGTGTGGTGCCGACGCTGCCGGACAAGGCGCGCAAGATCGTGCTCGGGATGGCCGACATGGTGCTGTTCTGCGATCTCGAAGCCATCACCGGCGAAAAAGGGGAGCAGAGCATGCGGCGCGTGATCCGCACCAAGCCCAGCCTTTACTACGAGGCCGGCGACCGCACTGGCCGACTTCCCGAGACGCTGGACCTCGACTTCGGCAAGTTCAAGGAGTGCTACAACGCGGCGACGGTAACGCCACCCTCGGCCAAGGCCGTGGAGCCCAGCCGTCCGGTGCAGGCAGCGGCAAAGCAGTAACTCATCACACCAGGAGAACAACACATGGCCAACAATTCGATCGATTTGACTCAGTTTGACGACGACTTCCGGAGTGAAACTCCGGCGGAGCTCTCGGACAGGGAGAGCGTTCCCGATGGGAAGTATCAGGTTGTTGTGGAAAAGGTGGAGATTACCGAGGCGCACACCACCGGTAACCCGATGCTGAAGTGGACGCTCCGCGTGATTGCGCCGAAGTTCGTCAACCGCCTCATGTGGCGCAACAGCGTCTTCACACCGAACACGTTGAAGTTCGTGAAGACCGACCTGCATATCTGCGGTCTGGACCTGGAGAAGCTGTCGGACCTGCCCAGGCATCTGAGCAAGCTGCTCGACGTGAAGCTGGAGGTCACCAAGAAGACCAAGGGCGACAACGAGAACATCTACTTCAACAGCCGCATCGTAAACGACCGGACGCCGAGCAAGTTCCGGCAGGAGGCGGGCGACGCTCTTGTCCCGTTCTAGCCCGGCGCTGGTCACGCTCATCGCCGACACAAGGGAGCAGGAGCCTTATTCGTTCGATCCCCGGCTGGTGCTGGTGGAACGCCGCGCCCTGACAGCCGGGGATTACTCGGTCGCAGGCATGGAGAGTGTGGTTGCCGTGGAACGGAAGACGCTCGACGATTTCGTCTCCACGGTGATTCACCAGCGCGCCCGCTTCCGGCGCGAACTCCGCAAGCTGGCCGGCTATCGCGCGGCCTGCGTGGTGGTCGAGGCAGGCCTTCTGGAAGTGCTGCAAGGACGCTACCGGGGTGGCGCCCATCCGAACGCCGTGCTCGGCAGCGCGCTCTCCATCACACTCGATTACCGCATCCCGGTGTTCTTCTGTTCCAGCCGTCAGGCGGCCTGTCAGTTTGTGCAGGCCTATCTGCTCGGCGCTCACGCGAGGTGGAATGCATGACGAAGTCCAAGGTGGCAGCCGCGGAAGTGAGGTCTTCCCTGCGCGGAATCGTGGAGGCGGTTTTCTACTCGGGCCCGACGTTCAGCGCCGGGCGCCTCCGTACATCGGAGGGTAATCTGATCACTTTTGCCGGAAAGGTGTTTGCCAGGGAGAATGATGCGGTTCGTCTGGAAGGCCAGTGGACCAACCATCCGAAGTACGGGCGGCAATTCGCGGCCGACTGCATGGGCTTCGATCAGGAGATGGATGCGGATGGGCTGGCGAACTTCCTGGCGAATCACCCGGATGTGAAAGGGATCGGACCGGCAAAAGCCCGGCTGATCGCCGACCATTTCGGCGCGCGCTTCGACGCGGCGATCCGCAGCCAGCCCGCAGCCGTGGCCGCAATCGCGAAAGTGCCGGTGGAGGCGATCCTGGATCTCCAACGTATCTGGATTGCCAACAGCGACTTCAACGCCGCCATGACCTACCTGTCCCGCTTCGGGCTCACACATCACCAGGTGACGACACTGGTGGGCAAATTCGGCAGCCAAGTCGTGCCGATCCTGGAGAACGATCCTTATGTGCTGATGCGAGAGATCACAGGCTACGGCTTCAAACGGGTCGACAAGATTGCCCGCAAGATGGGAACACCGAAGGATCTGCCATCCCGGATTCGCGCGGGGCTTCACTACAGCGTGCTGGCCGCGCTCGATGACGGCGACTGCTGGGTGGAATTCGAAGAACTGCTTGACCGCGCCAACACGCTGCTGGTGATGGACACGCTCGACAGCCGCGAGGAGATTGAAGGACATCTCGAAGCTCTGATTGCTGAGGGACGGCTTGTCTCGCAGCCGTTCGAGCGGTTGGTAGTTGCCGACCCGGAGATCCACCGCATGGAGATTGAACTCGCCGAAGTTCTGAAGACCGCCGGTCGGCCCAGCCCGCACGCTGTCACTGAGGTAGAGGATCTTCTCGACGCTGAGGGCGGCGAATTGAATCCCGAGCAGCGCGATGCGGTCGGGAACGCGCTCAGGTTTTCCATCTCGCTGATGACCGGCGGCGCCGGTAGCGGCAAGACATACGCGGTATCGACCATCGCCAGCATCGCTGAACGATTGGAATTGAAGATCGTGTTGGCCGCGCCCACTGGCAAAGCCGCCAAACGCCTCGAGGAAGTAGTTGGCCATGAGGCGAGCACGATCCATCGCCTGTTGGGCTTCAACGGCAACACGTATTCGCGGGACGCGCTGAATCCGATTGAAGCGGACATCCTGGTGGCCGATGAAGTGTCGATGATGGACGTCCCACTTGCGTGGCGGTTGTTCCAGGCGGTGGATCGCACGCGCACCGCCGTGGTTCTTGTCGGGGATCACAACCAGTTGCCGCCGGTGGGACCGGGTAACATCCTGCGAGACCTGGTGCGGTCCATGGCGATTCCAACCACGGTACTCACGCGGATCATCCGCCAGGCCGGTGTTCTGAAGGAGAACTCCACGGCCATCCTCGACGGCGAGGTGCGGCCCACGTCGGATTCGTGTGTCGGCGCACGTCGGCCCTGGTACGTTATCGACAAATTCACGGACCGCGAGGATGTTCGCCGGATGCTGCTGCTCCTCTTCCAGGAAGTGCTCCAGGAACGGCTCGGCTACGACTTGATTCGCGAGGTTCAGGTGCTCACGCCGACGCACAAAGGCTCGCTCGGCACAGTCGAGTTGAATATCGAGTTGCAGCGCCTCTTGCAACAAAAGCTGTTCTGCGTCGCTGTGCCTACCGTCGAGCCCGGCCACCGCGCGCGGCCATATCCGGGTGACAAGGTGATCCAGACGAAGAACGACTATGAATTGGGCGTCATGAACGGCGCGATGGGCGTCGTAGTTGACGCCACTCAGGACGGCAGCCTCTCCATCGATTTCGATGGCCGGCGGATAGAAATCAAGAGTGGCAGCGATGCGCTCGGCAATATCCAATTGGCCTACGCGACCTCGATCCACAAAGTGCAGGGATCGGAATTTCCCTGCGCGGTCGTGATCGCCCACAAGTCGCATTCCTTCATGCATCACCGCAATCTGCTGTACACCGCGGTAACGCGCGCGAAAGACTCCGTGATTCTTCTCGGGGACCGGTGGGGCATCGACAACTGCGCCGCCAAACGCCAGGTAGACCGCCGAAACACCTTCCTCTCCTTCCTACTCCACCCGGAGACACGGCAGTGACAGCGCCTCCGGTAGATGTCCACACTTACTACCGGCAGGTGACCGATGTGGACATCGGCGAGATCGCCCGCGAACTGCTCGGCGATCGCATCACGCAGGAATCGCGGCAGACCCTTTTCTGCGATTGCCCGAACCACCGGAGCCAGTCGCACCGCTCGCTTCATGTCTGGCTCGACAAGCAGGGCTGGTTCTGCCACGCCTGTAGCATCGGCGGCGATGTACTGCAGTTGGTCGAGTTCGTCCGGTTCGGCGTGGTCACCCGCGGGCAGTCTGGCTCCATGCCGGATTCCCACCGTCAGGCCCGCGACGTTCTGGCGGCACGCGTTCGACTGCCGCCGCTGTCGAAGTTCGCTTCGGGCAGCCCGGAACAGGCCGAGGAAGCTCACCAGCTCACGCTTCGCGTCCGTGAGGCGCTGACCGCGTTTGCAGACGTGTATCACCAGCGCCTGGTCGGAAATCCGGAAGTCCTCGCCTGGTTTCGGGGGAAATACGGAATCAGCGAGGAGACGATCAGCCGGCTCCAGATCGGGTACGCGGAAAATGGCGCGCCTAGCGTGGCGCGAACGTTGATGGACGGGCCCGGCGCCTTCACCATGCGCGAACTGGCGGCCACTTCCGTGTTCCGGCCCACGGCGCAGGACGGGCTGGTCCCCTTTTTCGATGGCCGGATCGTCTTCCCATATTGGAGTCGCGGGCACGTCGTCTTCATGATCGGACGGAGCACGCCTTGGACACCGGATCACGAATGGGAGAAGTCGAAGTACAAGAAACTGGCGATCCACAACGACCGAAACAACAGCCACGTTTCGCCGTACATCCGGAACGACGTCCTCTACAACGAGGATGTGCTGCTCGCACGACCGGAGCGGGTCATCATCACCGAGGGGGTGACGGACTGCATTTCCCTGATGGAGCACGGATTCCCTGTGGTATCGCCGGTAACGGTGCAGATCCGCGAGGCCGACTGGGAGCGGCTGCTGCCGAAACTCGCAGGCGTGAAGACCGTCTACATCTGCCAGGACAACGAAATATCCGAGGCCGGCATGCAGGGTGCGCTGAAGACGGCGCGCATCCTGGCACAGCACGGAATCGCCACACGGGTTGCCGTCTTGCCGCTTGGCAAGAAACAGCAGGCCGCGCGCGAGACGCTCGCCAGTCTGCCTGTCGGCAGCGCCGAGGCCGACGGGTTGATGGCCGACGCGAAGATCGATGTCAACGAGTTCTTCGCGTCCGGCAAGATGGCGGCCGATTTTGAAGCCATCCTCGCGACCGCGCAGACGCCGCTCGAACTGGCGATCTCGAAACTCAGTACCGAGATCCCGGATGCTGATCTCAGCCGGTTGCTCAATCCGATCCTGTCGGAGGTTGGCCGGCTCGATCCCATTCAGCAGGACTGGCATCTCAGGTTGATCCAGACGCGATGCGGCAAGGTCCGAATGCCGGTCGCCACGTTGCGGAAGCAGTTGAAGGTGGTTGAGATCGCCCGGCCAAAAAAGAAAGGCGGCGGCGGGTCTGGCGCAGGCGGCTTCCAGGATGCTGCAGCTGCGGAACCGGACGGTGGAACCGTGTCACCGCCGCTGCGAAGCATCCAGGTCAACAACCGGCAATTGCGGGATATTATCGCCGATTCCTGGACCGCCATCCATACCATCAATGACGCCAAGGGGCCGGACGGAACTGAGCGGCCATTCCTTTTCCAGAACGGCGGGGCCTTGGTGCGAATCGCCGGCACGGGTGCCCAAACGAGAATTGAGGCTCTCGGCGACACGGCAATGTACGGAATCCTGGCCCGGAGCGCCAACTGGCACAACGTGACGGAGGAGGCGGTCACCGCCGCTCCGCCCTCGCGAGACACCGCACGCGACATGCTGGTAAACCCGGATCCGGGCCTTCCGCCGCTCGATTCCGTGGTTCGCACCCCGACTTTCGGGAAAGACGCCACGCTGATCACTGCCTCCGGTTACCACCGCAGGGACGCGCTCTGGATGTTCCCTGATGACTCCCTGGACATCCCGGAGGTCCCCGCCAAACCCACACGCGAACAGATCGCGAGAGCCAGAACGCTGCTTGTGGATGAACTGCTCGTGGATTTCCCTTTCGTGAGGGACTCGGACCGCGCCCATGCCATTGCCGCAATCCTTCTCCCATTTCTACGGCGCATGATCGCCGGCCTCGCTCCGATTCACCTGATCGAAGCTCCCACTCAGGGCTCCGGTAAGGGGCTGCTGGCCAGCTTGATCAGCATCGTTTCAACCGGTTTGGCGGCCGAGGGCCGGACCGTGCCGGAGAACGAAGACGAAGTCCGGAAGATGATCACCGCGGAGTTGGTCACGGGTCGCCCGATCATTCTCCTCGATAACCTTAGCGAAAAACGGGTGCTGGAGTCGTCCGCGCTGGCGTCGGTGGTGACCGTGCCGTATTGGACGGACCGCCTCCTGGGCGAATCCGAGATGTTGCACCTTCGCAACAATGCTCTCTGGCTGATGACCGGGAATAATCCGCGGTTGTCGGCTGAACTGAGCCGGCGCTGCATCCGGCTGCGCATCGATCCGCGAATCGACATGCCGTGGCTGCGCGGCGGATTCAGGCACCCGCTGATTACCGAATGGGCACAGGAGAATCGTTCGGCGCTCGTGCATGCCGCGCTCACGCTGATTCAGGCCTGGATCGCGGCCGGAAGGCCGTTGCACGAAACACGCCTGGGGTCGTTCGAGAAATGGTCGGAGGTCATGGGCGGCGTGCTGGACGTCGCGGGAATTCCCGGCTTCCTTGGAAACCTGAACGAGTTGTACGAGGCGTCCGACGGCGATGGCCAATTGTGGCGGGAATTCACCGGCGCATGGTGGGACGCATTCCGCGCCGAGCCGAAGAAAGTCAGCGACCTGACCCAGTTCTGCGAAGAGCGCGACCTGATGTTGAACGTGCGTGGTGATGGGTCGGCACGCTCGCAGCAGACCCGGCTGGGCAAGGCGCTGGCCACGAAGCGGGATCGGGTCTTCAACGGGCTTACTGTGAGGCGGATCAACCAAGGCAAACACAAAGGCTCCATCTTCTATGCTCTTGAGACGGCCAACAGCCCTGAGAGGAATTCTCCGCACGGTCCGGACCTCCTGGAGTTGTTGGATGGGGACGTTGACGCCGATGGTGGGGACGTTGGGGACCTTGCGGAAAAACGTCCCCATTCGCTCGGCCCAATAGATCCAATCACTTGCAGGCAATTTGGGGACGTTGGGGACGTTGGGGACCTTTTTCCAGCTTCCTCACGCGAGGAAATCTCTCTCACACACTCGTGCACAGATACGTGCGAGAGCGGCGCGCATATAAAGGAGAGCCCGGAAAACGTCCCCAACGTCCCCATCGCTCCCGTAACAGAAACAAAACAAACAGATTCAGTCATGGGGACGTTTAGCGCCAACGTCCCCATCACGTCCCCACAACGTCCCCAACCTGGAAACCGCGGTGCGGTTGACCTGGCCAAGTTGCCGGAGACTGCCGCCACGGAACCTCCATGATGCGGGCCATCGCCATCCATGAGGATGTCAGGCACTCGCATTCAACCAGGAGAGAAACGATGACCACGGTATTGACGGAGCAGTGTGCCAAGCCGGCCGCGCACGCGCCGGTTTGCGACTCGCCGGATTGCCTGTTCGTGTCTACTTCCCTCGCGACGTGGACGACAGCGAACCCGGAGCAGTTCGCGCGCGACTTCCAGATCAACGACACGGTGTACCGGAGGATCGATCCCGAGTATTACGCCTGGCTGCGATCACGCATGGCCGTTGCCAAGAAGGCCGCCACCGCCGGCCATCTCCCTCCGGACGCGTTTGAAGATTTGCGCGTGCGGTTCAACGCCGTGCACGAATGGGCGGTCAAGTATTTTGGAGAGGCCCAACTGCTCGCCGCGGTGCGGACATTTAGTTCGTGCGAATACAAGCCGCCGCTGCCTGAGGAGTTCGATCGCACGAAGCCGGTCGAACCAGTCTCCGCGAGAACGAACCCTGAATCCGAGCGGCGCGCCCGTGCGCGCGGCCTCGTCGATGAAATCCGGGACCAGGCGCTGGCGCTGGGCTGGACCATGGAAAGCCTGTACTTCTGCGATGGCTACGAACGCCGGCCCATCGCCGCGCGTTACGGCGTGGCATGCTACATCGGGGGCGAGCACCGGATTGGTGAGGTCACCCGGCAGTCCATCGAAATTATCGGACCGTCACCCATGGAGACACGCTCGCGATTCTATAACCCGGATGTCGAGCAGCCTTGGATTGTCCGCATCAATCCCGAGGGAAAGTGATTGTTTGTGTTTACACATTTCCCGCGCCTTGCGTATATTTACATCGAAGGCTAGGTTCGATAGGCAAGCGCGCGGCGCACCCTCCGAAGGATCACTCCCCAAGTAATACCGAGAGACGGGACTCTCGTAAAACTCCTTCCCTCTCTTGTGATACCCGAAGTGTGCCCAAATGACGCCCGCCGAACAAATCCCCTACTACGCACCCGATGGAAGGTCGATGGGTTTTCGCTCCATCGATGCCGCGAGGCGCCTGATCGAAGGCGGCTACGTGAAGGCTTCCTACGGGCGCAAGGGACACCTGAAGGCGATCTGGCTGCAGCAGGAGGACGGTAGCAGTCCGGTCGAGACCCACGCTCGGGCGGGCACCCGGTACAGCTTCCTTCAAAACCTCGACAACGGCAGCCGCTGCTGGAAGCTTCGCCGGGTCGATGGGCGTGACGACGACGGCGTGCTGGTGAGCACGCGCGGTGTCTTCGTGCAAGTCGTGACGGATTGTCTGGTCGGATGAAATGAAGCAACGGAAGAAACAGATCGGCGGGCGGTACCTCGCTCGCGTTCGTGGGGCGCTCTATGGCGGCCAGACGCGCCGGCGTCTGCCGGTGGACCAACCGGCGGACCCGGAGGCAGACGGCGCGACAGGGGCCACCCCGGCGCGAACGGGTGGCATCAGACGCCAAACGGGCACGCCGGATCGAATTCTGGGTCCTCCCCGGCGACTTTTGCCAGCGGGTGGAATGGTGGCACAAAGTCTCTAGTTAGTTGCACTTATTCAGGTGGTCACGGCAGGTGGTCACCCCCGGGTCATCCCAGGGTTCCCATGATCTACGGCAGCGTTTGTTCAGGCATCGAGGCCGTCACCGTCGCGTGGGAGTCGCTGGGATTCAGACCGGCCTGGTTCGCTGAGATCGATCCGTTCTGCTCGGCGCTACTGGCGCATCGCTACCCCGACGTGGAGAACCTTGGCGACTTCACCGCGATCCAGGACATTCGCAGTCCAATCGACGTTCTGGCCGGAGGAACTCCTTGCCAGTCCTTCTCCGTCGCGGGAAGACGAGGCGGCCTGGAGGATGCGCGTGGCAACCTGGCCATCGAGTTTTGCCGCCTTGCTGGCCGGCTGCGGCCTCGGTGGATCGTTTGGGAAAACGTCCCCGGTGTGCTGTCTTCGAACGGCGGGCGGGACTTTGGCTCCATCGTCGGGGCGCTGGCGGAACTCGGGTATGGTTGCGCCTGGCGAGTGCTGGACGCTCAGTTCCTCGGAGTGCCCCAGCGACGCCGTCGCGTCTTCGTTGTCGGACATCTTGGAGACTGGCGGCGTGCCGCGGCGGTACTTCTTGAGCGCGAAAGCCTGTGCCGGGATACTCCGGCGCGCCGCCAAGCGCGGGAAGAAGTTGCCGGCTGTCTTGGAGGCGGCACTGGCGAGCGTGGCTGGTGCAACGACCTCGACCGTTCCGGAGTATTCGTGTCCATGAGCCTCAACGCGAAGGGCGGCAGTGGGCGCATGGATGGTGAGAGCGAAACGTTCGTGGCCCACACGCTACGGGGCGAAGGCTTCGACGCCAGCGAGGACGGCACCGGACGCGGCACCCCGCTCGTTCCGACGGCATTTTCGTCGAAGGACCACGGAGCCGACGCTGGCCCACTCGCACCCACGTTGCGCGCGATGACACACGACCGCAGCCATGCCAACGCAGGCGGCCAGGTCGCCGTGTGCTTCGAAAGTCGCGTTGCGCGAAACGGAAGAGGAGGTCCATCCGAGCTTGTGCCACCGCTCAAGGCGCAATCCGGTGGTAGTGGCCGAGGCGATGGTGCTCCGCTCGTCGCGGGAAGCGGGTCCGTGGCGGTCAGACGATTGACCCCGCGCGAATGTGAACGCCTGCAGGGACTGCCCGACGATTACACGCTGATTCCGTATCGAGGGAAGCCCGCCGCGGACGGTCCGCGGTACCGGTCGATTGGAAACGCGATGGCGGTTCCGGTGATGCGGTGGATAGGCGAGCGAATTCAATTGGTGGACAGTATCCGTGGTTGAAGCCAGCATCACGCCCGCGATGGCGCGGCACATTGAGATATGGCCCACCGACCGACTGGTGCCGTACGCCAAAAACGCGCGCGCGCACTCTCCAGAGCAGGTAGCGCAGATCGCGGCGTCCATCGTGGAGTTTGGATTTGTGAATCCGATCCTCGTCGATTCCACGGACGGGATCATTGCCGGCCACGGACGCCTACTGGCCGCTCGCAAGTTGGGTCTTGCGGAGGTTCCGGTGGTAGTGCTTGGCCACCTCAGCGAGATTCAACGGCGGGCCTACGTCATCGCCGATAACCAGCTCGCGCTCAACGCCGGGTGGAATGATGAGCTGCTCCGCGAGCAGATGTCGTCGCTCGGCG
>SXGR01568112.1_pt1 | contig 16182 bp, 19 predicted proteins | sample 3174711 | NCBI WGS metagenome assembly SXGR01 (sample SAMN11356860, study PRJNA531348) | freshwater metagenome | isolation source: freshwater sample F1-60 | place: China: Fuxian Lake, Yuxi | collected 2017-12-25
ACGACGATCGCCGACCTTGCGGTAGCGACCGGCTGCGGCCAGATCAAGACCGGCGCGCCGTCCCGCTCCGATCGGGTCGCCAAGTACAACCAGCTGCCGCGGATCGAAGAGGCGCTCGGTGATCGCGCCGTCTACCCGGGGCGCTCGGTCTTCCGCAGCTAGCGCCAGCGCAGCGTTTCAGCCCCGGAAAATTACTTGGAAGGAGTTCCGCCGGCGGCCGCGAACGTGCGCTTATGACTACTCGCAGCGCAACCGTCCGCCAGCGCCCTGAACATCGCCAGCTGCTGCCGCGGCCGCGGCTGATTGAAGGTCGGCCGGCAGGCGCTAGCGGCATCCGCTGGGATCGGATCACTCGCTTCCTCGTGCTTGGCGTCTGTCTGCTGGTGCTGCTGCTTTACGTGCAGCCGTTGGTGGCGATCTTCTCGACGCGGGGTGAGGCGGCCACGCGCAAGAGCGAGCTAACAAAGCTTCAACGCGAGAACACCGCACTGACCGGCCGAGTTGAGGCGCTGAAGAGTCCGGCCGCCTTGGAGCGTGAAGCAAGAAGACTGGGGATGGTCAAGCCGGGCGAGAAGGCTTACGTGATTAAGGGGCTGCCGGACAGCCCTTAGTGCAGCGGCGCTACTCTGCGCCGCGTGCCATTCGAAACAGCGATTGAGCAGTGGCGCGAAGGTGAGCGCGTCCTCGCCGCCGCGTCGCCAGAGCAGCAGCCGGCGCTGCTGCGCGTAGAGGAGGCGCTGGTAGCCGAGCTGCGTCGCAGGCTCGGCGGCGCCTTCACCATCGACGAGCTGGTCGAGTTCTATGAGCAGGGCAACTCCTGGTGTATGGAGCTTGCGCTGCGGTTGGAGCCGGAGATGCCAAGCGCTTGGGATGCGCGGATCGCCGACGCCGCCTACGCCCGCTACGCCCGCGGCGCCATTGATTTTGCTGGCGGCCGGCGGCTTGAGCAGAAGCCGTAGCGCGCGCGGCCGGTCACTCGTCGTCGGCGCGGCGGATCACGATTCGGTCGGCTTCGACGGTCACCGTGACTGAGCGCTTGCCGGCCCAGTGCTCGGCGTAAACAGCGTTCTCGGCGATCGCCGGGTCGAGCCAAAGGCCGTAGCCCTCTTCGCCGTGGTCGAAGCTGCCTTCGAGCGTCTTTGCCGCGCTGCGGCGCCCGCGGCCACCGCGACGGCCGCGGCGCGAGCGGCTTGATCCGTCGCCGTTGGCGTCGTCGCCGTCCTCGTCCGAATCAGCATCGTCGGGATCCTCTTCTCCGGCGGCGATCCGTTCGGCGCGCAGCCGCGCCTCTTCCTCCGTAGCCTTTGCTTGCTCGGCTTCCTCGATTTCGAGCGCGGCGGCCACTTGTGCGTCATCGGCGGCGCGCAGATCAACGACCTCATCGAAGCCGGCGATGGCGCCCTCGGAACTCGTTAGCTCGAACTCCTGCTTAAAGGTTTCGAGCTGCGCTACCGGCACCTCAAGTTGATGAGCGATCCATGCGTCGGTGCGGCCTTGGCCCACCCATACGCGGATTTGATTGAGTTGTGGTTTCAAAGATTTTCTAGCCATCAGGCGCCTGACCCTAGCGGAGCGGCGAGCCTGCACGTCGGCCGGCGCAGCGGCCGGGCAGCGAAACACGCACTTGCGGTCGGGCGCGCGGCGCTGGTAGGTTTGCGCTTCGGGTCGGTGATCAGGCGAGGGGAATTGCGATGTTGGTTCTGTCGAGAAAAACGAATCAGAGCATCATGATCGGCGATGAGATTGAGATCACGGTTCTCTCGGTCTCCGGCGAGAAGGTTCGCCTTGGCGTCAAGGCGCCGCGCGAAGTGCCGATATATCGCGATGAGGTTTACGTGCAGGTCAGTGGGGAGCAGCGCAAAGCCGATCCGGCGCGCCCTATCCCATAACGATGTAGAGCGTTTCAAACATCGCCACCGTGACAATGACGGCGGTGGCGATCAGCAGCAGCACGAGCATCGCGAAGCGCAGCGTGCCGTGGCGGTGCTGGCGCTCAAGCCGCCGGACTCTGATGCGCTTTTCGGCGCGATGGTTGATCTCGCGACGACGGGCGCGGTCGGCACGAATCTCGGCACGGAACTTGGCCTCAAAGTCGCGCAGACTTCGACGGAGGTGGGTAGCCATCGAGGGCGATATTAGCGGCAGCGCCCCCACAGGCCGAGCCCTGCGCGGCGGGCGCGATTGCGTAATTGTGCGAATTCGCCCGCGTGGCTGGTGTTTGGCGGGAATACGCGCGCGTCGGCAAATCCACGCCCAACTAAATCTGCGTTCACAAACAGCTCTTGCCCAGCACCGTTCTTGCGGTAAACGTAGGCCAACAGGCGCCCGTAGCGGTCGCGCGGCTCGGTGCCGACGACTAGGCGGATGGCGCTGCCAGTTGGCAGCAGCCGCTCGTTCTCATCGCTGGCCTCGGGGCCGAAGCAGTCAACCTCGGCGTTTGGTTTAACGCTCTCAGGAGTGTCGATCCCGATGTAGCGCACGCGTTCCTCGCGGCCGCCGAGGTTGGCGACGATCGTGTCGCCGTCAACGATCCGTGAGACGGTGGCGTTGATCTCCTCGCCCGGCTCGGCTTCGCTGCCACCGCAGCCAGCGGCAGCGAGCAGCAGAGCTGCGGCGATCGCTGCGCAGGCTGCCCTGCGGTATCTACGGCCAGACGAGATCACCGCCCGACGTTATCGCCGCTCAGCGGGCCGTCGCGGCGGCGCGCCACGTTTGCTCCACTCTTGGGGCAATGCTGCGCGCCTTCGCGCTGGCTCTGCGTGCTTAAGCGATCGTTACGTCGTCTGAGAGGTAGACGTCCTGCACTGCGTTGAGGATCTCAACGCCCTCGTTCATCGGCCGCTGGAAGGCTTTGCGGCCGGTGATCAGGCCAGTGCCGCCGGCCCGCTTGTTGATCACGGCGGTCGTTACGGCTTCGGCCTTGTCGCTGTCGCCGCCGGAAGCACCGCCGGAGTTGATTAGTCCTGAGCGGCCCATGTAGCAGTTGGCAACCTGGTAGCGGGTGAGGTCGATCGGGTTGTCGGTCGTCAGCTTGTCGTAAACCAGCGGGCTGGTCTTGCCGTAGGAGACGCCGCCCTCGTTAAGTGCCAGGTAGCCGCCGTTGTTCTCCGGCAGCTTCTGCTTGATGATGTCGGCTTCGATCGTCGTGCCGATGTGGTTGGCCTGGCCGGTTAGGTCGGCGGAGACGTGGTAATCGGTGCCGTCGACGACGAAGGCGCTGTTGCGCAGGTAACACCACAGCACAGTGAACATGCCGAGCCGGTGAGCCTCTTCGAAGGCTGCCGCAACGTCGACGATCTGGTGGTGCGACTGCTCCGAGCCAAAGTAGATCGTCGCGCCGACGCCGGCCGCGCCGATCTCGAAAGCGCGCTGCACTGAGGCGAACATGATCTGGTCATACGTATTCGGATAGGTCAAGAACTCGTTGTGGTTGAGCTTCACGATGAAGGGAATGCGGTGCGCGTACTTGCGCGAAACGGCGCCGAGCACGCCGACCGTCGAAGCGACCGCGTTGCAGCCACCCTCGATTGCCAGCTCGACGATCTTGCCGGGATCGAAGTACTCAGGGTTGGGGGCGAAGCTGGCCCCGGCAGAATGCTCGATTCCCTGATCTACCGGAAGGATTGAGAGGTAGCCGGTGCCACCAAGGCGGCCGTGGTCCCACATCTGCTGAAGGTTGCGCATCACCTGGGCGCTGCGGTCACTTTCGGCAACGATCCGCTCGTTGAAGTCAGGGCCGGGCAGGTGCAGCATCGAAGCGTCGATCGTCGTGCACTTGTGATCGAGCAGCATCTTGGCGTTGTCGCCGAGCAGTTCTTCTATCTGGGAAGAGGTCATTGATTCAGTGGCCACGTCAGGTGTCTCCGTATTCGGTAGCGGGAAACCAGCTTGTTGAAGCGTAGCCGCGATCCGCGCTCGCTGTCGTCAGCGCCAGCGGGCTAAGATCGCAGCCCCGATGCCTGAAGCCCCTGATCTGTTCGTTGTCTGCCGTTCCTGCGGAGCTGAGGTTTCCAAGTACGTGACCGAATGCCCCTACTGCGGCGCGCGGACTCAGCAGCGCGCGCCAATGATTGCGCGTGGCCAGATCGCCGCCAGCGGCACCAAGCCAAAGCGGCAACGGAAGCGTCGTCAACGCTCGCGGCGCACTGATAGGGCGCCTGGCAAGCCGCTCGTTTCAGCCACGCTCGCTGCGGCCTGCGCGATCGGTGCCGTTCTAATTGTGCCGGGAGTCGTGTTGGCCAGCGAGGTAGGGGTCGTCGGGCAGCTCGACGGCCAATGGTGGCGCTTAGCCACGGCCTCCTTCTTCGCCGACAACCTCTGGTACACCGCCGCCAGCGTTGTAGCAATCGCCTTGTTCGGCGGACTGATCGAACGTGAGCACGGACCGTTTGTCGCTGGCGGCTGTTTCGCGATCTGCGCCGTCGGCGGAATGGCGGCCGCGGCTGGCCTAGAGAGCATTCCGCTCGCGCTCGGCGGCAACGCCGCGGCGCTAGGGCTGCTCGGCGCGTGGGTCATAACGCCGGTGCTTCAGACGCGGCGTGGCGAGCAGCCTTCGGTTGATCTGATTGGCACCGCGGTATGCGCCGCAGTGCTTCTGTTGATGCCGCTCGCGGCCGTTGAAGCGAGCTCTACGGCAGGCACCACGGGGCTCATTCTTGGCTTGCTCGCCGGCACGATTCTTGCGCGCCGGTAGGCTCTTGGACGATGGCTGAACACCGTTACAGCGCTGAGCAGGTAGATGCAGCGGTCACTGCGATCGCCGATGGCGGACGTTTCGCTAACGCTCAGGAGGTAGTCACCCACGCCGCCCCTGGGCTGCAGCAGATTCTCGGCGCGGCGCTTGATGCCGGCGGCTTCTTCGATTCAGCCCATCAAGGTGAGATTGCCCGCGTCGCTGCGATCACCGACGATCAGCAGCGCCGCGTTGCGCTCGCAGAGCTGGTCGCTGAGGAATCAAGACTGGCGATGCTGATCGGCGTTGCCGTCGGGTTGGCGCTGGCCGACGAACTTAGAGCAGCCAACACGGACGAGGGGAGCAACGAATGAGCGGTGTTCGCGTCAATTATTTAGGCCACTCGGCCTTCTCGATCGAGCACGACGGAACGAACGTTCTCGTCGATCCGTTTCTTACAGGCAACCCGAAGGCGACCGCCGATGCGGCTGAGGTTGAGGCCGACGCGATCCTCTTGACGCACGGCCACAGCGACCATCTCGGCGACACCGCGGCGATCGCCTCACGCACCGGCGCGCCGATTGCGGCGATCGTTGAGATCGCCGCCGAGCTAGCCGAGGAGCTTGGTCCAGAGCACGTGATTCACGATCCCAACCTCGGCGGCACAATCACCTTCGACTGGGGCTGGGCGCAGTGGGTTCCAGCTTGGCACACCTCGACAACGATGCGCGGGACGATCAACACGCCTGCCGGCATTGTGATCAACATTGGCGGCAAGACGATCTATCACCTTGGCGACACGGCACTCTTCAGCGATCTGGCGCTGCCTGGCCAACGCCACTCGATCGATCTCGCCTTGATCCCGATCGGCGGTCACTACACGATGGATCGTCACGACGCGGCCCGTGCCGCGACGCTGGTCGGCGCGCCGCTGGTGGTGCCGATTCACTACAACACCTTCCCACCGATCGAGACCGACGCGGCAGCCTTTGCCGATGCCGTCGCCGCCGAAGCGAATGCGACCGTAACGGTGCTCGACCCAGGGCAGAGTTTGGAACTGAAATGATCACCGCCTTCGTCCTCGTTGAATCGGAGCGCACGGCGCTGGCCACGCTCGGCCGGAAGCTGCAACAGATCGACGGTGTTGCCGAGGTGTACTCGGTGACGGGAGCCTGGGACTTCGTAGCGATCGTGCGCGTTGAGCGCCACGAGCAGCTCGCCGAAGCGCTTGCTGAGAATGTCGCCGCCCTCGAAGGCGTCAGTCGCTCGCAGACGATGGTCGCGTTTGATGCGTTCACCGACCTAGACCTCGATCGGCTCTTTGCTGACGGGTCCTGAGCGGCGACTACGCTGGGCTGCGATGAGCTCGATTGTCCGCCCGGAGTTCGGCGAATCACTACCGACGAAGCTTGGCCCCAAGTGGCGCGCGCTTGGGCGGCTGCCGCGGGCGCTAATTACTGGCGTTGCGGCCGCAGTTCTGTTGGTGATCCTCGCTCTGCTGCTCGGCGTCGGCTCGCCGACGAAGAAGGTTGAGGTTGGCGCTCCGGTTGCGTTCCAACTCAGCTACGACGGCGATCTGCTCGGGCAGCGGCTCACCGTCGGCCGCGAATCGCTGCGGCTCGAGACGCCTGCCGGCGTTGCAGCGAGGCGCAGCTTCACCGTCCAGCCGCTCTTCCTGCGTGCCTATGAGGGGTCGGTGGCGGGAGTGCTGCCGCTGCGCGCTGAGAAGATCACTGCTCAGCTTGGCGCCAGTGATCGGAGCTTCGCGACAATTTCGGAAGGGCCAGTGCTACTCGAGGAGCAGCCCGGCTACGAGATTCTCTACCGCTTTATCCGCGCTGGGCGCAGCTTCTACGGGCGGCGCGTGCTGCTCTTCCCGACCAAGCCCGGCGCCCGCGCCGGCGTTGAAGTGACGATGATCGCGATCCGCGGGGCCGGCGCGCTGACAGCGCAATCGATCGCGCTGCAGCCGCCGCTGCGTGAGCCGCTTCAATCGCTCGTCGTCGGTGACTGAGCTTTAGGCGGCCGGCGAAACCGCGCTCGGCGCGTCGTCGCCGCTTGTTTCGCGAAGCTGCTGCGTGGTTGGCTCGGTGGCTGGTGCGACCGGAGCGTCGGGGACCGGCGGGGTGTCGGTGATCGGTGGCGCCTGCGGGGTGTCGGTGATCGGTGGCGCCTGCGGGGTGTCGGTGATCGGTGGGGCGATCACCACGTCATCGTGGTGCTCCTCAGGGACAACCGGCACGGCCACGGGAGCGGGGTCAACCGGGAGTGGCGCTGCTTCGACGACCGGGGCGACTGCGGCGGCGACTGTCGGGACGGCGGCAACAGCCGGAGCAGGCTTGGCTGCTGCTTCAACCCTCGGCGCCGGCGCGATTGGCGCTGCGGCAACCGGAGTGCTCTGGATGATTGCGGCGGCAGACTCGCGCTTGGGCTCAGCGGTTGTAGCGTTATTGACGCCGACGGCGCCGGTCGTAACGATCGCGGCGGCGGCGACCGTTGCAGCGGCCTTCGTCGCGACCGAGCCAACGGCGCCTGAGAGCAGCCCGCCGCCAGCGGTAACGGTCGCCGTTGAGCCGGCGCTGGCAGTCGTGCCGATGTGAGCGAGAACGACCTTCTTGAGCACTAGCAGCGGCCCGATCGGCAGCAGCATCGCCAGCGCCTTGTTGTTCTGCTTCAGCGTTGCCTTAAAACCTTTGCAGCGTTCGCATTCGCGCGTGTGGCGGCGAACCGGGGGAGAGAGCTTCGTCAACCCTTCAGCAACTTCGGCGAGTTCAATCCGCGCCTCTTCGCAGGAGATCTGCCGCGCCTGCGCAGCTTCGGCGAGGCCGCCGCGGGCGCGAACCAGCAGCGACTTGACGCTCGGCACGGTTGTCTCCATCGCTTCGGCGATCTGGTCATAAGAGAGCGCGTCGATCTCGCGCAGCAGTAGCGCCGTGCGCTGCTGCTCCGGTAGCTCGCGCACGTCGCTCATCAGCTGGCGCAGGTCTTCGCGCTGGCTCACTTCATCCTCGGTCGTGCGGCCGTGGTCGGCGACGTGGTGGTCGAAGTCGTCAACGCCGATCGCGCTCTGGCGGCGCAGGTGGTTGAGCGAGCGGTTGCGAGCGATTCGGTAGAGCCAAGGCTTGACGTTGATCTCGCGCTCGTCGGCGATCATCGCGCTGTAGGCAGCGGCGAAACTCTCCTGAGTGATGTCCTCAGCATCTTCTTTCGATGCCAGCATGTGGCGCGTGAAGCCGAGGATTCGTGCGTGGTAACGGCCGACGAGAGCTTCGTAGGCGGACTGGTTGCCGCGGCGCGTCAGCGTGACCAGTTTCTCATCCGATTGGAGTCGCAAAAACGCGCTCGGGGCGCGAAGTCCTACAAGGTCGGATTGTGTGATTGCCGAGGCTTCCATTGATTTTTCAGACATACCAACACCGCTGGAGGCAAAAGGTTTCGTTTTTTTTCGCGCCCTCGAACTTCTTTTAGCCACAGCTACAGGCTAGTCTTCAGCGCCCGCCCGGGTGGCGGAACCGGTAGACGCGGCTGGCTTAAAACCGGCTGTCCCGCAAGGGACGTGGGGGTTCGAGCCCCTCCCCGGGCATAAATCGCTCCAAACTGGCTCAGTTGAGCTTGTCGAGCCGCTTCATCAAAGGAAGCGAATCGTATGGCTTGCCGCCCTTGTACCAACCCGGCGCGGTCCAAAGTTCGATGTGCAGATGGCAGCCGCTGGCGCGGCCGCTGTCGCTTACACGGCCAAGCCGCTGGCCGGCGAAGACCTTCGTTCCGACTTTGGCTGGCGAGCGCCCCTGCATGTGCATGTAGGCATAAGACTCGCCGTTGGCGCGCTGGACGACGATGTAGTTGCCCGCCGCCCCCTGGTTGGAATTGAACTGAACGACGCCGCTGGTCCAGGCCGCGAGCGGCGTGCCGCAGGCGGCGAAGTGGTCGGTGCCTTGGTGGCTGCGGTCGCCGCCGAACATCTGCGTCGCCGTGCTCGAGAGCTTGTGCGGCCCGCGGATTGGAAAGAACCCCTCGGCCAGTTCAAACTGGGTGTCGCTGCCGGCTTCGACCTTCGCGCTGGCACTGGCCAGCTCGTTGAGCCGCAGCACGTAGGTGCCGCTTGCGGCCGGCTCCTTACCGACGAAGCCATCCCAAGCTACGGCACCGTCGCCGGACTTAACGAGCGGCCAGCTGCGCACAATCTTTCCGGTCCTACCACTGACGGCTTCGACTCGCGCGCCAACCGCCGCTGCACTGCTCATTTGGTAAGCGAAGCGGGCCGCGCGCTTGCCGCCGGCGATCAGCTTCCTCGAACCGCTTGCGTCGTCAGTCGCGGGCAGCCCGGCAACAATCTTCACTGGCTGGGGAGCGGTCACGGCGCTGCCGATCGTGCCGCTGATGCGGACGGCGCCGCTCCTCGCGCGGCGTGGCACCGTGACAGTGATCGCGGCCGGCTGGGCCGCGCGAGCTGAAAGCTTGACGACGACGTTGTCGCGGCTGCCGCTGGAGCCGACGAAGGTGATCTGCTGCGCGCTTTGAAGATTGCTGCCGCGAACAGTCATCAGTTGCCCGGCGGAGCAGCTGCCGACGGGCTGGAGTGGGCAGGCAATCGATGAGATCAGAGGTTGGCCTGGAAGCTCAGCGCCGCCGGGGCCGCTCGCAGCGATCGCAACAGGTGCACCGAAGGCGAGCAGCACTAAAAAGGCGAGGAGGCCTCTGCGAAGCAGGGGGGAAGTTGAACGCTTGAAAACTTGCACTTGCTTTTCTGACCACTCTTATCTGTGCCTACGAGGTGAGCTGACGGGCTCGCGCTTTAAGAGTCTGCGCGGCGCTCCGAACTGCGAGCGCTTAGCCCCAACAACTTGGTTCCCCCGCTCGCGGCCGCACTGGGCGGACACGACTCGGCTGGTCGTTAACTCAGTAGAAGGTAGCGGGATGACCCCACGTACGGCGCCGGTGCGGGCGCCGCGGCACTCCCGATCGTCGGTAGGATTGGCCGATGAAAAGCGAAGCTGGCACAACGACAATGTTCCACGGCGGGCGCCTCGTAGCGCGGCGGCTGAAGCAGTACGGGGTTTCGAAACTGTTCACGCTCTCCGGCGGCCACCTCTTCTCGATCTACGACGACTGCCGCGACGAGGGGATTGAGATCGTTGACACGCGCCACGAGCAGGCCGCGACCTTTGCCGCCGAAGGCTGGGCCAAGGTCACGCGCCAACCGGGCGTCGCCGCACTCACCGCCGGCCCCGGCGTCACCAACGGACTCAGCGCAATCGGTTCGGCGCTGCAGAACCAGTCGCCGATCATGGTGCTCGGCGGCCGCGCGCCGGCGCTGCGCTGGGGGATGGGCTCGCTGCAGGAGATCGACCACATCCCGTTTGTTGCGCCGCTGACGAAGTTTGCCGCCACGGCCGAAAGCCCAGAGGCGATCTCAGGGCTGATCGACGAAGCGCTTCGAGCAGCGCTGGCGCCGCATTCCGGCCCGACCTTCATCGACTTTCCGCTCGACGTTGTTTTCTCCGAGGGCGAAGAGTCACCGCCCGCGCCGCCGCTCCCGGGCCCCGAGGCCGAGCCGGCAGCAGCGAGCGGCATTGACGAAGCGATCGCGTTGCTCGCCGCGGCTGAGCGCCCGGTGATCATGGCCGGCACGAATCTTTGGTGGGGGCACGGCGAGAAGGCGCTGCTGGAGCTAGTGGACGAACGGCGGATCCCCGTCTTCCTCAACGGCCTAGCGCGCGGCTGCGTCCCGGCAGACCACGAACTCTTCTTCGCCCGCGCCCGCGGCCAGGCGCTGCAGGAGGCAGATGTCGCGCTGGTGATCGGTGTGCCGATGGACTTCCGGCTCGGCTTCGGCGGATCCTTCGGCGAGGCGACGAAGCTGATCGTCGTTGATCGCGCCGAGCCGCTGCGCCTGAACCCGCGCGAGGTTGCGGCCGAGTGTTACGGCGGCGTCGCCGCGACGCTGCGCGCGCTGCGCGAAGGGACCGGCGGCCTTGAAGGCGCAACCGCGCCGTGGGTCACGAAGCTGCGCGAAGTCGAATACGAGAAGCGCGCCGCCGAAGTGCCTGAGCTTGAAGACGATCGCGCGCCGCTTCATCCGATGCGGATCTACCACGAGCTAAACAAGTTCCTTGACCGCGATGCGATCGTGATCGGCGACGGCGGCGATTTTGTCTCCTTCGCCGGTAAGGTGATCAACTCTTATCAGCCGGGCTGCTGGCTCGACCCCGGCCCGTTCGGTTGCCTTGGCTCGGGAACCGGCTATGCGCTGGCTGCGAAGCTCGCTTTCCCCGACCGCCAGGTAGTCCTAATCGTTGGCGACGGCGCCTTCGGCTTCGGTGGAATGGAGTTCGACACGCTCGCCCGCCACGGCGTCAACGTTGTCGCCGTGATGGGGAATAACGGCATCTGGGCGCTCGAGAAGCACCCGATGGAGTTCCTCTATGGCTACTCGGTCGCTGCTGAACTGCGGCCCGGAACGCGCTACGACGAGATCGTCACGACGCTCGGCGGCTACGGCGAGCTGGTTGAGAAGCCGGCCGACCTGCGCCCCGCGCTGGAGCGAGCCTTTGCCTCAGGCCTGCCAGCGCTCATCAATGTGCTGCAGGACCCTGACGTGATCTATCCGCGCAAGTCGAACCTCGCCTGAGCCGCGCTGCGCTAAAAGCTGGAGGCGGCGTCGAGCGCTACGCCATAGAGAATGTCGTGCTCGGAGACTTCGACCTCGTCAAGGCCGAAGGCTTCGATCACGCGGACGAGGATCTGCGTGCCCGCAAGAATCGCTGGCGCGCGGTCGGGGTGGAGGCCGGCAACTCCGCGCCGCTCTGCCTCGGGCATCGAAGCCATCCGCGCGGCAATCTCGCGGCAGCGCGCCAGACAGACGCGGTGGCCGTGGACTGCCTCTGGGTCATAGGGCTCAAGTTCAAGGTCGATTGCGGCCATTGAGGTGGCCGTGCCTGCGACGGCGATGATCGTCGTAACGTGCTCGCGCTCGGCCTGCGGCACGGCGGCGGCGAGGACCTCGTCGATTTCGGCGCTGAGCTGCTCGATCTCATCGGCGGTCGGTGGATCGTGGGCGATGTGGCGCTCGCTCTGGCGGACAACGCCAAGCTGGGTTGAAACGTGAAAGCCGACGCTGCGCCCGTGGCCGATGATCAGCTCGGTTGAGCCGCCGCCGATGTCAACGACGACGATCTGCTCACCATCGCCGGGATCGCGGCCGCTGGTTGCGCCGAGGAACGAGAGCTCTGCCTCCTGTTCGCCTGCAATCGCACGCGCGTCGAGCTGGTAGCGCTCAGCGACCTGCCGCGTGAATTCATCGCCGTTGGCGGCGTCGCGCGTGGCGCTTGTCAGCACGGCGCGGCGCTGGTCGGCGCCGCCAAGCTCTTCGATCATCGCCGAGTAGTCGCCCAGCGTGGCGAAGACGCGCTCCATCGCTTCCTCCGCTAGAACGCCGCTGGAGTCAACGCCAACGCCAAGCCTTGTGACCTCGCTGCGGCGCGCCAGCTCGGTGATTGAGCCGCCCTCAGCAACGTCGGCGAGCAGCAGCCGCGTCGAGTTCGTTCCGATGTCAACGACGGCGATCCTCACCGTTACGAGATTACGCTGATGGCGGCGCAGGCGCGGGCGTCGGCATCGGCTCGCCGGTCAGCGCTGCAAGCAGGTTGTCGGCGGCGCAGTTGCCCATCGCGGCGCGAGTGGTTGCCGTCGCTGAGCCGATGTGCGGCACGATCAGGCAGTTTGGAGCGTCGTAGATTGGGTCATCTGTCGGCGGTGGCTCAGGGTCGGTGACGTCGAGCGCGGCGCTACCGATCGTGCCCGCGTGGAGAGCCTCTATCAGCGCGGCTTGATCAACGACGCCGCCGCGGGTTGTGTTGATCAGCAAGGCATCTGGCTTCATTGCAGCCAGCGCAGCAGCGTCGATCAGGTGGCGCGTCTGCTCGTTTAGCGGGCAATGGATGCTGACGATGTCGGCCTCGGCCAGCGCGGCGTGAAGGTCGTCGCCCCGGCCTGCGAAGCTGATCTGCATCCCGAACGGCTCAGCGCGGTCGGCGACCGCTTGGCCGATCCGGCCGCGGCCGATGATCAGCAGCTTTGCGCCGCGCAGCTCGCGCCCAAGCCAACCTTCCGGCTCCCAGGTCTTCCAGCGGCCCTCGCGTGCGTCGCGCTCGCCTTCGGGAATGTTTCGCGCCGCTGCCAGCAGCAATGCCATCGTCAGATCGGCGGTTGCATCGGTCAGAACGTGCGCCGCGACGCCGACGAGAACACCGCGCTCCGCGGCGGCCGCCAGATCGATGTTGTCGCAGCCGACGGCGAAGTTGGCGACCGCCTTCAGCTGCGGCGCGCTGTCGAGCAGCTCGCCGTCAACGCGGTCGGTCAGCAGCGAAAGCAGGCCGTCGGCGTCGGCTACACCAGCCAGCAGCTGCTCGCGCGTCGGCGGCATCGAGCCTTCGTGAACGGTCACCTCGTGGCTCGCGTCGCGCAGCCGCTCGATCGCATTTCCCGGTAGTGACCGGGCTACAAAGATCTTCGCCATCGCGCGGCACAATACCTAGCGGGCGCTGGAAGGCAACCGCGACTGCGCGTTACTGCGATCTGTAATATTTTTGTTCATGGATATTAAGAGATCAGTTCTGTTGGGATTCTCTGCCGCCGCCGTTCTCGCAGCCGCCGCCCCCGCTGGCGCCGCCGCTGGCACGCTCAACTTTGGCTCAACGCCAGATCAGCAGCGCGCCGCTGGTGTAGCGATGGGCAAGGAGGCCTACACCTACGGCTTCCCGCTCAACGAGTTCAACCTGATCCGAAAAGCGGACCTCCAGCTGAGCGCACCTCTGAACGTGCTCGCCAACGCGCAGCAACTGGCCACGCCGGCAGCGCAGGGCGTCGTTGCTCCCAACACAGACACGCTTTACTCGCTCGCCCAGCTTGATCTTGGCAAGGGACCGGTCGTGCTGAAGGTTCCGAAAATGAACGGCCGCTATTGGACATTCGAGTTTGTTGAGCCCTACACCAACGTTGTCGGCTACATCGGCAGCCGCCTCAACGGCTTTGCTGGCGGAACCTGGGCGCTGCAGTGGAGCGGCGCGAAATCAACGAAGCCGCTGCCGAAGGGCGTCAAAGTCTTCAAGTCGTCTGCCCGTCGGCTTTGGGTGATCGGTCGCACGCTGGTTAGTGGCAAGCAGGACGAGGCGAAGGCAAAGAAGCTGATGGCGCAGTATCGGCTCGGCACTCTCGCCGCCCTCACAGCAGGAAAGGGCCTTTCCAAGCCGCGCAATCTGACTCCTGGACGGCCAAAGACGGTCGAACCGGCGGGGCTCGGATTCCTTGACCTGCTGAGCGCCGGAATGACCGATGATCCGCCGCCCGCGCGCGACGCCGAGATCGTTGCTCGGATGCGGGAGTTCGGTATTGGCGTGGGGCTAAAGCCGAGCACCGCGGGGTTGCCGGCGCCGGTGCTCGAAGGGCTGGCGGCCGGCGTTGACGCCGCTGCCGCGTCGCTTCCAACCGAGGCAAGGCTGCCGATCCTAACCGAGGCGAAGGAAAACGGCGGCTGGTTCAACCCCTCACCAAAGGTTGGCATTTTCGGGACCGATTATACGATGCGGGCTCGCGTCGCGTTGGTGGGAATCGGCATCAACACGGTCGATGAGTCGACCTACCCAACCGCTCTAACCGATTCCGCTGGCGAGATGCTCAACGGCGCCAACAACTACCGCCTGGTCTTCAAGCGCGGCAAGCTTCCGCCGGTCAAGGGTTTCTGGTCGGTGACGATGTACGACTCGAGTGGCTATCTCGTTCCCAACGCCGCGAAGGTTTATGCTATAGGCCCCGACCACCCGGGCATGATCACGCGCAAAGATGGCTCGGTCGTGATCGTCGTCCAGCAGAGCAAGCCGACCGAGAAGGGCGTCAACTGGCTGCCCTCGCCAGCGGTGGGTTTCCGCCTCAACATGCGCCTTTACGTTCCTTCGAAGTCGATTCTCAACGGCACTTGGAAGCCGCCGGGGATCGAGAAGGTCGGCTGACCGCGACGCGCCCTGCCAGCGGGCTCTACTAGCCTCGCTGGCCGATGACCGATCAAGCTCAAATTCCCGTTGACGAAGTTGGTCAGTACTGGCCAACGCCTTGGAGCAGTGAGGACGGTGGCTCGCTGCGCTGGTGCTGCGCAGGAGGCCAAACCGGTCTTGGCATTCAGCCGGGCGAGCGGCTCGAGATAACAGCGGTAAAGGACGCATTCGCCAGCGACATGGTGATCCGCCGAAACGAGGGCGAGCTCTACGCGCTGCGGCACGAAATGCCATGGACCGGCGGTGCGCAATCGGCGCCGGTGCGCGGCTGGACCGAGAAGCTCGACTCAATCACGCTGGAAGTGACGGCCTCGACCCCAAAGCTGCCCGGCGGCCCCTACTGGCCAGGTGGAATCGCCTGCCACGCTAACGGTTCGATCTACATGGTCTTCGGCGGCTGGGCGCATCGGCTAACGCCTGAGCTTGAAGTCATCGCCTCACACAAGCTGCCGGTCGCCCGTCCTCACAACTCGTTTGTGATCCTGAACGGCGGCGAGCTGGTGACGAAAGATTGCGACGCCCCGGTCGGGCTCGCGCCCTCAACCGTTTCGATCCTCGACCCGATCACCCTGCTCCCGGTCGCCGAGCCGCTGACGCTGCCGGAGCCCTCTATCGGCAGGCTCTGCAGCGATGGAGAGAACGTAATCGTGATCGGTACGACAAAGCTCTTCCGCCTCCAGCTTGACCGCGACGCAGGCAGGATCGTCGTCGACGAAGATTGGCGCCCGTCGTACGGCCCGGCGCCGGGCCGCAGCTTCGGCTGGGATCCGGTGATTACCGAAGAGCACGTGCTCTGGATGGACAACGGCCAGAACGAGACCGACGTGACGATGCGCGACTGCGGCACGGCGCCCGATCCGGTCAGGCTGTGGTGGGCGCGCCGCGACGACGCTTCGAAGATCGATTCGACCGAAATCAGCGGCTTGCCTTTTGGAACTGAATCGAACCCGCCGGCTTGGGACCCAGCCCGCGGCGTTGTGATCGCCTTCGACGCCGGCAACGCCGTGCTGCGGGCTTGGCGCCTCGTCGGCGACACGATGGAAGAGCTCTGGCGGCGTGACGGCTTTGCCCACGCCGGCCATCTGATTCTCTACCCCGACACGCGCGAGCTCGTAGTGCAGGACTGGAAGCAGCCGCAGTGGATGCGCCGCCCGCTGGTGCGCCGAATCACGCGCCCCGTGCTGCAGACGCTTGGCAAGTTCGCGCTGGTGCGCAAGAGCGGCGTTGCGCTCGGCCACGATCAGCTCGTCGTGCTTGACCTTGACAGCGGCGCCGACAAAGCCCGCGTTGACGTGCCGTCCCCCTGCCAAGGCTTCCTCTTTCCAGCACCGGGCTTCGGCCGCGACCTCTATTACCAGTCGGCTACGACGATCGCGCGAGTCGCGGTCGTCTGATTTCACGCCCTGCGCCGCGTTCACTTCGCTGCTAGCCTACGCAACACGTCGCGGGGTGGAGCAGTCT
>SXGR01266098.1_pt1 | contig 16181 bp, 18 predicted proteins | sample 3174711 | NCBI WGS metagenome assembly SXGR01 (sample SAMN11356860, study PRJNA531348) | freshwater metagenome | isolation source: freshwater sample F1-60 | place: China: Fuxian Lake, Yuxi | collected 2017-12-25
CGACGCAATGGCATTTTTGATTCGTGAAAATCACTTCGATATTCCCAAAGAAATTCACCGAGTCGAAGCGATGATCTCACCACCAGGTGGCGCGGCCGCAATGTATTACACATCACCGAGCGAAGATCTCTCAAGACCTGGTCGAACTTGGTACCCCGCAAATGGCCGAACACGGTTTCCGTTATGGAGCGAACCGACGACCGCATACCACGAGGGCGTGCCGGGTCATCACCTGCAAATTGGCATGGCCACGGTCAATTCAGAAAAACTTTCTCGTTTTCAACGCAACGAATTCGTCAGCGGTCACGGCGAAGGTTGGGCACTTTACGCAGAACGCCTTATGGATGAATTGGGCTTTCTCGGCAAACCCGAATACCGACTCGGCTATTTGTATGCACAAGCGTTTCGCGCCGCGCGTATCGTCGTCGACATCGGCATGCACTGCGAATACAAGATCCCGAAAGAATCAAAATGGCACAGCGGTGAGGCTTGGACACCAGATTTGGCGCTTGAATTTCTTTCGGCGCGATCATCGAGCGATGATGCCTTCAATAAATCAGAAATCAATCGCTATCTTGGTTGGCCTGCACAGGCAATTTCATACAAGCTTGGCGAGCGAGTTTGGCTGTCCCTGCGTGACGATGCAAAACGCAAGTATGGTGCAAAATTTGATTCGCGCGCTTGGCATGCTTATGCTCTCGACCTTGGCAACTTGGGTCTTGACCTGTTGAAAACCGAACTTGCAAGGTTCTAACCGAAAAATTACGGAAGCACGACTACTTTCGTGCCAGGTTTGGCAAAATTAAAAATAAATTTTGCGTCTTTTGGGCTCATTCGTATGCAACCGCTACCTTGAAAAGAGCCGAGTTGATCTTCGGTTTGCAACACTTTGTCATTTTTTGTCGGTATCGCATGAAAACCAATGTTGCCTCCCGCAGGTCCCAACGCAAAACGGGTCATGTTGTTAAACCAAATACCTTCAAAGTCGAGACTGTAAGAACGCAACGACTGACTGTTGACTTTATATTCCCCGATTTCCGGCACGCCACGCCGACCCGAAACCGGCATCACCCGTACAACATTGTTTTGTGCGTCGACGACCCACACCCACTGCAAACTATTTTTATAAATCACACGACGACCAGTGCCAGATTTGCTCGGCAACTGTGGTGGGTTCGAGCGCGTATACGGCGGAAATCGCAATGCCCGCGCCGGATATTGCAACGCCGTTTGTGCGGCTGTCGGCGCCGGCACAACCGTCGAAGTTGTAGATGAACTCGAACTTGTCGTGTCAGCGATAGTCGTAGGACTAGATATTGTTGTTGTCGTTGAATCGTTCGAGGCGCCTTTTGCCTGCGCACCAATGCCAAACGAACCCACAGCAACAAGTGTCGCGAAACCAACCTTACTTAATTTCTGCACTTTATTTCTTTAAAAACTTTCTCTTGACTGATTTTTTTGCTGCTGGGGCGCGAACGAGTGGATCGTCAATAATTTCGAACCGTCGACCCCAGTTGCCGACGATGCCTTGCACCATCGCCGCAAATGGCAACGCCAAAACTGCGCCGGTAGGGCCGAGTATTGCCCCGCCTGCGATTGCCGCGCCGAACGCTACGGCGGCATGCAGTTCGAGAGTCTGCGCGGTAATTTTTGGCGCCAATAAAAAGTTCTCAAGTTGCTGATAAACCGCGATGGACACGATCACGATCAGTGCTTTGACTGGCGAATCCAAAAAAGCCAACAACACAGGCAACAAGCCCGCAAGATACGTGCCAACCACGGGCAAGAATTGTGAAATCAAACCAACCCAAACTGCGAGCGCAACAGGCGCGGGTGTGCCGATGGATTGAAACACGATCCAGTGAAAAAACGCTGAGATAACCGCGAGCAGCGCCCGCGAGTAAATGTATCCGCCTGTTTTCTGCACGGCTAAATTCCAGACCACGAGAACTGTTTTCTGTTTGTCGGCGCTAAGTCGACCACAAATTACCCGACGCAACCTTGGTCCATCAGCAATCAGATAAAAAGTGATCAGCGTAATTGAAAGAACCTGCAGCAACCCGCTTAATGCGCCGAGCGAGATATCCACAACTAGATTTTGCTTATTTTCGAAAAAGTTTTGTACCGACCCATTTGGATCGCTGACTGAGTCAATCCAACTTTGCGAATCAATTGAAGTACCAAACGTGTCGTTGAAAAATTCGACCGTGTCAGTCACATATCGTTCACGGTTGTCAAAAAGATCTTGGGCTTGGGTCGCGACCAAAGTGCCGATCGCCGCACCAAACGATACAACTGCGACAAAAACACTGAGCAACATCAAAGCGGTCGCCGAACCACGAGACCAACCGCGCGCCGCGAGGCGATTTACGGCGGGCTCAATCGCCAGGGCGAAAAACAGAGAGATCAACAACAGAATCAAAAAGTTGGACAGTTGGTGGAACAATTCGCGTGCCACCAATGTGGCTAGGAAACCCACCCAAAACAACAGAATCGCTCGAGGCACCCACCTCGGCATTTTCTCATGTGGGGTCAAGTCGTCCGACTCGGCATGACTCATGTCATCTATCGTAGTTGTCGTTTGTATAGACAAATGTCCACTTGAGATGACACCATATAACAGTCCCTTATGAAGATTCCTAGAAGAATAATTCCAGTAGAACAAATTCGTGAAAAAATCTCGACCGAATTGCGCGCGCGCGTCGTCGGTCCAAATGCCAATCAACGCGAGCACGAAATAATGAACTCACCCGGCGAGCGATGGTTCGCCGAAGACAGACCGATTCGACTCGTACATGGTGACGCGTCAATGTTTATCGGCGGGTTGCGTGCGTTGTTGTTGCAATCGCTGCACCCTCTGGCAATGGCGGGTGTTGCGAATTATTCTGACTACCGCAAAGATCCGTGGGGGCGACTGCAACGCACGGCTGATTTTCTGGCGGCAACAAGTTTTGGTACAGCCGACGAGGCACAGCGCATCGTTGAACGGGTCAAAGCCGTGCATCTCAAAGTAAACGGCACAGCCAGCGATGGCCGCGCATATTCGGCGACTGATCCGCATCTTTTGAAATGGGTGCATATCGCCGAGATCGATTCGTTCTTATGCACCTACCAAAAATTCAGCAAGGCCCCACTTGATCAAGCCGGCCGTGATGGTTATGTAAAAGACGCGGCGTTCGTCGCACGCGCAGTCGGCGTGATTGATCCGCCAGAAACTGAAGCGCAGATGCGCCAGACAATCAACTCATATCGCCCAGAACTAAAAAGCACTCGTGAGTCGCGAGACGCGACAAAATATTTGTTGTTCAAACCGCCACTACCCGGTGCGGCGAAAATCGCCTACTGGCTTTTGATGGTCGCAACGGTGTCGACACTGCCGGCATGGGCGCGAATACCGTTGCGCGTCGGCTATCTGCCGATCATCGAACAGGTATTTTTTCGACCGCTTGGCTACCTGATGACCAGCGCGATTCGCTGGATTACCAGCACGCCATTGGACAAATCAAGTAACACGTGAAGCAAACTCTGTAACTTCAAGATATTTTTTTGTCGCCACCAGATCCCGAATTCGCGCGAAGCCATCTAATACTTCGACAAAACTTGTCGCCAACGGTGAAATCGCCAACCTGATGCAATCTGGCTGACGATAATCTCCAATTACATTGGCGAAAATTCGCATCGCCTCAGAAATTTTGTGGGCGTTCTCGTGGCGCAGAGAAATGTGCCCACCACGCCGCTTTGCGTCACGCGGTGTGGCAACGGAAAAACCAAGTGGCGCCAGCCAAGCATCATGCAAAGCGATCATCAAATCTGTGCCGACAGCCGCTTTCTGGGCAATCGCCGGCAAACCCGCCCGTTCAATCATCGAAATTGCAGTCTCGACACAGCGCATGCCGATAATGCTCGGACTCGCAACTTGAAACCCGCGCATGCCGTCTGTGCGATCAAAACCCTGACCCATCCCAAACTGGTCACGCTGGGCGAACCATCCTTGAATTGGCACTTGCAACTCGGCTTGTATCGACTTGCTGACATACAGCCACGCTGGCGAGCCCGGCCCAGCATTGCAATATTTGTAGGTGCAACCGACAGCCAGATCAACTTTGTCGCGCTCAAATTGCATCGGCACGACACCCACTGCGTGGCTTGCATCCCAAACAAAAAGTGCGCCGGCATCACGGGCCAGTTGAGTCAGTTTGGCAATGTCATGCAACACACCCGAGCGATATTGAATAATCGAGAGCGTCACGAGTGCAACATCATCGTCGAGCACGGCACTCAGCATTTCTGGTGAAACAAACTCTTCACCTGAATCGTCGTCAATCAGCACAAGTTTTAAACCGCGTTGCTTGCAGATACCTTCCAAAATATATCGATCAGTCGGAAAGTTCGCTGTGTCACTGACAATTGTCTTTCGATTTGGCCTAGCATCTACTGCTGCACTGCAGAGTTGATAGAAATTAACGCTCGTGGTGTCGACACACAGTGTTTGACCCGCTGATGCACTCAACGCAGCACGACCAACAAGATCGCCGACTGTTTGCGCTTCGTCAATCCACCCTGACCAACCAGTGACAAGTTTTGTCGCCCACTCTTGCTGCAAATAACCTTCAACAACTTTGGCCGTCGCTTTTGGCATTCGTCCGAGTGAGTTGCCGTCAAGATAGCAAAGTGTGGGGTCGGCGATTACGAATTCGTCGCGGAATACCGACAGCGGGTCTTTGGCGTCAAGCTCTTCGGCGTGAATTCGCCAAGTCAAGTCGTTTGGCATACGCTCACGGTATATGAAGTCTGATGAAAATATGAAAAAGTTTGACTCAGCCGTTACATATTCGTCATATCTCAAGGTTGAAGAACTGTTGCAACTGCAAAATCAGCGTTCGGCGGGGCCAGAGCACGACGAGATGCTGTTCATCATCGTGCATCAGACGTATGAGTTGTGGTTCAAGTGCGTGTTGCACGAATTGTCTCGCGCCCAACAAACGCTTGAACTTGGCGATACGTTTTCTGCGTTAGCGGTGCTGGGTCGAGTGCGCACGATTTTCAAGGTGTTGGTCAGTCAAGTCGACATTTTAGAAACGATGACACCGTTGCAGTTCAATTCATTTCGTGATCGACTTGAGGCGGCAAGTGGTTTCCAATCAGTTCAATTTCGCGAACTCGAAGCAGTGTTGGGGCGTCGCGACACATCGATGGCCGACCACCTCGAACCAAACAGCGAGTCACAGCGCCGAGTACTGAGTGCGATGAACCGACCGGCGCTATTTGACTCTGTGCTCGCATACTTGGTAAAGCGTAAACACAAAATCCCTGTTGAAGTTTCACAGCGCAACTTTTCAGAGCCGTATTCGGCAAACAAAACCGTGCAGAAGTCATTGGCCAATGCATATCGCAACGACCCAGAGGCAGCGATATTGCTCGAACGACTGATCGACATCGATGAAGGCTTGCAAGAGTGGCGCTATCGCCACGTCAAGATGGTTGAACGCACGATCGGCATGAAGCACGGCACCGGTGGCTCAAGTGGTGCTGCATATTTGTCTTCAACTTTGTTCAAGCCAGTATTCGCCGACCTATGGGCCGTGCGCTCGCATTTCTAGAACTTCGCCCCGCGCACAACCAGATCGGTAGCGTTATCAACCAATGGGCACCGTTCGTCGTCACGCTTTTGTCGAATGCAATGCTGACAAAGTTTGGTCTTTCGTCGGCGCACCCGAACGCCTGCACGAATGGTTTCCAATAAGCGAATGTCGCGTCGAGGGCAACAAGCGATGGATAACTTTGGCTGCCGGCATCGTGTTCGAAGAAGACATCGTCACGCTCGACCACGACTTGCTCAGATTTCAATACAAAATCGTCAATAACTCGCTGATCAAATTTCATCTTGGCACTGTTGACGTCATACCCGACGGTGACAATCGCTGCTTGGTGATGTACTCAACCGACATGGACCCTGAAGTCTTGGCGCTTCCAATCGCCGGTGCTGCAAGCGTTGGGTTGGCAAAAGTCAAGCAGATGTTTGACGGCAGATAAATATGGGACGAAGAATTTTGTTCATCACGACAGATCAGCAGCGTTACGACGCGCTGGGTTGCAACGGTGGAACGATTGCACGCACGCCAAATATCGATGCTCTTAGTCGAGCGGGCATCACATTTGATCGCGCGCACCCGCAAAATGTCGTGTGCATGCCGTCACGCAGCACGATGATCACCGGTCAACATGTCAGCACGCACGGAGTATGGATGAACGGCGTACCATTGCCGCAAGACGCGCCGAGCATCGCCAGCGACCTGCGTCGCGCCGGATACACGACCGCGCTTATCGGCAAGGCGCATTTTGAGCCGTTACTTGATCCATTTTTAAGATTCACCGAAAATCGTTTGGGTAACCAACGCCGAACGTCTGACAATCCGAGTGATCCGCATCGCGGTTTCGACCATATGGAGTTATCAACTCATGGTGCGGTCGGGCAATTGCATTATTCACAATGGGTGCGCGATAATCATCCTGAGGCGGCTGCCGGCTTTTATCGAGTGCTCGACAACGAATTGCAGGTCAACGCACAAGGTGGTGGCGATACGAACGCGCCACAATTGAAAGTAAACCCGATACCAACCGAGTGGTATCACACACATTGGGTTGCACAGCAAACAATCAGCTGGTTGAACTCGCTACCGGCCGACAAAGATTGGTTTTGTTGGATGAGTTTTCCCGATCCGCACCACCCGTGGGACCCGCCCGCATCTGAGTTGCATCGCGTGCCATGGCGCGAACTGGATCTGCCGATTGGTTATATCGAAGACAAATCAGAGCGTGAAAAAATTATTGACGACAAATTGCGTCACTGGCGGGGTTGGTATGAAGGCACTTTTGTTTCAAACTACGAAGCACCCGCACGATGGCTGCCAGCGACGCTGACCGCAGATCAGGTGCGCGAAGTAAATGCGTTTACTCATGTTGAGAACGAATTGATTGACGACGCAATCGGAGATGTGATGCGTGCGATCAACGCGCGCGGTTGGGATGACGATCTAGATGTCATATATACGACCGACCACGGCGAGTTTCAAGGTGACTTCGGCTTGCTATTCAAGGGTCCGTATCATGTCGATTCGCTGATGCGACTACCGCTTATTTGGCGACCAGCGCCGATCACGAAAACTGCACCAGCACGGGTTGGTGCACCTGTTGGTTTGGTTTCATTGGCTGCGACATTCGCCCATATCGCCGGCATCGACCGACCAAAATATACAGAGGCGCCACGATTGCCTTTAGACGACCGCGAGGCGCAAACTCTTGGTCACGAACGCGTGCTCACCGAATGGGACAGCGTATTGTTTGGCAAGATCGTCCATCTGCGCACGATTTGTCGCGACAATTGGGTATGCACCGCAGCACTTGACGGCACGATGAATAAATTTGGCGAGGGCGAACTTTACGACTTGGTAAATGATCCGCTACAACATGTCAACCGCTGGAGCGACGAATCGGTTCGTGCTTTGCGTGATGAACTGCTCAGTGATTTATGGACGAGTCTGCCCGCGCAAGTATTGCCCCTGCGCAACATGGACGCCCCCGTTTAACGATTAAACGGTGGGAACTTGCTGAGTGATGCAATGAATGCCGCCACCACCGCGTGCAAGAATCTCACCGATCTCAAGGCCAACAATGTCGTGACTCGGAACAAATTCACCAAGTAGAGCCAGTATTTCGCTATCGGCACCATGGCCGCAAACGGGCACGATCACTGCATCGTTACAAATGTAAAAATTCACATACGGTACTGCTGCGCGAATTGAATCGGTAACAACAAACGGCAAGATCGGTATCTCGTACACGGTTAAACCCGCGTCTTTCGCCACTGCAATGTTTGTTGCACAACGCGCGAAGTCTTCTTCGTTCCTATCATCACAACCTTGCATAATCACGGTCTTTGGCCCGATGAACGCAGCCACATTGTCAACGTGACCGTCTGTGTCGTCGTCAAGAGCCAAACCGAATGGCAGCCATACGACTTGCTGCTGACCAAGTTCGCTGCACAAACGATTCGCGATTTGCTCGCGCGAAAGTTTCGGATTGCGATTTGGGTTGAGCAAACACTGTTCGGTCGTGATCAGCGTGCCCGCGCCGTCAACATTGATCGAGCCTCCCTCAAGAACCATGTCGATTATTCGCATTTTGTGACCAGCGTGTCTTGCCCAACGCGACGCGATAGTCGCGTCCTTGTCGAATGGCACGAACTTTTCACCCCACCCGTTGAACTGCCAACAGGTCGCGATCAGTTCACCATTTTTAATCACATAGTTGGGCCCCGAATCGCGAAACCAAGCGTCGTCGATTCCGAGTGCGACAACTTCGACATTTTCGGCACACGCCCGACGCGCACTTAAGACATCGCCCGGATTGGCGATAACTGTTACTGGTTCATATCCCGAAATCGTGTTGGCGAGCGCGGCGTGCGCGGTTTGTGCCTCGACGAGACGCGCGCCGTAAATTTCTGTGCGCGCTGGCCAGCAGATTACAGTTCGCTCGTGCCGAGAAAACTCGGCCGGCATGCTCACTGATCGAGCCCGTCAAGACTCATCAGTGGCTGATACAACTCGGGGCGACGATCACGAAACAAACCCCAGAAGGTCCGTGCCAGTTTTTGTGCTTCGAGATCAAAACTTGCTAACAAAATAGTTTCTTCGCTGCGATTGGCCTCGGCAACTTTTGCGCCAGTTGCATCACAGATGAACGAACATCCGTAAAAAGTAATTTCAGTCGCTCGACCAACTTCGCGACCCGTGCGATTCGCCGCCATCACCGGCGTCAAGTTGCTGGCTGCGTGACCTTGCATCGCGCGTTGCCAATGCCCAGACGAATCAAGTTCGGCGTTCGAAGGCTCGCTGCCGATCGCAGTCGGGTAAAGCAAAATCTCTGCACCACGCAGCGTCATCACGCGCGCCGCTTCAGGAAACCACTGGTCCCAACAAATACCGACGCCGATCTTGGCATATTTTGTTTGCCAAACTTTGAATCCGGTGTCGCCCGGGCTGAAATAAAACTTTTCGTTGTAACCAGGCCCATCTGGAATATGGCTTTTGCGGTATGCACCAAGTACCTTGCCATCGGCGTCAACTATCGCCACCGAATTAAACAACGAATTGTTGGCACGCTCATAAACGCTGATCGGTAAAACAACACTCAATTCCTTCGCAACTTTGGCAAAATGAGCCACTGTCGGGTGCGACGACATTTCTATCGCCCGATTCAAGTCATCAGTCGTTTGATCCTTGCAAAAATAATGACCCTCGAAGAGTTCTGGGATCAAAATTATTTGTGCGCCCTGTTTTGCGGCGCTACGCACAAGTTTCTCGGCGGTCGCAATGTTCTCGTCGACTTTTGTCGACATCGACATTTGCAGGACGGCAACTTTGACGGTTGACATAAGTTATTTGCCCAGTTGCTCTTTGATCGCGCTGACGACTTCTGGTGCGTCTGGTGCGATGGTCGGGTTGAATCGATGCACGACTTTTCCGTCGCGACTGATCAAAAACTTCTCGAAGTTCCAACGAATCTCACCCGAATGACCTTCGGCATCGGCGACGACCGTCAAAATGTTGTACAACTCGTGACGCCCAGCACCGTTCACTTCAATTTTTTCAGACATCGGAAACGTCACGCCGTATTTCGTCGAGCAAAATGTCTCGATTTCGCTCGCCGAGCCAGGTTCTTGTGCCCCGAATTGATTGCATGGCACACCGAGAACCGAAAACCCCTGCGCCGAATATTGTTCGTGCAATGCCTCAAGCGCCGTGTACTGCGGCGTCAAGCCACACTTCGAGGCCACATTGACCACGAGCGTCACTGATCCGTTCAACGAACTAAGCAAATCTTGCTGACCAGATAACCCGGCGATTTTTGCGTCATAAACCGACATTTGTTCTCTTCTCTGTTTTGATTTTTACTCGTGTGGCAAGACTACTCAAAGACCTGCTACACAACACAGGTGCCAAGATCGCAGTTTGACGCCGAGTTTTTCAAACGCTTCTATTCGACGACACCAATGCACTCACGACGCAAGATAGAAACTTTGGCGAAAGCCGTTCACGAATTTTGCAAATGGTGGGATGTTCCGGTTCGTTCAGTTCTAGATATTGGCGCGGGCGTGGGATATTGGTCTGACTGGTATCGCAAGAACCACAAACGCATCAGAGTGCTCTCGGTTGATGTCAGTCAACATGCATGCCACGAATATGGCCACGAACTTCGTGACATCAGTATTTGGGCACCGACACGAAAGTTTGATCTTGTGATTTGTCAAAGTGTTTTGCAATACGTAAATGATGACGCCGCCAAGGCAGCGATCAAGAATTTGGCCAAAGCCACAAAACATATTTTATTTTTCGAAGTACCAACTACAACTGATTTGCTTCACAATGTCAATCGCGATGTCACAGACCTCGAAATTTACGCCCGCACGGGTTCGTGGTATCGCAACGAACTGAAAAAATACTTTCGACAGGTGGGTGCCGGACTCTGGCTGGCGAAAACAAGCACGATCGTGCTCTACGAACTGGAGCGTGCTTCGTCCTAAACCAAGGTTCGCTTCTCGCCGTAGCCTGACCCCATGGGAACTGCGAGCGCAGCAAACGCCTACGACTTGGCGAAACAGGCAGCAGAAGTCGTCGTCGAAAAATTCGGCGGCGACCATGACATTTTGGCCGTCTTGGGTTCGGGTTGGGCACACGCCATGTCAGTGCTTGAAGCAACTAACGAGATCAGCGTTACCGAAATTCCTGGATTCATCAAACCATCGGCAATCGGCCACGGTGGAGCGCTAAAAAGTGTCGCGGTCGGCAAATCTCGGGTGCTATTACTTACTGGCCGCACCCATCTTTATGAAGGTCACGGCGTCAACTCGGTTGTGCACGCCGTTCGTACAGCAGCATTTGCCGGTTGCAAAACTCTCGTGTTGACAAACGCCGCGGGTTGTCTGCGCGAAGATTGGGGCGTTGGTGCGACAGCGGTCATCTCTGATCACATCAACTTGACCGGCTTTTCACCACTGACGGGTGCTGATGCACCGGCACCGCTGCATGGACGATTTGTTGACTTGACCGATGCATACAGTGAACGACTTCGAGCAATCGCCAAGCGCGTTGACCCGACTCTGCACGAAGGCGTCTATATGGGATTTCATGGTCCGCACTTTGAAACACCCGCAGAAATTCGCGCTGCCCGAATTTGGGGCGCCGATCTCGTTGGCATGTCGACCGTGATGGAGACAATCGCTGCGCGCCACATGGGTTTAGAAGTTCTCGCGTTGTCACTGGCAACGAATCTTGCCGCGGGCATCTCGGGTGAAAAACTCTCTGGCGACGAAGTCTTGGCAATCGGCAAGGCGTCGGCATCGCGCGTAGGTGGTCTGCTCGCCAACATTCTCAAACAAATCGATCTCGAGAACAACAAAAAATAGTTATGTCGACCAACGTTCAAGATCAAGTTGTGATCACCAATGCGCAAATCGTCACGGTCGACAAGTCGGCTTCGGTCATTGAAAATGGCTCTCTAGTCGTCGGGGGTGACGGATCGATTCGCGCAATTTCTTCGATGCCGATTGCCAACAACGCAACCGAAACGATCGATGCTCGCGGTGCGATCGTGATGCCAGGTTTGATCAATGCGCACACGCACCTTGGCATGACACTATTTCGCGGTCTTGGCGACGATATGAGCCTTGAAGATTTTCTTGCGAGACTGATGCCGGCCGAAGTGCGCGTGCTCAATTATGACGCGGTACATGCAGGCACCGAACTCGCCGCACTCGAATCTCTGCTGGGCGGCATCACGACTTCTCTCGACATGTATTACCTGCCTGATGCCGCAGTTGAAGTCGCCAAATCGAGCGGCTTGCGACTGCAGACCGGACCAACTTTTTTAGAGTCAGACGGCCCCGAGCCACTCAAGTTTGCCGATCGCCTGAAGTGGGCAACGAAGTGGCTTGAAGCACCGCGTGACACGATCGGTACGACAGGTTGGGTCGCCCCACACAGCACATATTTGTTGGGCGAAGATCAACTTCGGACGCTCGCCGACCTTACCGCAAAATTTGAAGCGCGCGTTCACGTGCATGCTTCTGAAACTGTTGGTGAAATGCAACTCGTCGCCAAGCGTCATGGTGGTCGCACGCCGATCCAGGTGCTCAGTGACACAAATTTATTGCGACGCAGCGTTCTTGCCCACGGCATTCATCTCAGCGACGACGACATCAAGTTGATCGCACAAAACTCCGCAACAGTCGTGCATTGTCCCGCATCAAATTTCAAACTCGCCAGCGGTATCGCCAGAATTTTGGATCTGCAAAGAGCAGGTGTGAACATCGCGCTAGGCACCGACGGCCCGGCATCGGGCAACGACATCGATCTTTGGATTGCGATTCGCCTCGCGGGATACATGCAAAAAACGAACGCTGAAAACCCTGCCGTGTTGCCAAGTATCGAAATCGTGCGCATGGCAACGATCAATGGTGCACGAACTCTGCAACTCGACCACATGATCGGCTCTCTCGAAGTCGGCAAGCGCGCCGACCTGATAGTGCTCGACGCAGACTCGCCATCGCTGACGCCGAATTTTGATCCGCATACGACGATTGCAACTTGTGTAACTCGGGCAGATGTGCTTCACGTGCTCGTCGATGGCAACATCGTGGTGCGCGATCGCAAATGTCTGACGATCGACCACAAATCTGCCGTCAATAAAGTTAAATCGTTAGGCAAACAAGTGCTGGCAAGTGTCGACAATAACTAGTCTGGTTTTCGGCACTACTCTTGCCTAAATCATGACTAAACCAATCGATTGGCCACTGCTGAGAAACACCGCGCTCTCCGTTGCCAAAAATGCCTATGCGCCATATTCGAAATTCAGAGTTGGCGCAGCCGCCCTTGTCGACGATGGTCGCATCATCACTGGCTGCAATGTCGAAAACGCTTCGTACGGCATGACTCTTTGCGCCGAGTGTGGAGTCATCAGCGAGTTGGCCCGCTCGGGTGGCGGGCGGCTTGTTGCGCTTTGCACGGTTGGCAACGATCAGGCCGTGACTCCGTGCGGTCGCTGTCGGCAATTATTGTGGGAGCACGGTGGAGCAAATATGCTGCTCGAAGTCAACGGCGCACCGCGCAAACTCAGCGAGATGTTGCCAGTCGCGTTTCCCGAAGAGTCGGTATTCGTCAACCCCGAGGCAGACTAGTCGTGACAATCACTCAAGACGGCTTAACAACTGATCAAACAAAATTTTTTGACCAAAACGGATATCTCGTTCTGCCGGGTTTTGTCGAAGACAGCGCATGCTTAAAACTTCGCGAGCAAGCAATGATCTTGGCCAAAAAATATTGTCCGTCACCACAACAAGCCACCGTGTTCACCGCCGACGGCACGGCCGTGCATGCTTCGGATGATTATTTTTTGACGAGTGGAGACAAGATTCGCTGTTTTTTCGAAAAAGATGCTTTTGATGAACAGGGTGAATTGCGTCAAGACGCGCATTTATGCCTGAACAAACTTGGTCATGCGATGCATGATCTTGATTCGGTGTTCAAAGAGTTCAGTCACTCAAGTCGCTTGGCCGCTGTCGCCAAATCTGTCGGTTTGAAGCAGGCGCAACTGTTGCAATCGATGTACATCTTCAAGCAGCCCCGCATCGGTGGTGAAGTTACTTCCCATGTCGATCACACTTACTTATGGACCGAACCACAGTCGGTGATCGGTTTTTGGTTTGCGATTGACGATGCGACAACTCAAAACGGTTGCATGTGGGCGCTGCCAGGCGGGCATCGGATACCTGTCAAGACTCGCAATCGCCTCACGCCTGATCGCAAGTCGACATTCAACGAAATTTTTGACCCGACGCCATATCCAACCGAGGGCCTGGTGCCGCTTGAAGCCGCTCGCGGCACATTGATTTTGCTCAATGGCACTCTGCCCCATCGATCGGGACCAAACACGAGCGACAAACCACGACATGCGTACACGATTCACGCAATTGATGGTGTTGCAAAATATCTGAGTGACAACTGGTTGCAACGAACATCGTTGCCAATGAGCGGTTTTTTTAGCTAACCAGTCAAAATTGCTTTCGTCGCAGATGTACCTAGACGATTGGCTCCAGCCTTAATCATTTCAAGTGCCGACTCGCGCGTGCGAATGCCACCACTCGCCTTGACGCCGAATGAATTGCCGACAGTCGCGCGCATCAACTGCACCACGTGCACGGTTGCACCACCGGATTTATGAAATCCCGTTGAGGTCTTGACAAAATTAGCGCCATTGGCAACTGCCACGCGACAAGCCATCACAATTTGTTCATCGGTAAGGGCCGCCGACTCGATAATCACTTTCAATTTTATTGAACCAGATATGCTTTTGCGAACTGCCGAAATTTCATCGCCGAGTTCTAACCACATTGAGTCAAATACAAAACCCAGATTTATAACCATGTCGATTTCTGAGGCGCCGTGCTTAACCGCAATAGCAGCCTCACCTGCTTTCGTTGTCGCCGAGTGCGCACCAGACGGAAAGCCTGTTACACATGCGAGGGCGATGTCGCCCGACAATAATCCACTCGGTAACGGCAATAGTGATGGCGAGACGCAAACTGCCGCGACCTTCATCGCATTGGCCTCTTCGCAAAGTCTGACGACATCTCGAGTCGTTGCTTCGGGCGCGAGCAAAGTGTGGTCGATGTATTTCGCAAGCTCGACGGGTGTCATTACGCAATTACCCTAATTCGCCTTGACGCTTTTTTATAAACACGCCTCGCGAGGTAGCGTTTTGCCCTGAGATGGCAACACTGAGGTTCAACTACGGCACCATGGGCTCGGGCAAAAGCACACTTGCCCTGCAAATCAACCACAACCTCACCAGTCGCGGTTTGGCAGGTTTATTGCTGACGAAACTCGATCGCGACGGCGGTCAGGTGACAAGTCGACTTGGCGTATCGACACCGGCGATTGAGATGGCGCCAGGACTAAATCTTTATGACTTGGCGCTCTCAAGAATGCCGTTGCAATTTATTGTTTGTGATGAGGCGCAATTCTGCTCCGCAGAACAGTGCGACCAACTCGCGCTAATCGTCGACGAACTGCATGTCGATGTCTATGCTTTCGGCCTAATCACCGATTTCAAAGGTCTGCTTTTCGACGGCACGCGTCGGTTGCTCGAAATTGCTGATCAGCGAATTGAAATGCAAGTCGAGGCCCGTTGCTGGTGCGGAGCGCGAGCGACTAACAACGCTCGCTTAGTCAACGACAAAGTCGTGCTTGAAGGCGAAACCGTGATGGTTGGCGACACCGATAAAAATACGATTGCACCGTTATTCGGCGATGTTGTGCGCTACGAGTTGCTGTGTCGCAACCACTATCGCAAAAAACAAGTCTCGGCAGTTTAGAAGACGTTCAACAAGTCAACGACGAACACCAGCGTCTCGTTGCCCTTGATCGCGCCACCAGCACCACGACTGCCGTAGCCCATGTCTGGTGGAATCGTGAGTTTGCGACGGCCACCGACTTTCATACCGGCGACGCCTTTGTCCCAGCCAACAATAACTTGGCTTGCACCAAGGCCAAATTCGAACGGCTCGTTGCGATCCCATGACGCGTCAAATTGTTTTGCGGTGCTCCAGGCAACACCGACATAGTGCACCAAAACATTTTTGCCACTCACGGCCTCTTGACCGAGACCAACTGTGATGTCTTCGACTACTAAAACTGTTGGTGCTGGCGTATTTGGAATTTCAACTTTTGGCTTTGAATTTGACATGCCTGCACGCTACTCAAGAATTCTGAAATTCATTGAAGGCTTCGACAATTTTCATGGCACTACTACCAGTGGTTATCCCGAACTTTGCGACAAATTCGTCTAGTCGAGATAAATCTTGGGTCGTATCAATGTCTAACTTGATCCGAGGAAACGCCAACTCTTGCGGCGCTTGTACCGCATTTATCTTGAAGTGATCAGAGTTGTCCCAGATATAACTCGTGACATGCTCGCGATGTGACGGCTGGGTTGTCAACTTCGCGATGCCGTTCAGCAGTTGTGTCGAAAAAATTTCAGCGCCGAAACCGTCGGCGTATCGGCTGTTGAGTCTTTGCTGATGATTGCACGAATAGTCATAATTGCCGGAATTGTGAGCAACAACC
>SXGR01383767.1_pt1 | contig 16167 bp, 11 predicted proteins | sample 3174711 | NCBI WGS metagenome assembly SXGR01 (sample SAMN11356860, study PRJNA531348) | freshwater metagenome | isolation source: freshwater sample F1-60 | place: China: Fuxian Lake, Yuxi | collected 2017-12-25
CGTCGATACTGAGATTTGCGCGACCACCTGCAAAGAGCAGTACGGCAATCCCTGCACCAAATTCTGCCCGGCGCAAGTCTACAATATGCGTCCAAACGAGCAGACCGGTCGCTTGGAAATGGCCGTGGACTTCTCCAACTGCGTCCATTGCAAGACCTGCGACATCCGCGATCCCTATCAGATCATCACTTGGGTTCCTCCGGAAGCTGGCGAAGGACCCGAATACCACGCGATGTGAGCATCGGGCTCAGTGGTAAAGCGCTTGTCGATCTGAACGATGAATGCCGCAGCTCGGGTCAGCCGAGCTCGGCGGTGATTTCGTCGCCGGTGTTCAACACCTGCGCCCAGGCCGACCAGAAGTGGCTTCCTACGGCATCAAGTGCGCGGGGAGCCCGACCGGAGGCCTCGGAGAGGAGGCGCTCCAGGGGCGATTGCGCATAATAGTTCGCTGCAAACAAAAGAACGATATCGCGGTGCATCGCGCGCGGATCGTTGGGCCGGCGGACGGCTTGTCGTAAAGTGTCCTGCAAGGCAATCAAATGCAGGGTCATCAACACTGCAACGCTTTTGGGCGCGCCGTCTTTTGGGCCGCCCGCCCAAGCGTATTCCATGTGTGCTCGCCACACGTCGGCAATTTCCTCTAGGATCGGCGTAACTTTGGCGCTCGTGGTGCCAAAATGAACGGCGACGTAGCCGGCCGTCCGCGGCGACTCGATCCAGTCGAGAACGGGCTGAAGCACCGCTCGAACGTGGCGATCGGTGTCCAACATCGAAAGATCCGCCACGCCGGGCGCGGGCGCTACGCGACCGTCCTCGAGATCGATCCGCGTCATCATCCAAGCGTAAAGCAGCCGCAATGCCTCATTGACGCGAGGCAGCGCCAAGCTATCAAAGACCGCTTTGACATCCTTTACGCCGATGGTGTCGCCTTGGCGGCGCATCCAGGAGTCGATGTCGACATCCGCGGGTTCGAGGGAGGTGGTGAGCCAGGCGGACTCCTTCGCTGGATCGGGGATGGCGGTGTTCGTCGCGTACCCGCGCGTGCGCCAAATGTCTTGCGCGAGCAGGCCTGCGGCCCCATTTCGCGGAAGCACGACGATCATGCGGTCGAGAATGGCGATCGCCTCCTCCGGCGATGCGCCGACGGCGCGCGCGATCGCTCTTCGCAAATCGGGGTCGGCGTATTTGGCTCGGAAACTTCGCGTAGGATGCTGGGTTTTGCTGTCGTTGACCGCCAGCCACGAGAGATACAGCGACTCGGGCGGTGGCGAAAACTCCTGTGGTACCAGCACATAGAGCTGCGAACCCCGGATTGTCCATGTGACTGGACCCGTGGGATCGGATGCTGCAGGGAACAGCAACCGGTAGAGGCGTTCGGAGCCCTTTTTCGGTAGGTGAAACTGAGTCCAAATCCACCAAGCGGCGCGCGCCTGCTTGTAAGCCGCGCTCACATGCCGATCGATCTCCTCCCGCATCTCCTCCAATTCCCAAAGGGCGAGGCCGAGCACGTCTTGGAGATGATCCAGCGGAAGGACGAGCGGCGGCTCAGATTCCGGGTTGGGCGCGGCGGTTGCTCCATCCGAAGCGGCCTGCGGCATGTCGCGAAACAGCGAAAGGTGGGGTTGTGCGAACAATGCCGATGCCATCGCCAATGCGACGGGCCGAGGGATGGTGTAGCCAGGCTCCGGATCTGCCGTTCGCGACAGCAAAATCAGCTCGGTCAGCGTATCCAGGAGCTGAGCCTCGATCTCTTTTCGGGCAGCGCCGTCCATTGCAGAACGACGTTCAATCCCCTTAAATAGGCGCCGCAGCAGTTTCCCGGTGCGATCTGTGGATGCGCTGTCTGGCGTCAATCCGGCTCCTGGTCCCCCGGGATCCTGACATGGGATGTCGCCGTGTCAACAGGTGAACTTCGGAACCTTCGGGGCCGGGCGTTGAAAGGCTTGGGGCGCGATGCCGGCGGAACTTGGCGTGATCAGGGCTGAGGCGCATTGCCGGCGGCTTGCTGAAGGCAGACGTCGATGGCCTGTTTTGTGGTTTCCAAGTACTCATCCATCCATTCATTCGCATCGATGGATGGAGCCGCCGTGATCCGAGAACGCGTGAGTTCGAGGCTGGTTTGTGCGGCTGCGCACTGCCCATCGCCTGCCTGCGCGAACGCCAAGGTACTGGAGTTCCAGGCCGTGGGATCGAGGTGATCGGCCGCTTGGTAGTAGAGTACACTCTCGTGCCATTTCTGAGCTTCCCCCGCCTCATATCCGAGATCACTGAAGGCCCAGGCCGCTCGACTTCCGATCGCGATGCCCCAATTTGGCCCCGGTAGGAGTACCCCCGTGATCAGAACACTGAGCCACATCAACAACCAGCTTACACTCGCCACTCGAAGGGAAGATACCGGTGGCGGAGCGGGACGTGGCCAGTCCGGGGTGACGCCCGCGCTGGTCATTCGATCGTAGAGTGAGGGATGAATGGCGTTCTTCACCGCTCCTGGCAGGAGATTAACTTCATACAGCCGTTCGAGGGCACGCGCATAGATCTTCGGATCCCCGGCGCTTTCGGCCGTGTGATCGGCGTCATGTTCGGCGGTTCGGTTGAACTTTCGCAACCGCAGCAGCAACACGAACAGGGTGATCAACGCGGCGAGGGTCCCACACAAGGTGCCCCAGGCCGGCTCATAGGGTTGCGACAAGGAAAGGGCGTTCGAAAGTTCTCTAAGGAGAGACGGCAGTGTCAGCGCTGCCAGCGGTAACCCTGCGAGCGGTACAAGTCGGAGCCACGCCTTTCGCCCCTCGCCGAGATGCCCCAGTTCATGATGAACAATGCTTTGAACCTCATCATCGGAGAGCACCTCAAGGGCTCGACGGGTGATCACGAGCCCCTGCGTGATCGGCAACGCAAACGCATTGGCCAACGAAGTCTCGAGGATCCATAGCTGTTTTGGCCTTCGTCCGACCTGAACGACGGCTGCGTCGACCACCCGCTGTAAGCGGTCGTCGGGGTCCGAGAGCAGACCCATCGCACGCCCGAGCCAGAGTTGGGGATTCAACGGAATAAGTGCGAAAACTGCAAGCCCGGGCACCGCAAACCATGCACTGGTACTGGAAGTGAGCGCCATGAAACCGGTCGCTCCGAGAACCAAAATCACAAGCGCAAAGCGCAACACGGACATGGCCAGCGTGCTGCGCAAATCCGACACCCACCCCCGCGGAGGAAATCCGAGTTGCCGCCCAATGCGCCGCGAAAACCCAAAACTAACAAAGTAGGAGGATGTTCCGGCGACGATCGCGCAGGCCCACGCGGGTACAAAGCTCAGCGGCCCGGTAAACAGATACGCCAACATTGCCCAAAGCAACGGGTAGAATAGCGTCCCGAGTCCCAACAGGGTGCGGCCGCCCCAAGCCAATGCTGCTTTTTCCGTCCAGTGTGCGTCCGCTTTTTCGCGAACCAGCTTCCGAAATCCCCGGAAGCAAACCCATTCCCCGAAAGCGTGCATCAGCGTTGTGAGAACGACAATCCCAGGCCCCGCGAAAACGACGGGTACCCAAGGAACCCATCCCGGAAGCAAGGGGCGTACGGCGTCTAATGCGGTCATTTCCTGCGCTAACTGGTTTTACGTAGTTTCGCCAGGAAGAATCCGTCGGTGCCGTCCACTTCCGGGGACCAACGTTGTGCGCCTTCCAATGACCATTCCGGGGAATCTTCCAAGAAAGACGCGATCACGTGTTCATTTTCGCGCTTCAAGACCGAGCAGGTGGCGTAGGCCAGATGGCCTCCGGGTTTGACCAGGGTTTGCGCCCGTTTCAGGATGTTCAGCTGAAGACCAGTCATTTCCTGAAGGTGATCCTCGTCAATGCGAAGTCGGAGCTCGGGGTGGCGTCGCAGTGTTCCTGAACCCGAACAGGGTGCATCAACAAAAACAACGTCACAAGAGGATTTGGATAGCGGGATAGCTCCCGATCCAAGCAGGTGGACGGTCAGATTCTTGACCCCTGCCCGGTGGGCACGTTCAGAAAGCTCTTCCAACGCTCGTTGTCGGACGTCGAAGGCGAACAGGCGGCCGGCGTTTTCCATACGCGATGCCAACTGAAGCGTTTTTCCGCCGGCTCCGGCGCAATAGTCTACAACCGTACTTCCGAGCGGGACCTCGCGCCCGACGAGTTGACTTCCTTCATCCTGAACTTCGAATTGTCCTGATTTCCATTCCGGGCTGGCGACGAGGTTGAAGTTTCGGCCGACAAAAAGAGCGTCATCGCATCGGGTGGAGGGGTGTATCTCCACCCCTTGTGTGCCTAGGGTGGATAAAAGACGTTCGGTTGTTGTTTTCAGTCGATTGACGCGGATGCACAGCGGTGCGCGGTCGTTGCTCGCCGCGAGAAACGCCACAGGATCTGCGACAGAAGCGAGCAATTCGGTGGCGAAGGTGCGGGAGATGTTGCCGAGAAACTGCAACACCTCCACGGGGTTTTCAGGGAGCGTCGCCGAGACTGGCTCACCGCGTTGAACGGCAAGCCAAGCGTCCCAAGCGTGTACCGGATCGGCGCCGAGCACCCGGCGATGGCGGAGCAGTGCGTACAGGGTGTCGGCGACAAAACGACGTTCTTGGCTGTGTAATGCACGTGCTTCGCGCATTCCGCGCCGAAGAATCGGGTCTGCCTTCAGAGGGTCTGCGTCGATTTCTTGAAGCAGGGCGAGCCCGATTCCTCGAACGCGCCCTTCTTCCGACGCTCTTTGGATAAGGCGCGGGTCGTATCCCCCCGGTGTTGGGAGGAGTCGCTCGGGCCCTACCAGCGCCACCAGCTCGTTCGTTGCGGCGTAATGGCTCGTTCGACGCGTTCGTACAGTTCCATTTCCGGAATCAACTTGCGCGCGGCTTTGAGATCCCGTTTTGCTTGGCTGATTTTGCCGTTGACCGCGGCAATTCGAGCGCGGTGCGCGAGCATTTTCGCGGAACGGTCGACATAGGGGCCGGCACGCTCTAACAGGCGTTCGACCTCGTCATCGCGGAATTGAAGCTCATAAAGATCGCTGAGGGTTTCGGCGACTTCGGTGGCGAGCGCGATCGCCGAATCGTCTCCCCCAGCATCGAATACCAAACACGCTTCCTCGGATGCTTGGCCTTCGCGGCGCATTTGCATCAAAAGTTGCGCGCGACGAGCGCGCACCACGGGTTGTTTCGGGTCCTTGGCGAGCGCCTTGGCGTAAGCGTCGGCCGCCGACCCCGGGAATCCATTGTGCTGGTACTGCTGACCCAAGCTGGCCCAGGCCAGCGACGGGGGATCGGGGTTCTGCTCTACCCACGCTTTGGCATCTTCCAACGCCGAAAGTGTCTCGCCAACGGCAGCCAACAGCCAGATGCGCAGCGCTCGGGCGACATCGCCCTGGCCCGCTTCGTTGCCCACGGCCGCCGCGGTAGCCAGTTTCAAAGCGATCAGTCGTCTACCCACTTTTGATGCTTCACGGGCGGCATTCAACAAGGTGAGTTGTGCTCCAATCTCCTGCCGCAACTCTTGGTGAACTTCGGTGTCCTCCTGTTCGCTTAGCCCGCAGTTGCCGCAAACGCCGTCAACGCGTCGATCTCCGCAGTTGACGCATCGCCCCTTGCTGATCGGGAGCGTCGGCGCCATCCAGTCCTGTTCTTCGATGGCGGTGCCGCATGCTTGGCATTGAAACACGTCAACGGGCACACTGTGCCGCAGTGTGACCCATTTTGCTTGCTGTGCTTTGCACTTGGGGCATTTGGTGGCGTTCGCCAAGAGACCCTCACCTGTTGGATCAATACGGCAGCGCGACGGCTACCGCCAGTGCCTTGCGATCGACGCGCGGCGGAGGCTTGGTTACGCGAAGCTCGCTCAAGCCGCATTTAGACGGCAGCGCGCGTCGTCGGGGTCCGGATGAATGATCTGCGTCGAACTTTCACCTTGGGGCCGTGCTTGGGGCGCGGTGGGTTTGGTGAGGTGTATCGCGCGGTGATGCGATCTTCCGCGGGTTTAGAGACCGAAGTCGCCGTAAAAATCCTAAAGTCGGACCTGGATTTACGTGCCGACGCGGTAAAACGTCTTCGCGACGAGGGCCGCATCCTCGCCCGACTCAACCACCCGACGATTCTCAAGGTGTATGACCTGATTTCGTTGGATGGTCGCGTGGCGCTGGTGACCGAGTATGTGGAAGGCGCGGACGTGGCGGACGTGCTTTCTGCCGCGGATCCGCTGCCGTTGCGGGCCGCCGTCGAGGTGACGGGAATGGCGGCGGACGCACTTGATGCAGCGTGGAATGCGGAAGGTCCGTCGGGACCTCTACATTTAGCTCATCGGGACATCAAGCCGACGAACATCCGGATTGGCCGTCATGGGGATGTGAAAATTCTCGACTTTGGAATCGCCCGCTCGGATCAGATGGAGCGTTTGGCGCGCACCGCGAGCGATCTGGTCATCGGCAGCCTGCCGTACATGGCTCCGGAGCGCTTTCTTGAGCGAAAAGTAAGGTCTGAAAGCGATATTTTTAGCCTGGGGTGTACGCTCTACGAGGCCGCCTTGGGCCAACGTTTTTATGGTTCCGGCGCAATGCGGAATGTGTCCGCCTTGGCCAGTGATCCCGAGCGATTCCGGGCTTTTGTGGAACAGCGGGTGCATACGCTGCAAGGGTCGGTGCCGGACGATCTCGCGGACCTCCTTCAGGCCATGTTGGCGTACAATCCTGATCATCGCCCAACCGGTCGCGCCGTTGCAGCGCGTTGCGAGGCGCTCGCCGAGGCACTTCCGGGGATTCGCCTACGTTCTTGGTGCCGCGCGCGCGTTTGGCCCGACCCCAATGCCACTTCGGGAACGCTCTCCGGTCGCGCCATTTCGGAGGAGGGCGTGGACGATCATCGGCCGGAAACTACGGATTCCGGTGTGTTTCCGATCGTGAATCACCTGACACCGGTGACGGTGGATGTGTCGGGTCCGGTCCGGCGAAGCCCAGCTCCGGTGCCCATTTCGATGCGCACGCCCGACGCGCAACCGAGGGTCCGAACCCCAAAACCCCCGATGCAGGTAAACCTTCAGCCGGTGTCGGCTGGGCGGCGCACGACGCCGGTGCCGCCGCCGGAAGTGCATCGACGCAAAGTGACGCCCGAACCGTCGATCGAACGCACGGCGGCGATGGCGACACCGATTCCTGCTTCCACCCCCGTGCCTGCGCCGCCGCTGGCTTACGCCGATGAACCGGAGGAGCCCGCCAGCCACGTCTTTCTTTATGCCGGTTCGCTCGGCTTTGTTGCCGTGGTAGCGCCAGCGGTGGGGATTGTGCTGGCGGGGGTCGCCGTGTGGTGGGCACTGCGGGCCGACGAGCCGATGCCTCCGATAACGATGGTGGAACCGGAGATTGTTGAACCCGTCGTTGTCGAGACGCCCGTCGAGAGTCCGCCCGTCGAGCAGGCAAGCGAGATTCGACAACACGCGGTGGAAGCCAATTTGATTCCGATGGCTCACGCGGATGCGGTCGAGACCGAGCATGTCTCGACACCCTCGACGCGAGTTGAGACGCCGAAACCAACGGTATCGTTGGCACCGTTGTCCGCCGAGGAGGCATATGTCGACGTGGAGGGGTCGATGGCCCTTGAACTGCGCTGCGGCGCGTCGAAGTACCCCTTGCCAGGCTCGGTTCCCGTGGGTGGTATGTGTCAACTGTACGCGGATACCGGCGCCGGGATGGAACCGCGCGTGAGCCTGAGCGTTGGCGCAGGAAGTCGTATACGCCTAAAATGCCAGCGCGAACCCTTCGTATGCACGGATCAGGTCGAGCACTAGGAAGCATCGGCTCGGCCGCGGGTTGCATCAATGACACGGTCTTACAAAAGGCGATCGACAAGTCGTCCTCGGACCGTGCACAATAGAAGTAGAGCGCAGCGGGGCGAGCGGCGCTTGATGTGAATTCGCCCGACCACCTTATTCCGCGATCACCGGCGAAAATTCGAACTTCTTTCGCGTCCATTGGGATGGCAGAGAGTTTCGGAACCGGAAAGCGGATCGGATGTCCCATTTTGCCTGTTCAGGCGCTGGAGGAACCATGGCGGAATCTACCAAATCCGTGATGATGGAGCTGATCGCTTCCTATCAGGATGTCGGCCGTTTCCAGGACCTCCATTGGGAAGGGTCCTTCAACGAATACCTGGAGTTGGTCCGGGATGATCCTCGGATTGGCCGCAATGCCTACCAGCGCCTTTACGATCTGGTCGAGTCCTACGGATCGAGGGCCTACACCGAGTACAAAAAAGAGATCATTCGCTACAACTTCTTCGATGACCCCATCGGCGAGGGCGCCGACGGCGTGTTTGGCATCGACATCCATCTAATGAAGTTGGTTCGCGTTTTAAGGGCAGCGGCCCTTGGTTATGGCCCTGAGCATCGCGTGATTCTGCTCCATGGCCCCGTGGGCTCGGCCAAGTCCACCATCGCGCGATTGTTCAAGAAGGGACTGGAACACTACTCGCGAACCGATTCTGGGCGCCTGTACACCTACAGCTGGCTCACTGAAAAAGGTGAGGTGGCATGCCCGATGCACGAAGATCCGCTCCGACTTCTGCCTGAGGAGGCGCGTCCCGCGGTCCTTCACGAACTCAACAAGTCGAAAAAGACGGTTTACCCGATTGAACTCGATGGTGAGATGTGTCCAGTTTGCCGGTACATGCACCGCGAGGTGATGCGCGAGGTCAAAGGGGACTTTACTCAGCTGGCGCAGAGAATCCGCGTTCGACGGATGATTCTCTCCGAGAAAGACCGGGTGGGCATTGGTACCTTCCAGCCCAAAGATGAGAAGAACCAAGACTCCACCGAGCTTACTGGCGACATCAACTATCGCCTGATTGCTGAGTTCGGTTCGGACTCCGATCCGCGCGCATTCAACTTCGATGGCGAATTCAACGTCGCAAACCGTGGGTTGATCGAGTTTATCGAGTTGTTGAAGCTCGATGTCGCCTTCTTGTACGATCTACTCGGTGCATCGCAGGAACACCGGATCAAACCGAAGAAGTTCGCGCAGACCTACATCGATGAGGTCATCCTCGGCCACACGAACGAACCCGAATTCCGTCGCCTCGAAAACAATGAGTATATGGAGGCTTTACGCGATCGAACGATCAAGATCGACGTGCCGTACATCACGCGTACCTCGCAGGAAGCGCGGATCTACAAGAAATCCTTCAACCATCGCCGAGTTTCGGCACATATTGCCCCACACTCGCTAGAAATGGCCGCTACGTGGGCAGTTCTGACGCGCCTCGAAGATCCGACCAACCATAAGTTGACGGTCCTGCAGAAGGCGAAACTGTACGATGGTCGCTCCATCCCTGGGTTTACCGAGGATCACATCAAAGAACTGCGGAAACTCGCCAAGCGCGAAGGTTTGGAGGGCATTTCTCCGCGGTACATTCAAGACAAGATCAGCAATGCGTTGGTTCGGGATCCGCCTTTGACCTGCCTAAATCCGTTCATGGTCATGAACGAGTTGGAAAGTGGGCTTAAGCACCACGGGCTGATCAGCAAGGATGAACTCCGCGAACGCTACCGTGAGCTGCTTGGCGTGGTGAAGACGGAATACGAGGATCTCGTCAAAAACGAGGTTCAGAAGGCGATCGCGGCGGACGAGGGCGCGATGAAACGGCTCTGCGCCAACTACATCGACAATCTCCGCGCCTACGTGCTGAAGGAACGCGTGAAAAACGCATTCACCGGAGCTTATGAAGAGCCCGACGAACGGCAAATGCGGTCGATCGAAGAGAAGATCGACATTCCTCCCTCACGAAAAGACGACTTCCGTCGGGAACTGATGAACTACATCGCCGCGCAGGCGCTGGATGGTAAACAGTTTGACTATACGATGAATGAGCGGCTGCATCGGGCGTTGGAACTGAAACTTTTCGAAGACAGCAAGGACAGCATTAAGCTGACCAGCCTGGTGAGCAATGCGATGGACGCCGAAACCCAGGCGAAAATCGACATTGTCAAGCAGCGGCTCATCGACAACCATGGCTACTGCCAGGTTTGTGCGACGGATGTGCTCCATTATGTCGCTTCTATCTTCGCTCGCGGCGACGCGTCGAGGAACACCTAAGCCACCGGTGAAGCCCGAAGGAGGGCGCGATGCTGAACATCGATCGGGATCTAGGAAGGTTTCGCGACATCATCAAGGGTCGCGTCCGAAAGGACCTGCGTAAGTACATGTCTTCCGGCGAACTCATCGGAAGACAGGGAAACAAGCAGGTTTCGGTCCCGATCCATCAGATCGGCATTCCTCGCCTGCGGTACGGCAAGAACAACAGCGGCATCGGCCAGGGCGAAGGCGAAGAGGGGGAAGGCGCGGGAGAAGGCCAGAAAGCAGGGGAAGCTGCCGGAGAGCACGGCATCGATGTGGACATCACCATCGAGGAACTCGCGGAGATCTTAGGCGAGGAACTCTCTCTTCCGCGCATTGAACCCAAAGGCAGCAAGAGCGCCCGGACTTCCAAGCCCAAGTACAAGGGCATTGCGCCAGTAGGTCCAGAATCTTTGCGGCATTTCCGGCGCACCTATCGTCGGGCGCTGCAGCGGACGATCAGCACAGGGACCTTTGATCCCCAACGACCGGTGATTGTGCCGATTCGAGAGGATCGCCGTTACCGCACCTACGTCATCGAGAAGGAACCTCGATCTGCCGCGGTTTTGATTTACATGATGGATGTGTCGGGTTCGATGGGCAAAGAGCAGAAGGAGATTGTTCGTGCGGAAGCTTTCTGGATCGACGCCTGGATCCGGCACAATTACGACGACGTGGAAACGCGGTTCATCATTCACGATGCGACCGCCCGCGAAGTGGACCGGGACACCTTCTTTCGAACCCGGGAAAGCGGCGGAACGCTGATTTCCAGCGCCTACAAACTGGCGCTTGACATCATCGAAAAGAACTACCCTGCGTCCGAATGGAACATTTACCCATTTCACTTTTCGGACGGGGACAATTGGTCGCAGTCGGACACCCGCACCTGCGTGCAACTGATCAAGGATCGCATGCTGCCGATCTGCAATCAATTCTCCTATGGACAGGTGGATTCACAGTATGGAAGCGGGCAGTTCTTGAAGGACCTCAATGAAGCCTTTCCCGACCATGAGGCCGTAGCATTGTCGCGAATTCCCAATCGGGAGGCGATCATGGATTCGATCAAGGAACTCCTCGGCAAGGGGAGGTAGCCATGTCGGTCGTTTCCAACAGGTTTCTGAGGGAGGGACGCGGTCTTCCGGCTGAATTGGAGGAGGCCCGTCAACAGATTCACGGGATCGCCAAGGGGTACGGGCTCGATTTCTTCGAAACCATTTTTGAGGTATGCACCTACGAAGAGATCAATATGATCGCCTCGTACGGAGGATTCCCCACCCGGTATCCGCATTGGCGGTTTGGGATGGAATTCATCGAAATGCAGAAGAGCTACGAATTCGGGCTCTCCAAGATCTACGAAATGGTGATTAATACCGATCCATCCTACGCATATTTGATGGACTGCAACCTGATGGTCGATCAGAAATTGGTCATGGCCCACGTGTATGGTCACGTTGATTTCTTCAAGAATAACCTATGGTTTGCGCACACGAATCGGAAAATGCTCGACCAGATGGCCAACCATGCCAGCAAGGTTCGGCAAATCATTGATCGGCAAGGTCAGGCTCAGGTCGAACAATTCATCGACATGTGCCTTTCCATCGACAATTTGATCTATCCGTTTCTGCCCCACATCAAGCGCAGCCGTGATCATAGTGAAGATGAGGTAGAAGCGGCACATCTGGATCGCGGTGTCGCAAAGATGCCGGCGAAGTCCTATATGGATAAACATGTCAATCCGCCCGAGTTTCTAGAGGCACAGCGCAAAAAACGAGACGACGAACTTCATAAAATGGCGGGGTTCCCGGAGTCCCCCGATCGGGATGTGCTCGGTTTTCTGTTGCAACATGCGCAGCTGCCGCGTTGGCAGCAGGACATCCTGGAGATCATCCGCGATGAGGCGTACTATTTTGCGCCCCAGGGCCAGACAAAAATCATGAATGAGGGGTGGGCCACCTATTGGCACACCACGATGATGACCAATGACATCCTCGATGATTCGGAGGTGATCGACTACGCCGATCACCATTCGGGCACAGTTCATATGCAACCAGGCCAACTGAATCCCTACAAGATGGGCGTGGAACTCTACCGGCACATCGAGGAACGTTGGAATAAAGGTCGGTTTGGGAAGGAGTGGCTGGACTGCGAAGATCCTCGCGTTCGCAAAGAGTGGGACACGGGGGCGGGACTCGGCCGCGAAAAAATCTTCGAGGTTCGCCGCACCCACAACGATGTCACCTTCTTAGATACGTTTCTCACGGCGGATTTTTGTCGGGAGCAAGGGTTTTTTACGACGACCTTTGATCCACGCGCGAACGAATGGGTGATCGACTCGCGCGAGTTCGACGATGTGAAAAAGCAGCTTCTTCAGATGTTGGCGACCAAGGGCACGCCTCGGATTTATGTGACCGACGGCAATGCGTTCAACCGTTCTGAACTCAAGTTGAACCATGAACACGAAGGGATCGACATTCAGATGGATTGGGCCTCGCTAACGCTGGGCAACCTGGCGAAAATGTGGGGTCGGACGGTACATTTGGATACGCTTCTGGAGGGGAAGCCGATCACGCTGACCCATGATGGCACCGATGTGAAGCGGGTGACGCGAAAGGAGGGAGGGTGAGTCTCGGTCAGGCCGTACAAGGCGCTTTGGACGCCGCGAGTGAAGGTGTAGCGATCGCCGATGTGGGCGGCGCGCACGCCGAGGTGGATCTTGAGGAGGTCGATCGGCTTGCAGCGCGGGTTCGGGGGGTTCGGGTGCGCCGGGCGGGTGATTTCGACCTGACGAATGAGGCGTCCGATTTGGCGGGTCGAGTGCGAAGTTTGGGGGAAGATCTGGTGCCGGTGGAGGTCTCCCCGGTCCTTGGCGGCGCGGTGCTTCGCACCAAACCGGAGCACCTCAGAAATCACGAGTTCTATGAACTCGAGCTTCACGGAAACCGGGATTTGGAACTCCGACGCATGCGAGCGGAGCCGGGACGAGATCGTCAAGCAGTTGACTTTACCCTGACTCGGGATCAACTGGGCCGCTTGGTCGATGAGCTGGATGGAAGCCGGTGAATCAGGGTGAGCTGCTCCATTCGTCGATGGGCGGCGAAGTTCGGCGGGACGGAGCTCGGACGCTGTTTTCGTATCCGGGCCGGTTGGTCACGGTACTGATGGCGTTTCCCCTATTGATTTGGACGTTGGGTTCGATGGCTATGGTGGTGGGAGCCGTGCAAAGCCGGCAGTATGGGCTGTTGGGCGGCGCGCTCCTCGGTTTTCTGGCTTCGACGGCGTTTCTTTGGCTGGTTCGGCGTCGGATGCGTTGCATGGGCAGCGTGGTGGTCGATCCATCGGATTCTACCGTCGTATTCGTCCGATGGGGAGGCAGGGTGGAGCGTTGGCCGCTTCGGGTGGTGGACTTCGATACGGCTTGGGACCCCTTCCATCGGGGGTTTGATGTTCAGCATTGGTTGGTTGCTCGGGTGCCCGACGGCCGAAAGTTGAGGTTGGCAAAGGGGACGATGGCGGAGATGACGCCGCTTCTGGTGCTATTGAAGGGTTGAGGGCATGGACAATTCGAGCCGAGCCGCCTACGGTATGAGACCATCGGAGTCCTCATGTCGAGCGTTCGCTTCTTTCTGAACGATCGTCCCATTTCGCTCGAAAATCCATCTCCCACGCAGACGCTGTTGCGCTGGTTGCGGGATGAAGCGCAACTCACCGGAACCAAGGAAGGATGCGCGGAAGGGGATTGCGGCGCCTGCACGGTCGCCTGGATCGACGATGGCCCAGATGGTAAAGCGGTTTACCGTGCGGTGAATTCCTGTTTGATCCTCCTTCCGATGGTTCACGGCCGACGCGTGTACACGGTGGAGGGCCTGCAGGCCAAAGGGCGCCCTCATCCGGTTCAAGAGGCGATGGTTCGAGAACTCGGCTCTCAATGCGGCTATTGCACGCCGGGCTTTGTCATGTCGATGTTTGAGGCCTGTTACAGAGAGGACCTAAAAGAAGCGTGGCAACTGGACGACCAGTTGGCGGGGAACCTGTGTCGATGCACGGGCTACCGCCCGATTCGGGATGCAGCGGCTTCCATCGCCGGACTTCGACCGGCGGATGCTTTTTCCGAACGCCTGAGCGGTGCTCTGGAGTCGCGTTCTACCTTTGTACGATCGGGGAACCAAGAGTACTCTGCGCCGAACACCTTGGCCGAGATCTACGACCGGTTGAGCCAAGATCCCACCGCGCGGGTGGTGAGCGGCGCGACCGATCTCGGTTTGGACGTGACTCAGCGGCACATTGCGTTTCCACTGTTGGTGTCGACGGAGGCGATTCCCGAGCTGCGTCGGATCGAGAAAATCCCCGGCGGATGGCGTTTTGGAGCGGGCGTGGTTCTCGCCGATTTGGAAGCGAAGGCCGGCATGTTTCCGCCCATTCAAAGGATGCTTCGGTATTTTGCGGCGCGTCCGATCAAGAATCGGGCAACCTTGGGTGGAAACCTCTGTAATGCGTCGCCGATCGGAGATTTACCACCGGTGATGCTGGCGTTGGGGGCGGTGGCAGTGATTGGCTCCGCGGAGGGCGAGCGAAAGGTGCCGTTTGAGGAGTTCTTCGTTGGGTATAGGAAGACAGCGGTTCGCGCCAACGAACTCTTGATTGCGGTGGAAATACCGGACCTGTCTAGCCATGCGCGGTATGGAGCATACAAGGTGAGCCGGCGGCGTGAGTTGGACATCAGCGCGGTTGCCGCTGCGATGGTTGTGGAAATTAATGGAGAAAAGGTGATTTCGGCGCGCCTAGCTTACGGAGGAATGGCGGCGACCCCCAAGCGGGCACCTCTCACCGAAGCCGCGCTGATCGGTAAACCTTGGACGGAGGCGTCGATTCGGGTGGCAGCGGATCAGCTCGCGATGGACTTTTCGCCGATCGGCGATCATCGGGCCACAGCGGAGTATCGCTCTTTGGTCGCTCGAAACCTCCTGATCGGCTTTCAGCTCGAGACGGCAGAGACGGCCTTTCGTGAGCTTAGCGAACGGCATGCGGCGACGGTGGAGATCCGATGAGTACCGAGGTTCATCGCTCCACCTCACACGAGAGTGCGTCCCGTCATGTGAACGGTGAAGCCAAATACATCGACGATCTTCCACTTCCAAAGGGGGGCTTGCACGCATGGGTGGTTCCTTCGCCCCACGCGCATGCGCGTATCACCCACCGCGACGGACTCCCGGCGCTGCTGATTCCGGGTGTAGAAGCGGTATTGTTTGCGAAGGATATTCCCGGCAGCAACCATGTGGGTCCGATCGTGCACGACGAGGATCTGCTGGCGGAAGAGTTCGTCCATTACGAAGGACAACCGGTCGCTTTGGTGATTGGTACGGATCGCGAGGCTTGCCGCCGGGGTGCGGCTCGGGTTCGGGTGGACTATGAGCCATTGGAGCCCATTTTCGATATTTCTGCGGCGATCGCCGCGGGTTCTTTTCATACCACTCCGCACCGGATCGCGCGGGGGGATGTTGGTGCCGCTTTACAGGCGTCCACTCTACAATTTTCTGGGGAGGTGGCGTCGGGGGCTCAGGACCACTTCTATTTGGAAACCCATGTTGCCTTGGTGATTCCAGAGGAAGGCGGAAATTGGAAGGTACTTTCTTCGACGCAACACCCCACCGAGGTGCAGTCGGAGGTGGCTTCGGTGCTCGGAATCGGTCGGCACCGAGTGGTGGTTGAAGTGCCTAGGTTGGGGGGTGGTTTTGGTGGGAAGGAATCCCAGGCGTCCAACATCGCGGCGTTGGCGGCGGTGGGAGCCGCGCACACTGGCCGTCCGGTAAAACTTTGGTTGAACCGTCATCAAGACATGGTGCAAACCGGAAAACGGCATCCCTTTTGGGCGAAATACGCGGTGGGATTCGATGAGCAGGCGCGGATCACCGGTTTGCAGGTGGAAATTTACAGCAACGGTGGATTCTCAGCCGACTTGTCCACTGCAGTCCTCGACCGAGCGCTGTACCACCTGGACAATGCCTATTTTATTCCGAATCTTTCGTTTGTTGGGCGGGTGTGCAAGACCAACCTTCCGAG
>SXGR01133532.1_pt1 | contig 16162 bp, 17 predicted proteins | sample 3174711 | NCBI WGS metagenome assembly SXGR01 (sample SAMN11356860, study PRJNA531348) | freshwater metagenome | isolation source: freshwater sample F1-60 | place: China: Fuxian Lake, Yuxi | collected 2017-12-25
CCTTTGCCAGCTGGCAGCGTGGATCCAATGAAAACTACAACGGCTTATTACGGCAATACATTCCTAAAAAGCGTCACTTATCTACGGTTACTGATGCAGAGCTTAAAATGATCGAAGATCGATTGAATCACCGCCCCAGACAACGATTGGGATTTAAAACCCCGCATCAGGTGTTTCATGAATCTCTAAACCGTGTTGCACTTCGTACTTGAAACCACGAAATATAAAGACAATTAAAAACCCGTGGGTACAGACCTACTCGGTATCAACTTCGTTCTTCTCTCCGAGGCACAAGGGCTAAAGGCCTCTCGCGTTGAAGACCCGCAGCAGTTGAAATCCGCTTTGCAAGCCGCACTGCAGGCTGAGCGGCCTTACCTGTTGGAAGTGGTTATCGCCTGAATTTATTCGCATCGAGAATCCTAAGTGATTGCATTAGCGTCATCACCCCGGACAGCTATAACCTGGCTTCGCTATATTCCGTAGCGCTCACAAAATTGCGCTACGCTCATAATTTGGTATCGCTCAGATAGCTCTAGCAAGTCCTTATCGCCCGAGACCAAACATTCTGCCTGGTCGCGCTCAAGAGCAGCGATGAGTGTTCCCAAGACCGGCAAGTCATCCACATCGCGGCATTGATCATTCAAAAGTGCTGCAGGTTCGACCAACTCGGCTTGAAGCGATAGGATATCTACCAGATCATCTATTTCTGCTGGTGAGAGCCCAGGTCGGTTTGAAAGGCGCGGCAAAACTCTGCGCAATTCATCAAGAATAAAGTTCGACAACACCACCTCAAGTGAACCTTGGTACCACTGCTTCAGAATGCGCCCGGGTAAGTTCCTCGGCTAGGCTAAGCCGGACAGCAGCATATTCGCATCAAGAACAACGCGCAATTGGATAAGCCGGGATGGTTAGTCAGCGAGACTTGGATTTCTTCTTTTGCTGTGCACGGTCTTGCTTTATCGCCTTATCAATCTCGGCCATGCCCTCTACCTCATCGATTGCCGCAAATCCCGACTCCAAGGGCTCACACAATGATTCAAAGCGCGCTTGCATCCGGCGAATGCGCTCGAAAAGCCGTGCGTCGACCACGGCGGCCACGGGCTTTCCGTCTTTGTTAATGACCACTGAGTCACGACGGCACTGAACCTGATTGAGCATTTCGCCCAAATTTTGTCGGAATGCAACGGCGTTGGTCTGGCGAATCATGCGCTTGCCTACAAGAAGGAAGGAAAGGGGTGAGAACTAAGCAACTAAATCATACTGACCATACTGATCAGCATGATGTCTTGCCATTCCAATGTCAACAATCGGCGGTCTGCCATATTGCCGGGCTTTACCCCCCTCCACCCCGCTTGGCTATGGATGCCGATGGGAAGTCGTACATGGTCGCCATGTCCCCAACAATGAGGACAGACATCCTACCCTCCTCCCAACAAAATTCTCCATGGGTCGCAGTTGGCTCGACAAAAACTCAGGAAAACATCATTCACAAGAAAAGCTTCTCAAGAACTGCTGCCAGTCTCTTCGCAGCGACGCTCTTGGTTGCACCATCTGCTTATGCAAAACAACCGGAGATCGACCTTGATAATCTGACAGCAGCCAAAGCTGCCGCGGATTTTTGCGCTGGCAAAGTCACCATTGAGGCAATGGTCACTGCAGCGTTGAGCCGGGCCAAGGCACTTGCCGAACTCAATGCATTTATCACGCTCGATGGCGAGTAGTTTTATCTGCTTGCTTTTTCGTTAGCAATTAGTAACCAGCGCTCGCTAATAAGCGTTTGGCGCATGCAGTTGGAGACTCAAGCGGCGCGCGACCAGTTGCGTCCCTTGCCAGCCGAGGTGCTGGTAGTAATCAAGCGCCGGTTGATTGTCCAAGTCCGCCAGCAACTGCGCGCGTGTAGCGCCACGCTCGCTGGCCCGCGCCAGCACGGCCTGCAGCACCTGACGGCCAATGCCGCGCCTGCGCCAAGCCTGATGCACCACCATATCCTCGATCCATGCTGAGTGCGCACCCTCTGCCGTTGAAAACACTAACTGCGCTGAGCACATCGCGATCGCTTCTCCTTGCGATGTACGAGCCACCATGATGCAGGCGTTCGGGCTGGCCAACACCCCCGCCAAACCGCGTATTTGGCGCTCAGTATCAGGCTTGAAGTCCTGCTCAATGCTAAACAGTGCAACTAGTAATCCGACCAGTTCCGGAATGTCGGTGCTGCTGGCCTGCTCGATCACTACGCCGCCGCCACTCACTCGCGCCCCCTGCCATAGATGATGATTGCCAAAAACAGGGTCGGTGTCTCGCTCAGAACCTCGGGGCCATGTGGTACGTCCCCGCGAAACGTGAGTGTATCGCCGGGACCAATCTCGTAGGTCTCATTGCCGTGGCGGTAGGTCATGCGTCCCTGCAGCATATAAATCAGCTCGGTGCCGGTATGCTGGAAGGTCGGAAACACCTCTGAAGCATCGTCAAGACTGATTAGAAAAGGCTCGAAAAGTTTTTCCGGGCCTTGGTCGTAGGCCAGCAAACGGTAAGTGTGGCCGGAGCGGGTGCCGCGCCGCACGACCTCCATGCCCTCGCCGGCGCGCACCAGCTGCGCATTACCCTCGATTACATCCACATCGCGAAACAAGGCCGAGAGCGAAATCCCGAGTGAGCGCGCCAATCTGTGCAAGGTATCCAGGCTGGTAGCGCACTGCCCATTCTCAATCTTGGACAGCATCCCGCGCGAGATACCCGCCAGCGTTGATACCTCAGCAATCGTCAGCCCATGGGCCAGCCGCTTCTCACGCAGCGCGGCGCCGAGGTAGCGCGCTACCGCCAAACCCTCGCCACCAACCGCCTCTTCATTGGCGGCGGGCGCCGCCGGGGGTACTGCACGCCTATTGACCATGATTCCCCAATTTATTAGGTTGACCCATCGAAAAAAGTGAGATATAAGAATAATTGTTTATTGTGAAGAAACAAAGTCCCGCTGTCAAAGCGGAGCGCTACCAACCGAAAAGATATTTTCTTTATGCCCTGGCGACTGCTTCGATTTGGCCTCAGCCGCTCGCACCCCGAGCCAAGGATGTTCTCCACGACCACCGACCTTCAGTCGGAGTACGACGTGGTCATTATCGGCGCCGGAGGTCACGGACTCGCCGCTGCCTATTACCTGGCGCGCGACTACGGTATCAAGCGTGTCGCGGTACTGGAGAAGGACTATATCGGTGGCGGTAACACTGGCCGGAATACCACCATCATCCGCTCCAACTACCTGACGCCCGAGGGTGTAAAGTTTTACGACGCCTCGGTACAGCTGTGGCAGGACCTGGCGGAAGACTTCGATCTGAATCTGTTTTACTCGACCCGTGGCCACTTCACCCTGGCGCACACAGATTCGGCGGTTCGTACCATGCGCTGGCGCGCCGAGGTGAATAAACACTACGGTGTTGAATCCGAGTTGGTAGGACCGGATTTCGTCAAACGTGCCTGCCCGTCGATTGACATCAACTGCGGTGGTCATGCGCCCATACTCGGTGCCCTGTATCACGCGCCCGGCGCGATCGCCCGGCACGATGCAGTGGCCTGGGGCTATGGCCGCGGTGCATGCAATCGTGGTGTTGAAATTCACCAGCAAACTGCGGTCACCGGCATTGACGTGGTGGGTGGCAAAGTGGTCGGAGTCCAAACAACCCGAGGCACCATCAAGACCAGCAAGGTGCTGTGTGCGGTGGCCGGTTTTACGCCTCGTGTGACTGATATGGTCGGCATCCGCACCCCGCTCTATATTCATCCGTTGCAGGCGATGGTGAGCGAGCCAATCAAGCCGTGGCTGGATAAGATTTTTGTCTCTGGTAGCTTGCACATTTATATCAGCCAGAGCGCGCGCGGCGAATTGGTGATGGGCGCTTCGCTAGACCCCTATGAGGTGCACTCAACGCGCTCGACGCTAGACTTCACCGAGACCTTGTCAGCGCACATGCTCGACATGTTCCCCTTCCTATCGCATGTGAAGGTGAACCGTCAGTGGTCGGGCATGGCCGATATGACGCCCGACTTCGCTCCACTGATGGGCAAAACCGAGGTCGAAGGCTTTTATCTGGATGCGGGCTGGGGTACCTGGGGCTTCAAAGCTACCCCAGTGTGCGGCAAGACCATGGCATGGACGGTCGCCAACGATAAACCGCATGAATTGATTACCGGATTTTCTTTGGATCGCTTCCGCAATTATTCGCTGACCGGCGAAAAAGGCGCAGCGAGCGTGGGGCACTGAGATGAAGATAATGCCCTGCCCTATCAACGGTCCACGCGCGATCTCCGAGTTTATTTATTGGGGTGAGGCACGCGTCAGTCCCGACCCGAATACCTGTACTGATGATGAATGGTCTGATTACGTATTTAATCGCAACGGCGCACCCGGCATAAAGCGTGAGTGGTGGTGCCACACGCCCTCGAATACCTGGTTTATCGCCGAGCGCGATACCAGCGCCGACCTTGTTCTACGCACTTGGTTGCCGGGAGCCGAGCCATGAGCCGCCTGCCTGTCATGCCCGATGAGTGGATCAACCGCTCGCACAAAATAAAAATTCGCTTCGAGGGCCGTGAGTATGTTGCCTTCGAGGGTGACGCTATCAGCAGCGCGCTCTGGGCTGCGGGTACCCGCACACTTGGTCGCAGTTTCAAGTACCACCGGCCGCGCGGCATTTTGTCGATGGCGAATCATGATGTCAACATCATGGTCCAGGACGGACAACGCCTGAATGTACGCGGCGATGTCATACCGGTGCACGCAGGTATGGATCTGTCTGCAGTAAATACTTGGGGTGGCGTACAAAGCGATCGCGTGCGCTTCCTCGATAAGCTTTCAGCGTTTTTACCAGTCGGCTTTTACTACAAGGCATTTCACAACAAACGCTGGTTTCCGCTTTGGGAGCGCATGTTCCGAAACATCACCGGCCTCGGTCGCCTGGATTTAAACACGCCGCATATCAGAACTGCGAAGCGCTATGACTTCTGCGACGTACTCGTCATTGGTGCCGGACCCTCTGGTCTGAGGGCGGCCCTAGCCGCTGCTAACGCCGGCGCTAGTGTGGTGCTGGTGGATGAAAATGCTCACGCTGGTGGATCGGGCATGTATCAGCTTGGTGCTGACAACACACGGCGCGATCAGACTCATGCATTGCTGCAGCGAGCACGCCAGCATGCGCAGATTCGAATTCTCGAGTCGACCACTGCAGCGGGCTGGTATGCCGATCAATGGATACCACTGATTGATGCCGACAAAATGGTGAAGCTGCGCGCAAAAGCGACTATCGTCGCCGGCGGTGCCTACGAGCAGCCAACTGTATTCCGTAACAACGACTTACCGGGTGTAATGCTTGGCTCGGCAATGCAGCGCCTGATTTACCGCTATGCAGTACGGCCAGCGCGACGCGTGGTGATTTCAGCAGCAAATGAAGATGGCTACCGGCTGGCGCTGGATCTGCTGGCAGCCGGTGTACAAGTACTGGCGATTGCCGACTTGCGTGACAACGTACCCGCCTCTGCTTCGGTCAATGCGTTGCGCGAGCGCGGTATCGAGTGTCTGCTGAGTAGCGGAGTGTATGAAGCACACGCGGATGACCGCGGCGAACTTGGCGCGGTCACGATATGCCGTTTGCGCAATGGCGTTGCTGATACTGCGACAGCGCTTCGTTTTGATTGCGATGGCGTGGCAATGAGTACTGGCTGGGCACCCGCCGCTAACTTGCTCTATCAGAGCGGTGCCAAGATGCGCTTCGACGAACGCACACAACAATTCGTACCCGCCAACCTGCCTGAAGGCGTTTATGCCTGCGGACGCGTTAATGGCCTATATGGTTTTGACGCGCGAATTGCCGATGGCGCACGCGCAGGTACTTCGGCCGCCTCATTCGCGCTCGGTGTGCCGCTGACCATACTGGCAGCACCAACTGACGATAGCGTTCCAAGTTATCCGTGGCCTGTGGTCGAGCATCCACAAGCTAAAAACTTCGTCGACTTCGATGAAGATTTGCAGCTGAAAGATTTTGCGAATGCGGTGCAGGAAGGTTACGACAATATCGAGCTGCTGAAGCGCTACTCGACCGTTGGCATGGGCCCAAGTCAGGGCAAGCATTCGAATATGACCGCGCTTCGCATTCTGGCGCGCCTGCTTGGCAAGTCACCTGAGCAAGTTGGCACGACTACTGCTCGACCGTTTTTCCATCCGGTGCCGATGTCACATCTGGCTGGTCGCGGTTTTCATCCACAAAGACACAGCCCGTTGCAGGGTCGCCACGCGGGGCTAGGCGCCGTGTTCATGCCGGCTGGCGTGTGGGAACGACCGGAGTATTACGCGCAACAGGGTAAATCACGCACTGACTGTATTCACGACGAAGTGCGTCGGGTGCGCAGCAAGGTCGCGCTGATTGATGTGGGCACGTTGGGCAAAATCGAGGTACGTGGTCCGCAAGCTGCTGAGTTCCTGAATCGTGTATACACCGCACGCATTGATCTGCTGAAAGTCGGTGGTACTCGCTACGCGATCATGTGCGATGAATCGGGCGTAGTCACCGACGAGGGCGTGATCGCGCATCTCGAGCAAAATATTTACTACTTCACCACTACCACCTCGGGTGCCGCCAACGTGTACCGCGAAATGTCGCGCCTGAATGCGGAGTGGGGTCTGCAATGCGGCATCATCAATCTCACCGGATCCTATTCTTCAGTTAACCTGGCCGGCCCGGATTCACGTGCGGTGCTTGGTCCGCTGTGTGATGTTGATCTATCGTCAGCGGCTTTCCCTTACCTCGCGGTCCGCCAAGGAATCATCGCAGGTATGCCTGCGCGCATTATGCGAGTCGGTTTCGTCGGTGAGTGGGGCTATGAGATTCATGCACCCGCCGAGTACGGTGCAACGCTGTGGGATGCATTGATGGAAGCCGGCAAGCCCTATGGCATTGGCCCGTTTGGGGTTGAGGCACAGCGTTTGCTGCGACTAGAAAAAGGTCATCTGATCGTCAGTCAGGATACCGATGGGCTGACGCACCCATTTGAAGTTTCGATGGAGTGGGCGGTGAAGATGGATAAGCCCTTCTTCATCGGTCAGCGCTCACTGAAAATCGTGCGCGAGCTGCCGCTCAAACGCAAGCTGGCAGGCTTTCAACTTCCCACAATGCATACCGGTGCAGTGCCAAGCGAGTGCCACCTGATTATTCAAAATGGCGAGATCGTCGGTCGTGTGACTAGCTGCTACTGGAGTCCGAATCTCGGCCACCATATTGGTCTGGCGTTCTTGCCACCGCAGATGTGCGATGTCGGTACTCGCTTCCAGATTCGCCTGAGCGACGGCAGCATGGTAAGCGCCGAGGTCTGCGCAACACCGTTCTTTGATCCCGAGAACCAGCGCCAGAAGGAGACCGCATGAATACCCCGGCCCGCGTTAGCCCACTCGCCGATGTGCAGTCTGCACACGCCGCGCGTTGGACCGAGATAGAGCACATGCGTGTGGTCGCTGCGTTCTCAGATGAACAAGCGAATGTGTTGAATTCGGTCGCGCTGGGCGACCTCAGCCATCGCCCACGTACTGGCGTTAAAGGCGCTGGTGCTGCCGCCGCACTCAATGCGGCAGGTATTAGCACACCTACTCAGCCGAACCGCTGGTGCCGTAGCGAAGGCGCATTGATCGCTCGCCTCGGCCTGACTGAATACCTGATCGAAGCAGATCAGTCGAATGATGCGGTGTCGCGCGTATTGGCGCTTACAAATGCTCCCGATGTCTATCCCGTGCCGCACTACGATGCCGCGCTAATCATCATGGGTCCGAAGGCCGTCGATCTGTTCCGCCAAACCTGCTCAGTTGACATGGCGACGCTTGATCCGAATGATGGTGCGCTGGTGCTTACTTCCGTAGTGGGCGTTGGTGCCACCGTCGCTGCGCTGCAGACATCGACAGGCATTGCCTTTCAAGTTTGGCTGGACGGTACCTACGCTAGCTATATGTGGGAGACGCTGTGCGAGATCGCGCGTGACATGGGAGGTGGTCCGATCGGGTTTGATGCGTTGTCACGAGCCGGGCTCTAAGCAAGCGGCAACAAATAGGTTCATCTACTAGGACCACACGAAAGGGAAGACGATGAAACCAGCAGAGGCGAAAAAATATCTTAAAGAGCACGCCGTAAAGTATGTATTGGCGCAGTTCGTCGATGTGCATGGTACGGCCAAAGCGAAATCGGTGCCGGTCGAGCACTATGACACCGTGATCACTGATGGCGCTGGCTTCGCCGGTTTCGCATTATCGGGTATGGGCATGAAGCCCAATGCTGATGGCGACTTCATGGCGGTGGGTGACCCGAGTACGTTGAGTGTGGTGCCGTGGCAGCCGGGCTATGCGCGCATGGCCTCGGATGGCCATGTACATGGTGAACCCTGGCCCTATTGCTCGCGCGTCGTACTGAAGTCGCAGGTGGAGCGCATGAAGGCCAAAGGCTGGATTTTTTATACCGGGATGGAGCCCGAGTTTTCGCTTCTGAGAAAAGTCGAGGGTCGCCTCGTCCCGAGTGAAGCCTCCGACACCTTAGCCAAACCCTGCTACGACTATAAAGGATTGTCGCGCTCGCGCACGTTTCTGGAGCGACTGGCAGAGTCGCTGCGCGCGGTGGGTATCGATGTTTATCAGATCGATCATGAAGATGCCAACGGTCAGTTCGAGATCAACTACACCTACACCGACGCACTGACGTCTTGCGATCATTACACCTTTTTCAAAATGGGTGCGGCTGAGATCGCGGCCGAGATGGGATTGATCTGCTCGTTCATGCCCAAGCCCTTCAGTAATCGTCCGGGTAATGGCTTGCACATGCACATGAGCATCGGCAACGGCAAAAAAAACCTGTTTGAAGATAAATCCGACAAGCGCGGACTCGACCTCTCCACCCTCGCCTATCACTTTGTGGGTGGTTTGCTGGCGCACGCCTCGGCACTAGCGGCGGTGTGCTGCCCGACAGTAAACAGCTACAAGCGTTTGGTCGTGGGTCGCTCACTGACAGGTGCTACTTGGGCACCGGCCTATATCTGCTACGGCAACAACAACCGCTCCGGCATGATCCGTGGGCCAGGCGGTCGTATTGAATTGCGTCTGCCGGATGGTTCTGCCAACCCGTATCTGTCCACAGCTGCAGTGATCGCTGCGGGTCTGGATGGTATCGAACGCAAACTGGATCCAGGTGAGCCGGTGGTCGACAGCCTGTACGAGATGAGTCCGGCTCAACTGCGCAAGCAAGGCATTCGACTGCTGCCACAGAACTTGAATGAAGCGCTCAATGCTCTCGAGAAGGATGATGTCATCAAGGGCGCACTCGGACCACTAGCGAACGACTTTGTCGAGCTAAAACGCATGGAGTGGGTGGAGTACATGCGTCACGTGTCTGATTGGGAAGTGGATCAGTACCTCCAGTTCTTCTGAACTGGACCAAGGAGAAAACATCATGTGTGGAATCGTGGGACTGTTGGTGAAAAAGCCAGCACTCAGAGAACAACTCGGCAAATTGATGGTGCCTATGCTGATCGGCATGACCGATCGCGGCCCGGACTCTGCCGGGTTAGCCGTGTTTGCCGATCCGCTGAAAGGCACAGCGCGCAAGCTCAGTTTGTATTCGGGTCTGACCGAGGCTGGTGCTGACTTCGATTGGCATGGCTTGACGCACGGATTAAAAGAGCATCTCGGTGTGTCATCGAAAATGGTTATCAAGCACAACCATGCTGTGCTGACGTTCGAAGTTTCGCCCAATATCGTCAAGAAATGGCTGCACGAGCATTACCCGCTGCTGCATATTCTCTCGACGGGTCAGACCATTGATCTGTACAAGGATATCGGCACGCCATCGATGGTGGCGAACCGCTACGACTTCGCTTCACTCACCGGCTCACATTTAGTAGGTCATACTCGTATGGCCACCGAGTCGGCGGTGACACCGGATCGTGCACACCCGTTCACTGCAGGTGAAGACTTCTGTTTGGTACATAACGGCTCGCTGTCGAACCCGTATGGATTGCGTCGCAAGCTGGAGCCGCACGGCATCCACTTCGATACCGATAACGATACCGAGGCGGCGTGTCGTTTTCTGGAGTGGCGTTTGCGGGAAGGCGATGATCTCGAGGCTGCACTGCACGCTGGCTTTGAAGAACTGGATGGTTTCTTTACCTTCTTGATGGGCACCCCTGACAAGCTGGCACTGATTCGCGATCCATTCGCTTGTAAACCAGCAGTCGTCGCTGAGACCGAATACTATGTCGCTATCGCTAGTGAGTTTCGCTCGTTGGCGCATCTGCCTGATGTAAAGAACGCCAAAGTATTCGAGCCAGCGCCGGAGGAGATGTACGTATGGAACGCGTGAGCTTCGACCTCGCCAGTACACCGCTGCGCGAGGTGAATCAATTTCTGCATAAGCAATTGCAAGCTAATGACCAACGTCATTTCAAGGTACTGAACCCGGATGGCGCGCACAGCATAGCAGTCGGGCTCGATCAACCCGTCACGGTTGAGATTCATGGCCATGCGGGCTACTACGCTGCCGGAATGAACAAGAAAGCGACTGTGATTGTGCACGGCAGTGCCGGTACCGGTGTCGCCGAAAACATGATGAGCGGTCGTGTGCACGTCAAAGGCTTTGCCTCGAATGGTGCCGGTGCCACCGCGCATGGTGGTCTGCTGGTGATTGATGGTGACGCAGGTCTGCGCTGCGGTATTTCGCTCAAAGGTGGCGATATCGTAGTCGGTGGTTCTGTGGGTAGCTTCTCTGGCTTCATGGCGCAAGCCGGTCGCATGCTGATTTGCGGTAACGCCGGTGATGCACTCGGTGACTCGCTGTACGAAGCGGTGATCTATCTGCGCGGCGAAGCAAAATCGCTCGGTGCCGATGCACGCTTTGAACCAATGACCGACGAGGACCGCGTGGTGGTAGCTGAGTTATTACGCGAAGCGGGATTGCAACATGATCCGGCCTCGTTCAAGCGAGTTGCCTCTGCGCGCAGCTTGTATCACTGGAACGCCGACGCTAATCAGGAATATTAAGCCGCACGCCGGCAGGAAGAACATCATGGATATGAAACCCATTCAATTCAAGCGTCGCTCTACCGAAGAATCGGCAAGCTTCGACCGTAGCGTGATCGACTACATCCAAAATGCTGCGGCGCATGGCTTGTATGAAATCCGTGGTCTCGGTGCCAAACGCCGCGTGCCGCATTTTGATGATCTGCTGTTCTTGGCGGGCTCGCTTTCGCGCTACCCACTCGAAGGCTATCGCGAAAAATGCTCCACCAAAACAGTGCTCGGTACACGCTTTGCGAAGAAACCCGTCGAGCTTGATATCCCCATCACTATCGCTGGCATGAGCTTCGGTGCATTGTCAGCAAATGTGAAAGAAGCCCTCGGTCGGGCCGCAACTGAGATGGGAACTAGTACCACGACCGGTGACGGTGGCATGACGCAAGAAGAGCGCGGCTCATCCAAAACGCTAGTGTATCAATGCCTGCCTTCACGCTATGGTTTCAACCCGGATGATTTGCGCAAGGCAGATGCGATTGAAGTTGTAATCGGCCAGGGCGCTAAACCTGGCGGTGGCGGCATGCTGCTTGGGCAGAAAGTAAATCCGCGCGTCGCAAGCATGCGCACTCTGCCGCAGGGCGTCGATCAACGTTCAGCGTGTCGTCACCCCGACTGGACTGGCCCTGATGATCTCGCGATCAAGATTCTTGAGCTACGCGAAATGACCGACTGGGAAAAGCCAGTGTATGTAAAAGTCGGTGCTACCCGTACCTTCCATGACGTGAAGCTGGCAGTGCATTCAGGTGCTGACGTGGTAGTGGTCGACGGCATGCAAGGCGGCACCGCTGCTACCCAGACCTGCTTCATCGAGCACGTCGGCATCCCGACGCTGGCCGCAGTGCGTCAAGCAGTCGAGGCGCTGGGAGATCTGAACATGAAAGGCACGGTGCAGTTGATCGTTTCAGGCGGCATACGGACTGGGGCTGATGTTGCGAAGGCACTGGCGATGGGCGCAGACGCCGTCGCAATTGGTCAAGGCGTGCTGTTTGCACTCGGCTGTAACTCGGAAACCTATGTGCGTGACGGTCAGCACCATTCAGCTCTGGATGCCTATGACACGATCGGCACCGCGCCCGGCTATTGCCATCATTGCCATACCGGCAAGTGCCCGGTGGGCGTGACCACGCAAGACGCGGAACTCGAGCAGCGCTTGGAACCTGCCGTCGGCGCCAAGCGCGTGCGTAACTACCTGAAGACCCTGAATATGGAGCTGACCACCATCGCGCGCGCCTGCGGTAAGCAGAACGTGCATCACCTGGAGCGTGAGGACCTAGTAGCCCTCACCCTTGAGGCGGCTGCGATGGCAGGGATACCGCTGGCTGGAACCAACTGGGTGCCGGGCCGATAAATCGTTTCCCAACACGAGGCGGCTGGTCTATTATTTCCCAAGATAAACATTTACCGGACTGACTATAGTCCACGAAAGGAGGTTGGCAGCGTCATCGGCAAACGCCTCGTAGAAGGCTAGCCGCGTTCCATGCATGCCTGAAAAAACGTAAGAACCATCTGGAGGAGAAGCAGATGAATCAACGTAATCAATCGTCACTCGACCCCGACATGCAGCAGCGGGCCGAGGCCATGTACTCCCGCGACCGGTGGAACGCACTGCTCATACTCGCCGTGCTGTGGGCCAGCCTTATTTACACCTATATCGCGGTACCTCACGGGTTTCTCAGCTCACCGATTGGTGCGGTGCTGCTGATTGCCGGAGTATTGCTGCTGGTGTTCAACACCAGCTCGGTATTTGCGATGCTGGCGCATTATCGAGAGGCTCGTGATCACATCTACGGTCAAGACCTTCGCAACCTCGACCTGAACCGCCAACGCCTGCGCGAGCTTGCCCTGCGCCCGGCGCATATCGACACTGATCCGGGAGCGCCATGAGGAATAAGCCCTATGAACCGCCGGTGCAAAGTGGTGCCGGCCAAATGTTTGACAGCTTGGTGGTACTCGTACTGGTATACGCCAGTCTGCTGGCTCCGCTGCTGTTCAAAGCGACCGCCGAACCGCCCAAGGCCGATGACAAAGCGGCGCCGACTTGGGAGTCGCTGAATCAAACCCCGGCCATGCTCGAGCAGTGGAAGAAGCTGGGTGTGAATGTCGAGGCTGCGGCACCGATGATCACCAATCGCTTTGACTACACCATCGAACCAATCAGTCTACTGCTCACCATCGCGGTGATCGTCGGCTACTTTGTATTTGTACTGCGTGTCTCCGAAAAAGAATATCGCGAGGTTATTCGCGAGCGCTTCGACGCATCAGAGGGAGGTTGAGATGAATTTCTGGACAGCTTTGGAGTATGCAGCGTGGATCATCTCAATCGTGCTGTTCGCATGGATGCTGGCTGACGCGCGCTTTACTAGCTCGCAATACGGCGAAGATTTCCTGACGAGCTCGCGCGAAGGCGAAGAAGAATAAGGAGACGAGGATGACAGCGCAAAGTATCGCGGCCTCGGCGCCGCAAAAAAATTCGCTACTAAAGGTACTCGGGCCTATCCATGTATGGGCGCTCGGTGTCGGCATCGTGTTGGTAGGCGAGTACATGGGATGGAATTTCTCAGTCGGTAAAGGCGGTGCCTACGGCTCGCTAATTGCCTGCTGGATCATCGGCCTGCTCTACACCTGTGTCGCGATGATCGATTCGGAAGTTACCTCCACCGTGGCAGCCGCCGGTGGGCAGTATACACAAGCCAAGCATATTATCGGACCGCTGATGGCATTCAATGTTGGGCTATATCTGGTGATGGCCTACACCATGCTGGAGGCATCCGACGCGATTGTGGTGGGTGATCTGATCAAGACCATCGCGCTGCAGTATGGTGCTGAGGTCGATACCAAGCCTTTCGTGGTGCTCACCATTGCCGTGCTGGCCTGGCTCAACTATCGCGGCGTGTTCATGACACTCACCGTAAATTTCGTGATCACCGCATTTGCGTTTGTCGCGATCATTGTGCTGTTCTTCGCAGTGGAGGGTATTGGTACCGGTGGCTCGATTTTGCGTCATCGCGAGCTACTGACTGATCTACCCTATGGCTGGATCGGGGTATTGGCGGCGTTGCAATTCGGGATGTGGTACTACCTCGGCATTGAAGGAACCTGTCAAGCCGCCGAAGAAGTGCGCTCACCTGGTCGCTCGATACCACTCGGCACTATGGGTGGCATGATCACGCTGCTGATCGCCGCTACGCTCACTTGGTATATCTGCGCCGGACTAATGCCATGGGAATACCTAGGACAAGCAATCACGCCGATGTATGACGCGGCTCGCTTGACCGGTATTCTCGAGCTGGAGGTCATTCTGTTCGTCGGTACCATCTTCGCAGCGGTAGCCTCGGCGAATGGCTGCATCAACGATTCTTCGCGAGCTTGGTTCTCAATGTCACGTGATCGTTACATGCCGCAGTGGTTTGGTGCAGTACATCCACGTTATCGCACACCCTATCGAGCCATCCTGTTCCTGATTCCGATTGCGGTGTCGTTCGCCTTTACCGGATTGCTCGATCAGGTCATCACCTTCTCGATCTTGTCCGGCCTGCTGGGCTATACCTTCATGTCGTTCAACGTAGTGCGCTTCCGTCGCATGTGGCCGTTGGGTACGATCAACCGCGGTTATATCCATCCGTTCCACCCCATCCCCTGCATTCTGCTTGGGCTGTTGTGCGCGGCGACGTATTTCGCAACCTACCTCGGCTATGGCGCCTCGCTGCTGTCGATCATGGCGTTCTACATCCTGATCTCGATTTGGTTCGTGGTGCGGCGCTATCAGTTCGTACGACGTGGTGACCAGTTCACCATGCCGTGGCCACGACCCAAAGGCTACTAAGGAGATCGGCTTGGGCGGAGAACTCACCGGCGGCGGTATCGCCGCCGGTGTCTTTTTTATGATCGCTTGCTTGCTGTGGCAGCGGCGTGCGCAACGTGGCTTTGCCGCGCGGCGGGCAGCGATTTTCGATGACTGTCGCGCACTGTTCGAGCAGTCCGGTCAGATTGATCCGGGTAGCGACTATCCCTTACTTCAGGGTCAGTACGGCAACGCGAAAGTACTTCTGCAACCGCTGCTGGACCACGTGGGCTACCGCAAAGTACCGTCGCTTTGGCTAGTGCTAACCGTTGATTCGCCGATGGCGCTGAGCGGCAGTTTCGACGTGCTTTTCCGACCAGCAAACATCGAATTCTTCTCGCAGATAGAGCAACTCGCGCAGCGTATTCACCTCGGTGATGAATGGCCATCTCACCACATGGCGCGCGTCAGTCCCGTCGGCTGGCAAGCGCCACTCTCGGCGATACACACAGCACTTGGTGATGCGATCGCAAGTCCTGACCTAAAAGAAATCGTGGTGACACCCCGTGGTGTTAGGTTAGTGGTCCGTGTGTGTGGCGTTGAGCGCGGTAGCTATCTGGTGCTGCGCTCGATGCTCACCGAAGTTGAGCAAATTCCAAGTGAGTGGCTGGCTTACTGGCTTGACACCTTGCTGACGGTCGCCGAGGCAGTACGGGCAGATATCGGAGAGACTGCCTAAATGTTCTCGCGTCCCTTGCACCCGCTACTGGTACTGGTCGTCGCCATCCTGCTGCCAGGCATGGGGCAGGTGCTGAACGGGATGCTGGTCCGCGCCTGGATCATGATTTTTTTTTCGCTAAGTCTGGGCGTTGTCACTTACCACCTAACCACGCCAGCGCACTCCTTCATAGGTAGACATGCCGGCGGTTTCTTTATCTACGCGATCATGGTGATGGATGCCTGCTTGTGGGCGCGCTATCGCTATGCGCGCTGGCAACAAGGCTGAGCCCCATATCTGACCTAGCGGGCTAGCATGCCGCATCATGTTTTTCGAAGGATGTAATGTTTCGTGGTTTCAAGTACGAAGTGCAACACGGTTTAGAGATTCATGAAACACCTGATGCGGGGTTTTAAATCCCAATCGTTTTCTGGGGTGGTGATTCAATCGATCTTCGATCATTTTAAGCTCTGCATCAGTAACCGTAGATAAGTGACGCTTTTTAGGAATGTATTGCCGTAATAAGCCGTTGTAGTTTTCATTGGATCCACGCTGCCAGCTGGCAAAGGGATCGGCA
>SXGR01204863.1_pt1 | contig 16159 bp, 18 predicted proteins | sample 3174711 | NCBI WGS metagenome assembly SXGR01 (sample SAMN11356860, study PRJNA531348) | freshwater metagenome | isolation source: freshwater sample F1-60 | place: China: Fuxian Lake, Yuxi | collected 2017-12-25
TGAAATAATTGCAGCAATTGCCATCTTCGATTCAAATGCCATTGCTAGGTAGAGCATTACCGCTAACAGGAAACCAAATAATCCATAAAGTGCTTTGCGGGTAATTTCTTCACCCCAAGAGGGTCCGATAATTTGTGAATCAATTGAATCAATACTCACACTGAATTTGGCAGCTAACTTGCTTTCTACCGCGCTCTGCTGGGAAGGTGTTAGTGCATCAGTTTGAACCCGGACTTTGTCATTGCCAATTTTTTGCACAATAACCTGGGTCGTAACACCGGCATCTCGAACCGCCGATTCAGCTGACGAGACTGATGCTTCTTGTGATGTGACTGTGAAGGATGAGCCACCCTTAAATTCAATTCCTAGATGTAAGCCTTGAGTAAATAGCGTGGCAGCTGAGGCAAGGAGTAGTAATCCAGAGAATGCATACCAAATTTTCCTCTTACCAATAAAATCCACAGAAGTCTCACCGCGGTATAAACGACCACCTAATCCAGATAATTTAGCCATTATTTACACCTCCAGTTGCAACCGCTGGTTTTTGCACAATTCCCAATGATTTATTTGAGAAACCAGAGAGTGCATGCCCCTCGTTAAAAAATGAAAACTTTGCTAAGACTGTCACCAGTGGTTTTGTGAAGAAGAAAACAACAATCAAATCGATTATCGTGGTTAGACCAAGTGTGAATGCAAACCCTCTTACGCCACCTACCGCAAAGAAGTACAGCATTAATGCTGCGATCATAGAAACGGCATCGGCAACAATTACAGTTCGTCTTGCTCTAATCCAGCCAGTTTCAACCGCTGACTTGAGTGATTTTCCTTCACGAACTTCATCTCTAATTCTTTCAAAGTAAACAATAAATGAGTCGGCGGTAATACCGATAGCAACAATTGCGCCAGCGATACCAGCTAATGTCAAGGTAAAGCCGATCCACTCACCTAATAATAGGAAAGCGAGTAAAGCAATAATTGTTGCAAGTAGGAGTGAGCCGACTGAAACTATTCCTAAACCACGGTAGTAAAGAATCGAATAAATAATTACTAAAAGCAAGCCTAGTCCTCCCGCAATTAAACCACCACGAAGCTGTTCAGCACCGAGTGAAGGTGAGATTTGTTGAACCTCTCCGCGATCAAATGCAAGCGGCAAAGCACCATACTTGAGAACATTTGATAAATCTTGTGCTTCAATTTGTGAAAAGTTTCCAGTTATTTGTGCGGTTCCATTATTAATTGGCTCATTAATTCGTGGAGCTGAATAAACCAAACCATCTAACACAATTGCTGCTTGATTTTGTGGTGGAGGTAGCGTTGTAACACGTGTTGTCATAGCGCCGAATTTGCTGCTGCCCTCACCATTAAAATCTAAAGTTACATACCAACCAGATGTACCCTGCGGATCAACTAAGGATGAAGCTTTAGTGACTTGACGGCCCAATACTTCAGCCGGTGCCAAAATGTACTTTGAAATTCCACCTCGGTCACAACTAACAATTGCTGATGCTTCATTATCTCCGCCCCCACCCTGACGATTTTCTGGCTTCGTGCAATCGAGTGCGGCGAACTGAGCATTTAATTCCGGAGTCACACCAGCTGGCAATGTTGTATTTGCAGCATCAGGGCTAACCGTAGTTGCACCTGCAGCTCCTTCTGCTAATACTGGGCGGAATCTTAATTCTGCAGTTTGGCCAACTAAGTCAACAATTCTTCTGCCAGTTTCACCCGGTACTGAAATAATGATTTGCCGATTAATACCGGTACCTTGGGCAGAAACTTCAGACTCTGCAACACCAAGTGAGTTAACACGCTGGCGAATGATCGCTACAGCTTGATCAATAGATTCTGAAGTCACCTTGCCAGCTTGCCCAGCTTCAATTCTTGGTTGCAAAGTTACGCTGGTTCCACCTTGTAAATCTAAACCTAATTTAAATGATGTCGCGCCAATTACAAATGCAATGCCCGTAAAGGCTAGAACCGATAGCAGCACAATTGAAATTGTTCGAAGCGCTCGGGATTGTGTATTAGCAATTTTATTCGCGGACATATGGGGTAATTCTAGGGATAGGTGTGTTTATTGAGAAATCCAACTGGTTCCAACTGAAATTTGTGCCTTAATTAAGTAATTATTGCGCGATGTCAGGGTCTTGATCAAAGAGCGTCACATCAGTTCCTATCTGAGCAGAAAGTGGAGCTTTCATACCAAGGTGGGCCCATCCAGAGGCGGTTGCAACTCGACCACGAGGTGTTCTTGCTAGGAAACCCATTCGAACTAAAAAAGGTTCAGCTAAAGATTCAATCGTTTCAATCTCCTCTCCAACCGCCATTGCTAAAGTTGAAACACCAACTGGTCCACCATTAAAGTTTTTAATTAATGCTGATAAAACGGCCTTATCCAAGCGATCCAAACCAATCTCATCAACCTCATATATTTTCAGTGCAGCTTGAGCATGTTCTAACGCAACAACTTTCTCTTTGTTAACTTGTGCGTAATCTCTAACCCGTCGAAGTAATCTATTTGCCACCCGTGGTGTTCCCCGGGATCTAGATGAGATCTCAACAATCGCTGGATTTTCAATCTTAATATCAAGTAAATCTGCGCTTCGCCTAATTATCTGAGCTAACTCATCCGCATCATAGAAATCTAATTGGGCAGTAAAACCAAACCGGTCCCTAAGTGGGCTCGGCAATAAGCCGGCACGAGTTGTTGCACCAACTAATGTGAAGTGAGGCAGTTCTAGTGGAATTGATGTAGCACCAGCGCCTTTACCAACGATCACATCAACTCGAAAATCCTCCATCGCCAAATAAAGCATTTCTTCGGCAGGACGGGACATCCGATGTATTTCATCTAAAAACAATATTTCACCCTCAACTAACGATGAAAGGATTGAAGCTAAATCTCCTGCGTGTTGAATTGCAGGACCTGAGGTAATGCGAATTGGTGCATCCATCTCAGTTGCCACAATCATTGCTAGGGTCGTTTTTCCAAGACCAGGTGGACCAGAAAATAAAACATGATCTGCGGAGGATTTTCGTTCTTTGGCAGCAGAGAGTAAAAGGTTTAATTGCTCCCTAACCCTAGTTTGGCCAACAAATTCAGTTAAATTCTTTGGACGAAGTGCTAACTCAGCAACACGTTCAGCATCATCTGAACCTTGATCAATTATTCGATCACTCACTATTTTTTTACTCCAGATTTAAGTGCTAATTTCAATATTTCAGCCATATCTAACTTATCAATTTTTTCAGTGCCAGCAATAGCTGTGATCATCGCAGAGGCTTCTTTTGCTGAATAACCTAACCCCTGTAGAGCATTTTCAACCTGATTTGAAACAGACAAATTACTCTTACTCACTCCTGATGCAAAACTGGCTACTTTATCTTTAAGCTCAAGCACCAATCGTTGTGCACCTTTTTTCCCAAGCCCGGGCACAGATTCTAAGAGTTTATGATTTGAGGAGATAATCGCAGTTGCAATTGCTGTTGCGTCAGAGTTTGCCAAAATAGATTGGGCAACCTTTGGCCCAACACCAGTAACTGTTAACAATAATTCAAAGAAATCTCTTTCAGAAATCTCTGTAAATCCATACAGGGTCAGAGCATCTTCTCTTACAATTAGATAAGTATGAAAATTAACTAAATTACCAATAGATAAGCCAGCAGCTACCCTGCCTGGAACTTGCACTAAAATACCGACTCCGCCAACTTCAACAACAATTGAGCTGATCGCCTTTGATGTTACTTTGCCAGATATAGAACTAATCATTGTTTCTTAATCGCCTTTTTCTTTGCTGTTGCTAGACGGGCATTGCCTACTCCTCGCCAATGATGGCAGATAGCAAGGGCTAAGGCATCAGTACTATCGACTGGTTTTGGAATTTCTCGTAATTTAAGTAAGCGCTTGACCATATTTGCCACCTGTTTTTTATCAGCCCGACCTGAACCAGTTACAGCAGCTTTAACCTCACTCGGTGTGTGCATCACAACTGGTATCCCAGCTTTTGCAGCAAGTAGCAGCGCCACCCCAGCGGCCTGCCCTGTTGCCATCGCAGTTCTAACATTTAGTTGCGAGAAAACTCGCTCAACAGCAATCACATCAGGTTTAAACTTTTTAATCCAAATCAGAATCTCTTTTTCTAGTTCAAATAATCTTAATTCAAGTGGAGCATCTGAATCAGTTTTAATTACACCAACGCCAACCATCTCTAATTTTTGCGGGCCTGTTGAATCAACAATTCCGATTCCGCATCTTGTCAAACCAGGATCGATACCAAGCACGCGCATTAGTCAAGCCTAATCAGCGTCAAATAAATACTAACTAAGGCTCGCCATCACTTCATCTGAAACATCAAAGTTGCCATAGACGTTTTGCACATCATCTAGCTCTTCGATTGCCTCAATTAAATCAAAAACCTTTTTCGCAGAATCCGCATCCACGGGTATGGACATGGTGGGTAAAAAAGAGGATTCAGCTGAGTCGTAGTCAATACCGGCAGTTTGTAGAGATGTACGCACCGCAACTAGATCTGCTGGTTCAGCAACAATTTCAAATGATTCGCCAAGATCATTGACCTCCTCAGCACCAACATCTAGCACTACTTCAAGTAATTGATCTTCAGTTACCTTGCCACCCTGCTTGGAAACAATTACGACACCCTTCCTATTAAAAAGATATGAGACAGAGCCAGGATCTGCCATGTTGCCACCGTTTCGAGTAACTGCAACCCGAACATCAGATGCAGCCCTATTTCGGTTATCAGATAAACACTCGATAAGTAATGCAACTCCACCAGCTGCATAACCCTCATACATAATTGTTTCCCATTCTTTGCCACCAGTTTCAAGTCCGGCGCCACGTTTAACCGCGCGATCAATATTGTCCGCTGGTACAGAATTTTTCTTGGCTTTAGCAATTGCATCAAATAAGGTTGGATTACCCGAAACATCAGCGCCACCGGATCTAGCTGAGACCTCAATTGCTTTTATTAATTTTGCAAAATTTTTAGCACGCCTTGAATCAATAATTGCTTTCTTATGTTTAGTAGTTGCCCACTTGGAATGACCACTCATTTTTCTCCAGTAAACCCTAGGAATTTACCGTTTGGCGGCAGATATTTTCAACAAAAAATTTATGCACTCGATTATCACCAGTTAGCTCTGGATGAAATGAGGTTGCAAGCAAATGACCCTGCCTAACTGCAACTGGATGAAGCACGCCTGACATATCGGAAATCTCGGCTAAAACCTCCACATTATCTCCAACTGACACAACCCAAGGAGCCCTGATGAACACTGCTCGAACCGGCGGATCAGTAATACCTTTAAATTTTAAATCAGTTTCAAATGAATCAACTTGTCTGCCGAAAGCATTTCGCTTGACGACCATATCAATTCCGCAGAAACTTTCTTGACCAATAATTGCATCTTCAATTCGATCAGATAATAGGATCATTCCGGCGCAGGAACCATAAGTTGGCATACCACCTTTAATACGATCTTTAATTAGGTCAAATAAATCAAATGATCTGGCAAGTTTTGCAATTGTAGTTGATTCTCCACCTGGAATAACTAGTGCAGAAATATCTTCGATCTCACCCTTAGTTTTTACCGCAACGGCGCTCACTCCACAATCACTTAATGATTGGATGTGTTCACGAACATCACCTTGGAGTGCAAGTACTCCAATTTTCACAACTACCAGCCCCGCTCCGCAAGACGGTGTGGTACTGGAATGTCAGCAACATTTATACCAACCATTGCCTCACCTAAACCGCGGGATGCATCTGCAACTACCTTTGCATCTGTAAAGTATGTAACAGCCTTAACACAAGCAGCAGCGCGCTTGGCTGGATCGCCAGATTTGAAAATACCAGAGCCAACAAAAACTCCATCTGCTCCTAATTGCATCATCATTGCTGCATCCGCTGGAGTGGCAATACCACCTGCGGTAAAGAGCACAACGGGAAGTTTTCCAGTACTTGCAACCTCTTTAACTAATTCATAAGGAGCCTGTAATTCTTTAGCTGCTACAAATAATTCATCTTCGCGCATTGAAGTAAGTCGGCGGATCTCACCTGAAATCGCTCGCATATGTGTGGTCGCATTTGATACATCACCGGTGCCAGCTTCACCCTTAGATCTAATCATTGCAGCGCCTTCATTAATTCGGCGAAGTGCCTCACCTAGATTAGTGGCACCGCAAACAAATGGAATAGTGAAATTCCACTTATCTATATGATTTGCATAATCTGCAGGGGTTAAAACTTCAGACTCATCTATGTAATCCACGCCAAGTGTTTGCAAAATCTGGGCCTCAACAAAATGGCCAATTCGTGCTTTAGCCATCACGGGAATAGAGACAGCCGCTTGAATTGCGCTAATCATGTCAGGATCAGACATTCTTGCTACGCCACCTTGTGCGCGGATATCTGCTGGTACGCGCTCAAGTGCCATAACAGCAACCGCGCCAGCATCTTCCGCAATTTTTGCTTGCTCAACATTTACAACATCCATAATCACGCCGCCCTTAAGCATCTCTGCCATACCGCGTTTTACTCGTGCTGTTCCTGTTTCCTTTGACATGCTCTCTCCCTGTAAAATTCTAGAAACCCATTGTACTAAGAGTTTTAATATCCCGAAATCAATTTAATGAAGCCTTAATCACACAAGTATGCGCCTATGAGGCTAAAATTGGCTGTTTATCGGTTAGAAGAATCCATATCTTACCCGGCTTAAATTTCACATCCTTGCCATCGGCAGTACGCCAGCTAGTCACATCACTTTCAAGATTCCGTTCCCAATCAATAGGATAAGCAAAACCATCTCTAAGTAGAATTGCTTTTCCAGTACCAGTTGTTTTGCTAAACGGTGTTATTTCTCCAAATTTATCTCCGTATATTGAAGGAGTAATAGAAACAAGTTGAATGATTGCCGTATCGGCGTATAGATGAAGACCTGAGGCTGCTAATTTTGGTTTGTCATTGAAATAAATCAACCATTTGCCACTTTCTACATCCCAACGTAATTCATAGCTAGCACTAGGCCATTTTACTTTTACAGATGAGGTTGTAGTTAGCGCTGCAGGCTGTTCACCAAAAATAAATGGAGAAGTTGTAGCAGTATCAATTCTAATCTTTGGATTAGCGTTTGCTCTATCTAAGAGAAGATCAGGTTTTAAAATCATATTTACTGGTCCAGGTCTATTTGGATCTTTTCCATAAATTGATGGTGGATTTCGCTCCGCTGAGAGATTTTCTAGATTTGCTGCCGCAATCACCGGTCGCATCTTTGACTGTGCCCCGCTATAGGCAAATCCAACTCTTCCAAATTGGGAAAGTATCTCCAAATCCGAAATACGAGCAGATCGCACCGGTCCAATTAATGGTGGAAGCGTTGATGTGTATATAGCAGCAAGCCTGGTGATACCACCTTCAACTTGTTCAACATAAACTAAATCAGCATCCTCCACACCAATTTGCGGGTGCGCTGGATTTGAGTCATCTATTTTCACAGCCAATATCTGATTATTACCTCCAGGTAAACCGTTAAACAAATTCTTTTCTACCTCAGCTTTGAATTGGAAATTCGCTAATTCTGATAATTGATTTACCCCTGTAATTGAAAGCAGTATCACCATTAAGGAGATTAATAGGAGGGTTCGTCTAACAAATCTCATAACACATCGTCCTCAAATGCATATCGGACTGGAATTGGTGCTTTACCTGCCAACCGAAATAAGCGGATCAAGGGTTTTGACCTAACATTTCTAGTCGCATTTACCGACTCTAAATGAATATTAATTGCTAACTTCACCTTACTGGAAATGTCAGAAAGCTCCACCAATAATTCAGATGGTAGTTGAAGAGAATTATCTAGCGCAGCATTTTGGACCAATTTCAAGGCTTGGGATAGCACACTCTCAGCAGCTGAGCGTTCAACGATATTGGCATTTCTTGCAGCAGCTGCAGAACTTGAAATCAAATATGCAGTTGCTGGATCTAGATTTGATATGAGCACTATTTGGTGAGCAAGTGCCGCTCTTTGCTGCAGTAGTGAATCAAGGGTTGCCCATGATGTTTCAACCCGATGGTGCAAGCGATCTAATCTTGATGCTGAAAAAGTTAAATACCAGCCAATTAACACTACAGCGAGTAATAAAACTAAAGTTTCTAGATTCATCTTCTGTTCCAAAATCTAGTATCTGATGACAAACTTACTTTTTGTCCAACGGCAGTTGCCATTTCATAAACATTTTCAATTTGTTCAGCCACAACTTGCCAGTCATATTTTTGGGCGCTTAGTTTCCCGTTCTCAGATAATTTTTCACGTTTTTCCTCATCTCGAAGAAGTGTAACTAAAACTTTGGCAAGCTCCTCACTATTTTCGTTAGTAAATAAAGTGCCAGCTTCACCATTTTCTAAGACAGCTCTAAAGGCTGGAATGTCACTAGCTACAACGGCGGTTCCCGCCGAAAGTGCTTCAGTCAATATGATTCCAAAAGATTCACCGCCTGTATTTGGGGCAACATAGATTTTCACAGATTTAAGGAAGCTCTCTTTCATTTCATCTGTAAGGAAACCTAAAAACTTTACTCGATTTCTAAGTTGAGGATCAATCTCTTTCAAAAAATCATTACTATCACCTGGTCCAGCGATTAAGTATTTAACATCAGGAATAAATCTTGCAACTATTGGAAGTGAATCAAGTAGAACTCGCAGGCCCTTGCGAGGCTCCTCAAATCTTCCAATAAAACCAATTGTATTGTCGCCAGTATATTCAGCAGACTTTTTAGCATTCGCATACTTATGTCCATCAATTCCGTTTGGAATTACAACAGCATCCGTATCAAAATGATCTTTAAGCGTAGATCGCGCTAATTCACTAACTGCTATGCGAGCGGTAAGTTTTTCAACAATCGGTTCTAATATTGGACCAATTGCATAAATTGCTTTCTTCTTTGGTGTTGAGACATGAAATGTGCCAACAAGTGGTCCTTCTGCCGCTGAGCAGGCCAGCAATGACAAGGATGGAATAGCTGGCTCATGTAAATGTAGTAAATCAAAATCACCAGATGCAATCCATTGTTTCGCTCTTGAACTAGCTATTGGTCCAAACAACACCCTTGCCACAGAGCCATTAACAGGAATTGAAATGGGCTTACCAGCATTCACAACATAATCTTCTAAGTCGAGAGTGTCTTCACTTACTGGCGCAAGTACTGAAACGTAATGGCCCTCTGATATTAAATGTTCAGCTAACTCACGCATATGAGTTTGTACCCCACCTGGCGTATCCCAGCCATAAGGGCAAACCATGCCAATTCTACTTTTCTTCATCAATCCAAATCCGCTGCAACATGTGCCAGTCTACAGGTGATTCCTTAATGTGCATTGCAAAATTATCAGCCATTGATTGGGTAACTTTCTTTATTCTCTCAGATTCATTTCCAGAATCAGGTACTTCAATAGTCTTATCAAATATTATCTTTATTCCCTTAGCCGTATAACGGATGTAAGCAGTGACTAAAGGCGCCCCGGTTTTAATTGCTAACATTGCAGGTCCAGAGGGCATTTTTGCTATCGCTCCCAGAAAATCTACCTCAATTCCATTTCTAGACATATCTCGGTCAGCAACTAAAGCAACTAATTTACCTTCATTTAATCGTTGGGTGAGAAGCGGAATAGTTTTCTCCCTGTGACTAATTGGTTCAATTCCGATACTTTGACGATAATCTAAAAACTTTCTAAATATTGCCTCTGGTTCCAATTTTTCAACAACTGCAGTTAGATTAATTCCTGTTGAACAAAAATAAGCAGCCGCGTGATCCCAATTTCCCGCGTGAGGCAAAGCGATTATGCAACCTTGTTTTGCCATAACCGGATCCCGAAGTAAATTCTCTCTTATTACCTCGGTTGTACTAATGATTCGCTCTTTGCTCCATTTATTCAGGCGAAAAGTATCAAACCAATACCTTAGGTATGACTTCATTCCCGCCTTTGTAAGTTTTGATAACTCAGTTTGGTCTAGCTCTGGTAATACTCTTTTATAGTTACTGCGCAGTCTTTTAACTTTTCGACCATTGCGACGGTAGGCAATATCAGCTACGAAATTTGCAATTTGATAGGCGATTTTTTCAGGCAGTAATCCGATTATTTTCCATACAAATAAGTACAACAAATACATTACTTCACCGCTTTATAAACAATCATAAGTCGTTGTAGTACTGTGATGATAGATAAAATTGCCACACTCCAAATACCAATACTCATTGCATAATTGATTGATAGGCCAGTTAAACCATATGCGCTAAGTGTGATAATTAATCTCTCACTTCGCTCGGCTATTCCACCGCTGCATTCAATCCCAAGTGATTCTGCCCTTGCTCTAATGTATGAGACCATAAATGAGGCATAAGCTGCAATCAAAAATATTGGTACTAATGGATCTGATTTATCAATATAGTAAATCATCCCGCCGAGTAATATGGCTGCATCACTCAATCTATCTAAAGTTGAGTCAAGAAGTGCTCCCCATTTACTAATTCCTTTAGTTGACTGACGAGCAACTGCGCCATCAAATAAATCAAATAAAACAAAAATACAAACAAACAACACTCCGGTAAAAAGCTCTCCCTTTGGGAAAAAATAGAGCGCGCTAGCGATAGATCCGATTCCGCCCACTGCAGATATCATGTTGGCGCTAACGCCTAACTTGACCAGGGTTTTAACAATCGGGGAAATAATTTTGGCGACAGGAACACGTAATGAACGCTGCAACATAATTACCATCGTAGGCTTACCAATGATGGACAACCTAATTAACGCACGGTTTATCCTTGGGATATCTGCAGATAGCGAGTCAATTCCTGCAGCCTTAGGACTACCTGCCGCCCAAATTGATGATCCCTCTTTAATCACCTGCGATGTGGTTGTAGTGATCGCTAGTGCTAAAACTGGAATTGATCCAAATGTAGTTAAAAACTGGGCAACCTTTAGAGAGTTGTATATACCAACGATTGTTGCAGTCATTGATTTTGAAGAGGGCGATGTCGATTTTGAGGATATGAGTGCCATTGTCGGAAAGATATTAGAACCAGTGCTAACCCCATATTTAGTACTGCATGCTGATAATGGTGAACCTACTGCACTAATAAATCTTGAAGATCAGATGATTACAGATTATTCAAACTCAAAGGTAAGTAAAATTACCAGTGATGTGGAACACCGAGAGTTAGTTTTAGAGTTTAAAGATGAATTAAATAATGCGCTCACCGAAGGTGGTTGGGACCAATTTGTTCAGGGTTTAATAATTCCGGCGATACCTTTAATCTTAAAAAATAAACTTGGTATTGCAGAGATTAAGCATTTTCTAGATCTGATTCCAACCCGCTGATAATTGATCTCTACTTTCCTGCAATAACTTAGGTATTACCTTGGTTTTACCAATAATAGGCATAAAGTTTGCATCTCCGCGCCATCTTGGAACTATGTGTTGATGAAAGTGTTCAGCAATGCCGGCGCCAGAAACATCGCCTTGATTAATTCCAATATTAAAACCAACTGCGTTGCTTACTTTTCGAAGCACCTTCATACCTTGCGCAGTTAACGCCTGCACCTCATTGCGCTCTGATTCTGATAACTCTGGTAACTCAGCCACGTGGCGATAGGTACAGACCAATAAATGTCCGGCGTTATAAGGATAAAGATTCATCACTACATATGCCTCTTTACCCCTTGCAACAATTAATCCCTCCTCATCAGGCAGGGTTGTGATTCTGCAAAATGGACAAGTGATTTCATTTCCAGCAAGCGGGCGGTTTTCACCTTCAAGATAGGACATACGATGCGGAGCCCAAAGCCTTTGCCAGCTATCTGGCATTCCAGCCCCACCTACGTTTAATTGATCTGACATTAAATCTGATTACGATCTTTAATAACAGTTAAAACTTCAGCAATTGCATCCTTGATTGGAATTTGATTTTTTTGTTCACCATTTCTATACCTAAATGAAACCGCCTTTGCTGCCATATCTTCATCTCCGGCAATCATCATGAATGGAATCTTCTCAAGCTGGGCATTTCGAACTTTCTTCTGCATACGATCATCGGAACTGTCAATATCTGCTCGAATACCCGCCCTCTTAAACTCTTTAACAACATCACTTAAATACGGAGTGAATGATTCAGCAACTGGGATGCCACGCACTTGGACTGGGGCAAGCCAGGGAGGGAAAGCACCTGCATAGTGCTCAGTTAACACACCAAAAAATCTTTCGATAGAACCGAACAGGGCTCGGTGAATCATTACTGGCGCTTTAGAAGTTCCATCGGAAGCTGCATATCCTAAATCAAATCTTTGTGGTAGTTGGAAATCAACTTGAATCGTTGACATCTGCCATGTTCGACCAATTGCATCTCTTGCCTGCACTGAAACCTTTGGTCCATAAAACGCTGCTCCACCAGGATCTAATACCAAATCTAATTTTTGTTTCTCAGCCGCAAGTCGTAAGGCCTCGGTAGCATCGTGCCACTGCTTATCTTCACCAACTGATTTTTCTGGATTTCTAGTCGATAGTTCTAGGTAGAAGTCAGTTAATCCATAATCTCGCAATAAGTTAAGTACAAAAGTTAACAGGGAATCTAGCTCATCAGCCATCTGCTCTTTAGTGCAATAGATATGGGCATCATCTTGTGTAAAGCCACGCGCCCGAGTTATGCCGTGAACTACACCTGATTTTTCATATCGATACACCGTACCAAATTCAAACAATCTAAGTGGCAGATCTCGATATGACTTTGGTGTTGATTTATATATCAAATTATGAAACGGGCAATTCATTGGCTTCATGTAATACTTTTGCCCAGCTTTTTTAATTGTGCCATCTGAATGAAATTCTTCATCCATTACCATTGGTGGATACATACCATCGGCATACCATTGCAAATGCCCTGATGTTTCAAATAATGAGGCCTTAGTTAGATGAGGTGAGTAAACAAATTGATAATCCTCCTCCTCATGGCGCTTTCTTGAGTAGTCCTCCATTACCTTTCGAATAATCCCACCCTTTGGGTGAAAGACCGCAAGTCCTGAACCGATTTCATCAGGAAATGAGAAAAGGTCTAATTCAGCACCTAACTTACGATGATCACGTTTTTCTGCTTCCAATAATAAATTTAGATAATCATCTTGCCCCTGTTGCGTAGGCCAAGCAGTTCCATAAATTCTTTGAAGCATCGGATTTTTCTCAGAACCTCGCCAATATGCGCCGGCCGCTCTCATCAACTTAAAGGCTGGGATATGTTTTGTAGATGGTAGATGCGGACCACGGCATAGATCACTCCACACAGCCTTTCCATCTCGACCCAAATTGTCATAAATAGTTAGTTGCGCGCCTCCAACTTCAACATTGGATCCATCATCATCACTTCCTGATTTCAAACCGACTAATTCACACTTATATGGTTCACTTTTTAATTCTGCTAGAGCCTCTTTTTCGGTGACAACTCTTCTTTTAAAGCGTTGGGAGGCTTTTATAATCTTGCGCATCGCAGTTTCCAATTTTTCTAAATCAGATGGCGTAAATGGATTTTTTGGATCAAAGTCGTAATAGAACCCATCTCGAATCGGTGGACCAATACCTAATTTTGTATCAGGGAAGACCTCTTGCACTGCTTGAGCTAAAACATGTGCTGTTGAATGACGTAAAACATTTAATCCATCTTCAGAGGTAATTAAGACTGACTCAACCACATCACCATCGGATAACTCACTCCAAAGATCTGCCAGTTCGCCATTAATTCGGCAAACAACTATTTCACTATTGTCTTCAAATAAATGTGTTGGCCGTTGATCAGAGGCGATCTGGAGAGATTTACCATTTAAGGAAATCTTGATCTGAGAAGACATACCGCTAGGTTAGCAAAGCGGGGTGTAAAGGTGAGTTATTACCGTAGGTATTCATACCAAATTACTAATAAGGCCAATGCGGTGAATGCAATTACTGCAAAAAGTAGCAACCTCTGGCGCTTAGCAATCTTTGTGGAATCAATAGCTCTACTTGCAACACCTTTCGCGCTTTTAAGCGCTCTAGCTGCCCAAGCAAACTCAGTGCCCAAAATTCCGAGTCCAGCAAAGATGATTAACCATCCAGGTCCAGGTGCAATTAAAGCTACCACCCCAATTATGGTCACTACTCCGCCGACTATTCCAACTAAAATTCTTTTAATTATTGGGCTCATGGATTAATGTTACTAAATAATCGCGCATTAAATTGAGCTATTAATGAAATTCCAACCGAACTCTCATCAAATAAATGATCTTCTACCTTTCCTACTGGTTGGATTAAGCGAATTGATGAAGTCAGATAAACGGCCCTGGACTCAAGAAGTTGCTCAAAAGTAAAAAATGCCTCTTCAACATCAAACCAATTAAGTAATAGCCCTCTTGTGATTCCAGGTAGACATCCGGTTTTTAAATCCGGGGTTAGCCAGCCATCAGAGGTAAGAATCAATAAATTTGAAAAAGCGGTTTCAACTACATGCCCGTTTTCATTTAGAAAAATTCCATCATCAAAGCCCAACTGCTTAGCTTTTCTAACCTCCAGAAGTGATTCACCATATGAAATTGACTTAACACCACTTAATGACCCCTTTGAACTTTTAACACCCGAGGCACGAGTTAATGAAATTGGCTTATCTGAGAAAACTTCTGGTTCAACCGTTATAAACCACTGGCCATCTGATAGCACACTAAGACGCAATCTCGATCGCCCAACATTGCCTTGTAAAACTGTACTCATACCAAGTTCAATATCTCTTCTTGTCGGAAGGGTTATTAGTAATCCCTCAGCGCTATCACTTAATCGGTTGTAATGCCGTTCCCAAGCAATCGGTTTTTCATCAATAGTTAGAATAGTTTCAAACAATCCATCACCTCTAAGCAAGCTAAGTGAGTATGGCAAGGCAGCTTCTTCACTTTGTATTTGGCCATTAACTAGTAATTTCATGAAAATTCTCCAGAGGCAATTGCAATTAAGCGGCTCGCCTTAAGGGCCGTCTCCTCCCATTCACTATTGGGATCACTTTGGTAGGTAATACCAGCACCTGTTCCAAAGCTAATCTTTCCATCAGATTGCGACCAAAATATCCTGATTCCAACTGAAAGTAATGCCTGATCATTTTCAACCCAACCAATAACCCCACAATATGGGCCGCGCTCAACCGATTCAATTTGTTTTATGCTTTTAATCGCAGAGGATTTTGGCGCCCCACTTATTGAGCCCGCTGGTAGCAAAGCTTTCCCAATCTCTGGCCATTTAACATCATCGCGTAATTGCCCCACTACATCAGATACTAAATGATACAAACCTGGATGAGATTCAGTTTTCAGTAATCTTGGTACATCCACACTTCCTGGCTTACAAATCACTCCAAAATCATTGCGCATTAAATCAACAATCATGACATTCTCAGCCCTATCTTTTTCACCAAATGAGTCAGTTTTGGCAGTTCCCTTTATGGGAGTTGATTTAATTTTCGCGCCATTCTTCTCCAAAAATAATTCAGGAGAAGCTGAGGCAATCTCGAATCCATCAAGTTTGAGATAACTAGCAAATGGTGCTGGATTTTTTGATTGCAAATTAACGGCCAGGCCTTGCAAAGACTGGTTGCACTCTGTACTTAAAATTCGACAGAGATTTACTTGATAAATTTCTCCATCTGCAATTTTTTCCTTAATCAATCTAACATTATCTTCATAAGTACTTTTAGATTGTGATGATTGCCAAGGTGTAGTAATCCCCTGCCAAGGCATCGCAGGAAGTGCTGAGTTAATAACTGTTGCAAATCTTGCGCAAATCCATTTACCTTCAAAGGTATTTACTACCGCCCAAAAACCGGGCTTGGAAAGAGAGCTTGGATCATTTGAGATTTCAACACAGTTAGTGGCAAGGCGGTTGCCCATCCAAAAGAGTGCACCTGCGTTATCCATGTTTGAACGCTACCGCTAGCACCACCTAGTGGTAGCAAATATGCAATTGTGCAGGCAAGTCCTAGATGCGATAGATTTCACCTCGCACTTCGCGGACGTAGCGCAGTTGGTAGCGCGGAACCTTGCCAAGGTTCAGGTCGCCGGTTCGAACCCGGTCGTCCGCTCTCAAA
>SXGR01602999.1_pt1 | contig 16150 bp, 9 predicted proteins | sample 3174711 | NCBI WGS metagenome assembly SXGR01 (sample SAMN11356860, study PRJNA531348) | freshwater metagenome | isolation source: freshwater sample F1-60 | place: China: Fuxian Lake, Yuxi | collected 2017-12-25
CATGCGCAGCGCCGCTTCGGCCGCCCAGCTCTTGCAACTGCGCTCCAGACCGCGCGGTGCGCGCTGCGGCCCGGTCGGGACGGAGGAGGCGGAACTCTCCGGCGTGGAGGAGGCTGAGGTAGAGCTTTTGGAGGCTATCTGCTGGCTCATGGCGTTCTCTTCATCCTAGCCCCACCCGCCGCACCGTGCCCAGCACGCTCCTCAGCATTGCCCCGCCCAGCACGCTCCTCAGCATTGCCCCGCACCCGGCTGCAGCGCAGACTGAACCGCTATCGCGAGCCCCACTCGCGAAGCCGGCGCCACACCGCCGCCCCGCACCGCCCGTGTCCAACCGCGCCATCTCCATCGCCGCCCTGATCTGGGGCACGAGCATTTTCCTCAGCCGCATCATCGGCCTTGTGCGCGAGGCCGTGATCGGACGCACGCTCGGTGCGGGCCCGGATGCCGACGTCTACTGGACCGCCTTCGTCCTGCCCGACTTCCTCAACTACCTCCTGGCGGGCGGCGCGCTCTCGATCGTCTTCATCCCGATCTTCCAGCGCCAGCTGAGCCGCCACGGCGAGCAACAGGCCCGCGAGACTTTTTCGACGCTCTTCAGCTTCCTCACGCTGCTGCTGCTTCTCGCGACGCTCGCGCTGCACTTCGCCGCCCCCGCACTCGTTGCGCTGGTCGCTCCGGGCTTCTCCCCCGCCCAGCTCGAGCAACTGACGGCCCTGACACGCATCATCCTGCCCGCCCAGATCTTCCACATCCTGGGCGGACTCTTCTCCGCCGCACTTCAGGCGCGCGACTCGCACACCGTGCCCGCCTTCGCGCCGCTGATCTACACGCTCGGCATCATCGCGGGCGGCCTGCTGAGCTCCAGCGCCGAGGGCTTTGCCTGGGGAGTGCTCGCGGGCAGCATCGCGGGGCCCTTCCTCCTTCCGCTGCTCGCCTGCGCGCGCCGCGGCCTCTTGCCCCGCCCGCGCTGGAACTTCCGCCACCCCGATCTCTCCGACTATCTGGCGCGCTCGCTCCCGATCATGCTCGGCTTCTCCATCATCGCCGTCGATGACTGGATCCTGCGCCGCGAAGCGACGCTGATCGACTCGGGCGCCGCCAGCACGATCACCTACGCCAAGAACCTCATGAAGGTGCCGATGGGCGTCTTCGGCCTCGCGCTCGGCGTTGCTTCCTTCCCCACCCTCGCGCGCCTCGTCGCCGAAGGTCAGGTCGCCAGGATGCACTACACGCTGCTCGGCACCCTGCGCACGCTCTTCGTGCTCTCCTTTGCCGCTCAGGCCGCCCTCAGCGCCAACGCCACCGACCTCGCCGCCCTGATCTACGGCCGCACGCGCATCGACGCCGAGGCGCTCCAGACCATCGGCGCGCTCACGACGCTCGTCTCCATCGCGCTGGCCGCCTGGTCCGCCCAGACGCTGCTCGCGCGCGGTTTCTACGCGCTCGGCAACACCTGGATTCCGGCCGTCCTCGGCACCTTCGTGGCCCTGCTCTTCTTTCCCCTCTACGGCCTCCTGCGCGAGCACTACGGCCTCTTCGGCCTCGCCATCGCCAGCTCGCTCGCAATCCTGCTCTACACCTTCGCCCTCAACATCCTGCTCGATCGCGAGCTTGCCCGCCGCGGAGAGCGCGTCGACGCCCACTGGAATCCCTTCTTCGTGCGCACGCTCGTCGCGCTGGGCCTTGCGATCGGTCTGGGTCGCGCGGTGGCGTGGGTCTTGCCGGACGATCCGTCGCTGCTGATGACGGGCCTGCGCGCGGGACTTGCCTGCGGGAGCGCGGCGGTCGGATTCCTCATCGCGGCGGCGATGCTGGAGGTGGGCGAAGCGCGCTCACTGCTGCAGAGAGTGCGACGGCTTCGCTCCTAGCGGAGCGCGTACGGTGTCAGGTACCTGATGCATGGTCCGTCCAAAGAAGGAATCACATGCCTGACATCGGTTGGATCAGCTGGCGAGCTTGCCGCAGGCCTTTTCCACCGCGCTCACCAGCGCACCCCCGCAGAGCAGCCAATGGGCCGTGGCGATGTCATCCGCGAGATAACGATCGCGCTCCAATGCAGGCACCGACTTGCGCAGCAGCTTGTGCGCGGCCTCGACGCCCTTGCCCGCCTTGAGGTCGGCGTGGAATTCGCGCGCCTGGGCTGCTGCGAGCCACTCCAGCGCCAGCACGCGCTCGGTGTTCTCGAGGATCTCCATGGCCTTGCGCGCGGCGGTGACGCCCATGGAGACATGGTCTACCTGGTTGGCGCTGGTCGGGATGGTGTCGACGCTGGCGGGATGGGCGAGGATCTTGTTTTCGCTCGCCAGCGCGGCGGCGGCGACCTGCGCGATCATGACGCCGGAGTTGAGTCCGGGCTTGGGCGTGAGAAAGGCGGGCAGGCGCGAGAGATCGGGATTGACGAGCTGCTCGATGCGCCGCTCGCTGACGTTGGCGAGGGTTGCCAGCGCGAGTCCGAGGTAGTCCAGCGCGACGGAGAGCGGCTGGCCGTGGAACTGACCGGCGGAATGCACTTCGCCCGTGTCGGGGAAGACGATCGGGTTGTCGGTCACGGCGTTCAGCTCGTTCTCGACGATCTCGCGCACGTGGGCGTAGGCGGCCTTGAAGGCGCCGTGGATCTGCGGCACGCAGCGCAGGGAGTAGGGATCCTGAACGCGGTCGCAGTCGGCGTGGCTCTGCAGTACTTTTGAGTTCCGTAGGCACGCGCGCACATTGGCCGCCGCCCGCGCGTGGCCGGGCTGACCCTTGAGCGCGGCGAAGCGCTCGTCAAAGGGACGCGAGCTGCCGAGCAGGGCCTCGATCGAGAGCGCGGCGAGGACGTCAGCGGCCTTCGAGACATTCTCGGCGCGCAGAAGTGCGCCGACGGCGATCGACTTGATGATCTCCGTGCCGTTGATCAGCGCGAGACCTTCCTTGGCACGCAGGCGCAGTGGCTGCATGCCGATGATCTCGAGTGCTTCGCGGGCGGTGTAGGCGCCGGTATTCTCGCCGTCGTAGAGCAGCACATCGCCGTGGCCGAGATAGGCCGCCGCCATGTGCGACAGCGGTGCGAGGTCGCCGCTGGCGCCGACCGAACCCTTCTTGGGCACGAGCGGGCGGAATCCCGCATTGATGAGCTTCACGAGGTTCTCGGCGAGCTCGAGGCTGATGCCGGAGTGACCGCGCAGGAGGCCGTTGAGGCGCAGGATCTGGGCGCAGGTGACCTCCTCGTTGTCCATGTACTCGCCCACGCCGCAGCAGTGCGAGAGGATCAGGTTCTCCTGCAGCTCGGCGAGATCCGCCTCGGGAATGAACTGGTTCTTGAGCTTGCCGAAGCCGGTCGTGATGCCGTAGATCGGCTTGCCGCTGGCGATGGCGCGCTCGACCACGGCGCGGGAACGGCGCACGCGCGCCTTGGCGCTCGGTGCGATGCGGACGCGGATGCCGATGCCGCCTTCCGCGAAGACCGGCGCGAGTTGGGCGAGTGTGAGGGAGGTTCCGTCGAGAACGATCGTGGTGGCCATGCGCAGCGCAGAGGATAAGGACCGCAGCGCCTGCCTGAGGACGGGCGTTGCCGGAAAACCTCAGGATACTGCTCCCTTTCCCGGGACTCGCTCACGCCGTGGTTTCCGAGCCGGCCCTGGGGCTTCCCAAGCTACAGGGCTCGAGAGCCGCGATGCCAGGCTTCCACCGGCTGCGCAGCCGATGCATGGGCTGAAGCCTCTCCAACGCTCTAGCGTCGAAGGAGCGCGGCACTTCGTGCATTCAGGCGGTTCTCAGTGCTCCATCGGTCTCCTCGCCGGGCTGGTCAAGGGTGTCCCGGCAAGGTACAGACGGCAGCGCGCGACAAAACTCGCGCATTTTCCCTGACTTTGAGTCCCGAGACGGGGAGCAGTATCCCTCAGCGCTGCGGGCCGGCGCGTCGGCGCGTGTCTTCGTCTTGCCCCTCGATCGCGCCGGTCGGCAGGTGCAGAGGGCGCTCGGATTCACCGCGGACCTCGATCATCTCCCCGTTCGCCAGCACTTCACCGTTCCAGCGCGCGCTGAGCTTCCAGGTTCCCTCGGCGAGGTTGCCGATCACCAGGTCTCGGCCCGGAGCCAGTTGGCTGAGACCGCGCGGTTCGCCGCTGACGGTGACGCGCCAGGGCAGGCCCTGAGTGCGCTCCGGCAGTCGCAGGCGCAGGGCACCTTGTCCCCCGCCACTGGCTTCGAGCGCCAGATCGACCTTCGTCTCGCCGCCGCGCAGGGCGCGGAAGGCCAGCTTGCGGCCGCTGTCGTAGCGCGCGATCAGGTAGCGCTCCTTGATGGCGGATTCCCAGTTGGTGAGCTCGAAGCGGCCCTGAGCATCCGTGTAGATCGTCTGCAGAGCGGGCGCGAGCGCCGGGAAGATGTCGCTCTCCAGATAGAGCAGGTTCATCGGCTCGCCCAGGGCGGCGAGGCTCGCCGCCAGACGATCCGCAGCCTCGATGGTCACCTGCGCGTTCTGCACGGGCTGGCCGCCGAGCGTCACGGTGCCCTGAATCACCGGCGCCGGTTCGAGCGTGAAGCTGGCCGTGTGCTCGCCGCCGGGATCGAGTCGCACGGCACGCTGCGTGGGCTTGGCGCGGGCGCCGACATGGAAGCAGCGCAGCGCCAGATCGCCGGGCGGCAGATCCTCCACGCTGACCGTGCCGCCGGGATAGCACTCGATCGGATTGACGAGGAACCAGGGATAACCACGTGAGCGCGCACCGCTGGCGGCGGTCGCGGAGCCGGGCACGATCACGATTTGCGCCTTGAGATCGGTGCGCACGCGGTCGGGAAGCTCGATCGTGAGGCGCGCTCCCTTGTCGAGCGCGAACTTGAGGCGCGCGGGATCGAGCTTGCCCATCGCGGGCACGCTGAACTCCTCCAGCACGGATGCGAATCCCGGCTTCTTGATGATCAGCAGCGCCTTGCCGGGCGCGATGCCCTCGTACCGGAACCAGCCGTTTTCGTCGGTCTGCGTCGCCTGTCCGTCGAAGCTGACCTCGGCACCCGCGATCGGCAGGTCTTCGCGCGTCACGACACGGCCATCGACCGGTGTCAGCCGGGCATAGGAAATGTGCAACTGCTCTTCGTTGTTCTGCCGCAGGCGCACCTGACGCAGCGCACCGGGAATCCCGGGACCCTCGACGCGCACCAGCGCGAGGCCGGGATAGAGATCCGTGGCGCCGAAGCGGCCGCTGGCATCGCAGGTGAGCACGCGGCCCTCATTGGGGCCCTTCTCGAAGCGAATGCGCGCCGCGACGGGCCGGTCGATCGTGAACAACACCGAGCCCTTGATGCGCGCGGTGGCGGAGGAGCCCTGCGCGGGCATGCCCTCGGCCTGCAGGCGATCGCGGGCCTCGACGAGCTCCAGCTCGAGCTCCAGCGGCCAGGCCACCGAGGTCGAGGCCTGTGACTCAACCGGCTCTTCGGCCTGCAGCTCCACGCGCGGGGTCGGCGCGGGATCCTGGGCCAGAACGGGCGAGCTCAACGGCTCCAGCTCGACCGCGTTTGAGCCGGAACGCGCCGGACGCGAGCCCAAGGCCCACCAGCCGACCCAGGCCAGACCACCGAGGATCAGCGCCATCAGCAGGCCGAGCAGCAGGCGGGAACCGGACTTCATGAAGGGTGCAGAGGATAACGTCCGCGGCAGCAGTAGTGCCGCTGCCGGGCGCGGTTGTGGGCATATTCTGAGGTTTCCGGGGCGTCATCGGCAGCCCGCCCGGCGCCATCTCTGTTGCGAAGGGCTGGCGCGTGCAGTCCCGCGGCGCGCTCTGCATACTTGCACCTGTGTCGGCGACCGCTCCCTCCTTCCTGCTTCCTCTGCTGGCGACAGGCCTGTGCGCGTGCAGCCCGGGTGGAGAATCTTCCGCACCGAGTGTCGAAGCACCGCAGGCAGCGCGCACTTCGCCGGTGGAGTCGTCACCGGCGGCCGGGACTCCCGCACAAGGCAACCAGCCGATGCTGCGAGCCCGCCTGGAGTATCCGCTCGATGCTGGCGCGAAGCCGGTGGGCGTGCTGGCCCGCGATCTCGACGGCGATGGCGCCGCGGAGTGGATCGGCGTGACGCGCGAGCCCGGCTCGGTGCAGATCGGCGCCGGCGTCAGTCCCCGCAGCGCAAGCCTGCCGCGCGTCGTGACGATGGGCTTTGGCGACTGGCCGCTGCCGCCGGTGTGGATCGGCAAGGATGCGCAGCTGGCCTTCGCCACGCGCGCTCCGGATGAGCTGGTGGTTCTGGACGCGCAGCGACTGCTGCTGCAGCAGGATGCATCGAGCGTGCTCGCGCGCGTCTCGCTGGAGCGCAGAGCGCGCGTGATCGCGGCGGGTTCCTTGGGTGGACAGCGCGTGATCGGCGTGGTGCATGTCGATGACACGCTTTCGCTGTACGACGAAAAGCTGCAGCGCATCGCCCAGACGCCGCTGGCCGACCCGCACGCCTGCGCGCTGCACTTCCATCCCGACGGCAGCGGTTTCGTGGTCGGATTTCAGGGCTCGCGCACATTGCGGGCATATGCTCGCTCCGCGCAGGGTGAGTTCACCGTGACAGAGCCGGTGCAGCTGGCAGGTCTGCCGCGCGCGCTGCACGGTTGCGATCTGGATGGCGACGGCGATGCGGAATTGGCCTGTGCGTACGGCGAGCGCTCGCTTGCCGTCTTCGGACTGGGCGACAAGCAGACGCTGACGGAGTCGCTGACCCGCACGCCGCGCACGATCGAAGTGGCGCGCGTGCCGATCGCGCTCGACAGCACGGTGACGGCGCGGGGCTGCGAGCTGGCAGTGCTGTCGCTGGCAGGTCAGGAATACGCCCGCCTGGTCTGGAAGCAGGGCGAGTTCGAGTGCGTGCAGCGCGGCTACGCCGGTCAGCATCCGGTGCACATGGCGCTGGCGGATCTCGACGGGCGCGATGGTCCCGACCTGATCAGCGCCAACACCGGCGCCGAGCGCTGGAGCGTGCTGTTCGCCGGAGCCGACGGCCGCTTCCTCGAAGCCGGGCGTGTCGAGACCGGACGCTCGCCGCACTCGGTGGCGAGCGCGGATCTCGACGGCGATGGCCGCCTCGATGTCGGCGTGATTCACGCACTGGAAGGCACGCTGGGCACGCTGCTCAATCGCGCGGGCAGGCTGGAGCGCAGACAGCAGCGACAGCGTGCAGCGGGTGGTGACCGCCTCCAGCTGTTCGATGTGGATGGCGATGGCCGTGCGGATGCGGTCTGGATCAGCCGCGCCGGCGCTGAGGCCGAGCTGAACACGGCCTACGGCGATGGCACGGGACAGGTTTTCGAGCGCGGAGACCGGCCGCCGCTGCGACTGCAGGGCGCGCCCATGGATGCCGCGTGGGTGGCGGAAGCGAACACGCTGCTGCTCGCGGATCCGCAGCGCCGCCGCCTGCTGCTGCTCAGCCCTGCCAACGGCAGCTGGAGCCTCCGCGCAGAACAAGAACTCGACTTCGCTGTGCAGTCCGTGCGCGCCTGGATGCAGGCGGGCGAGCTGCATGCGGCGCTGGGTGGAGCCGAGGGCGTGCTGAGCGTGCAGCGCCGCGCGATCGGCGCCGAAGCCTCCGCGCCGTGGACGCCGCTTGCGCGGATCGAGACGCCCGGCAGCGTGCGCGCCCTGTGCGCGCAGGATCTCGACGGCGATGGCCGCATCGATCTCGCGGCGTTGTGTGTCGAAGCGGGCACCGACAAGCCCGGGGTTGTGCAGGTGGTGCAGCAGCGCGAAAGCGGCTTTGCGAGCGTCGGCCCGCAGCTTCGCACCGGCGCGCGTCCGTACGCGATCCAGGCAGCCGATCTCAACGGTGACGGACGCGCGGAGCTGACGGTCAGCTCGCAGAACAGCCACCAGATGAACCTCTGGATCGGACGCGCGGGAGCGGAGCCGGGCTTCAGCGCGGCCCCCGATCTGGGTGTGGGCACGGGTCCGCTCGATTGCATGTTCTGCGATCTCGACGGCGATGGCGTCGCGGAGCTGATCACGACCAACGCCTTCAGCGACGATCTCTCGGTGGTGTCGTTCCGCTGAGATCCGCAGACGGCGGGCGGAATCAGGGCGTGCGCAGCGCGCGCAGCATCTTCGAGAGGCCGAGCAGCATGCGCAGCGTTCCCGCAGCCGGGTTGGCGCCCTCGCGTTCGCGCCGCTCCATCAGGAAACCGTACGGACGCTGGTAGGCGGTCTGCGAGCTGCGCAGCACGGCGGTGTACATGCCGCGCACGGCATCCGTGCGGAACTCGGGCAGCGCATAGAGCGCAGAGAGTCCGTGCAGGAGGTTCATCGGCGCACCTGAGTAGTCCCCCACCTGCAGGTTGCTGTTGGGGTCGAATCGGAAGATCGTGACATCCCCCCACGCACCGTCGCCGTACTGCTCGCCCTTGAAGTGCGAGCGCAGCGCCATGTTCAAAAGTTCCAGAATCGCGGCGCGGTTCGCGCTGTCCTGACGCTGCTGGTCGGCGAGCAGAACCCAACAGCGCACCTGGTCGGCCGCCACATTGCCCCCCAGACGCAGAGCGTCACGCCACAGCGGTGCGAAGTGGGCGAAGGCCTCGGTGCCGAAGCGACGGTAGAGCGGGTCATCCGGCACGGCGAGCGCGATCGTCACTGCGCGTGCGCCGAAGTGGCCGTACTCGTCGTCGAAGGCGGGATCGATCTTGTCCCAGGTTCCGGCCCACGAGTGCGCGAACTCGAAGCTCGCCAGCGCCTCTCCGGCCGCCTGCGCATAGCGCGGATCACCGGTGAGCTCGGTCAGGCGCGCGAGCTGCGCGGGAACATCAAAGGCCCGCAAGCTCACGACACCGGTGTTCACGCGCGCATCGGATGGGAAGTAACTCGCCGCGATGCTGCCGTCGGGCAGCAGACCGTGGCGCAGCACCGTGTCGCCGATCCGGATCGCGGCCGCACGCGCGCGGGCGCTGAACGGATCCGGTTTCGCGCTCGCACCCGTGCGTGCCACATCGATCAGGAAGGACAGCGGCAGCGCGATCTCAACGGGACGGTCGAGGATCGGCTGATCCCGTTCGGGATCCCAGGCGCGCGGCAAACCCGTTTCGGAATCGAGGCCCAGCGTCAGCCAGTCCTCGAGAAAACGCTGCAGTGCGGCATTCCAGCGCGGATTCTCGTGCACGCGCGCCGCCTGCAGCAATTGCTCCCACAGCGGATGGAAACCGCCGGGGATGTTCATCAGACGCGATCCGTCGCGCGCGTCGATCACATGCGCGACGAAACCGGTGCTGCGCGGCCCGGAATCATCGAGTGCGCGCTCCAGCCAGGGCGTGACCGTGACATCGATCAGCTCGGCGATCTCGCGGGTCAGCGCCTCTTCGTTCGGGCATGGCAGGGCAATCTGAGCTTCGAGGCCGCGCCAGTGCGCCGTCTGCTCCGCGTCGGGTTCCAGACGCAGCGTCAGGCGCGGCAGGAATCCCTCGGGCAACGGAACGCGCAGGGACTCCCACTGCGCCGCCTCGAAGCGCTGTTCATGGCGCTGTCCGCGGCCGTCGATCAGCACAAGACGACCCGCGCCCAGCACTTCGCCTTGAATGCTGCTGCCGCCTGTCAGCGGAGCGTAGGCGGGCAGCGGTTGCTCGGCCCACTCACCCGGAGCCGTGCGCAGGCAGGAGCGCCCGTCCCTTGTTTCGATCTGCTCCAGGCCGCGGGAGGTGCGCCACCAGGGCACCGGACGCAGACCTTCCGCGTCCGTGACCTGCACATCGGTCTGTGTGAAGAAACCGTTGTCGAGCAGCTGCACGGAAACGACGCGCTCCTGCGCCCCGAAAACGGGACTGGCGGCGGGCGAATGCGAGCCCGCGGCTGCGATCAGGCACAGGATGGAAGTCAGCATGGGCGGCAGCAGGTATTCTTTTCGGCCCTCACGCGCGACAGCCTGAGCGCCCGATAGAAGGCCAGCCCAACGCCATGAAGACCTATTCCGTTGTCGAGATCCTCGGAGATGGTATCTCCGCCGAGCTTTCGCGCAGCGTCCACGCTGTGGCGCAGGCCCTGCCCTGCCGCATCGAGTTCGTGCCCATGGACCTCTCGCTGGAGTCGCGTCAGCGCGGTGGCAGCGCGGTGTACGACCGCTGCGTCGAGGCCATGCAGCGCGTCGGGCTGGCGCTCAAATACCCCACCACCACGACGACGGAGAGCCCCAACCAGATCCTGCGCGACCGCTGTGACTTCTCGGTGATCCATCGTCCGGTCGCCACGATCCCCGGAATCCAGAACAACTTCAAGCGAACAATCGACATCGAGGTCATTCGGGTCGCCACGGGCGGCACCTACGACGATCCGGGCATGCGCATCTGCGATGAGGCGGCGGTTTCGATCCGGAAGATCGAGAAGACCCCCTCCCGGCATGCGGCCCGCTTCGCGTTCGAACTGGCGCAGCGGCGGGGCGGCCACGTGGTTTCCACGAGCAAGTGGACCATCCAGCGCGCCACCGACGGCCTGTTCGAGGAGGCGGTCGACGAGGTGCGGGCGCAGTTCCCCGCCATTCAGCACCGCCGTGAGCTGTTCGATTCGCTGCTGGCCGGCATCATCATGAAGCCGGAGCGTTATTCGGTCATCGTGACGCCCAACGAGTACGGGGACTTCCTCTCGGATTCCGCCTGCGGCCTGATCGGCTCGATCGGCCTGGGCGACAGCGCTTCCTACTCCTTCGGCGAGTCGGGCAGGGTGAAGATCGCCATGTTCGACCCCGCCGGCGGAACCGCTCCGGACATTGCCGGCAAGGATCTGTGCAATCCCACGGCTGCGCTGCTGGCGCTCGCCAACCTGCTTGGGTTCGTCGGCGAGGAACGCGCCTGCGCCGCGCTGCGCAAGGCGCTGTTGGAGTGCATTGCGAAGCAGCAGTGCACGCGCGATGTCGGCGGCACGCTCTCCACCAGCGCGTTCACGGCCCGGATCGCAGAGCTGGTTCGCGCGGAACTCGGCTGAGCTTCGCTCGGGACCCGGAATTTTCTTCCCGCTGCCCGCCGAAGGCGGTCAAGTGCGGAGCCTGCATCGGTCGATCTTCCTACGGATCCTCCATGGCGTTCCCCGCTCACCCCAACACTCAGGCCAGCATGCAGGCTCGTACGCTGCTGCTCGCGGGCTCCGATGCCGCCACACTTACGGAGTGGACGGCGCGGCTGCGCGAGTGCGGGCATGAGCCGCTCACGGCGCGCGATCGCTCCGCGCTGCTCTACGGACTGCAGCATGATGACCATGCGCTGCTCATCGTCCTGCTCGGTGCGGAGTCGGAGCTCGAATGGCTGCAGGCCGCCCGGCAGCTTGTCACCGAACACGGACTGCCGCTGCTTGCGGTGTGCGATTCCACTTTGCGCGAGCGCGCCATTCTGGCGGGCGCCAGCGAGTGCCTGCCGCCCGACATCAGCACGGCCGAGTTGACGATGCGCCTGCGCGGCAACCTCCGCTCTGCGCAGGCCATCCAGGATCTGGAACGCGAGCGCCGCGATCACGCGCGCACGCAGAGGCAGGCAGCCACCGGCTGCTTCCGCTTCGATCCGCTCTCTGAAGCACTGCAGTTTTCGGACGAGGGCCTGCGCCTGCTGGGACTGGATGCAGCCCATGCGCCCGCCAGCCTGGCGCAATTCGCACTGCGGCTGCCTGGCGAGAATCGCGACAGCGTGCGCAACTGGATGCACGCCTGCGCGGGCGGAACGCACCCCGCTCCGCTGGAATTGCTGTGGCGCGGCACGAACGGCAGCGGCCAGGCACTGCGCCTATGCTGCGGCGGACTGGAGCCGCGCGGCGGGCGCGAGATCGTGTACGGGTTCCTTGAGAACAAGCCGGAGCAACGTCGAGCGCGCGAGCAGCGCCGCAACCATGACGCCGCCGATCGCGAGCGCTTTCTGGAGCGTCTGGCGCTGCTTCTGAGTCGCAGCAAGGCCGGCGAAGAGCATGTTGCGGTGCTCAGCCTGCACATCTCGTTCGAGCGGCTCGGTGCGCTGAGCGCGGAGGCTCTGGAGCATGTCCGCGAGCGGACCGAAGCCCGTCTGGCGGAACAGACCCGCGATCGCGATCTGTTCGGCGACTGCCTCGCGGACTCGCAGGCGGAGAACGTCGCGATTCTGTTGCCGGAGCTCTCGCGACCGCACGATGCCTACAAGGTGGCACGCCGGCTGCAGGAGGACCTGCACAAGCCGATCGTGCACGCCGGTCACTCGCATCTGGTCGAGGTCACGATCGGAATCGCGCTGGCGGGCGCCGACGCCGCCAACCCCGCCGCCTTGCTTCACGAAGCGCGCGAGGCCGAGCACGAGGCCCGCGACGAGCAGGGCGGCAGCATTCGCTTCCGCTCCGCGGCGCTCAATTCGGCCGTGTTTGAACGCCTGACGATCGAGTCGAGCCTCAAGCGCGCCATCGAACACCGCGAGCTGTGCGTCTACTACCAGCCCAAGGTGGACCTGCGCACAGGACGGCTGTCGGGCTTCGAAGCGCTCGCGCGCTGGAAGCACCCGAGCATGGGCATGATCTCGCCCGGTCAGTTCATTCCGATCGCGGAGGACACCGGACTGATCCTGCCGCTGGGCGAGCTGGTGCTGGAGGAAGCATGCCAACAGGGCGAGGCCTGGCGTCGCGAGGGCCTGATGCCCGTGCGCATGGCGGTGAACCTCTCCGGGCTCCACTTCCGCTCGCCCGATCTCGTGGGCAAGGTCGAATACGTGCTGCGCGCGACCGGCTTCCCGGCTGAGCTGCTCGAAATCGAGCTGACCGAAAGCACGCTGCTGCAGCACGGCGATTCCACCATGGCGCGCCTGCGCCAGCTCAAGAGCATGGGCGTGCGTCTGTCGATCGACGATTTCGGCACGGGGTACTCCTCGCTGGCGTACCTCAAGCGCTTCCCGGTCGACTCGCTCAAGATCGATCAGTCTTTCGTGCGCGATCTGACGCAGGATCCGGAAGACTCCGCGATCACGACCTCGATTCTCCTGATGGGGAAGAGCCTCAACCTCAAGGTCGTGGCGGAAGGCCTCGAGACGCAGGCCCAGCTCGACTTCCTCAAGGCGCTAGACTGCGACGAGGGCCAAGGCTACTTCTTCGGACGGCCGATGCCCGCCGAGGAAGCGCGCGCGCTGGTCGAGAAGCAGATCCTGTTCGGCGCGGCCTAGGAGCCGGCGAAGACGCGCCGCAGTGCACCGTCGGCGCCGAACCAGTAGGCCCCGCGCTCCTTCTCCTGCGGACGCGAGTTGTGGTTCGTGATGAGGAATCCATCTCCTGCGATCCGGTGCACTTCGCGGGTCTGGAAGTGCGTGGCAATGCCGTCGGGGCGCAGTTGACCCAGCACGCTCCAGTCCTTGCCGCTCAGCCATGTACCCAGACCCTCCGCGCTGCCATTGTGCAGCGCGAGCCAGTCCTCCACGCCATCGGCATTGCGATCGACGACCTGCACGAGATCCTGAACCGGACGCACGCCCGCCAGTTCCAGCGTGCGGTCGCTCTTGAGGCTCGTCGCACCCAGCTCACGCAGCCGCAATCCGCCTGACGGCGGACTCTCGATCAGTGCCAGTGCACCGCTGGCAGCACGAACGAGACGCACCGGCACGGCGGCATCTTCGCTCTGCCAGGATTTCGCGACAACGCCGCTGTCCAGATCGAAGGCCTGCACGGACTTGCCCGCCAGCAGCCAGACCCAGCGCGCACCGTCACTGACGGCGAAACCCTGCAGCGAGTTGGCGCGTTGCGAGCTGATCAATCGCCCCAGCCGCTCGCCACTCTTGCCGGAATAGACGATCAGAGCCGCGTATTGCGCGCGCTGCGTCGGATCCTGCACGCACACCGAAGCAACCCAGTCCGCCACGCCATCGCCGTCGCGATCGCGGATCGGCAGCACCGATCCCGCGAATTCGCGCTCGTCCGGCTCGCCGCGCACCATGCGCATGGTTTCGCCGCGTGCGCCATCGCGCAGGGCTACGACGCGCTCCTGAGAGCCCGCGTCAAGGCTGATCACGGCCAGATCCTGCCAGCCGTCGGCATCCAGATCGCCCAGGCCATGCAGCTTGCGGCCGAAGGAGAGCGTCTGTGCATCCGCTGCCGTGTTCCACACGCGCGTTCCATCATGCAGCGTCCAGGCGATCAGCCGCGCCTTGTCGCGCGTCGTGTCGCACTCGAAGGACTGCACGATGCGAGCCGGTTTGCCGTCCTTGTGGATCACAAGCGCCGCACCCTGCGAGCAGGCGGCCGGCGTCAGGTTCTCGGGTGTCAGCAGAAGCGCAAGCAGTGCGATCACTCGGGCAAGCGTACCGTTTCGGAGCGGTTCGCGGAACCCGAGGGCAGCGGACTCTGCGGATGCAGCGTCAGCAGGGCCTGATCGACGTGACCGAGCGACTGCACCAGTTCGAAGCCGCCAGGCAGTACTTCGCGCTCGATCGACTGTGCGCGGCAAAGCTGCTCCAAGAGCTGCAGCCGCGTGGCGCTAAGCGCACTGGGATCCCCTTTCCAGCGCCAGCGCAGGGTGGAGTCCCCTTGCAGGTACTCCAGCTCCAGTGCGCCGCCGGAGCGGCAGAGCAGCTCGAGAGTCTGCGTCAGCAGCAGCGGATCCGCGTGGATCCGGGCAGGGATCGGTCCGTGGGCGACCGCCCGCAGGCTGTCCAGCAGCGCAGGCAGCGCGCAGTCTTCATGCGCAGTGGCCACGGTTCCGGTGGCGTGCCGCGAGAGCCGCGCGATGAGCTGCAGTTCCTCGCCCAGACCGGCGCATTCCTCGATCCAGTCCGCCGAGCCGGAGCGGAGGGCGCCATCGCGCGCACGCTCCAGCGTGTCCAGCAGGCCTTCGGCGCTCGCCAGCACCTGACCGGCGATTTCCTCAAGAAGCTCGTTCTTCGCCTGAAGCTTGGACTCCGCTCCCGCCTTGGCCTGAGTCAGCGCGGTGTTGATCGTCGTCAGCGATGCTGCGTACGCGCGCGCCTTGGCCTCCGCCTGACGCACGGCTTCCAGCTGTGCGCGCTCGGTCTGGACCAGATCCCACTTGGCGCACAGCGCGTTCGCGAGCTGCTGCACCTCGACCAGATCGAAAGGCTTCTTCAGCACGAGCAGTTGGCTGCTGCGCTTGAGACGGGTGGTGATTTCGTCGAGTGAGTAGTCCGCATAGGCCGTGCAGATCACCACTTCGAGATTCGCATCCGCAGCCCACAGCCGCTCGATCGTCTCCACGCCATCCCAGCCCGGCGGCATGCGCATGTCGACGAAAGCCATCGCGAAGGGGCGTTTTTCACGCTGAGCCGTCTCGAGCAGGGCGAGTGCTTCCTGACCCTGACTAGCGAAGACCAGCTCCCAGCCGGCCTCGAGGGGCGCGGGCGCAGTGGCGGCCGCTTCGCCGAAGAAGGCGGCCTTGGCGTCGGCCAGAGCATGCGCTGCGGGCGGACGCGGGGTGAGAGCCTTGGCGTAGTCCTCGTGCAGACTCGGTTGGTCGTCAACGATCAGAATACGACGGTTCATACAGCAGCCTCCTTGGGTTGAGGAGCAGAGCGCAGCGCGGGAATTTCGAGCACGAAACGGGCTCCCTCGCCAAGCCCAGCGCTGTCGGCGCTGAGCTGGCCGCCCATCTCAGCGGCGGCGTTGGCGCAGGAATGCAGCCCGAAGCCATGGCCGTCGCGACGGGTCGTGAACCCGTGCGTGAAAATGCGCTTCAGGTTGTCCTTCGCGATGCCGACGCCGTTGTCCTCGACGCAAAGCGTCAGGCGGTCCTCCGCCGGCCATTCGACCCGCACGGAGACGCGCGGAGCGGCGGATTCGGCCGCCAGCAGCGCCTGACGGGCGTTCTGCACCAGATTGACGAGGATCTGCATCACGCGATGCCGATCGATGCGTACCAGACAGGCTTCCTCGACCTGCAAGTCGATCTGCGGGTTCTGCACGCCGCTCGCCGGCTGCGTCAGCTCGATCGCGCGCTGGCATTCAGCTCGCAGATCCACAACCTCGAGAACGCCGCTGCGACCTGCGACGGACTGTTGCGAGGCGATCAGCTTCTGGATGTGCTCCAGGCCAGTCTGCAGCGAACCCAGCTCGCGCCGAGCCAGTTCGCGCTCGCGAATCAGCTGTTCGGCGATCTGCTCCAGCAGCGGATCCAGATGCTTGCCGCGCGGGTCGGTCTTCACGAATTCATCCAGCGGGACTCCGGCTCGCCGGACCGTCTCAACCACGCGGCGCAGATCCTCGGCGCCGGACTGAGCCACCTGCTGCG
>SXGR01566595.1_pt1 | contig 16135 bp, 14 predicted proteins | sample 3174711 | NCBI WGS metagenome assembly SXGR01 (sample SAMN11356860, study PRJNA531348) | freshwater metagenome | isolation source: freshwater sample F1-60 | place: China: Fuxian Lake, Yuxi | collected 2017-12-25
CATAGGACAGCCCGCCCTTCACCCCACAGCCACACACAGTTCGCCGGTTTCTTGCCTGCGGCTACCCGTTCATCATTCACGGGATGATCACGCAAAATCAGGTGCGCGGCGTCCATGAGCCTTCTCAGTATGTCGGCGCCGTCACCGGTGGGCAAGGCATCCGCAATGGACTGGCCGAGGACCGCCTTGGGATCGACGCAGACCGCCCGTGACTTTCCGTTGACCCATACCATGAGATGGCGATGGCCCGCTCCGGGATAAAACTGGATGGTCTCGGACCCAAGCTCCTCATTGATCGCCTCGATCAATTCGCGAGCCTCTTCCGTATCGATCAAACCGGCCGTCGCATCGTCCAGTATCACATGGGCACCCAATTTCTTGATCTCGCCGCCGATCTTCCCGCCTTCCGGCCTCACGGTCACCATCGTGCACCGGTACGCAACATCATGTTCCGTTACGGAGACTCCCAAGCTGGCCGCTTCAAGCGGGCCTGGCCCTTGATAATATTTCTTCGGGTCATAGCCAAGAATCGCCGTGCTGCTCAATCCGCTTCCATAGAGCAGGCCGTCGGCGGGGATCACAAGCCGGCCAAGCTCTCCGCTCTGGGCCAGCCGGTCGAGATGGGGGGTCGAGGAGGCCTGAAGCGGCGTACGGCCGCCCAGTTCTTGCTGGGGCTGATCAGCCATTCCACCGGCATGCAGGATCACATATTTCATCTGGTCTGCACCATGCTCACATCCGCAAGAGACGGGCGACATCCTCACGTGTCGCCTTCACAGTCAACGGTTGTTTCGACACACTGATCGCCGTATCGGCATCTTTCAAACCGTGCCCAGTCAAGGTACATACCACCGTATCGCCTTCTTGCAACAGTCCGGCCCGATGCAATTTGGCTACCCCTGCGACGGATGCAGCGGAAGCCGGCTCGCAAAAGACACCCTCAGTAGCCGCCACTGCCGCGTAGGCCTGGAGGATTTCTTCATCGGTCACCATATCGATCGCGCCGGAAGATTCCTCGACCGCCCTCAGCGCCGCCGACCAACTAGCCGGGTTTCCGATGCGAATCGCCGTCGCAACCGTCTGCGGCTCCTCCACGATCTTTCCCAGCACAATCGGAGCCGCTCCGGCGGCCTGAAACCCCATCATGCGCGGACGTTTCGTGGTTTGATTCGCCGCGCGATATTCTTGATACCCTTTCCAGTAGGCCGTAATATTCCCCGCATTGCCGACCGGCAGCACATGGAATGTCGGCGCGTCGCCGAGTTGATCGCACACCTCGAACGCGGCCGTTTTCTGGCCTTCGATCCGGAATGGATTCAGAGAGTTCACCAGCTCGATATGGTAGGCAGCTGAAAGATCCTTGACGAGCGTAAGCGCCTGATCGAAGTTCCCTTCGATTTGAATCACCGTGGCTTGATGCATCATCGCTTGGGAAAGCTTTCCCATCGCAATTTTTCCGGCGGGAATCAGCACATAGACGGCCACCCCCGCGCGAGCGCCGTAGGCGGCGGCGGCGGCGGATGTATTGCCGGTCGAGGCGCACATCACGGCCCGCGCGCCCTGTTCGACCGCCTTCGAGATTGCCATCGTCATGCCGCGGTCTTTGAACGAGCCGGTTGGATTCATGCCCTCGAATTTGAGGTGCAGGTCGACCCCGGGCGCAATCATCTTGGCCAGCCGCGCCGCGCGAATAAGCGGCGTATTGCCTTCCGCCAAGCTGATGACCGGCGTCTTCTCCGAGACGGGAAGAAACTTGCGGTATTCTTCGATGATGCCGCGCCAGCGATTCATCCGATTACTCGTCTCTTCACTCGTCTTGGCCTTCCACCCGAATGAGCGTCGCTGGTTCGGACACGAAGGCCTTGCGGTTGATGTCGCGAAGCGCCGTTTGCACATCGCGCTCCTTGGCCATATGCGTCTTGATGACCACCGGCACCGTTTGCCCTTCCCTGCGTCCCTGTTGCAGCATCGACGAAATGCTGATGCCGCAACGGCCCAGCTCGCCGGCAATCTGCGCCAAGACGCCAGGACGATCGACGACCATAAATCGCAGATAGTAGAGCGAGCTGATTTCTTCTATCGGCTTCATACGCAACGGCCGGCGCTGATCCTGGCGAAACGATGCAACCGGCACACGGCCGACCGCGCCCTTGAGCAGATTCCGGCCGATGGCGATCACGTCGCTCACCACGGCGCTCCCGGTCGGCATCGATCCGGCCCCTCGGCCGTATAACACGACGTCGCCGACCGCGTCGCCGACCAATTGAATGGCGTTGTAGACCCCGTCGACCTGCGCGATGGGAGACACAGACGGCACCATCGTAGGGTGCACACGGGCATCCACTTCACCGTCAGCGAGCTTCGCAATGCCCAGCAGCTTGATCGTAAAGCCAAATTCCTTCGCATACGCGATATCGGTCGGCGTGATATGCGTAATCCCTTCGGTATAGATATCCTTGCAATTGACCGGCGTACCATAGGCCAGACTCACCAGAATGGCCAGTTTGTGCGCCGAATCGATTCCCGCCACGTCGAAAGTCGGGTCCGCTTCGGCATATCCGGCTTGCTGCGCGTCCTTGAGTACCGACTCGAAACTTTCGCCCTCGCGGGTCATCCTCGACAAAATGTAATTCGACGTCCCGTTGATGATGCCGTAGATGGATTCGATCGTATTGCCTGCAAGGCCTTCCATCAAGGCCCGAACAACGGGAATCCCGCCGCCCACGCTGGCTTCGAATCCCACATCTACACCCTGACGTGAAGCAGCCTCAAAAATTTCTTCTCCGTGGAGGGCCAGCAGCGCCTTGTTCGCCGTGACCACCTGCTTGCCCGCAGCCATCGCCTCCAGAATGACGCGCTTGGCGGTGTCATATCCGCCGATCAATTCAATGACGACATCGACAGCGGGATCATGAATCACCTGCTTCGCATCGGTCGTCAACAGTCCGGAAGGCAACAGGATCCCGCGATCCCGCACAATATCGAGATCCGCAATCCGGACCAGCTCGACCGGCACACCAACCCGGCGCCGAATGAGCGCCGCATTGTCGAGCAGCACCTTCGCGACGCCGGTGCCCACCGTGCCGAATCCGATGATGCCGACCCCGATGCGAGACGTCATTCTTCCGCTCCGTCGAGTTTGAGCGCTTTGCGAATCCCCCTCACGGCTTGGCGTGTGCGATGCTCATTTTCCACTAACCCAAACCGCACATACTCATCGCCGCCTTCACCGAACCCGATCCCGGGAGAGACCGCAACTTTCGCTTCTTTGAGCAACAACTTTGAAAATTCAAGGGACCCCATGTGACGGTAGGGAAGGGGAATGCGCGCCCACACGAACATCGTGGCCATAGGCTTCGCCACCTGCCATCCGATACGATTCAACCCCCCGACCAGGACATCGCGCCGTTTTTGATAGCGCAAGACCGTCTCCTTGACGCATTCCTGCGGCCCGTTCAGCGCGATCACGCTGGCGATTTGAATGGGCTGAAAAATACCGTAGTCCAAATAGCTCTTGATCTTCGCCAGCGCGCCCACGACTTCGCGATTACCCACGCAAAAGCCCACACGCCAACCAGGCATATTGTACGCTTTGGATAGCGTATAGAACTCCACTCCAATGTCCTTCGCGCCAGGCACTTGCAGAAAACTCGGCGCTTTGTAGCCGTCGAACACCAGATCGGCATAGGCCAGATCGTGGATAACGATGACGTTGTGCTCTTTGGCAAAGGCCACGATCTTTTTGAAAAACTCGAGATCAACCACCGCGGTAGTCGGATTGTGCGGGAAATTGATGACGAGAATTTTCGGGCGCGGAAACGTCTGGCGATAGACGCGCGTCAGATCTTCAAAAAAATCGCTGTCCTGGCGCAGCTCGATTCCACGCACCTCGCCGCCTGCGATGATGAAGCTATACATGTGGATCGGATAGGTCGGCGTCGGAGTCAACACCACATCGCCGGGACCGATTGTAGCCAAGGCCAGATGGGCCAGCCCCTCCTTGGACCCGATGGTGACGATCGCTTCCGTCTCAGGGTCCAGATCGACATCGTAATTTCGCTTGTACCATCCGCAGATCGCGTGCCGGAGCTTCGTGATCCCGCGTGAAGCGGAATAGCGATGGTTCTTGCTCTTCCTGGTGGCCTCGATCATCTTCTCAATGATGTGCGGGGGTGTCGGCTGATCTGGATTCCCCATGCCAAAATCGATGATATCGTCGCCGCGCTGCCGAGCGTCAAGCTTGAGCGATTGCACTTGCGCGAAGACATACGGAGGAAGTCGCTTGATTCGATAAAACCCGTCACCCAGCCCCATGACCCTCCTCTAACATTCTCGGTGATGCTCAACGTTTTCTCTTGGTCACTTCACCAACGAGCCGCTGAGAAAGGCCTATTCTAATGGAGGGCTCCGGTCGAGTCAATTTACCCCGTGATTCTGTGGGGTTCTGAATTCATCGCCCCCTAACCCTGGCTGATCAGTGGGGGTTCAATCTGAACGAGTCTGTTCTTGCTCCCTCTCGCTTCTTTCTGCTACTAATACCGAGCAGTATTACCTCATTTTATTCTTTTTCCCTGCACTTCACAGACAGGACGGAGGAGTCGTGGCCAGGCTGGGCGTCAATATCGATCATGTGGCAACCTTGCGGCAAGCGCGGGGAGGGAATGACCCTGATCCGTTGGCTGCAGCCATTCTCGCCGAACTTGCCGGCGCCGACGGACTCGTCGTCCATCTGCGCGAAGACCGCCGGCACATTCAAGACCGGGATCTTCAGCTCTTGCGTGACATCATCCGCACGAAGCTTGATCTGGAAATGGCGGCGGACGACGAGATGACCAAGATCGCACTCACGGTCAAACCTGATCTGGTCACCCTTGTGCCGGAAAAACGGCAGGAACTCACGACCGAAGGTGGATTGGACGTGGCAGGACAGCGTGAGCAGATCCAAAAAATTATCACGCTCTTGCACGATGGCGGAATCCCGGTCAGCGTCTTTGTCGAACCTGACTTCAATCAGATCAAGGCTGCACATAAGGTGTCGGCGGATTTCGTGGAGCTGCATACCGGCCGCTATGCGAACGCCACTCGTTCCAAGGAAGCCGACGCAGAATTCGAGGCCATCACCCAAGCGGCAAAGCTCGCATATAAACTGGGCATCGGCGTCAACGCCGGTCACGGATTGAATTATCGCAATATCAAGCGCTTAACCCATATTCCGGAAATCGTCGAATACAATATCGGGCACAGCATCATTGCGCGGGCCGTTCTCGTCGGCCTAGAACAGGCCGTGAAAGAAATGAAGGCCTTGCTCGGTTGACCACACCGTGCCATCGACCTGCCTGCGCACCGCCAGAGGCACCACGCGCGTGAGGGCTTTGTCATGACTCCTTTCGACTTCTATCACGACGGCGGAGCGATGCGCACAGAGGTAAGCAGCCGCATCGCCCTTCTTCACCGTTCTACACTCGCCACAGGACCACAATGACAAAGATCGTCACCGGCGCGCAGATGCAGGAACTCGATCGCCTGACGATCGGCGAAGCCCGTATCCCTGGTACGGTATTGATGGAACGCGCCGGCGCAGGCCTCGTGGCCTGTCTTGAACAAATCTATGGTTCGGCGCGTGGGAAGCGTGTCACGATTCTCTGTGGAAAAGGCAATACCGGCGGCGATGGATTTGTCGTGGCCCGGCTGCTTCGCCGTCGTCAGGCCCACGTTCGAGTCCTCACCATGACGCCCGTTTCAGAATTGAGCCGCGACGCCGCAACGATGTATCGACAATTCGTCCGCGCAGCCGGCAAGTCGGCCGTGCAGCCCTATCGCTCTACGAGCCAGGCGCTCCCGCTCCTTCGTGAGAACGACCTGCTCATCGATGCGCTGCTCGGAACCGGCCTGTCCTCCGATGTCACAGGTCGCTATGGCGACGCGATCGACAACATCAATGAAGCAGGACGGCCGGTCGTGGCCGTCGATCTTCCATCCGGTCTTCATGCCGACACCGGCGCCATACTTGGCCGCGCCGTCAGGGCCTCCCTCACCGTGACGTTCGGACTCCCCAAATTGGGGCTGTACCAGAACCATGGGATCGATCTGGCCGGGTCTGTCAGAATTGTCGATATCGGCATTCCTTCGGCCTACATCGATGCCGTCACAAGCCGGACAATGTTGATGACTCCCGCCTTTGTGCGAGCCTCGTTACCGGCGCGCAGGCCATCGAGCCACAAAGGCACGTTCGGCCATGCCGGAATCATTGCAGGCTCTGTCGGCAAGACCGGCGCGGCGGCCATGGCTGCGCGAGCGGCCCTTCGAATCGGGGCCGGGCTGGTTACCGTCGCCGTCCCTTCCAGCGTCAACGACGTGTTGGAGGCAAAACTGCTGGAGGCCATGACCATCCCGATGCCGGAGACCAAATCGCGAACCTTTGCGCGTACAGCGTTCGACCGGCTCACCGCCTTTATCGCCGCCAGAACTGCGGTTGCGATCGGCCCTGGGTTATCGACCCATCCGGAAACGGTCGAATTGGTGCAAGCTCTGACCAAACAACTTGATCGGCCTGCTGTCCTGGATGCCGATGCATTGAATGCGCTGGCCGGCCGCGCGTCGATGCTCACAGCATGTAAAACGCCTCCGATCCTCACGCCCCACCCTGGTGAGATGGCTCGGCTGGAGACCGACGCGACGCCCCAGACGGTCAATGCCGATCGAATCGGCACTGCCGCTCGGTTTGCGCGGGAACGGGGAGTATTCGTTGTCCTGAAAGGCGCCAGAACCGTAGTCGCAAGGCCGGACGGAACTACGGCAATTTGTCCGACCGGGAATCCAGGAATGGCAACGGCGGGAACAGGCGACGTCTTAACCGGCATGATCGTGGGGCTGTTAGCCCAAGGCCTACCGCCATGGGACGCCTCCTGCGCGGCGACCTACCTGCATGGTTGTGCCGGAGATTTGGCCGCAGCTGAAAAGGGGCAGGCGGGGCTGATCGCAAGAGACCTGATTGAGCAGATACCCTTTGCCATCAAGATCGCCCATGACACCTAACCAAGCGAGACCCCGCGCGAGAAGAAGCGATCAAGTACCGGGGGCTGGGATGAAATCAGCTGCCGATTCGACGGATTTCGTACTCGCCTCCCTCGCTCAAACTGAATCGCTTGGCCGTGCCATCGGCCGCGCCCTCACAGGAGGGGACGTGCTAGCATTGATCGGTGCATTGGGTGCCGGCAAGACCGCCATGGTCCATGGTATCGCAGCCGGGCTTGACGTGCCGCCCGATTCTGTCAGCAGTCCCACCTTCGTCTTGGCGCATGAATACCGAGCCCGTCTTCCGCTGATTCACATCGATCTGTACCGGCTGCGCACCGATGCAGACGTCGAATCGATTGGGCTTTCCGACTATTTCACCGACCGAACGGTGGTGGCCATCGAGTGGGCCGACCGATTTCCCTCCTTGCTTCCGGAAGACCGATTGGAAGTACGGTTGACCCACCGGAGCCCGACCACCAGGACGGTGCGGTTAGCGGCGAAGGGACCGCGTTCACGCTCGTTGCTGACCCGCATCGATCAAGCCCGTCGTTCGGCCGAACGGCCGCCCGCTTCACGGACGCGAAAGACCTCCGGCACAAGAAAGGCTCCGACTCGATGATTCGATTGAGTATCGTCGGCATTCTCTTGCTGCTCTCGCTGGCCTTCTTTCTTCAAAACCAGGAGCAAGAAGTCACCCTTCGATACTTTTTTGGATTGCTGGAGGCCTCGACGCCCGTCTACAAGCCCATCATGGCCGGCTTCATGGTTGGCCTCTTGGTTGCAGTGATTTTACTGTTTCCTCCATGGGTGCGAGGCCGTATCGAGCTAAGACGGAAAACAAAGGCGCTGCAAGAAGCCGAAGTAGACCTCGAACAACTCCGTCAGTCCGTCGAGAACGCCTCAGACCGCGCCCCGGCGACGCCGGGGCCTTCACAAAGCGGCACGGATGATTGACCAGGACACAAGCCCCCTCATGCGGCAGTATCGGGACATCAAGCGGGGCTATCCGCAGGCCATTCTGTTTTTTCGCGTCGGAGATTTTTATGAAATGTTTTACGAAGACGCGCAAGTAGCCTCACGACTCCTTTCTATCGCGCTCACATCCCGCGATAAGCACAACCCCGATCCGATTCCCCTCTGCGGAGTCCCCTATCATGCTGCGACCGGGTACATCGCCAAGCTGCTCAAGACGGGACGGACCGTCGCTCTTTGTGAACAGGTTGAAGATCCCAAGCTGGCCAAGGGACTGGTCCGCCGTGAAGTCGTGCGTCTGTATACGCCCGGCACCCTCGTCGAGACGGAGCTGCTGTCCCCTGCCGAATCGAATTATCTTGCCGCGCTGTCTCTCCAACCGATATCGGCGCAGCCGTCGGTAATCGGACTGGCAGCGATTGACGTCTCCACGGGCGAGTTCTGGGTGACGGAATTACACGGCCCACAGGCGGCGGCGTTCGCGCTGGACGAGCTGGCAAGGCTTGATCCACGCGAGGTGTTATTCCCGGCTGGGCTGGATCATGACACGGCGGCTTGGCTCGATCAGATCAAGGGAACACGTGTGTGTGAACGACCAGCCGCTTCGTTCGATCGACGCCAGAGTGCGAGGTCATTGCTGGACCAATTCCGTGTCCAGTCACTTGATGCGTTCGGGTGCGCGGATCTGACCGTCGGCCTGGAAGCAGCCGGTGCCGTTTTACATTACTTTCGCGAAACTCAACCGGCCGCCCCGCTGGACCATATTCGGCGAATGACGGTTCGCAGAAGTCATGACGCCATGCATCTGGACGCCGCCACCCTGCGCAATTTGGAAATCCTCAAACCGATGGTCTTTGGAGACAGCGCACAAGAATCGCGTTGTACTGCTCTCGCAGCCGTACTGGACCGTACGGTCACCGCCATGGGCAGTCGGCTGCTGCGACAATGGCTGATCAGGCCTTTGATTCAATGCGGGCCGATCCGAGCCAGACTGGACGCGGTGGGAGAGCTGAAGGACCGTTTGGATGAGCGTGTGGCCTTGCGCGCCGCCCTGCGTGACGTGCAGGATATCGCGCGGCTCGGCAGCCGTATCGTATTGGGCTATGCGGGGCCCCGTGAACTCCTCGCCTTGAAGCAATCCCTGTCCGTATTGCCTGAAATTGCATCCCGTCTTGCGTCGCTTCAGAGTGCGTTGCTCGTCGAGGCCCGCTCATCGTGGGATGACGGGCGTGATGTGTACGAGATGATCGAGCGCGCCATCCAGCCTGACGCCCCTCCGTCGATTCGCGATGGAAACTTCATCAGGGACGGCTACGATGCCGGCATCGATGAACTGCGCAAAGCGAGCAAAGAAGGGAAACAGTGGATCACCGGGATTGAACACAACGAGCGTGAACGTACCGGCATCGACTCATTGAAAGTCAGATACAACCAGGTGTTCGGTTACTACATCGAAGTGACGAAGGCCAATCTCAGCCGCGTTCCGTCCGACTACATCCGCAAACAAACTCTCGTCAATGCCGAGCGGTTCATGACTCCCGAGCTGAAAGCGCTCGAAGAACAGGTGACTGGAGCGGAGGCCAGGTTGCTGGCGCTTGAGCAAGACATCTTCGCTCAACTCCGTGGGCGCTTGGCGCAAGAAGCCCCTCGTCTGGATGCCATGGCGGGCAACCTTTCGTTGATCGATGTCGTCGCCGGTCTCGCCGAGACCGCCGCGTTGAATCGTTACACGAGGCCTGAGGTGGATGAGGGCGGCAACATCGCCATCCGCAACGGACGCCACCCCGTGGTTGAACAGCTTCGCGACGACCGAGCGTTTGTGCCGAATGATACGATCTTGGATCTGAACAACAACCGCCTGCTGATCTTAACCGGGCCCAATATGGCGGGTAAAAGCACCTACCTACGGCAGGTGGCCTTGATCGTCCTCATAGCCCAAATCGGCAGTTTTGTCCCGGCGGCCAGCGCGCAGATCGGACTAGTCGACCGCATCTTTACCCGCGTGGGCGCTTCGGACAATCTGGCCGGCGGCCTAAGCACCTTTATGGTGGAGATGGTGGAAACCGCGAACATTCTCAACAGCGCCTCTCAGCGAAGCCTGATTCTGTTGGATGAGATTGGCCGCGGCACGAGCACATATGATGGGCTCAGTATCGCGTGGGCAGTGGCGGAACACATTCATGACCGGACGCGTCTCGGCGCGCGCACCCTGTTCGCCACGCATTACCATGAGATGGTGCAGCTGGAGTGTCAGCGCGAAGGAATCAAAAACTATCGGGTCGCGGTCCAAGAGCGCGACGGGGACGTGGTCTTTCTCCGTAAAATTGTCGCAGGAGGCGCCGATCGGAGCTACGGCATTCACGTGGCCAAACTCGCGGGGCTCCCCAGATCTGTGATCGAACGAGCGCAAGCGGTCCTGACACAGCTGGAACAGCCGGAGTCTTCCATCGTAGGATCAGTCCGAGAACAACCCCATCAGACAGCTCCACCCCTGCCACAGCCCCATCCCGTGATCGAGGAGGTTAAACAGATCGACCTGTTTTCCATGACGCCGCTCGATGCGCTCAACCGCTTAGCTGAACTGCAGCGCATGGTCCAACCGAGTGACGGCCGCCATGAAAAAAGGACGGCGGCCACTCCCAGTCAGGAGTGACCGCCGTCCTATCGATTCAACTGGGAAATCAGTGCGCTTGGTTATACTGTGCCGTTGTGGGAATCATCCCGCCGATGGTTTTCCCGCCTGGGATCATCACATCGTACTGCATGCCGACGTTGGATCCATCCGGACTCACCGGTGACGTGTTGAGCCCGCGCTTCGCCGCCGCACAGCCTGCATCATTCTCGCTCTTGCCCGCACATTCCTTGAACTGCAGCACGGACATGCTGAGCGGCTTACCGATGTTCCCCGCCACCTCGGGGAGTTTCTTGACCGAGGAAATCACCCGGTGATTTTGTTCGGTTTCTGTGGCAACAAACTCGATCAAATCAGTTGTGCTGCCCGGAGGCACTTCTTTCGCCGCTGCCGGCCCTGCATGCGGACGCCCCATTTTCTTCAATTCTGCCCATGCGCCTTTGTCGGCATAAAACTTCAAGTTTTTACCGGGATGGACTTTCTGCCAGTACAACCCGCTTTCGGCCGGTCCGCCGTATACGGACACATTGATCCAGACCGCTTCATCATAGGGATCGAGCACGATCACACGGCCCTGAATCGTCGTGGGCTTGCTCATATCCCCCCACTCGAACCGCTCTTGGAACGATTCAATTGCCAGTGCCGTGGAAGTCATGCCGGCTACCAATGCCAGAGCTGCTACTGCGGCTCCGCCTTGTTTCTGCAGCGTCATCATTACGTCCCCCTTCAATGATATGCGAGGATAGAATAATCGGCTCGTGCCTACTCCTTAATCACCTTTGATCACCTTGAAACCGGTGATCGTTCGTCCGTCCAACGTCACTTCCATTGCCACAAGTTCTTGTGAGGCCTTGATGATTTGATCCATCAGGGCCTTGTCCTTCACCGCTAACCGCACGGTCGTCGCTGCGTGATACCAGCCGGAATAGGCGTTATTTTTCTCAGCGCCGCCGGCAAATCCCCAGGCACAGCAGCTCAATAACGGATCGGGTGGTTTCACATCCAGCATCGTCGATGATCGCCCGCCCGACGCGCCGGATGACGGTTCTCCTGTATTCCAATATTGAATCCCGAACAGCAATTCTCCGTCCGGATTATCCGCCCATTGCGACCACACACGGCCTTGGAGCGTCTTCACGGCTTCAGCCTTGAGCGGCTTTCCACCGACGACCGCATCGGCCAGACCTAATTTTTCGATCGCCCCGGCAGCCAAGGCAGATTCGGCCGCCAGCAAGCCGACGGCGGAGAACAGCGCGACTGCGGCTAGAACGATTGTCCTTTTCATACCTCGTCCCTCCTTCGTACAGAGTTGAAGACAAAGCCCGTAATCTTTTGAACCGCAATCATGATTCACGCATGTTCTACGCGAGACCAACGACTGCGGCAGCGTATCACACCCCGTTGAATGTCTTTCCTTCGTTCGTTACTCCGCTGCGTTTCCGTATATTCTGTCAGGACAATGGACCTAAAACGGTACTGAATCTGGCATTTTATGTCAAGAAATTGTTTGTCGCCAGATTTGGCGCACTATACCGCCCTGGGTTTATGCAAATCAATCGGCTGCAAGCCCAACCCCTTACTGCAAGGTTGCTATCTGACGAGACGAGAGCGGACCTAAGGCAGTAATCGCCATCGTGCCCGGCGCGAATAATTCCTGCGCAACTTGAGCAACGCGCTGCCCCGTGACGGCATCGATATCCGACAGCATCTCTTCGAGACTCGTATGGGCCCCTGCAATAAGCTCATCTTTCGCCAGCTTGTTCATGCGGCTATGCGAACTCTCCAGGCTGAGCATCAAGCTGCATTTCATCTGATCCTTCGTCCGTTTGAGTTCCCCCCGTTCAATGCCGTGCGCCGCCATGTTCCTGATTTCACGCCGGATCAAATCCAGCACGCGTTCTACTTCACGCGCGCGGGTTCCGGCATAGACCGTCATCGTGCCTCCATCCGAATAGCCGGATAAAAACGAATAAATCGAGTAGGCCAAGCCGCGTTTTTCACGAATCTCCTGAAAAAGTCGTGAACTGACGCTTCCGCCCAGCACGCTGTTCAGCGCATAGGCCGCATAACGATCTTTATGGCCTGCAGGAATTCCTTTCAGTCCTACACAAAGATGCACCTGTTCCAACGACTTCCGTTTGGTCACAACGCCGCCGCAGATGTCCGGTGACCAACGGCGACGCAACGCGACGCTCACGGACAGGCGAGGCCTTCCGAATGTACGGGCCATCGTCTGTTCAAGCTGGCGCTGGTCAAAATTTCCCGCAACCGCGAGCACCATTTCCTGAGGCCGGTAGTGAGTCTCGACATAGTCGAGGAGATCGTCCCTCCTCAGCTTCACAATCGTCGTTTCCTGCCCAAGAATCGGCCGGCTCAACGGATGGCGACCCATAACGAGCCCTGTGTGCAGTTCTTGGACCAAGTCCTCGGGATCGTCTTGCACCATGCGGATTTCTTCGAGCACCACCTGCTTCTCTTTCTCAATTTCTTTCGGCCCGAATTGGGATCGGTGGAACAGGTCCGATAGCAGATTCAGCGCTTTTGGCAGATGCTGATCGAGCACTTTGACATAGAAGGTGGTCGTCTCGCGCGTGGTGAAGGCGTTCATCTCGCCCCCAAGCGCGTCGATCTCACGCGAGATATCGGTGGCCGACCGAGTGGCCGTCCCCTTGAAAAACATATGTTCAATGAAGTGGGAATACCCCGCCTGCGCGGGGCTCTCGTCGCGGGAGCCGGCATTCACCCACATGCCGACCGTGACAGATCTGAGCGTCGGGATCTGCTCGGTGACCAAGCGAACCCCATTGTCGAGAATGCGTTTGCGGTACAAGGAGATTACCCGCCCGCTTGATCCTTTGCGCCGCCCTCGGCCGGCGCCGGCATGGTTTCTTTGCGGCTGAGCCGGATCTTGCCTTGCTTGTCGATCTCCAGCACCTTCACGAGGATCTGATCGCCTTCGGCCACTTCGTCGGACACGGCCTTTACGCGATGGTGCGCCAACTGCGAGATATGAACCAATCCGTCCGTCCCCGGCAGCACTTCGACGAAGGCGCCGAAGTCCATGATCTTCCGGACCGTGCCCATATAGACTTTCCCGATTTCGACTTCCTCGGTCAGACGGCCGATGATGTCTTTGGCTTTCTGCAACGACACCTCGTCAGCGGATGCAATCGTGACGATCCCGGTATCTTCGATGTTGATCTTGACCCCGCAATCGGCCTGGATACTGCGGATCGTTTTTCCGCCCTGGCCGATGATGTCCCGGATCTTGTCTTGTTTGACTTTCATCGTATAAATGCGCGGCGCAAACGGCGACAGATTTTCACGAGCGCCCGTGAGCGCTTTAGCCATATGGCTCAGAATATGGAGCCGGCCTGCGCGAGCCTGCTCCAAAGCCTGCTGCATGAGCGCCATAGTGATGCCGCCGATCTTGATGTCCATCTGCAGGGCAGTGACGCCGTTCTTGGTCCCGCACACTTTGAAATCCATGTCGCCGAGATGGTCTTCCAATCCGAGAATATCGGACAGGATCATCACGCCGTTCCCTTCCTTGATCAATCCCATGGCAATACCGGCGACCGGTTCCTTGATCGGAATGCCTGCGTCCATCATCGCCAGCGTACCGCCGCAGACCGTCGCCATCGAAGACGAGCCGTTGGACTCCAGGATTTCCGAGACAATTCGAAGCGTATACGGAAAGACGTCTTTGCCGGGAATAACCGGCTTCAACGCCCGTTCAGCCAATGCGCCATGTCCGACTTCCCGCCGGCCCGGCGACCTGAGCGGTCGCGCTTCACCGACGCTGAAGGGCGGGAAATTATAGTGAAGCATGAAGGTCCGCATGTATTCGCCTTCCAGCGCATCGATGCGCTGTTCGTCGTCGGTGGTGCCCAGCGTGACAACGGCGAGACTCTGCGTTTCCCCGCGCGTGAAGAGCGCCGATCCATGCGTACGCGGCAGTACACCCACTTCACAGGTAATCGGCCGGATGTCCGAAGGACCTCGGCCGTCCGCGCGAGAACCTTTTTCCAGGATCATGTTCCGGACTTCCGTGTACTCCAGTCCATGGAACACGATCTTGATGTGCCGTTCACTCGTGGGCGCCTCCGGATTCTTGAGCTTTTCGACTGCCTCCGCCAACACCTGATCCAACCGTTCCTGGCGCGCCGCTTTGTTGGGAATCATGATCGCATCGCGAATAGGCTGTGCGACCATGTCCTTTACATTCGCCGCAAGCGTCGGATCGATAGCTTCGACCTTCACTTCGCGCTTCTTGTTCCCGACTTTCTTGGCCAGCTCGGCAATTTGGGCCACGATCTTCTTGATCTCGGCATGCGCCAATTCAAGCGCCTGCAGCATCGTCGTTTCCGGCAATTCGTTGGCCCCCGCTTCGACCATCATGATGGCATCGGCTGTGCCTGCAACGACCAGATGCAACTCGCTCTTCTCCATGGTTTCAAGATCCGGGTTCACGACAAACTGCCCGTTGACTCTGCCGATCTTGACGCCGGCAACCGGCCCTTGAAACGGGATGTTTGAGATGGAAAGCGCAGCGGACGCGGCTGTGATGCTGATGACATCGGACGAGCCGGTCTTGTCGGCGGACAGCACCGAAGCGATCACTTGGGTTTCGAAATAATATCCTTCGGGAAACAGCGGACGAAGCGGGCGATCGATCAAACGGCTGGTGAGAACCTCTTTCTCCGACGGCCGTCCTTCACGCTTGAAATACCCTCCAGGAATTTTCCCCGCAGCATACGTTTTCTCCTGATAATCGACCGTGAGCGGAAGAAAATCGATGCCCGGCTTGGCTGTCTGCGCAGCCACAGCAGTTGCCAAGATCACCGTGTCTCCGTACGAGGCCCAGATCGATCCATCTGCCTGTTTGGCGACACGGCCGGTTTCAAGCCGGAGTATCCGGCCGGCTATCTCGATTTCAACTGTTTGTACCATCTATGGTCTCCTCTGTTAGGTCCCACAGATGCCCACAGAGATGCGCTCATCAGCAAGCGCTGAGAACGTGAGTTCTGAGTGATGCGTCATTCTCGAACGACTCATTACTCGAAACTCACGACTGCCACCTGCTTGTCAGTGAGCGCATGTCCGTGTTCACCTGTGCGACGTCCGTTTCATGCCGCCACGGGCGGCGCCGGGCCACGCAGGGCGCAGCCTACTTGCGGATGCCGAGCCGCTCAATAATGGCCCGATACCGCGCGTCATCAATGCCACGGAGATAGTCCAGCAACCGCCGTCTCCGTCCCACCAGTTGCAGCAACCCGCGACGGGAATGGTGGTCCTTCTTGTGCGTCTTGAAATGTTCGGTGAGATACGTGATACGGTTGGTCAACACCGCAATCTGGACTTCCGGAGATCCGGAATCCGTCTCATGCTGCCGATATTCCTTGATCAATACTGCCTTCGCTTCCTTGAGTAACGCCATGGTCTTGCTCCTCTTTCTAATTCAATCCAACGACTCAATATCCGTCAATACCTTGCGAATCTTGATCGGCCCCG
>SXGR01627698.1_pt1 | contig 16133 bp, 22 predicted proteins | sample 3174711 | NCBI WGS metagenome assembly SXGR01 (sample SAMN11356860, study PRJNA531348) | freshwater metagenome | isolation source: freshwater sample F1-60 | place: China: Fuxian Lake, Yuxi | collected 2017-12-25
ATTAATTTTTATTAATTTTTGACTTAATATCTTTTGGAATAAACAAATAATGTATTGCTTTTTCCTTATAAAGGTCAGGTGCAAAACTTTTGTTAATTTCAATGAGATCGTCATATAATGAAAGTTTGACGTGATTATATCTATTTATAAAGGATAGATATTCTTTGTTTTTCTGTTTCAACAAGTTATTTTCTTTTTTTATTTTCTCTAAAGTTATTTTTTCATTTGAAAAATTTTGATCGTTGCATCCTGTCAAAATAAAAAACACACTGGAAATAGCTAATAATTTTTTCATTTATTTTCCTATTATGAATGAGCCAAAAGAAATCTCAGCATTTGCAAACCAGATCAGATCTGATCTGAAAGAATTACATTTTTAAACAGATCAAGGCAAGTCAGTTATCTCTATCTTCAGTTTTAAACGAATTCGATTTTTAATCATCTTTAAAAGATTATCGTATATGTCGTTGACTTTTATTTTTTTGTATGATATATGATTATATATGTGTAGATGTTAATGGGTTTTTATAAGGATAATTTAGATGAAAAGTGATAAACAAAATAAGACTTTCGCCTTGTCTCAAAAGGTGATAGGTCTCTTGGAAAGAGTGCAAGGTAAATCTGCTTTCGTAGAGGAATTGATTGTAGGTTCTACAGAAGGACGCTTTATCAGTAAGGAAACTGCTGATATTATGACTGAATATAAAAATCTGTTTGGTTCTGACCCTGAAAAGGTCATTCAACTCTATTTTGCCAAGCGTATCAGTAAAATTAAGATGAATATGGTCAGTCTGAAAGAAAGTCCCCGTGAAGAAGTTAAAAACAAGGTCGGAGGGGCTTTCTTGAAGCTCAACCAAGCCTTTCATGACCTCGTGACTGAAAATGAGTCCTTAAAGCATAAGCTCGGCATTACTTTCGGACTTCTGTTTAAAAAAACAGGATGTAATCATGCTTCTGTGCGTAATTGGTTGAGGGCTCATAAAGTCTCTGTAGATGAATATCACGCCTCGGTCGGGATTGTTGATCCTGCCAGCCATAATCGTCAACTGGGAGTTCTTAAAAGAATCGCTAAATTTGACGAAAAAACAAAGGTGAAGGAAAAAGAAGTTAAAAAAGAGGTCGCCAGAATCAAAAGAGAACGACTCAAAAAGGAAAAGGCTGTAACTCAAGAGCAGAAAGAGACGGGGGCTACGGGGAAGAAAGGAAAAAAAGCTGTTTCGAAAGGACGTAAAAATGATGAGAGCTAAAGTATCTTTGTTACAGGTGACCAAAGGTGTCCCAACGGCACAACGTTTCACCGATTTTAAACAACGTCTTTTGGATGCTAAGAAAAAGAATCCTGCAAGCAAACACGTCTTGGCCGTGTGTCGCAAAGCCCATAGGGACTTGAGGCTTACTTTTTCTTCCTTAACGACTCTGAGAAGGTATTACACTCATTACAGAAACATTTGCAGGGAAGCCGTCCCTGAAAATCTGCTGGGGGACTGCCTGAAAATTCTCAACCTGACCCCAGATGAGACCCTCTATCTCAACAACGCCTATGAAGAAAAGGTCGCCAAAGAACACAGCGACTTGAGACCTCTCCAAAATTATCAGGGAATGATTCTGAAAGCACAAGGACTTTTAGGCGAAAGGTCGATTTATAGTCGTATCTTGGGCGTGGCTTTTCTGACAGGGCGCAGGGTTGCTGAAATTGCCTGTACAGCAGAATTCAAGCCAACGGGTGAAAATACTCTTTTGTTTGACGGACAGCTTAAAGGGAAAGCCAGAGTCATTCATCAATACGAGATACCAACTCTCGGCGATCCTGCGCTTCTAGCGAAGGCTTTAAAAGCGATTAGAGAGGAAAAACCAGCATGGATAGATAATCCTATGCTTTTTCATGATTGTGGCTCTCGGGAGCTTTCCTTGCGTGTTAAACGCCATTTTTCCGAGTTTATAGAGAATCCAACCGTCAAGGATTTAAGAGCATCCTATGCCGAAGTCTGTTACAAAATGTTCGGGGTCGTCACAAAAGCTAAGTCTCGATACTTCTCCGATATTCTCGGACACGGGGAAGAAGACAACCGAACAGGGCAGTCCTATATCGACTTCTATATCAAGGAGTGAAAAGGTTTTATAGATTAACCCAAACGATGCACGTCATAAGGATAGAACAACTTGAAGCGGTCGACCATGTCATGGAGAACCAAAGACTCCAGCAAATTGTTGCGGATCGTTTCCATGTCTCCACGAAGGCGAGCAGGGTATAAATCGGCAACCATTGCTTCATGTCGCGCGCTCTTGACTTTTAAGTCTTGAAGTAAAGTGTGAAGGTCAACACCCCCTCGATAGAAAACATTCAACACGTCTTCAGGAATCATATGAGTGATGGCATAGGTCAGCGCAAGTCCAGTCAGCCTTTCAATGGCTTCTTCTCTTTCTGGATACTGTTCGGCGACAATGTGAAGATCACGGACAGCATTGCGGAAGAGATACCCCATAGGCTCTAACAGTTTGATGACGTTAGACTTTTCTTCAACAGCAATGCGTCCATCATCATTCACAAAGTCTTTGACGCGATTCCACTGATTCGTCAAGGCTTGATGGGCGATGTAATCCTGAGGGAGATTCATATCAGAAACCACCTTCCCGCCAATCTTGCGGTTGTTCTGAAGAACAGGATAAGGCAAGTTGTCGATCAGAGGATGCAACAGGCTGGGAAAGCTTTTGTAATTCTTACCCACTCGGAAAGAATGGCGACCATCATTGTAAAGCTCTACGAGTCTTGTGGGAATGATTGACAGGGCAAGGTCTACCAGTTGTGGGACAATCCTGTTTTCAACATCTGCTGAATCAAAGTATCTTAAATCAGCACTCCTGATGAGGGAATGATGATGAGATGCCTGATTTTTCACAGACTGGACAATGCCGTCCCGATCCTTAGCGTAAACCCATCTCGGAGAATGATAGAGACTCTCTCGACCTTCCAGCATCTTCATGACCTCAAGTTGGGCAATGTAGAAAATCGGTTGCAGGTATTTGTTGAGTTTTTTGGCGTCTTGTTCGGAGATATTCCGGTTACAGTTGTAGGCGTAGTTACGAATCTGATCACACAGGTCTTTACTCAAGAAGTTGCTTCTGTAAGTGGTCGGTAAAAAAGCGTCATTCGTATCTCTATCGCCCTTGCCCGAGAAAACGGGGTAAACTAAAGGATTGCGATGAGATGTTGTAGAAAGTGCGCCCTTTGTGTTTTGTGTTGTGGTGTAGCCACCGCCGATGTTCACAGGATGGTTTTTGAGATGGTCAAGATTCGTCCGGATCTTGTGTTTGGCTTCAAATTTTAGGTTGGCAATTTCTTGGGGGTCTTGCTCACCACCTTCATTCCCCTGCAAGGCTAAGGCAGCATCCTTAATGCGTTCTGCTGTTTCCTCCTCATCCAGTGAGAAGGTGTAATCGTTTGAAGCTGTGAGTTTAGTGATGATTGCCCGATCATTGCTTTCTTGATCCGCAAGATTAATAGCGACTTGCCTGCTGGCAAAGGTTTGAGAAGACAAGAGAGCAATAACACTGGCAGAAAGAAGAAAATATTTAGACATGAGACCATTCTCCATTAAGAGTTGATTTTTTACTTTCAATAAAACATCCTATACAGATTATAAAATCCTAGCATGAGAAGAATTTATGAAACAATCCCCTTTTTTTAAAATGCTGATGGTGGCGTTATCCGTCTTATTCCTCTGTGGCAATTATTCAAAAGCAGAAAATAATCAGAAAAAAGAAGAAAACAGGAAGGAATTCAGCAATGCTTTTTCTTTGGGATTGGAGCAGGCATGGTACAGGTATGTAGAACCCGATGTTTATCAAATGATGCCGTACAATACCTATGGCGCAAGGTGGATGAATCTCAAGGGTAATCTATGGGGAGCTTACGCTTCTTATCGTTTTACATGGCAGGATAAAGTCTTCGTACAGCCAGAAGTCCGCATCCTGTACGGGAAACATCAGTATAATTGGGGACAAAAAAAGAAAATTGTTAGTAAAACAAAACATAAAATCCCCTCCTTGCTACATGAATCCCGTTTGATTGTAGGGGGTAATGTATTCCTCATGAACAAAAACATGACATTATCTCCTTATACGGGTATTGGTTACCGCTTTAAAAGTGATGATAGCGAAGAAGTCAGAACAAGCCGTACTGGTGAAAACTTAGGCTTTTACCGCAAGTCTAATTACGTCTATGTGCCTTTTGGGGCTTCTGCTGAATATATCCTTGATAATACATGGTCGGTCTCTCTCAAAGGAGAATATGACTGGATTGTGAAGGCGTGGCATTATAGCAGAACCAAAATATCAGAAGGTTATAACTTTAAACAGCCCAATGGCTACGGACTGAAAGGCGAAGCCTCAATCTCTTATCTCTACAAGAAAGTAAAGTTTTCGGTCAGTCCTTACCTCAATTACTGGAATATCAGAAATTCTAAATATTCCCCAAGAGGCAGAAGCGAACCGTATAACGTGACATTTGAGTCAGGAGTGAGGCTGGGCGTGACATTTTAAGATAAGTCAAATGGTGAGGGTGACTCATAGAATCTTCTAGCCGTCCTGCTTATTTGTTATGTGCTATGGCATCCCTCGGACACCTCAGAAAACAAATACCACGTATGTCTTTTATGAACAATCTCTTTTTAGAGCTTTTAGCCTTTATTAACTTTCTTTCTTCTCAAACTCAAGTCGTGTGGATCTCAAGTCGTCTGTGATGACGAACAACTGCATAGATTTAGTCCATGACTGATGAACCAATTCATACATCTGCTTATGGTCATCACAAATTTCTCGGATGGATGTTTCCAAGCTTTTGAGATGCTGTTCATGTTGTGCCAAATTTGTCTTTGCCATTTTTTATTCCTTTCCTTGTTTAATTTAAACCGTCGCCTGCAATTCTTTAACGATGACTCTCTGTAAAAAGCTGGAGAGGTCGTTAAATCTTTGAACGGCGTGATGAAACGCTTCGTCAGTCCCGAGTTTTTCCTGCTTGCGAAGAAGCTGAAGGCGATTGTGTAATTCCGATAAATCGTGGTTGGACATGAGAAGGGACTCCTTTTTGGTTGGTTACACATAATTAATAACAACCGCTGTTAGTTGTGTCAAGAGGAAATTAACAACAGATGTTGACTCGCAACCTCGTTCATGTTTTTAGTCAATAAGGAACGATTTTTTAGAAATTGAAAAATGAGACAAAACTTTAATACCGAAGAAATACAAAGGGCAGTTGCTATCTTAGGAAGCAGAAATGCTTTAGCTAAAAAGATTAATATTTCTTATCAAACTGTTTCAGACTGGGTGAATGGTAAAAAAACCCCCAGTCTACAAAGCTGTTTGAAAATAGAAGAAGCAACTGAAGGTCTAGTAAAAGTAAAAAATATTCTTTCAGACCTTCCGTGGGAAGATTTTAAATAGCAGACAAAAGGGAAGGATATTTAAATGGATTGGACACAGACTTTAGCGATTATTGCAACCCTCATTGGAGCAGTGTTTACATTCTACAGGCTTACGCGGGATGAAATTACTGTGATTCGGGAAGACATGAGAAGGATAGATGAGAGATGGGAGAAAATGGACGCTAAATGGGAACGCTTATTTGAACGCCTGCTTATTCAGGATCAACAAAAGACCAAGTAATGGACAAACTTTCAGCTTCCCTTCCTAAAATCACCTTTCAGCGCAAACGACACCTTCAGCTTGTTAAACTAGCGGGCGACCTAGCTGAACAGACAAGAGAAGAAGCGGGCGCGCTGGGGTTTATGTCAAGATTGTTAATTATGGTGAACCTGCCTTATCGTGATCTTGGGAAAGAAAGAAAAGTATGGATCAGAAAAAACGGAAAAGTCTCAATTATAGTAGCTTCTTCTTACAATAAAGACGGCGTTAGTATTGGAATACCATACGGAAGCTATCCTAGAATAATCTTAGCCTACATTATTACACAAGCAGTCAAAACAAATTCTCCAAATATCTACTTGGGTAAAGGTTTTAGAGATTTTATTGAGATGATTGGATTAGAAAAAGGTGGTCATCAATTTAAAAATGTAAAAAAACAACTGGAAAGGATTTTATCCGCTTCCTTCGCATGGACTTATGAAACTGACAATATGGAATCACGCACTAACATTCAAGTCTCTCATCAATCGCAATTATGGTGGAATCCCAAAAATCCTGACCAACAAACTTTATGGGAAAGCTACATCAATTTAAATCATCATTTTTTTATAGAAATCGTCAACAATGCTGTCCCTATAGATTTTAGAGCTTTAACCATCCTCAAGAATTCCCCATTAGGACTTGATCTATACATGTTTGTTTTGTGGCGGACTTTCAAGATAAACGAACCTATATATATTAGCTGGCAGAGCCTACAAGAACAGTTAGGAACGCAACATAGTGAGCTAAAAGAATTTGCCCGTGAGTGCAAAAAACACATTAAACGTATTCAAGCCTTTTGTCCTAATCTTAATATCACATTTTTAAGAGGTAGGCTTTGCCTGAAGCCTTCTATCCGCTTCAAAATATCCACAGAATGTTGAAAAACAAGGGATAAGACGAGTTATCCGTGTAATTTACCCCACCAACAAGGGGTGTAATTTACCCCACCATCAGGAAGTAGTTAAGATATTCATGAAGTATGTCGTCTAATAAGTGGATAAGTCCATTCGGACTTACCCTACTTGTCAGAACGACCCTCAAACAGCAACAGGTAGAAAAAAAATAGATTGAGGATAAGAGAACCGCCTCTCTATCTTTTCCTTGTTTGTATCTTCTCACCTGCTTATAGGTTTCTTTGCCTTGAAGCTGAGAAGATCAGGGGAAGGCTTATGTTATACTTGTAACAGTTATTTGGAGGATAGGTTTTTCTGATTTGAGATTTACGGGACTTTCTTAAAGTCGTATGGTGCAGATTAATTATGAAGTAAAAGAAGATTGACACCGTTATTGATTCGACATCCTCTGTCAGCTTCTTTCTGTTAGGGACATTGATCGAACAAGAATGGCAAGCTCTAAAAATTATTTATCTTTAGGTCAGATGTATAAACATCTTGTTCCTGACTCACTCCCGCTTTCTACAATTGCAGATCATAGGCGGTATCAAAATCACCTTGCCGAACATCCGAACACGGATTGCCCTGAAAAAATCTTTTACATTTTCAAAAAGAAAAACGGCTTTCTTTTTGAAAACGCCGAACCTGTCAATGTCTTAAATCCGAAGTTCAATTATTCCCTTCCTGTCATTGTTGATACGGAATATGTAGCTCCTGAATTTGAAAATTTAGAGAATGACGATGAAGACAGCTTCATAGAGCCTCGTCGTCATGTGACCACTCAATTTAAAGCCTTATATGGCCGACGCCCTCGTATCCTCGTTCATAGCGAATTGCTAAAAGCACATATGGATAAAATACCTGTGTACGAAACGATTTTTAACGTCATCAGACATCCGATTATCCGCAGTCATCAATACGCACATATAGAGCCCTTTCTTCGACTTGAAGGGTATGATGCGAATATACGCAGGGACGAAAAAGCCCATGAAAAGAAAAAAGGGAAACGAACCTATCATCATCCTTTTATCGACCTGAAGCTCTACGGCCATTTTCTGGTTGTCGATTTAACTCAAATTTTCGAGGGAAATTTTTTAGACGATTTAAAAAACGCTTTTTTACGTAAGAAAATTATTCAGAAACGGCGTTTATCTGCTTCTGGCTGGCAACTATCGGTAGACATGCCGTGGATTTTAACCCTTAACGGAATGGATTTTAGGGTCAAACTGTCTCTGGTAGATACCTCTGGTCTACATGGCAACGCGTCTTTCAAAGAAATTTGTGATAATACGGGCGTTTTGCTGAATGTGAAAGACGATTTAGACGATTGGAAGTCGGAGATGGACAAGGCATATTTTGCCGTTCCTGAACTCTTTGACCAATACGCTGTAGAGGATTTAAAAGGGGATGAAGTCTTAAAAAACTACGATAAAGACATTCGAAAAATCTACCACGACTTGGAGGTAGGCGATTGGTATACTCCCCCTAAACTCACCATAGGGTCTACGGTCAACGCATTATTCGAAGCTAAGATCAGTCAGTTTCTGGGGCTGAACGCCCATTTACCTAAGGCTCAACGTAAGGAATTTCTTAAAAAGTTTACCCATCAAGGAAGCGCGGATTATTTAAAAACGCTTGTGCAGAGCAACGCCTACTTACTGGGAAAATGTGATGGAGGTCGATGTCGAAATTCTTATCCCACACGAGAATCTTTAAAGGGAATCCTGATTGATATAGATATTTCTGGTGCTTACACTACCGCCATGTCGAGCTTATCTTTTCCTCTTGGCAATCCTGTTATTCTCTCTTTTAAAAAAGTTTTACTCAAAGATTTTTTAAAACCCCACAGAAGAAATTTAATAGATGGGTTGTGGACGATGCGGATTAGAACCCGTGAACCCTTGAATTATGAACAATCTCTTATTCCCAGTTGGTTTCATGAGGGGAAGAAAATTAACCGGGGTCGTATTCATAAAAACGATGGAGAATCGCACGCTATTACCGGTGAGGTCGATCTTGACTCGGGGGAAACAAAAACTTTTTCTGAAGAAATTATTAACGGCACACTAACTTCCGACCTTTTAGACATTCTCGAGAATGTGTGGAGTCCGCGACAACGGGAGGATTTTTTCACTAAAGCAGAAATTCAGACAATAGCCTTTTACCCGAAGTCTTTAGAGGTCTCATCCGTTCAAGAAATGAATCAAGGGCACGCTCATTTTCAAGGGAAAACAGATTTTACAACGACTTTGACGGGTTCGGAAGTTGTCAACGAGCAAGATTGCCACCTTTGGACAACTTTTCCGATGGGGGAGTTTTTCATTGACCTTTTCAAAGTATATCGGAATCAACATCCCAAAAATACGCCCTTGAACATTCTTTACAAGTTGTTTGCCAATACGACCTATGGGGACGCTGTTTCAAAATACTTTGAAACCTCGAATATGATTTTCGGGTCTAACATTACGGCGAGGTGCCGATCCATGATGTATCTCATGGAGATAGGGCTCAACTTACAAGGAAGTATTACCGATGGACATGTTTTTGACGTAAACCAAGTCCTGCATAGAAAAGATGGAAAATATTTGAACTCCGACCATCTGGTTCGCCTGTATAAGAAAGAACCGAGAGATATTAGTAATAAAAAAATAGCCCATATTCGCCCTTTGTTTGAAAAGAAAGTTTTGAAACAAGAGGGCGGGTTCGTCATTAACGACCAATTCTGCTCATGGGAAGAAGCGAAAGAAAAGGTTAATCGGCAGGCCGAGCAACATCTTTTAAAGTTATTTCCAAAAGTTGGTATTATTGGAAAAACGTTTAAAAAGCTCAAAGATAAAAGCGTCACGCTGGATTATGTTGAGGAACAATCTTTGTTTAAGCTGGAAATGAAAGATTTTGTTTCCGAAGCAAGTTTTCAAGGGGCGGCGAATTATCAATTTGTTTTCTTTGAGGACGACCCGGAAAAAAAAAAGTAAAAACAAAAATGCGGTCTTACGAAAGTAAGAAAAAATGTCGAGCCTTTGCTTTTAAAGATGGAAACACTTTTCCGACTTTCAACCACGATTTTTATACAAACGATGAAACCCCCGACGTGCATTTACTCAGGGAAATTAGAAAAAATCCTGAAGAAGTTCACTTCTTGCCACCCTTTGTCAAACCCTTCATTATTAAACCTGGGGACTATCGCAATCGTTATGGGTCTCTTTGGAAAGATTCGTGGTTGATGCCAGGCGATTCGAGCGTAAGAGTGCAGACAACGCGCTATTTTTCAGTTGCTCAATATACCTATCGAACCCTTAAACAGTATCTTCAATGGAAGAGAGCGGAAGTAAAATTAATCGGCCTTTTTGGTTATTCCTACGAGCTTTTTTTCATCCGTCATAACGTTATCAATTTAAAATCAATGATTGAAGTGGTTGACTCGAAGATCAGAGAGGGGCTAATGAACCCTTTAAGTTTTTTTAAAATCAACAAACTTGATCGTGATGACATAGCTGTCGCTTTAAAAAATCATGAGAATCTTGAAAAAATGCGTCTCCATCTCATTAAAAAAGAAAAAAGTGATGTGTATGAAAGTTTTGAAGGAAATGATGAAGATGATGATGGATAGGGTTAGACTTCCCGTAGATGGACGGGAAGTCTAAAAATTCTAAGAAGACAAGCGGATACTCTGAATGTCGATGACAAAATAACCGTCATCATTGCGACCTACCTTGAAAATTGTTTTGACATCTTGCAATGCTTCAAGTTTTTGTTGAAGATCATCTAGCCCATCTTTTGAAATTGTGGTTAATTCGCTTTCTGTCAGTAATCCCAAAGCTAAACACATGGATGTAAAGCGATTGTAAATGTTGATCGTGTTTTTCTTTCCTCTGGCTTTTCCTAACACTTTCACAGGTTCGTCATTAATCACCGTCCCTGTATGAACGACTATATCAATATCTTCTCCTGTTTTGCCCTTCACCTTGAAATAAAACTCGTACCGGTCATAAGTGATTTGCTCCACGTCCCGCCCTTTCTTCTCAAAGCGGGTGCCCTCTCCTAAAGCGACTTCGGTCAAGACTCCCGTAGAATAACCTTCAGCGTCTACGGCGGGTCGGTTAGCGCGTCTAATATCTGCCATTTTATAGATCTCCTAAAAAATATGTTTATCTAATGTGAATTTCATACATTTTATTTTCAAACAATGAAATTCAATATTATATATATACATTAAAATAATTCAGATATCAATATGAAAGTGGGGTGCAGAGATGGGGGTAAAATTTGTAAGCAAAATTGGCATTTGCTCTGTAGCAGATGGTGATTTTGCTTACAACTAACTAATTGAAAAATAAGTATTCATATATGAAAGTGTTATATTGTTGGGGAATATAACATTATGAATAGACCCAATTATGAGGCGACCTACCGTCTTGACGAGTGATTATCTTCACATCTTCACGCTTGTTACAAAACAATCACTTTAAAATCGCTCTTATTTGCCTCTAGGATTAACGCACAGCAAAGTTAATGGGGTGTTTGCTAAAATATGGTTAGTCCTCGTTTCACCCATCCAGTGCCTCTTAAATCGCGTTTTTCTGAAAAATCGAGATTTAGAGGATTCTGGTAAAACCTATTTGACAATCCAGTCCTTTCCTTGCATGATAAGACAAATGATATTTTTCAAGGAGTAAGAAGTTTTATGCCCAGAGGCAAGGTCAAATTCTATGATGTTCACAAGAGCTATGGGTTTATTACGCCTGATGACCACAAGGAGGGCGACAGGGACATCTTCGTTCATTTCCGTGACGTGCAGAAATCGGGACTTGATTTTTTGAAGGAAAATCAGAAAGTGAGCTTCGAGATCAAGGAAGAAAGAGGCAAGACAATGGCTTGCCAGATCAAGTTGCTAGAACCATGACCAGAGCCGAACTCATCCAAAAAGTAGGGGAATGGAGTTTTGAGATTACGCCCATACAGGCAGAGATGATTGTTTCTGGGATGCTGGACGAGATTGTCAGTGCGTTAGAGAAGGGTCAAAGGGTCGAGTTGAGAAACTTCGGCACTTTTTATCCTCGTCACAGACCCGCCCATAAGGGACGCAATCCTAAAACGGGGGAATCCGTGAGTGTTTCCGATAGAACAGCCCTACGCTTCAAGATCGGCAAAGACCTGAAAGAGCGTCTGAACGGCAAGAAGTCAGGGACAAGGTGGACAGATGAGCGATAACCTGTCGCGGGATAAGCTGGCGGTCATCCTTTCTGAAAAGACAGGTGTCAGAGCCAGCACAGTCAGGCAGTATATAGACGTGACCCTTGCGCGTATGGCAGATGGCATTGTACAGGATGGGAAGTTGAAGCTAGCGGGTTTTGGGACTTTTGACGTTCTCTCTAAGGGCGAGCGGTTGGGCAGAAATCCCAGAACGGGAGAGGATGTGATGATTACACCCCGTCGCACTATTTCTTTTAGCCTCTCGCAAAAGTTAAAATCGAAAATCAATGAAAAGGCAGAAAAATGATAAAATCCAAGAAATTAATAGCGGGCATAGTGTTGACGACCTTGTTGGCAGGCTGTAATGAATCAGCGACCAAGCTCTCTACGGAAGAACAAAAAGAACTGGTTCAGCTTCGGGAAGAAAAGAAGGCTTGGGATTCAGAAAAAAGGCAGATGACAGAAACCCTTGAATTGAACAAAAAAGACAAGGACGCTTCCCTGGAAGCTCTGACCAAATTGCAAGAAGCCCTCACGACATGCGAAGACAAGCTGAAACCCCTTCAGGAAGATAAATCCGTAACAACACCTAAAAAGTAAAAGGAAAAGCCATGAGTGAAACAAAGTCACCCAGAGACGAACTCATCAACAAGATTGCCGATCTGAAAGGATCTACGAAGGAAGCCAAAGAATACCTGACGGCAGTGCTTGACAGCATTACGGCGATGCTCAAGGAAGGCAAGAAACTATCTTTGGTTGGCTGGGGAACATTCGAAGTGCAAGAGCGCAAGGCAACGACTGGACGCAATCCCAGAACGGGCGAAACTTTAAATATTCCTGCTTCCAAGCGTGTCGTGTTCAAGGTTGGGAGTAAGCTGAAGGAAGCTGTGAACGAGTAGGAGATGGTCAGACTTCACAACTATTTTCAACAGGAAAGTAAATCATGACGATTCCTCACCATGACAAAGACCTCTACGGATGGGCTGTCCACACGGCTCAACTCTTAAAGGATAAAAAAATGAATGAAGTAGACTTTGACGGCATAATCGAGGAGATGGAAGCATTGGGAAGAAGTGAAAAACATGAATTCATTAATCGGTTATCTCTCATCATGGCACATCTCCTCAAGTGGCAATTTCAGCCCAACATGAGAGGGCATAGCTGGACTTACACCATAGAAGAACAAAGGAAACAGGCCAGGATTCATCACAAAGACAACCCAGGACTCAAAAGCAAATTAGATGAAATTCTTACAGACGCTTATGATGTAGCTATCTCAAAAGCGACAAAAGAAACGGGGCTCAATCAAAAAATCTTCCCCACAGAATGCCCTTATACTTTTGACCAGATTATGGACGATCAATTCTACCCCCAATAATTTGTGAAGAATCATCGCAGGACGCAGGCAATGGGTTTTGGGGTAAGGGATCTTTCTATGCTTCTGACGTTTAATGATACCCTTACAAAAATTTGTTGATACTTGTCGCCACATAAGGTAGATATGAAAGTGTTCATGGAATTGTTTAAGAAAAAGCTATCCTGTTTTTTTCTTAAATTACTCACAGTTAAAAAGTTAGTTTTACATATGATTAAAGCCTCTTCGGGGGCTTTAATTGTTTTAAGACCATCTCAACGGATATTCTAGGATATAACTTTGGGATAGCTTTATAGAAGTTTTCGGGATACTCTCGCTTTGCTGTTAAGCCAGTCTCTATATTCCGATAACCTGCCTGACTCCCGAACGGACAAGGCAGACCGTTTTTGTCAGGTTCTCAAGCCCAGCGATGGGTTGAGACCACCTATTATCCCTATCACGTCGGGGTCTACGATCGACAATACAACTTTATTATACCAGAATGATTTGAAATTCAAAGAAGGTTCAACTATGCATAAAAATGCCTGTTGACTGAATTTCAATAGAAACACTAGAACATACTATACGATAAAATCGTAGATGGTAAAATTCCTACTTCCAAACGTTGAGCGGGTAGGATGATGTTTCACAATCCGTGCAAAAGTTTCACAGATACTCACAAAAACAGTGGATAAAGGGAAGGATAAACGCCAGCGAATCTTGGCTCAGGGGAGAATGCTTAAAAAATAGACAGTTTTGGAGTCAACGGGCCGGCAGGTTTATTTCGGCATTGTTTGCCTTCAGGAGGATGAACAAAGTCTTAGGATCAACTTAGGACTGCGTTAATGCCTCCTCTGGTTTTTTGTTAGGGACAACCTCTTTTTGTGTTTCTGGAGTGTTTTGACGAGCGAACATCTTCTTAATCAATCCTTCCATCTTAAAAGATGCCCAGACAGGCACGAAAAAGTCCCATAATCGAGGCAGGAAGGTATGGAAAGTGATTTTATGAAGTTATGGAGCGGATGAGCGCTTCACAGCGCTTACTGCCAAGTCGTCAGCGTTCAAGAGTTCGTTCCAACGACACTCAGCGATCTTGAATATTTTAAGCCAGCGCCAATCTTGAAACACTTGATTTGAAAATGCTTTATGCGTTCGCTGATGGGAAGTAGCGTTTTCTTTTTTCAGAACGATCAAGTATTGCTTAAGAGGTAACAGATTCGACATGTAGAGGGTGTGGGCAAATTCAACTCTATCTTCTATGGTATCTCCTTGAATATCTTCTGCTGTGAAAGACAACTTGTCCGACTTCCTCGCTTTTGTCTGTTCCCCTTTCACCATCTCATCCTCCATAATTTTCTCTTATATTGTAACGTAAGGTTGCTATTCTGACAAATTCAATAAACTTATGACAACCTCAATGGTCACTGTTGTTTTGATGAAGGGAGCGCTATAATTCGCTTAAACGTCATGATTTACTCAAGAAAGCCTATAGGACGATGGCGGAACAGGATACGACAGCAAGAGAGTTGATTGACAGGTTGAAAAGTAAAAAGCCAGTCATCTACGACATGGAAACGCATATTTCGCTCTTGTCTCAAGTGATGAACAACTACGGAGGGGTTGGCACTTTCTGTGATGAAGCCGGCATATCCAAGCCCACATTTTATGCTTGGCAAGAAGAGAACCCCGAATTCAAAGAAGCCTACGAGATACTTTTGAATCGAGGCGAGCGGATGTGGGAAAAGCTCCCTTTGACGAGACCAGATATATCCATGGCTTACTGGCAAACGATCTGGCGGAATCGCTTTAATCAAGGTCGTCTACGCCTTAAACGACCTTCAAAAGACAGCCCAACGAATGAACTACAAGGACTTGACGAATCTCTTTACGATGGGCATCTCAACATAGACGAGCATTCGAGGGCGATTGCCACACTTGAGAAGAAGTGCAAGATCAAAGAGCTTGAACATCTTCTTTCTAAACTTTACCAATCAGACTGTACACCGATTGCACAAATGAACAAGGAAGAACTGGACAAAGAAATTCGAAGGCTGTTAGCTCATTTCAAGGCAGAGGGTTATACGGACGAATTAGAAGGAGAAGTGTAATCCCTCAACACCCATTCGGTTATTTTCGGCTTCTTTCGGGTAAAGTCTTTCGTGAGTTTTAACCAAAAGCTCTAATTCTTTCAAGTCATCTTCGGACACATCCACACCTTCGCTTATCTTGATATTGACTTTGTTTGCATACGATTCCATGTTTTCATGAAACAAACGACATAAAGCCTTAAAGGACTCGCTCCCACCGACAGTAGGAAGGTTAGACTTTTGACGGACAAGGCCAAGGTTTTGAGTGACTTCTTTACTATCTTCTGCCAACGTCCCGCAATTGTTCAGGTGTCGGTTAAGAGATGCCTGTGTCATTGAAGTCTTAAACTCATCATTGACAGATTGGACGATTTTTCTTTGCGCGAGACCATCACTTGCGAGGACGGCAATTTTCTTGATAATGGGCGGTTCTAGTTGGCAGATATTGCAGATATGATTCATTTTAGACCTTTTTGATGGTTTTCTAGACATACTGAATTCTATTGTATCAACAACCAAGCAGAAAGCCAATAACAGGCGTTTACACATAAAAGTCAGTCAGGCGTAATCACCTCCGACCCCAATCCCTGCATAAGCCTTTGTTACTTCCTCTTCACATCACACCCCATACAAGATATTTCTGATAGACCATTTTTAAAAAATCTTTGAAATCATACTTTACAGATGAAGATAATGAATCAAAAAAAGTCTTTGAAAAATAAAGTTATAAGCAATGTTCATCCATCATTAATTCCCAGAATGCGCGTTTTGATTCACTCAAAAACGAATAATGAATCAAAAAAGCGCCTTATTTGAATAAAAGCCATTAACTCATTGAAAGTTTTAATAAAAATTCCTAAATTACAACGATTTTCAAAATAGTAAAAAACAGTATAGTATTCAATAATTTTTATAACAATAAAA
>SXGR01658143.1_pt1 | contig 16133 bp, 17 predicted proteins | sample 3174711 | NCBI WGS metagenome assembly SXGR01 (sample SAMN11356860, study PRJNA531348) | freshwater metagenome | isolation source: freshwater sample F1-60 | place: China: Fuxian Lake, Yuxi | collected 2017-12-25
AAGGCCTGTGACTTGTCGTTGTTGAAAATGACAGTTCCTGGTGGAACTTCGAGGTAGAGGTCTTCGGCATTTCGGCCGTGCATATTTTTTCTGGCGCCATTGACACCGCTTTCGGCCCTGTAAGCTTTTTGGTGTGCAAGATGGCTTAAAGTATTGATGTTCGGATTAACGCGAATAATGATATCACCGCCGCGTCCACCGTCTCCACCATCCGGACCGCCTTTGGCAATAAATTTTTCACGTCGGAAAGTTGCGGCTCCATTTCCGCCTTTTCCGGCAATTACTTTGATTTTGAGTTCGTCACAAAACATACAGAGAGTATATATTACTTTTCAAATTTTGGGAATTCTGATAAATTCTGAGGGTCATCAGCCCAGGTGGCGGAATTGGTAGACGCGCTGGACTCAAAATCCAGTGGTGGCAACATCGTGAGGGTTCGATTCCCTCCCTGGGCACCAAGATTGAGAAGGAGGAAAAATTTTTCTCGCTCAGCTTCGAATTCGCTCGGAAAATTTTTCCTCCTCCTCAATTTGTAATCAATATTAAGACTTTTTTATGGAATATTTATCGGAATGTATAGCGGTTGCATTGATTCATCTTTTGGCTGTAGTTAGTCCGGGGCCAGATTTGGCAATGGTTACAAGAAATAGCTTGGTTTATTCCCGAAGGACAGGGATCTATAGTGCTTTGGGGTTGGGTTTTGGGATTTCTGTTCATGTTATTTATTCTTTGGTAGGAATTGGACTAATAATTTCTCAATCAATTTTGCTTTTTAGTATTATTAAATTTTTAGGTGCAGCTTATTTGATTTTTATTGGTTTTAAAGCCTTAAGAACTGAAAAAACCGCGTCTGCTGATAATGCTTTCATTAAGAAAGATGATTTGAAGCCGTTTTCTGCGGTAAAAATGGGGTTCATGACAAATGTTTTGAATCCTAAGGCAACTATTTTCTTTTTGAGCTTGTTTACACAGGTTATTGATCCTTTAACTCCTCTTTTTATTCAGGTCTTGTATGGGTTGGAGATGTCAATTATGACTTTTGTGTGGTTTAGTTTTGTTGCTCTAGTGTTTTCAAATTCATATTTTAAGAATAAATTTTCTTCCGTTCAGCACTATTTTGAAAGAGTTTTCGGAGTTATTTTAATTGCCTTGGGTTTAAAGGTCGCTTTATCTTCTACTAAATGATTGAATCTCTGGTACAATTTTTTCTTACGTTAACCGCTGATCTTGGTTATTGGGGTATTTTGATTTTGATGACAATTGAGAGTTCTTTTATTCCATTTCCGTCGGAAATAGTGGTGCCGCCTGCGGCATATCTGGCTTTTAAAGGTGAGATGAATATTTATCTGATTGTTTTATTTGCGACTGTTGGTAGTGTTTTGGGTGCGTTGGTGAATTATTTTCTGGCGGCGACTTTGGGGAAAAAAGTTGTTTATGGTTTGGTGAAGAGGCCTTGGGCGAAATATCTGCTTTTGAGTGAGGAAAAACTTGTTAAATCTGAGAATTATTTTCGGGAATATGGCTCTATCTCAACTTTTATTGGCAGATTGATTCCGGTTGTTCGCCAGTTGATTTCTTTGCCGGCAGGATTTGTAAAAATGAATCTGGTTTCATTCACTTTTTTTACCGCTTTTGGGGCATTTATCTGGGTGGCGATTTTGGCTTACCTAGGCTTTGCTTTTGGGGCAAACCAGGAGGTGCTTGAAAAATATTATTCGGAAATTGGGATTGGATTTATCATTTTAGCTATTTTGATTTTTGTCTTTTTGATTTTTAGAAAAAAACGCTCTTGATCATTGATTTGTAAGTTGATCGAATAATTTTATCAATTCTTTTGTTTTTGGACCTGGTTTTCCTGAGCCAATTTTTTCGTTGTTGATTTTTGTTATTGGTACAATGCCTCGGGAGGTTTGAGTGAGGAAAATTTCAGATTTTTGGAGGAGATTTTTTAGGTTAATGGTTTTGTGTTTTACTGAGTATGGTGAAAGTTTTTTGACGGTTTCTGCAGTGATTCCTTGTAAAACTTCTTCTTGGCGGGTGCAGAGAGTGGTGCCTTCAAACCAAAAAATATTTGAGTATGCTCCTTCGAAAATTTCACCTTTTTTGTCGGTGAGAATTGCTTCGTAATAACCTTTTTTTGCTGCTTCATGATGTGGAAGATATGAACTTAGATACGAAAGAGTTTTTGCTTGGGGAAAAGCACGCGAGCAGTTAATGGTGATGGTGCTAACCCCTTCGTAAATATTAGGATCTTCTATTTGTTTGATTGATGTAATGATTGTTGCTTCTGGAATTGCAATAATTTTAATTCTCTGATTTTTGTGAGGCGACTTTTTTGCAATTTTTTTAAGCATTTCCCAAATTTCTTTCTCTTTATGTTTTACTTTTAAATCGAGAGTTTTTGCTGACTGAAATAGCCTTTTTACATGTTCTTTTGGCTTGAAAACCTCTTTTTTATAAGTTCGCAAAGTTTCAAAAACTCCATATCCATACATAAAAGCTTCGGAAAAAACTGATACTTTTGCTGAGGATTTTGAGACAAATTTGCCGTTGATCATTATTATCATAAGATTTCCATAAAGGATTTAGCTTTTTGCAGAGTTTCCAGGTATTCGTCTTTGTTGTTTGAATCAAGGACTATCCCCCCGCCGACCTGGAGGTAGACGTTTTTTTTCTTTTTAATGATTGTACGGATGGCAATATTGAAATCTAAATCCTGATTTGGCTCGATATGGCCGATAACGCCAGTATAGATGCTGCGAGTTGTTGGTTCCAGTTCATCGATGATTTCGATTGCTCTTTTTTTCGGGCAGCCAGTGACTGATCCGCCGGGAAGCATTGATAGAAGCCCTTCGATTGGTGTGAGGTCTTTTCTTAGTTTGCTGGTTATTTTCGAATATGTGTGCCAGACTGTTGGACATTTTTTGATCAATCTGGTGCCTTTCACTTTTACACTGTGGATTTCGGATATTTTTCCGAGGTCGTTTCTCAAAAGATCAGTGATCATATTGAGTTCTGAAGCTTCTTTTGGGCTTTTTAAAAGTTCGTTCTTAAATTTTTGATCCTCTTTTGAGGTTTTTCCGCGCGGGCGAGTGCCTTTGATTGGGCAGGTTTCGATCTGACGATTTTTAATTTTGATGAACCTTTCGGGTGAGGCACTTAGGATTTCGAAGTTTTCTCCTTCGATATATGCAAGAAATTCTACTGGATTCTTTTCGATGACTTTTAGGAAAAGGTCGCGGGGATTTTCTTCTGTTTTTCCTTCCAGCCGGTGGGTTAAATTAATCTGATAGATATCCCCTTCTTTTATATGGTGTTTGATTTTTTTGTAGGCTTTTTCGTAGGACTGTTTAGCTTGAGTAGCTTTGAAATTGCTGGATTTTGATTTTGGCAACTCTATTGTCAGTGTTTTTCCTGTATTTTTTTCTTCGAGCCATTTATCGAATGCCAGGAAGTAAATATCCGGCAGATTTAAGTCGTCTTTTGCTGTTTTTTTGATGTCGTAAAGTTCGTATGCGAGATCGTAAGAAAAATAGCCAATCAGTTTGTGTTGCTTGTTTTTTGCGAGAAATTTTTTGAAATTATTTTTTTTGTCACCAATTTTATAGCTGAATTTGTCGATTGGATTCCAGGCGAGGATATTCTTGCCTTTTTCTCCTCCTGAATAGAGAAAGCAGACGTTTTTTTCTTTTGCAGACAGTTTTGTGAATTTTTCGTAAAGGTTCATAAATTGAGAAAATTTTTCATTATTTTATTTCCTTCTTCGGTCATAAAGGATTCAGGATGAAATTGGATTCCGTGAAGCGGAAATTGTTTGTGCTGAATTGCCATAATCTCTTTTTCATTTGTCCAGGCGGTTAATTCGAATTCTTCAGGAACTTTATTAATAATTAGTGAATGGTATCTTGCTGCGGCAAACGGCGATTTTATTTTTGAGAAAATGCCATTTTTGGTGTGATAAATCTGGGAGGTTTTCCCGTGAAGAATATTTTTTGCATGTAGAACTTTTGAGCCAAATATTTGGCCGATTGCCTGATGACCAAGGCATACTCCGAGAATTGGGATTTTTTGGTAAAATTTCTTGATGACTTCAATTGAAATTTCGCTGTCTTCCGGCCTTCCGGGACCTGGTGAGATGATTATTTTTTTAGGTTTGAGTTTCTCTAGCTGGGAAATTGAAATTTTGTCATTAGAAAAAACGGCTGTTTTATGGCCGAGAGATTCGATTTGTTGATAAAGGTTGTAAGTGAAAGAATCGTAATTATCGATTAAGATAATCATTTAATTAGTCTTAAAAATTCGCTGCGTGTTTTTGCCTGGGTTTTAAATAAGCCATTGAAAGACGATGTGGTCATTGAGGTGTTCTGTTTTTCGACGCCGCGGGCCATCATACAAAGATGTTGAGCTTCGATAACAACACCTACACCTTTTGGATTCAAAAGCTCTTTAAGGGCATTTGCAATATCCATAGTAAGTCGTTCCTGATTTTGGAGTCTGCGGGAGTAGATTTCGACAATTCTTGGTAATTTTGAGATGCCGATGATTTTTTTGTTTGGAATATAGCCGATATATACTCGTCCGAAAAATGGCTGCATGTGATGCTCACAATTTGAGTAAAAATCGATATTTTTGCAGATGATCATTTCGTCGTAGTCTTCGCCATCGAATTCTGTAAGAATTTCTTTTGGATTTTTGGTGTAGCCACCGAAAAGTTTTTCGAAAGACTTGGCGATGCGTTTCGGGGTATTTTTAAGGCCTTCGCGATCAGGATTTTCGCCAATTTCTTTTAAGAGTTCGTGAACTAATTTTTCTATTTTTCCATGGTCCATAGTTTTACTTCGTCAGTTGATTTAAATTGGTTGAGTTTTTTGATTGTTTTTTTGCTTATTGGGTGTGGATATTCCGGCGCAATCTCTTCCATCGGGATTAGGACAAATTTTCTTTCTTCGATTCGGGGATGCGGAATTTTGAGATTTTGCTGGTTAATTATTTCCTGGCCGTAAAAGAGAATGTCTATGTCGATAGTTCTTGGTCCATTTTTGGTTTCGCGGATGCGCCCCATTTTGTGTTCAATTTCCTCGATGCGAAAAATCAATTCTAGGGCGGACAGTTCAGTTGAAATCTCGATTGCCTGGTTTAAAAAATGGCCCTGGTCTTTATACCCCATTGGTGAGGTTTCGTAAATGGAAGATTGGCTTTTTAGATCAGAGAATTCACTGATTTCTTTGATGGCAGTCAGGAGGTTCGACTCCCGATCTCCGAGATTGCTGCCGAGGCTTAAAAAGATGCTATTTTCCTTCATATTCGCAGGCGTAATCTTCTGTTTCGTAAATGGTAATTTTTTTTAACGGTAAATCCTCTTTGATTTTATCCCAGATCCATACTGCAAGATTTTCGGCCGATGGATTGTCGATGATGTCATTTAGGTGATTATGATCAAGTTTGTCGATGACTTTTTTGTTTACAATGTCTTTGATGATTTTGAAATCTATAACCATTCCATCTTCTTTTACCGGACCTTCAATTGTTATTAGGATTTTGTAGTTATGGCCGTGAAGATTTTCGCATTTTCCGTGGTATTTTGTGAGAAAATGAGAGGCGGCGAAGTGAAATGTGCAGGTTAATTGCATGGTTGGCATAAAATTTAATTTAAGTAGTGTTTAAGACCCTTTACATCATGAGTTCTGATTATACTGGCGCCATTGATATATGCAATAGCTGATGCGGATTTTGCCCGTTCGTCGCGTTCTTTTATAGACCCTTTTCCGAGGAAGGATTTGCGGGATAGTCCGACTAATATTGGTTGCCCGAGCTTTTCTAGTTCTTTTAGCCTTGCGATAATTTCAAAGCTATATTCCGGAATATTGCTGATGAATTGTCCCATTCCGGGATCGATGATGATATTTTTAATATTGTGTTTTTTTGCATATTTAAGCCTTTCTTCGAAGAATTTTTTGATAGTTAATATTACGTCTTTATATTTTTTGTTCTGAATGGTTGTACGCGGTGTTTTGTCTTTTGAGTACATCATGATGAGCGGACAGCGGTATTTGCTAATTATTTCGGCCATTTTTTTGTCGCCGCGGAGGGCTGTAACGTCGTTTATGATGTTTGCGCCTTCTTCTAGGGCTTGGCGAGCTACGTCGGCTTTGTATGTGTCGACAGAGATTGGTAGTTTTGTGATTTTGCGAATTTCTCTAAGGATCGGGATAACTCTTTTAAGTTCTTCTTCGAGACTGACTTCTGGAGATTTTGGACCGGTTGATTCCCCTCCAATGTCGATAATATCTGCACCTTCTTTTTCGAGTTCTTTAGCCCGTTTGAGAGCTTTTTTCAGGGTATTGTGTTCTCCCCCGTCACTGAAAGAGTCGGGCGTGAGATTGATAATTCCCATTAATAGGGGCTTTTTTGGCGTAAAATTTAACATTGGCCAGATTTTAACATATCTGTATTATTTCGGCGCTATGAACCAGCAAATTCTCATACATTACGGGGAAATTGGCCTTAAAGGCGGTAACAAGGAGTATTTTGTAGAAAAACTACGGAATAATATCGTTGTTAAGCTTCAGGAAAGGTTAAGGCAAACAGTTTCTGTGGTTTATAGTATTGGCCGGATTATTGTAAAATTGCCGGAAAATTTTGAAAAGCAGATTTATATAGATGTTTTAAGTAAAATTTTTGGAATTAAGAATTTTAGTTTTGTCTATGAGGGGTCTACAGATCTGGAAACATTGGGGGAAGAAATTTTTGAAAATTTAGATTTAGATGGTGTTGAAACTTTTTGTGTGAGGGTAAAGAGATCAATGGATATGCCTTTTTCTTCTGTCGATGCGGAGAGAGAGCTTGGGGCGATTTTGCTAAGAAAAGGAATTGAAAAAAGAGTGAAAATGAAAAATCCGGATTTGGAGATCAATGTGGAATTTATGAATCAACATGGATATTTTTCATTTAAAAAATATCAGGGTCAGGGTGGATTTCCGGCAAATAGCCAGAGTAGGCTTGTGGCGATGATTTCTGCGGGCATTGATTCACCGGTTGCGGCTTTTCGAATGATGAGGCGTGGTGCGCGGATTATTTTTATGCATTTTCATGGGTATCCGCATACTGACAAGGATGAAATGGAGCAGGTGAAGGAGCTTGTAAAAATCTTGAGTGATTATCAGTTTAGTACACGGCTTTTGCTCGTTCCTTTTGGGAAAATTCAAAAAGATATTGCAATGAATCTGGATGTTCCGGGACGACTTCGGACAATTTTATACCGAAGAATGATGCTGAGAATTACGGAAAAATTTGCTTTAAATGAGGGGGCGCGCGGAATTGTGACGGGAGATAGTTTTGGCCAGGTTGCCTCGCAGACGCCGGATAACATTGCAGCGATTCATGAAGCTTCGCGAATTCCTTTGTTTCAGCCTTTGATTGCTTATGATAAGGAAGAAATTGTGAAAATTTCTGAGGAAATCGGGACTTATGAGATCTCAAAACTGCCATGTAAGGACACGTGTGCGATGTTTCAGCCGAAAAACCCCGAGTTAAAAGCAAAAATTTCAGAAATTCAGGATTTAGAGAAAAACCTCCCGATCGATGATTGGATCAAGGAGGCTTTGAGTGGTCCTGAGATTGTCGATTTTAATTGATAACAGGCGTGATTAATGTGCGATACATTAATTCTGCTGCCTCTTTTCTGGTCATTCCAGATCCAAGAAAATATTTGAAGGTTTCGTGATCGTAGTTTGGATAAATTGCGTGTTGGAAATCTAATAAGTTTTTAGCGAGGGCGTATTTTAAATATGGGAAGTACCAGGTGTTCGGATCGTGTTCTGGATAGTGAATTGCGGCTGTTTCACTATTTTGTAATGGCGGAATATTGCCTTCGAAAATTGTGTTGATAATTATTTTAATTGCCTCAGCTCTGTTTGTCTGATTTGCAGGTCTGAATTTTCCATCCGGATAGCCATGAATCCAGCCCTTTTCTTTTGCATAGCAGACGTATGGTGCGAACCATTGTGTGGTGACGTCTGGGAAGCAGTTTTTATAATTTGTACCCGGGTTTCCTGCCATATGTTCAACAACTATTTTTGTTAGTTCAGCACGATTTATGACTACGTCTGGCTTGAATGTTCCATCGGGATGACCGTGAATTATTCCTTTGTTTTCAAGGTATTCAATTGCCTTAAAATTTGGATGAACAGTTGTTACGTCGCTAAAACTTCCTGGAATATCCTGGTTGGGCATGTCCGGCATTTCAAAATCCGTTGCAAAAGAAATACAGCTGCCATTAATGCCGGTTTCTTCAATGGTGATTTCGGCTTCTATGGGATTTGTTTTGTGGCTTGTTCTTAGATATTTGTAGCCAATTCTGTTGATTGAGAATGACTGATTTTCAACTGAATTTCCTTTGTCACAGCCAAGATTAAATTTGAAATTTCCATTGCGAGTTTTGTCGTTTAGAGTATTTCCTTGGTCAATCTGTTCCTGGAGAAAATCTTTGAGTTCCTGATCAGCTTTTGTAAGAATGAAAAATCCATGAGTTACCTGCTGGCTGAAAACGGTGTTGCTTTCGCGAACATAATAACCTTCTACGTTGTATGTTTTACCCTGAGCAAAGGCTTGAGGTACTGTGGAAAACATAATTACTAAAATCAAAAATAAGATCTTTTTCATATAAAAAATTGTTAAAAAATACTGCTGGTATTTTTTATTTTGCTCGGATTTTTTTAGCCCTTAATTCCCGATTATAGGTGATGGCGAATCTATGTGCTTCATCACGGGCTCTTTGAAGGAGCTTTAGAGCTTCATTTGACCGGGATAATACAATAGCCTCTTTTTGGCTTGTTGTAAAGACTTCTTCGAGCTGTTTGGCTAAGGAGATATATGGGATTGATAGGTGAAATTTTTCAAAAACTTTAGTGGCTGCAGTGAGTTGCCCTTTTCCTCCATCGATAATAACAAGATTTGGAATTTGGCTGAAAGATTCGTCGATTTGATGTTTCATTTTGTCGTATACCAGGCAGATTCCTTTCTGCTTTTTTGAGTATTTATCAAATTTTTCAATTAGTTCTTCGGGTGTTTGTTTGATTTCTTCAAACCCGGCTAGGAGATAATAATCTTTTAATTCAGCTTTGCAGATTATGTATATTCTTTTAGTTTTTAATTTTTTTATGGCGTTTTTTATTAAACTATAGCCAAGTTTTTGCCCTCTTTCACTATTTTCCACAAATAAATTTTCTAATTCTGCGACTTTGTTTGAGTATTCTTTTGTAGCAATTATTCCTTTTTGTTTCTTATCTTTTTCTAATATATAAAAGGTGCGATTATTTTCTTCCGGTTTATTTTGTGTGTTTTTCACTATAAATTCTTGGTCTTTTTTTGTTGCCTTTCGAAATTTATAATCTTTATGCATTATTTCTAAGGCAATTTTGGAAAATCTACGGGTTAAAACTTCCCCTAATGACTTAAAATCGTCTGGTTTGTCCTGAACAGTTTTTAGCTTAAATTTTCGATACATTGTGTTTTTAGGAATGCCATTTTCAAATACGATCATTGAGCCAACGGTTTCGGTTCCGCTTAGGTGGGAAATGTCGTAGCACTCGATTCTTTTAAGTTTTTCCGGAATATTTAGAAGTTGTTGAAGTTCTTCAGCGGCTTTTGCCGTAAGTTCGCTTTCTTTTTTCCAATTTGGTTTATTGCGGTCAGCGTAAATTCTGGCGTTATTTGAGCTCATTTCCAGTAGTCGATTTTTTGCCCCAATCTGTGGAACTATTACTCTTACCTTTCTTTCTTTGGAGATCAGTTTTTCCATTTCTTCCTGATGTTCGATATTGTGCGGAATCAGAATTTCTTTTGGAATGTCAGTGGCCATTAAATAGTATTGTTCCATAAAGGCTTCAAGAACTTCCGGACTTTGCTGGTTTTCTTCAAGTTCCTCACTGCTTAAGATGAAGTTTTCCTGGCCAATGAGTTTTCCGTCCCTTATTTGAAATAGGTTGAAATAGGCGCGATCTTGGGTGATGCAGTAGTTGATAACATCTTTGTCTTCCTGGTTTGGGTCGGAGACTTTTTGTTTTTCGAGAATATCTTCGACTTTTTGAATTTTATCCCTCATTTTTGCCGCTTTTTCAAATTCGTGATTTTTGGCAAAATTTTGCATTTTTTCTCTTAGCTCTTTCAGTACATCATCTGCTTTTCCTTCGAGAAATTTCTCTACATTCTTGATGATTTCCTGATACTCCTCAGGTGTACACTTGCCGATACAGGGAGCGACACAGCGTTTTATAAAGTAGTCGAGACAGGGGTACTTGATTACTTTTTTCGTTACTTTTACCTCGCTTTCTTTAATGAATTCGATGTCCAAGCCGCAGTGGCGAAACGGAAAGATTTTTTTGAGAACATTAAGTGTTTCTTTAACTTTATGTGCGGCGGTTTTTGGACCTATGTATTTTGCATTGTCTTTTTCTATTTGGCGAACAATCTGAATACGGGGAAAATCTTCTTTGGTAATTTTGATATAAACGTAGCTTTTGTCATCTTTCATGATGACGTTGTATTTTGGCTGTAGTTGCTTGATAAGGTTGTGCTCGAGAATCATGGCTTCCAGCTCGCTGTCTACTGCTGTAAATTCAATATTGGTCATTTTTTCCAAAAGTTTTTTCGTGCGGGTGGAGTGTTCGTAATTTTTTTGAAAATATTGTTGAAGACGTTTTTTTAAATCTTTAGCTTTTCCAATATAAATAACTATCCCCTCTTCTGAGATCATTTTGTAAACTCCAGGGGCTTTAGGGGCTTTTTCCAGGATGTGTTTGAGATCTTTTTCAGGCATAACATTTTATAGTATACTTTAAATATGAAGGAAATCGAAAAAAAGTTGTGGCGAAAGGCTTTTTTTTATGTTGGTATTTTGCAGATTGTTCCTTTTGTAAAAATGGTAAGCGTTTGTAATAGCCTAGCTTTTTCGGCAGTTGATGAGAAAAGCGATATTGATCTATTTATTGTTGCAAAAAATGGGCGTCTTTTTTTTGTCCGTACAATGATTACTTTCATTTTACATATTTTGGCTGTACGTCGTCATGGAAATAAGGTTTCAGGCAGATTTTGCCTAAGTTTTTTTATTGATGAGTCTGCGGCAAATTTGCACTCTTTGGCTTTGAAAAAAGATGTGTACCTTGCTTATTGGATAAGTAGCATGGTTCCATTGATTGATAGGAGTTTTAGTAAGGATTTTTTGGAAAAAAATTTTTGGATAGAGGATTACTTTGAAAGCAGTTTAAGGCTTGATACTTCTAAGGTGTTGCCTTTGTCGACTTTTAAAAGGTTTCTAAATGGATTTGTCGCTATGGTTTTTAAAGGAAAATTTGGAGATTTTTGCGAAAGTAAATTAATGAAGTGGCAGCTCAAAAGAGCCAAAGGAAAATCTATTAATGCTTCTAAAGATGCTAGTTTGGTAATAAATGAACATATATTAAAATTTCATAATATTGATCGGAGGCAAAAATATGCTGATGCGTGGCAGGAGAAATTTGGAGATTTAAAACTTACCGATGAACGCTTTTTGGCTCTTCGACATTTTCTTTAAATTTTAGCGCAATTGGGGTTCCGGTGAATCCATATTCCTTGCGGATTTCGTTTTCAAGATATCGAGGATAGCTGAAATGAAGGTTTTTGCTGTTCTTGAAAAATAGAATAAATCTTGGAGGGTTAATGTCCGCTTGAGTAGCGTAAAGGTACTTTGGTTTGCGAATATTGGCGCTGGCCGGCAGGTGTTTAAAGGTGATTTTCTTGAAAAAAGTGTTTAATTCCGGAGTCGGAATTCTTTTTACTCTTTCCTGCATAATTTCATCGCTTAATTCGAAAATTTTCTCTACATTGAGGTGATTTTTTGCTGAGACAAAGAGGATTGGGGCCCATGGGACAAAGGCGAATCTTCTTCTTAATTTTGCAATCAGGATATTTCTTAATTCTTCACCTTTTTCAAATAGATCAACTTTGTTTATTGCTAGTATTAAACCTTTTTCGGCGTTTAAGGCAAATTCTGCGATATGGCAATCCTGGCTGGTGATTCCTTTGTTGCCATCAATCAATAGTACTACAACGTCGGAACGTTCAATTGAGGTAATACAGCGAAGTGAGCTGAATTTTTCGATGCCTCTTTCGATTTTTCCGCGGCGGCGAAGTCCGGCCGTATCAATTAAGTTGTATTTTTTCTCGTTAAATGTAATTTCTGTGTCGATCGAATCTCTGGTGGTTCCGGGAATGTCGGATACGATAACTTTTTCTGTACCAAAAAGGCTGTTTACTAGCGATGACTTTCCGGCATTTGGTTTGCCAAGGATGCAAATATGGGTCATTGACTGAGGTTTTCTGCTCTTACTTGGCTTTTTAACTTTTAGCTCTTTAAGATTTTTTTCGATCTGGTGTTTTAATTCTTCGATTCCAAGTTTGTGTATTGAGGAAATTTTAACTGGAGCGTCAAAGCCTAGTTCGTAGATATTGTAGACATTGTTTTCTATTTCTACATTGTCACATTTGTTACCGATCAAAATCACCGGTTTTCTAGATTTTCTTAAAATGTTTGCCGCCGTAAAGTCGTCTACGGTCAGTTCCTGGGTCATGTCGACGACAAAAAGGATTAAAGTCGCATCTTCAATCGCGACATGTGCCTGAGATTGAACGTCGGCTTCGATGTTTTCTTTTTTGCCATATTCAAGCCCGCCTGTGTCCACCAAGATGGTTTCATAGTCGTTGCAGGTGAATTTTTGAGAAATACGGTCGCGGGTAGTGCCGGCCTGGTCGGAAATTATGGCTTTTTTGTCGTTTATCAGCCTGTTGAAAAGTGTCGATTTTCCTACATTTGGGCGTCCAACAATAGCAATCGTCGGTGCGGAGTCCATTAAAAGTTGTTAAAATGCCCGTTTATTATAGGCTAAGGCTTCAAAAGAGCAAGCTTTTATGGTATAATAATATGAATTATTTGTAAATTATGTGTAAATTCGCCTTAAAACTAGTGATTTTCCAGATGTTTTTCTTGTTAATGACCAGTTTTGCTTATGCCACCAATCATAAGGGCCAGTTGCCGCCTGTTGATGGCGGTGCGGAAATTGATAAGATTGAGAGTGATGCAGCAATGAGTAAGGCTAAAGATGATGCCGGTAAGGATGAATTGATTCCTTCCGGAACTGTTCTTCCGGAGACCTCAGGAAGTATGGAAGAGTGTGAAACGATATCCAGATATGTTAATTTGCACTCAGGTGAGGTGAAAAATGCTATTGGGGCTCGTGAGTCTATTGCGGTACCTGGTGCTTTTATTGTTAAGCCAAATGACTTTCTTGGTTGTGCGATTAAAACCGGTGATATTAAGCTTTGGATGATTGCTTTTTATATTCGTTATTTATTGGAATTTGTGATCGGTTTGGTAGGTTTGATCTCTGTGGGAGGAGTTATTTATGGAGGTTATTTCTATCTGTTTTCGGGTATTACTGAAGATAAGGAAAAAGGCAAAAATGCAATTAAAAATGCGATTATTGGGATTGTTTTGAGTCTTTCTGCCTGGGCGATTGTGAATATCGTGATGGCTTTGGTGACAGGCTAATAGAAGTTTTTCTGCCAGATCTCCCATTTGTCTTCTAGATAGTCTTGGAAGCGTTTTCGAAATTGGCTATGGTCAAATTTCTGGGCATATTCTTTGAGTTTTTCCGGTTTGAACTGGTTTTTTTCCTTTTGATACTTCTCAATAGCCGCCTTGAGGTGTATAGGGGTTTGTTTTGCAAAGAAAATGCCAGTTTCGCCGTCAACTACTGTGTCGAGGGCGCCGCCTTGTTTTAAGGCTATTACAGGTCGTCCAGAGGCGATGGCTTCAAGGGGAATTATGCCGAAATCTTCAATTTGAGGAAAAATCAGGGCTTCGCATTCGCTGTAAAGTTTTTTGAGCTCTTTTTCCTCAACATATCCGAGAAATTCTATGTTTCCTTTCGCCATTTTGCGTAAATCCCCCTCTGATACGCCAGTTCCGACAATTTTTAACGGCAAACCGATCTGGTTAAAGGTTTCAATTATTAAATCAAATTTTTTGTAAGGAGTGAGTCGGCCTACTGCCAAATAGTAGCCTTTTGTTTCTGGGCTTGTTTTATAGCTTGAGGCTTTAATTGACGGGTGAATGACAGTTGAGACTTTTTTGTAGTATTTTTCGATTCGGCGCTTTGTTGTAAGTGAATTTGCAATGAAATAATCTACTCTTTCGGCTGATAGGCGATCCCACATACGGATTTTGTGCATTCTTTTCTTGCCGAGATTTTTAACAAAAGAGTTCATTTTGTATTCATCGATGTAATTTTGCCAGTTGTCCCAGGCGTAACGCATTGGACTATGGCAATAGCAGATATGAAGAGTTTCTGGCTTTGTAATAATGCCTTTAGCGCAAGAGTGTGAGCTGGAAATTACTATGTCAAAATTGCTCAGATCAAATAATTCGTAGGCATATGGCATTAGATTTAAATAGAGTTGATGCCGACTTTTTGCGAATGGGAGGTTTTGGATGAAAGAGGTTTTTATTGCCGCCTTCTCAAATTGAGGAAAGTTTTTTGAATTGTAAACAGAGGTAAAGATCGGAGCATTGGGAAACATTTCGTGTAGTAAAAAATTCACCTTCTCCGCGCCTCCGGGAGTAGTCATCCAGTCAAATACTAAAGCGATTTTTGCTTCTTTCAAATGCATAAAAACACACAATTTTAGATTCATAGTATGTTCTTTTGAAGATTTCTTCAACTACTTAAGATTGAAAGTGTCCCCTTTTGTTATATCTTCAAGAATTTGTTTTGGAGGTGCATTGACCAAAGTCTCTTCATTATCCAATTTTGTGATTGTTTGGGGTGCAGAGTGGTCCTTTTTTATTGTCTCTTTTTGGGCGATATATTTGGTAAGGAGATTTTTGTCGTCTGTAGATAACTGATCTTTAGTTTTAATTACATTTTTTAGAATGTTTTTATAGGTATCTTTGTCGTCAAGTTTGTCCATTGCCTGGGTTTTAAAAAGTTTTACGACATTGTTGTCGGGGTCACGCTCAAGTAGTCTTTCGCAGATATGAATTACGTCTACATAGCGTTTTTCATTGAACCACATACCTAAAAGTTCGATTACTACTTCTTCATCTTTTTTTGCCAGACTTGACTTCTTTTGGTCACTGATGTCTGAGGCTAATACAAGGTGGCCGCTTTTGCGTTTTAAAAGATATTGAAGAAATAGGGCTCCCAATATTACAAAAATAATTACTGGAAGAATCTTGTTAAATTGCAAAAGATAATTGTAAGTTGCATGGATTGAAACTGCTAAAAAAAGTCCTTTTATCACCATTTGTTGCTGGTAAGCCTGGCTCATTGGTAGGTTAAAGATTTTTGAAATAATCTTGGCGGACTTTGACGTTTTTCCACTAATTTCCTGTTCTTTGTTAATGTAGATTGAAAATTTGCTTATTCCATAATAGTAGCCAAATATTCCGGAGAAGATCAGGTGGGCGCAGGTTGTGAAGATTGAGCGGAATATGTACATTCCTACTAGGGCTCCCGTACTTATGCTGGGCCAGAATTCGTATAGATAATAAATATTTTCGATAAATGAGAAGCCGAGTGCTGAGGCTAGGCTATAGAGAATAGCGTTATTTACGGTTTTAATTAGAAGAGTCTTTTTGTCGATAAGGACGATGACATACATCTTAATTACCTCTTCGAGCATGCCAAAAAGGACGAACATCGCTATGTACATTGCGTTTTGGCTCTGGATGCTTGTTTCAATTAGGGTAGCAAGGTTGAAGTTCGGAAATTTATCCCAAAGATACTGAAGACCGAGCAGTGCAGGCGCGGTAAAACATCCGACAAAAAATACGAGGCTTACTACTTTTTTGCTTTTTTCGCCTTTGCTAAACAATATCCAGAGCCAGATACCTCCAGGAATGGCCGCAAATAGCGTGGATATCGATAATAAGGCAATGGTGTTATTCAGCATTATTGTTCAAATTTGTAGACTCCACCATCGGCACTCTGATTTGGTGCTGGGGTGTCTGTTGCCTGGGTTGGAGCTTGTGGGGAAATTTCAGGCTGTATTGGTTGAGTTTGAGGTGTTGTGCTGAGAGTTGCTGGTGTGATTTCTGC
>SXGR01075575.1_pt1 | contig 16130 bp, 15 predicted proteins | sample 3174711 | NCBI WGS metagenome assembly SXGR01 (sample SAMN11356860, study PRJNA531348) | freshwater metagenome | isolation source: freshwater sample F1-60 | place: China: Fuxian Lake, Yuxi | collected 2017-12-25
AAAACCAGTTTTCGTGAACCTCCCACGATATGATTTCATGCTTTCCGTTCAAGATCCGTGGCGCATCTGCGGGTTGGACTCGGGCGGTTGCAATTGTCGACGACGGCTTGCTGGCTTCCACGCGGGCGCTGCGGGCACATACTGACCAGGCTGTGTGACCTGCGGGTCCGGCTGACAACATTCAAGGAGACTCTTCATGACATCGCGCTTTTCAAAACCGCACCCGGTGCGTCATTGCGTCAGCACTGGAGCCGGCCACGCTGGCGATCGGGTGGGGGCCGTTGGACCGACTCGGCGCCGGCTGGTTGCAGGCACCGCGGGCGCCGCCGCCGCGTTATGGCTCCCCGTCGGCACCCTGGCGCAAGCCGCCTATCCCTCCAGGCCCCTTCGTATGATTGTTCCCTGGCCCCCCGGGCAGGCCACTGACCTCGCTGGTCGCCTGGTCGCCCAGGAACTGTCGAAGCTGTTCAACCAGCCGGTTGTGATTGATAACAAGGCTGGGGCGGGCGGCACCATCGGCACCGATGCAGTCGCCAAGTCGGAAGCTGATGGCTACACGCTTCTTGCCGCGTCGTCCGGTCCGGTGTCAGTGAGCCCGCTCATGACGCGCACGCCCTACGACCCCGAGCGCGATCTGCAACCAGTGGCGATGGTTGGAATGTCGCCGTATGTTCTGGTCACGGGTCAGAGCTTCCAGGCGCGTGACATCAACGAACTCATAGCGAAAGTGCGCGCCGAACCTGGCAAATACACCTTTGCCTCCTCCGGCACGGGTGCCACTGCGCACCTGATCGCGGAATCATTCAACGCGGCAGTCGGCATCAAGGCGATCCATGTGCCTTACAAGGGCTCGTCGCCTGCGCTCACCGATGTCATCAGTGGCCGGGTCGACTACTGCATCGAAACCGCTGCCGCCACCATGCCGCATGTGAAGGGCGGACGGCTGCGCGCCTATGGTGTCTCGCTCAAGAACGGCAGCGAGGTGACCCCAGGGCTCGTGCCTTTTGCGAGCCTGTCGAACATACCGGGGCTCAAGGGGTTCGACATGGGTGCCTGGCTGGGCGTGATGGTGCCTGGTGGCACGCCAAAGCCCGTCGTTGAGCGACTGGCCGCGGCAGTGCAGAAAATCATGACCGCACCCGAAGTACGTCAATCGTTCATGAATATCGCAGTGGAGCCCGACTACCGGCCAGGCGAGGACTATGCCCGCTACCTGAAAGATATTCGTGAAATCTTCAGCACCGTGATTCGCACCAACAACATCAAGGCTGACTGAAGACGGAGGCGCGCCATGAATGCTTCAATTCCAACGTCGGTGCTCCAGATCTCACGGGCGTCCGATCTCATGGCGCTGCCGCTGCTCGAGAAGTGGGTGTCGTTTGCCACGGTGTCCCGCGATAGCAACCTCGAGCTGATTGACTGGACGCAAGCGCACCTGCGTGAGCTGGGTCTTGGCGACTTTCGCCGGACCTATGACGACTCAGGGCGAAAGTGCAACCTCTGGGTCACCCTGCCAGCGCGCAATGGAGAAACGCGGGTAGGGGGTCTCGTGCTGTCGGGTCATACGGATGTTGTGCCGGTTGATGGACAGCCGTGGGATACCGAGCCATTTCGGATGGTGGAGGCAGGTGGTCGGCTGGTTGGCCGGGGTGTGACCGATATGAAAGGGTTTGGCGCTACGGTGCTGGCGCTGGTGCCCCAGCTCCTTCGCCGGGGCCTGGATCGCCCGGTGCATCTCGCCTTCAGCTATGACGAGGAGGTGGGTTGCATCGGCGTTCGAAGGCTGATCGCTGACATCGTCGAGCAGGGCTATCGACCAGCGGGCTGCATTGTGGGCGAACCCACTGGCATGCGGGTGGTGATCGCACATAAAGGCAAGCACGCGTATCGCACGGTGGTTCGCGGTTTTGAGGCGCATTCGTCGCTTACACCGCTGGGCGTCAACGCGGTCGAGGTGGCCTGTGAATTCGTGGCCCACCTCAAGTCCATGCACCGGCGGCTGGTGGCTAGCGGGCCGTTCGATACACTCTATGACGTGCCGCATACCACCATCCATACTGGCGTGATCCAGGGCGGCACGGCGCTCAACATCATTCCCCGCCAGTGCGAAGTTACCTGGGAAATTCGACACCACCATCTGGACACGCCCGATGCGCTCTTTGAAGAAGCAAGCGCGTTTGCACGGGCCATGGAGCCCGCCATGCAGGCCGTCCATGCCGATTCGGGCATCGATCATGAGCTGCGCTCGGTGCTCCCAGGGTTTGCCACAGCCGCCGACAGCGAGATCGCCCGTCTCTGTTTTGAGTGTGCTGAGCTCGACCCGGCAAGTGGCGTGGGCAAGGTGTCGTTTGGCACCGAGGCCTCGCTGTTTCATCAGGTGGGAATTCCCACCATCGTATGCGGACCCGGTCATATTGCGCAGGCGCATCAACCGAACGAGTGGATTGCCATCGAACAGCTCGCCTGGTGTGAGCGCTTCATGCAGCGGCTTGCAGACCGTGTCTGCGTGGCGTAGCACCTCGCCACCGGCCTGATCAACCTCTTGATAAAGGATCGATTCACCATGGATCGTCGACTGTTTGTGTCCGCTGCCGCAGCCTCTGCCGTGGCCTTTGTGAGCGGCAAACCCGCCGCGCAGGGCCGCACCGTTCGGGTGGTGGTGCCATTTGCCGCAGGCGGCGTGCAGGACATTCTCGCGCGCTCCATTTCCAATGAATTACGTGCGGCGCTGGGTCAGACCGTGGTGGTTGAAAACCGCCCGGGCGCGGGGGGCACAGTCGGGACAGGCGCAGTGGCTAAGTCAGAGCCCGATGGCACGGTGATGGTGCTGGCCGCGGCCAGCCACAATATCGCAGCGTCGCTCTATCCCAAGCTGGCCTACGATCCGCTTAAAGACTTTACCCCGCTCGCCCACATCGGTACGGCAAGCTATGTGCTGATGATTCACCCCAGTATCCCGGCGCGCACGGTGGCTGAGTACATTGCCTATGCCAAAGCCAATCCTGGCAAGCTCAACTACGCCACGGCGGGCAATGGCAGCGCCACGCATCTTTCCATGGCCTATTTCAACGGACTGGCCGGCATCGACGTGGTGCATGTGCCGCTCAAAGCGACTGGCGAAGCCATCAATGAGGTGATCTCGGGCCGCGCGCATGCGGTGATTGCTGCCAGCATCGGGGCGCTCGCGTTTGCCAACGACAGCCGGCTTCGCCTTCTGGGTTCGACCTCCCCTGAACGAAGCAAATTCCTGCCGACGCTGCCCACCATCGCTGAGAGCGGGCTATCCGGTTACCAGTTTGATTCCTGGTTCGGACTGTTGGGGCCGGCGGGCATCCCGTCAGCTGAGGCGGACCGGATCAATGCCGCTATCGGACAACTGCTGCGCGATCCTGCGATTCTGGAGCGACTCGATCGTCAGGGCGTTGAGCCCCGGGCGATGTCGAACGCAGAGTTCGCACGACTGCTGGCAGCGGACGCTAAGCGGATGGCGTCAGTGGTGAAGACCTCGGGCGCGAAGATCGACTAGCCAGGGAGGGGCTGTCGCCCGGCCACCTATTGGCACTCAGCCGGCGTCCGGCTGTTTTGAGGGCGCCGCGTTGCTGAATGCCGGTAGAGACAGGCACTCGCCCTCGATTTCGAGCAGCCGTGGCCAGCGGTTCAGATCAACCGCGAAACGGCGGGCGCTTTCAATCTGTGGCACCAGATACACATCGGCGAGCGTGGGCTGGTCGCCCCAGCTGAAGCGGCTGCCCGCCGGCGAGTGTGCAAGAAACGCCACGTAGGCATGAAATCCATCGGCAACCCACTGGCCGCACCAGGCATTGACTGCGTCTTCATTGGCGCCGAACGAAGTGCGAAGCTGATTGAGTATGCGACGGTTGTTCACCGGGTGAATGTCGCAGCCCACGATGGCTGCGAGTGCGCGTACACGGGCGCGCGATACGGCGTCAGCGGGCAGAAGCGCGGGGTTGGGGTGGGTGTCCTCCAGCCACTCGAGTAGGGCGGGCGACTGCGCGAGCACTAGCGGGCCGTCGACCAGCGCGGGCACCAGGCCTTGAGGGTTGATGCTCCGGTACGCGTCGCCCAGGTGCGCTTCCTTGCGCAGATCCACCGGTACGGTTTCAAACGGCAGTCCCTTGAGGGCCAGCGCGATGCGAAGGCGATGCGAAGTACCACTTCGGAAAAAACCATAAAGTTTCATCATGTCGTGGTCTCCTTGGTGCGCTGGTGTTCGAGAGCGGACAGGCAGTTGCTGGCGTTCCAGCCGTAGAGCCACTCCATTGCGTCATAAAAGCGCTCGGTGCTGCGGCCACGCCAGAGGTCGTTTCGTACCAGCCGTTCAACGCCGTGCGCATGATAGATGCGGCCCATGTCGCGCGCGCCGAGCACGACCCGGGCTGTTCGCGCCACGCGGGCGCGCTGATAGAGATCAAACCCGCGCACCATATCGTCGTTGGCCACACGCAGCGCCTCGCCCAGCGTTACTGCGTCTTCCATTGCCATACCGGCGCCCTGGGCCAGGTATTGAGTCATTGGATGGGCGGCGTCACCCAGCAAGGTTGTTCGACCAAACGACCACCGGCCGATCGGGTTGCGGTCGGCGGTGGCCCAGCGTCGCCAGGACTTGGGCAGCTCGATGAGCTGACGGGCACGCGGGCAGACATCCTTGAAGTAGCTCTGCACTTCGTCGCGGCTGCCGTCGGTCACGCTCCACTGCTCCTGCAGGCGACTGTGAAACGTGACCACTACGTTGTACTGCTCGCCGCCGCGGAGCGGGTAGTGGACCAGATGACAGTTGGGACCGACCCAGATACTCGCTGCGTTCCATTGAAGATCGGCTGGGAAATCATTGCGATCGACCACCGCACGGTAGACCACGTGACCGGTCACGCGAGGCGGATCGCCCACGTACTGTTCGCGGGCAACCGACTTCACCCCGTCGGCGGCTACCAGCGCCGCGCCGCGATGTCGAATGCCCTTCTGATCGATCAGGGTGATGCCCGACTCATCCTGCTCGATCGCGGTCGCACGGGTGGAGGTGAGGAAATCGATACGACCGGTTTCGAGCGCACCCTCCAGTAGCGAGGTATGCACGTCCACCCTGTGAATGACCGCGTAGGGGTTGCCAAAGCGTGCACGAAAGGCCTCGCCGGTGGGAATGCGGCCGACGCAGTATTCGTCGATCGCGTCATGCATGACCAGTTCATCGGTGTACACCGCCCGACCGCGAGCCTTGGGGCCGACGCCCAGCGCGTCGAGTGCATGAAATGCATTCGGGCCAAGTTGAATGCCCGCACCGATTTCACCAATTTCGGGCGACTGCTCGAGCACACGAACACGAAAGCCGCGACGGGTAAGGGCGAGCGCCGCGGCAAGGCCCCCGATGCCGCCGCCAGCCACCAGGATGGGAAGCGTAGAGTTATTCATGATGCAAAGGCTAAGCAAATCCGGGGCCCTGCGCAAACCCGAGCCAGCGTTCGTTGGGCTTGGCGATGGTCGCCAGCCGCTACTCGTGCTTCAGCGCACCAGAATCATTCGAAGCCCGAAGCCGATCATGACCAGCCCTGCGAGTCGATTGAGCCACAGCCCGAGCCGAGGCCGGCTGCCCCAATGCTCAGACACCCGGATCGCCACACTGCAGAGAATCAGGCCATAAAGAAAGGTAAGAAGGGCGGCGATGAGTGCCATGACCGCGAAGGTCATCAGCCCCCGATGCTGTTGGGGATCGATGAAGAGCGGGAAAAAAGCGAGGTAGAACACGATCGCCTTGGGGTTCAGCACCGTGATCAGCATGGACTGCCGAAAATAATGACCAGCGGGAATATTGACGACCGCAGCGCCGGTTTCGCTATAGCGGATGAGACGCACGCCGAGCCAGATCAGGTAGAGGGCGCCCGCCCACTGCAGCAGACCAAACAGCGCCGGCATGGCCAGTAGCAGCGCCGCCATACCTGCCACTGCCGCCCAGATCAGCACCTGGTCACCCGCGATCACGCCAAGCGTGGCGAGCAGCCCTCCGCGAAGTCCGCCCTGTGCGGTGGAGGTGAGCAGCGCAAGGTTGCCGGGGCCGGGAATTGCGAGAAATACGACCACGGCGAGCACGTAGGCGCCGCTATCGGTCATGCCGAACATGAGCGGCGACCCGGGAGATGAGGGGTCAGCCGTGCCCTACTCACCGGTCCACTGCGGTGGCCGCTTGGCCACAAACGCGGTAACCCCCTCGCGGAAATCGGCGCTGGCATAGGTGAGCCGCACCAGGTCATGGTCGTCGGGCAGACTGGCTCCGGCGATTCTGCGCAGCCCCTCCTTGGAGACGCGCTGCGTGATGGGGGCGAGCGCTGCCAGTTTGGCTGCCAAGTCGCGAGCCGTCTGTTCGATGGCCTCGGCCGGGACGATTTGCTGCAGATAGCCGCAGGAAAAGGCCTCGTCTGCCTCGAGAATCTCGGAGAGCAGCAGCATGCGCTTGACGCGTTGGGTACCGAAAGCATTCTGCAGCCGGGCAAGGTTGGCAATCGACAGGCAGTTACCCAGGGTGCGCGCGATCGGCACGCCAAACTTCGCCGAGGGTGTTGCGATCCTGAAGTCGCAACCGGTGGCGAGCGCGAGACCGCCACCGACCGCCCAACCCTCGATCACCGCGATGGTGGGCATGGGGAGCGTGGCAAATCCGCGTAGTGTCTGGTCGATTCGCTCCTCATAAGCGATGCCATCAGCGCCGGCATCGCCCGAGCTTCCGAATTCCAGGAACTGCGCGATATCGGTCCCCGCAACAAAAGCCTGTCCGCCCGCACCGCGGAAAACGGCCACCCGCACCGAGCGATCCGATTTCAGCTGCTCGCAGATGGCGGCCAGCTGGTTGTACATCGTCCAGGTCATGGCGTTACGGGCCTGGGGGCGGTCGAAGGTGATCCAGGCAATGCCTGAATCGAGCACGAGGTGAACGGTTCCGTCGGACATGGTGGGGTGCACTGACAAGTTGAGGGTCGCAGGAGTGGGGTAGGGCGATTCAGGATCGTATGCGGAAGCGCCGGGTCCAGCGAAAGACGGGGACTTTTCGCGAATGCACAGCCCGGCGACAATCACGTCCGATCGTAGCAGAGCCGCAGGCTTTGTTCCGTGCGCGGGCCCGGATGTCCCGGTCGGCCGCGTCTCTTCGTCAACAGGATTCCATCATGACCGTGATCGATATTCACACACACATGTTCACCGAGAAATGGCTGGAACTGCTGAAATCGCGCGGTGGCGAGTTCAATCTTCAGACCCGGCCCGACGGCAAGCAGGAGATCTTTCGCGGTACCACGCCGGTGGTGATCCCGCAGATTGGGCATTTCGACTATGAGCTCCGGATTCGCGAGATGGATCGCTACGGCATTGACCTGTCGATCGTCTCGCTCACCTGCCCGAACGTGTATTGGGGCGACGAGGCTACCAGCGCCCTGGCTGCGCGCGAGTCCAATGATTCGATGCAGGCTGCGCAGTCGCGTTGGCCGGATCGGATCCGCTGGTTTACTTCGCTTCCCTGGGAGTATCCGCAGGCTGCGGCGGCCGAACTGCGGCGGACGGTGGCCAACGGTGCAGTCGGCGTGATGGTGCTCGGCAACATTGCCGGGAAAAGCCTCACTGATGAGTGCTTCGCGCCAGTCTGGGCAGAGATCGACGCGCTTGGGCTTCCCGTGCTGGTGCACCCCACCGATCCCTTGGGCGCGGAGAAGATGGGCATCATTCCGCACAACCTGTTCTGGTCAGTGGGTTTTACCTACGACACGACGCTGGCAGTCGCGAAGATGATCTTCCACGGCTTCTTTGACCGCTTCCCGAATCTGAAGCTGATTGCCTCGCACGGTGGCGGCATGCTGCCTTATCTGGTGGGGCGGTTCGAGATGGGCGACCGGGTGGAGTTTGATCATCTGCGGGAAATTCGCCGCAAGCCCACCGACTATCTGCGACACATCTACTACGACAGCATTACCTATGACCTCGCTCCACTTCGTTACCTGATTGACGTGGCGGGGTCGAGCCAGGTCATGCTGGGCACGGACTGGCCGCATCGGGTGCATGAGGCCGACGTGGCGGCTGCGCGGCTCGACGCGCTGCCCGAGAGCGAACGGCGCGCAATCGCAGCGGATAACGCGAAGCGGGTGTTCAAGCTGTAGTGCCCCAGAGCGGCGGCTGGGGGGGTGGCCGCTGCAAGGCTTGCATACAATTGGCGTTACTGCCAGAATATTTTGCATACCTATGCAAAGCCCCCCGCAGTCCAGTGTGCGAGGTGGCTTCTTCGGAGACAGCCTTGCCCGGCGATCGGGTCAGCTCCATTGATGTGGCGCGTCATGCTGGCGTGTCTCAGTCGGCGGTTAGCCGCACCTTCACGCCCGGCGCGAGCGTAGGCGCTGCCACGCGTGCCAAAGTCATGCGCGCGGCGCAGGCGCTGGGCTACGAGCCCAATGCGCTTGCGCGCAGCCTCATCACCGGGCGGTCTCGAATCATCGGGCTGGTCGTGTCGCAACTCGACAACCTCTTCTATCCCGCGGTGCTCGAGCACCTCAGCCAACGCCTTCAGGCCGACGGCTTTCACCTGCTCATGTTTGTGGCCGACGACACCGACTCAGATGCGCTGGTGGAGAAGATGCTCCAGTATCGGGTCGATGGCATCGTGCTGGGCGCGGTTACGCTGTCATCGGCACTCGCCCAGCGCTGCACGGCAGCGGGTATCCCGGTGGTGCTGTTCAATCGGGTCATGGCGCGACGCCGTGGCTCGCCCGCGGTCAGTTCGGTGCGTGGTGACAATGTTCGTGGTGGGCGGCTGCTGGCCCAGCATCTGCTCGAGCGCGGGCATTCGAGAATCGCCTTTATCGCCGGTCGCGAAGACTCCTCGACCAACCTCGAACGTGAACGTGGCTTTATCCAGGGTCTTGCTCAGGGCTCACAGCACCTGTTCGCGCGTGCAGTGGGGGGCTATGACGCCGACCAGGCCGCCGAGGCAACCCGGGCGCTGTTTCGCTCGCGCCGGAAGGCTCCGGACGCAGTCTTTGCAGCAAGTGACCAGATGGCACTCGCGGTCATCGACACCCTGCGTCACCAGCTTTCGGTACGCGTACCTGAAGAGGTGTCGGTGGTGGGCTTCGACAATGTGCCGCAGTCCTGCTGGCCCGCTTATCAGCTGACCACCTTCGAGCAGCCCGTTGCCCCCATGGTGGAAGCCACCGTCACCCTGCTTCTGGAGCAGATTCGAAGCGGCGCATTACGATCGCAGTCGCTTATTGTGCGCGGTCAACTCTGCGTGCGAGTAACCACCCGAATGCGTACCCGTGCTTCGTCCAACCGTCTCGCCCAACCGACCGATCCCCGATCATGACCGCCCTCGATCAGCAGGCACTTGACCAGCGCTTTATCCCGTTTGATTCGCTTCGCTACAGCACCGAAGCGTTTATTGACTACCGCATTCCGGAGTGCTCGCCCAAGTACAACTACGCGCTGATCGGGCCCGGTGTGTCGCAGAACCCGAATCAGCCCATCAGCCTGCGCGAACGCCACGGCTTTCAGGTGGGCGGTGTGTCCATGCCCCACGGCAAGATGAATCCGCCGCACATGCACTTCACCTGCGAGGTGTTTATCTGCGTGCGAGGCGAATGGGAAATCATGTGGGGCTTCAACCCCAATCACCGCAGCGTGCGCATCGGCGCGGGCGATATCGTGAGCGTACCCACCTGGATCTACCGCGGCTTTCGAAATATCGGCATGGATGACGGATTCATGTTCACCGCGCTTGGCGGCGACGATACCGGCGGCATCCTCTGGGGGCTCACCACGCTGGCAGCTGCGGCGGCAAACGGGCTCCACCTCACCGACGACTACCGCATCGTCGACGAACGCAAGGGGGAGAAGCTCGCGCCGCCTCTGAAGGCGCTCCAGCCCATGACCGAGCAGGAAATTGCCGCCCTACGCGACTGGAGCGAAGTCGAAATGCTCACTCGAATGGTGCGCAGTGCGGGGCTTCGCTGGTCGACCCAAGGCCTCCTTGATAGCGCGCTACCTGGCGGCGGTGCGCAGCTTGCACCGGTCATCGGCCAAGGCATCAGCGAAGACCGTGACACCACGCCTCCCATCGCCAACAGTCATGGCGTGTCGATCGAATGGTTGGCCATTCCCCCTGGTGGCGGGGTGGCACGGCACCGGTTGGCCGACAAGCAGGTGGTGATTGCAGTCGAGGGCGATCTGGCTCTGGACATCGACAGTGGCCGTGCACAGACCCAGTGCTGTCTAAAGGGGCGTGATGCTGCGTGGGACAGCTATGCATTGCCGGGCGATGTCTGGCGGCGCATGACCAACCGTGGCACAGGCACCGTGCGCGCGCTTCTCCTGACATCGGGGGATCATCGAAAGCGTATCGACTGGGCGCCTGCGGTCATCGAATCCGCCGCGCTTGCCGGGTGGGCGCACGACGCGAATGGCTATGTCGCACTGAAGCGTTTTACCGACCGCTCGCAGCGCTGATCTTCTTTCACACGGAGCTTTCCGAATGCCGCAAGCCTTCTCCGTTACACATGTAGGAAGCCTGCCTCGTCCCCAGGCAGTGGTGGAATGCCTGTTCGCTCAGGATTCCGGAATGGACTACGACCCGGTGAAGTTTGACGCCACCATTTCTCAGGCGGTTGATGAGGTGGTGAGACAGCAGGTGGCCGCGGGTGTTGATGTGGTCAGCGACGGCGAGATGAGCAAGATCAGCTATGCCACCTATATCCGGCATCGTCTGACCGGATTCAAGATTGGCGAGATGCCGCGCGCGGTGCCGCGCGATCTCGACGATTTCCCGGAGTACAAGGACAGGCTGGCCAAGCTGGGCGCCACGCCAAAATATCACCGTCCGATCTGCTCAGGCCCCATCGCGGTGAAAGACCTGAGCGGACTGCATCGTGACATTGAAAACCTGAAGGCCTCGTGTGCCAGGCATGGCGTCACGCGCGCCTTCATGAACAGCGCCTCGCCAGGCGTCGTAGCGGTGTTCCAGCCGAATCAGCACTATCCCACGCAGGAGGCCTACATCACCGCGCTGGCCAATGCGCTACAGGCCGAATACGAGGCGATCGTGGCTGCGGGCCTCGATCTGCAGATTGATGCGCCCGATCTGGCCATGGGCCGGCATATCCGTTTCCGTGATGTGAGCGACGAGGAATTCCTGCGAAACGCCCATCTGCAGGTCGATGCGCTTAATCATGCGCTTCGAAATATCCCGCGGGATCAGGTACGGATGCACCTTTGCTGGGGTAACTACGACGGCCCGCATCATTACGATGTGGCGCTCGATCTGATCCTGCCGGTTGTGTTGAAAGCGAGGGTGGGTACGCTGGTGTTCGAGGCGGCCAATCCGCGTCACGCGCATGAATGGGAAATCTGGGCTGAGTCGAAACGTCGAGGCTTGCTGCCCGACGATCTGATCCTGGCGCCGGGCGTTCTCGATTCCACCAATAATTTCATCGAACATCCCAGGCTGGTGGCTCAGCGCCTTCAAACCTATGCGCGCATCGTAGGGCCGGATCGCGTCATGGCTGCCACGGACTGCGGCTTCGGCACCTTTGCAGGGTTCGGCGCCGTTCATCCCCCCATCGCCTGGGCCAAGCTCGCAAGCATGGCTGAAGGTGCCCGTATCGCCCGCAGCACCCCCACCGGAGCCCAGTCATGACCCCAACCATTCGAATGCCTTTTGATGATCGCCTGCGCGGCAGGCTTGCCAGCAGCGAGCGGCTGCGCGGCATTTTTGTGGGCGTGCCTGCGCCCGCGCTGGTGGAAATGTGCGCCTTTGCAGGGTTCGACTTCATTGTGGTCGACAATGAACATGGCAGCGCCGATCTGCAGACCACCGAGAACATGCTGCGTGCGGCGCGTGCAAGCGGGGTTGTGCCCGTCGTTCGGTGCCTGCGTCAAGATGTTGCCCGCGTGCTCGATCTGGGAGCAAGTGGGGTGCAGGTGCCCATGATCGGCAATGCCGCTGAGGCCGAAGATCTGGTGCGGCGCGTGCGCTATCCGTTACCGGGCGGACAGGGCGGCCAGCGCGGGGTGGCTTTCAGCAACCGGGCTGCCGGCTACGGTTCTTTTGGTGGCGCCGATCATGTTCGCCGTTCTAACGACGGCATCGGTGTGATCGCCATGATCGAAACCCCGGAAGGGGTTGCCAATGCTTTTGAAATCGCTTCAGTACCCGGTATTGATGCGATTTTTGTCGGTCCGAACGATCTCGCGCACAGCATGGGCTACGAGCATCGCTGGCAGGAGCCCGAAGTGATGCAGGCCATTGAGCACACGCTGCGGGAGGTGGCGCGCGCGGGCAAGTGCCCGGGAACGCTGGCCTTCACCGAGGCAGAAGAAAACCGGCTCGCCGCGTTCGGCACCCGGTATTTCGCGCAGGTGATCACGAACGTGATTGCTCAGGCGCTCAAGCAGGCGGCGCGGCGCTGATTTTTCGTAGCCCCACACCATTCAAACAACCTGATCAAACCTTCCAGGAGACAACCATGAAAAGACGCGATCTCATCAAGCTCGCCACCGCGGGCGGGTTACTGCCGGCGCCAGCACTGGCCCAGGCCTCAGCGTCGGCGCTAAAGCCCGGCAGGCCCTTCGCGGGTGCCACCGTAAATGTCCTGTCGGTCGTGGCACCCCAGTTCAGCGCTCACGAAGCAAAGCTCGCCGAATTTGAAGCGCTTACCGGCATCAAGGTTCGCTACCAGTATGTGCCGTTTCCAAGCATGCGCGAAAAGCTCACCGCCGAACTGGTGGCCAAGACTGATCAATACGATGTACTGAGTGCGATGGACGTCTGGGGGCCCTCGCTCTACGGACTATTTGATCCCCTTAACGCACGGCTCGCGGAAAAGAAAATCGATGTCGAGTCGCGCTATCCGTATGCGCACCTGCGTGCTGCACGTGACCAGAATGGCAATGGCAGCAATGTCATGGGGCTGCCTATCCGGGGCCATGTGCAACTGCTCTTCTATCGCAAGGACGTCTTCTCACGGCTCAATCTGCAGCCGCCCGAAACCTGGGACCAGATGGTCGAAATCGGTCGTCAGATTCAAGGCAAGACCGATCTCGCGGGCGTGGCCATGTACTACGGAAAAACCGGTGGCCAGAACCTGATGATCTGGTTCAACTACCTTTGGGGCATGGGGGGCGACCTTCTCGATTCCAAGGGGCAACCCGCCTTCAATAGTGAACGAGGGGTGGCCGCCACTCAGGTCTATGTTGATGTCATGCTCAAGCACAAGGTGGCGCCCCCGGGGTCGGCCACCTTCAACGAAACCGATGCCGTCAATTCGGTGGCGCAGGGGCGCTCGGCCATGGTGCCGGTCTGGTGGTGGCGCTATGCGATGCTGACTGACCCGAAAACCTCCACGCTCAAGCGCGACCAGGTCGGGTTTGCGCCGCTGCCTGCCATGCCCGGTCGCGACGCCACCACCTACACGAACACCTGGTTCTACGGCATCAATCGGAACAGCCGCCGCAAGGATGCAGCCATGGAATACCTCACCTGGCTCACCGATCCGGCTATTGAACGGTCTGTGCTGCTCGATCCGAAGCTCAATGAAGTGGTGGCGGTGCAGACAGCCAATCTGCTGGACGGCGACGTGAACGTGCGGTTCAGCGGCATGCATCTGTTTGGCGCCCAGGCCCTGAAGGGCGCAAAAGGGACACCGCTCTTTCCCCAATGGGGGCAGGTGAGTGACATTCTGGAGGCCACCATCAGTGACATCGCGGCGGGTCAGGTGCAGGTGAAGGCGGGACTGGATGCGGCAGCAGGCCGCGTACGGCGGGCGATGCGCGGGTGATCCGACGGATTCCCATCCATGTGTGGCTGTTGGCGCCAGCGCTGCTCTTCGTGGCGGCGATGGCGCTATTTCCGCTCGGCTATTCGCTCGCGCTCAGCTTTCGCAGCTGGAAGCTCGCACAGCGCGACACGCCAGGCGACTGGGTCGGTGCAGCCAACTACACCGATCTCCTGACCGACAATCCGGAGTTCGGCGAGTCGTTGGTGGCCACCGCCATTTTCGTGGTGGCCGATGTCGCGGCCACGCTGCTGCTCGCCCTCGGCGCTGCGTTATTGTTACAGCGCGAGGGGCGGCTGTCCTCGATTGCCCGGGTAGCGCTCATCCTTCCTTTCGTGATGAGTCCGGCGCTGATCGGCATCTCATTTCGCTTCTTCCTGAATCCCGAGTTTGGCGTAGTCCATCACCTGCTCGGGTTTTTCATTCCGGTGCTGGCCGACAAGGTGTGGCTCGCCGACCGGGTGCTCGCCATGGCTGCCGTGGTGGCAGCTGATGTCTGGCATTGGGCCCCCTACATGACACTCGTGGTGCTGGGAGGGTTGGCCGCTATCCCTCGCGAAACGCAGGAGGCTGCGCGAATTGATGGGGCCTCTCCCTGGGCGGTGCTGCGCGATATCACCTTGCCGCAGCTATTGCCGGTGCTGGGGGTGGTCCTCATTCTGAAAACCGTGTTTGCTCTGAAGGCGTTTGACACCATTTACACGCTCAGTAACGGGGGCCCTGGAACCGCCACACAGACGCTGGCCTATTTTGTTTACCAGACGGCTTTCAATTACTACGACATGGGTTATGCGGCTGCTGCGGCATGGCTGCTGACTGCGCTCCTTCTCGGTTGCGCATATTTCTATCTCAAGCTCGTGTTTCGCAGCCGATGAACCTTCCGCAGTCTGTGTCGAGCCCGAGTCATGGTGCGGCCGATGCCGTACAAGTCCGGAGCCAGGGCGAGCGCATGCAGCCCTCACACAGTCCGGTACCGGGCTATCGGCCGCCGCTCGCTGAGCGGATTGGGCTTGCCCTTCGGCAGTCCTTGATCCTGGCGGGATTGGCGAGCATCGTGCTTCCCATCGTCTGGATGGCGATCACGGCCTTCAAGCTACCGCGTGATGTCTATTCGCTCGATGCTGCCCTGGTGTTCTCGCCCACACTGGAAAATTTTCGCACGGTGTTTGCCCATCCCTGGAACCTAGGCAACAAGATCGCGAACAGCATCCTGGTTGCAGCCGGTACGGTGGTGGTGGCGGTGCCTATGGCCACGCTCGCTGCGTACGCTTTCTCGCGTTTTGATTTTCGCTTTCGCCAGACGCTCTTTCTGCTGGTGATTGCATCGCAGTTCATTCCAGCAGCAGTGGTGGTGTTGCCGTACTTTCTCATGTTTCGCGATCTGGGCCTTCTCGATACGCGTACCGCGCTGGTGCTCATCAATCTGTCCATTGTTCTGCCGTATGCAGTCTGGATGATCAAGGGCTTCATTGATGCGGTGCCCGTCGAGATCGAAGAGTCGGCGATGATTGACGGGGCGGGCCGCTTTCGCGTCCTCGCCGGTATCGTGGTGCCAGCGGCGTTACCGGGCATCATCACCGCGGCCGTATTCAGTTTCACGCTGACCTGGAATGAATTCCTGTTTGCGCTTATTTTGGGTAAGCAGGATGCGCTCACGCTGCCACTGGGGATCGTCGGTTTTCGCACGGAACGCGGCGACCTCTGGGAACTGATGGCTGCTGGTGGACTCATCATCACCGCGCCCATGTTCATGCTCTCCCTCATGGTGCACCGGCAGTTCATCGGCAGCCTGACTGCAGGCTCCGTTCGTTAGGACGCTACATGACCACGGTATCGCTGGCTTCTGTCGATAAACATTTTGGTTCGGTGCAGGTGGTACGTAATCTCAGCCTGGAGATCGCTGATCGCGAATTTCTGGTGTTGCTGGGACCGTCCGGATGCGGCAAGACCACCACCATGCGGATGATTGCCGGACTGGAGGCGCCCAGCGCAGGCACCATCGCCTTCGATGGCGTGCGCGTGAACGAGGTGCCGCCGCAGCGTCGCGATGTATCGATGGTGTTCCAAAACTATGGTCTCTATCCTCACATGAGCGTCGCCGAAAATATCGGCTATCCGCTTAAAATTCGAAGGGTGCCCGCGGCGGAGCGTGAACGGCGCGTCCGCGAGGCGGCGGCGCGGGTGCAGCTTGAGTTGTTTCTTGCTCGCATGCCGCGCGAGCTCTCAGGGGGCCAGCGGCAGCGGGTTGCCCTGGCGCGGAGCATCGTGCGAACGCCGCGGGTGTTTTTGATGGACGAGCCGCTCTCCAATCTCGAT